>OGKM01000158.1_pt1 | contig 49591 bp, 43 predicted proteins | sample 1572501 | NCBI WGS metagenome assembly OGKM01 (sample SAMEA2582154, study PRJEB24529) | metagenome | biome: Human gut stool | place: China | collected 2011
TCTAATGGTAAGGGTTTTAAAAACTCAAACTGTCCAATCTATAGGGTACATTTTAAAATAATACTTTAATCATAGATTTTAATCTCCTTAAAATACCGTGAAATGCCCAGTTTTGCGGGGTTTCTTGGCTATATTTCATATCTTTTGTTAGTGTGTCGTAGAGGCAGAATATAACAAAATATAGCAAGTTATTACCGCCTCTTAGTAGTCAACTTAGTAGTCAAATGGGGTAGCAGATTACTAAGGGATTTTACACATTCTTTTCATTATCCTCAATAAGCTGCTTTATTGTCTTTTTGATTTTTAAAGCATACTCTTTACCAGTTGTATCTACAACATAAAATGTGAGTTTATCATTCATAGCAAAGGTGCCTTGTGCAGTTTGCTCTTTTAGATTCTTCAAAAAGAGTTTTAAATCAAAAACTAAATCAAGTGTGTATTCCGGTTCCAATGTATAAGGTAATGACTTTTGCAATAATTTAAGCATTAGATTCGTCATATCTTGAACAAGTAAATAATTTGATTTTTTAGGGACCTTCATCCCCCAATTTCTAACAATCACATTTCTGTTACCTATATTTGTGACAGATAGATTAACAAAAAAATATCTACTATCACCACGTTCAGAAAACACTACATTTTTATCTGTAAATTTCATTTTTAACTTTTTCTTATTTGAATAACGTACTTGCCATAACGTAACAATAACTGCAGCCGCTGTAGCTATTGCTCCGACAGCTTGTCCTATTGCAGCAAATGCAGTCCAAAATAACTCTGATGCCACACCACCGTCTCCTCTCAATTCTATTTATCTCTATTCTTGAAACTATCTGCAGTGTAATACAACGGTAGATTTTTACCTTCTGGTGTATTCTGTTCATCTAATACCAGATCATATACAAAATCGTAAAGGTCTGACCATTTCATTAATGGCTTAAATCCTCTACGTCCATCAGCTGGAACATTAAGCGAATACATCGCAAAAACTGTTTCACAACTTCTCCGTGGAAACATCCCTAGATAGGAATCAAAAAAATTATTAGTGTATCGATAGTGATGAGAATATATAAAATCATCCCACTTTTCAAGCATTTCTGCTTCGTCTATTATATCAATAACTGACACTTCTTCTAATTGTCTATCTTCCTTTTTTCCCCAAGCTTTTTTTAACAAATTTACAGCTTCTATGTCACTTGATGGCGCACTATAACCAAAAATAGTAATCATATATGAATTATTGATGATATAGTTTATCGCATCCCAACAACCTGCAATGTAATCATCTTTATTATATTCCTTATTTTTTACCGGATACAATAATCTTGTAGGCGGAAGCTGTTTCTTGCATACAGGACATACTGCATCTTTCGTACCAAATTCTCTGTGTTCTTCACAGTATCCCATACCCACATTTCCATGCAAACAAAGCAAATGCGGGAGATTATCTGTTATTTCATAACATCTAACATATGCCTGCACCAAAAGTGGATCCCAATTAAATGTTGCAATGACATCCTTCTCCGTTAAACTGAGTATCAAAAAATCATACACTGTAGGAGTATCTGGAATTTCAAAAGAATCAAAGTAATCATATAATCTTTTTTCAAGTTCTTTAACTACCTCTGCATATTCTGGTTTCATATAGAGTTCTGAATATATATCTTCGATATTCTCACTTTTTGTATCAAGCTTCACATCTGCTAACAAATCATCCAAACCAAGTTTAGAAATCATTCCATTCATAACAGAAGACTTCTTCCCGTTCTTGTCACCATTAGGAATTGCTGCCATCGTAGCACCAGCACCTAATATTACTGTATGGGCTCTCATAACCACATCTCCTTTCTTTATATCATTTTTATTATAACGACATATTAACAAAATTTCTACCATTTAAAAACGCCCCACCATAAGCCGGAGCATCATCTCTTTTCCATATTAAACTACCTTAAACATCTTCTGCGACATAGGTTTCTCTTTCTTCTGTTCAACCTCCGCCTGCACTTTCCTAAACTCTTCCATTCGTTTCAGTTCTTCCTCTGCATCATCGAATCCGATATGCGTGTACACATTCATTGTGACCGATACAGTCACAGTGTCACCAGATTTATAATGAATATCCCCTGTACTGAGTTTTGTTTCCAAATGATGTGGCGCATCATGATCAACAAGATATCCCTCTATAACATCTTCTCGGTAAGTGTATTTGAATACTGGCTGACCAAAAATTTCTGTTGTATGTAATGCCGGAGTTGCAGTAAGGGCAATTTTCACAAATACCGTTTTTTCTCTTTAAAAATCGATGAATCTTGCAAAACAAGTGGTTCTCCGTGTATAAGCAATACTTCCACCAATCGCACTCTCAAAGCAACCTTAATCTTAGAAATTATTGAAAAAACCAAAGCAGATAATTCCTGCTGTCAGACATTCATTCCAGTCTTTCTTTACTGGTCTTAATCGCATTACCACCTTATCGTTTGGGATTTTTTCTGCAAGATTCTCACAGGCGGCATTTCCGGCAGTATCATTATCAAGGCAGAGATAAATCTTTCGGATATTTTTATGATTTGCAAGATACTGCATCAACACCCTTTCGCTTACCCCGCTCAATGAAATATAGTGATGTGTTTCCCATTCATCTCCTGTGCCATTTTCCTACAGGGTGTTGGAGAAATTTTTTTATTTTTGCGCAAAAAAATAGCTATAAGACTCCATTTTTTGAAATCTTATAGCTTTGCTATTGATAATATTGAGTTACTATTAGTTTTAATAATTAGAATTATTTTATCAACTTATAAATTTTTTCCAAGTTCATATGCCTTCTTCATTATATCCACATGATCCTCAGCTGTATTTGCTGTATCAATTCCACCGCCACCGACCATGCCTTTTAAGGAAGCCTTTTCAAAACAATCTACCCAGCCTTGCAGCCCATTATAGGCTTTCTCAAATGCACTTTCATCATTCTCTGCCGCAGTTGCAATCATATAATAAATATCTCTGAATAAATAATCTGCCGAATATAAAGGATTCAATCTATCAAGAAGTGTTTTCATCTGACCGCACATCTCATAATAATAAATTGGGGTTGCATAGACAATAACTTCTGCATTCTTTACCTTTGCCATAATATCTGCAATATCATCCTTCTGTACACACATCCCAGTCCTCTGGCATGATAGACAACCAATACAATATTTTATATCTTTTCCTTTCAAAGAAAGAAGTTCCACATCATGCCCCACTTCTTTTGCTCTCTTTGCACACTCATTTGCAAGTATATCAGAATTGCTCCCTCCTCGAAGACTTGTCGATATGATCAATACTTTTTTTACCCTAATTAACCAACTCCGTTTTCTTCAAAAAATTTCTGGATTTTATCAAATGGGATTACATCCAGATTATCGTAAAGATCTGTATGAACAGCCCCTGGAATTGTTAGCAGCTCTTTATTGGATGTGTACTTGCTGTCCTTAATCATATTTTCATAAGCATCTTTTCCAAAATAATAGCTGTGTGCTTTTTCTCCGTGAACAATGAGGACTGCACTTCTGATTTCATTACTGTACTTTAATATTGGCTGATTCATAAATGACATACATCCAATACTGTTCCATCCATCATTGGAATTCAGGCTTCTTTTATGATAACATCTGCCTTTATAATACTCACTGTAATCTTTTACAAAGAAAGGGGCATCCTCTGGAACCGGAAGAGAAACACAACCACCAGCTCTGGAATATTCGCCTTTACAGTATTCTTGTGTTCTGAGTGTATTCAGCGACTGCTTCTTCGCATAACGTGCTTCTTCACTGTCCTCAGAATCAAAGTACCCATTCGCATTTACCCTTGTCATATCATACATGGTAGATGCAACCGTTGCTTTTATTCTTGTATCGAGTGCAGCTGCGTTAAGAGCCATCCCACCCCAGCCACAGATTCCAATGATTCCTATTCTATCTTGATCTACCTCTTCCCGAACAGAAAGGAAATCAACAGCAGCCATGAAATCTTCTGTATTAATATCCGGAGAAGCCATGTATCTTGGATTGCCTCCACTTTCCCCCGTAAAAGAAGGATCAAATGCAATAGTAAGGTATCCTTTTTCAGCCATCGTCTGTGCATACAGTCCGGAACACTGTTCTTTGACTGCACCAAATGGTCCACTTACAGCAATCGCTGGATATTTGCCAAATGCATTTTTCGGCTTATACAAATCTGCAGCAAGTGTGATTCCATAACGATTTACAAATGTCACTTTCTCATGATCTACTTTTTCACTTTTTGGAAAAGTTTTATCCCATTCAGATACTAGTTTTAATTTTTCTGCTTTCAACATAAATATAACCTCCATATGCAAATTGTTTTATAATTCAAGAATGCCTCGGCATTCTTGCTGCGAGGTGCGCGTCATGCAATTGCATGACATACTTCTACAGCGCACCTCTGCAATCCTGCCGGAGGCTATATCAGCTGGTGGATTGACTCCCAGCTGATATACTTTTTTCAACCTTCCTATTTTAGTTTTCTATATTCTTCATCACTTACCGGTTCAAGCCATTCATTGGAACTATTTTCGCCCGGAACTTCTATTGCCAGATGTGAAAACCATTCATCCGGTGCTGCGCCATGCCAGTGTTTTACTTCAGCCGGAATATTGATGCAGTCGCCTGGCTTCATTTCTACAGCTTCTTTACCTTCTACCTGATAATATCCTCTTCCGGCAACGCATACCAGAATCTGTCCACCTCCACTTTTTGCATGATGAATATGCCAGTTATTTCTGCATCCAGGTTCAAATGTCACATTGAAAATTCCAACCTGAGAGGTAGAGATCGGTGCAAGAAAACTTCTGCCAGAAAAATACTGTGCAAAACCATCATTTGGTGCACCGATTGGAAATACCATCTCTTTTGCATGCGCGCGCATCGCTTCCTCTTCATATGGCAAATCTCCTTCACCTGCCTCCCACACTTCCTTTGCAAGATTGAAAACTGCCCATGCTTTTGGCCAACCTGCATAGAATGCAACATGTGTGATCACTGCAGCAATCTCTTTTTGTGTTACACCATGATTTTTTGCATTTTGAAGATGATATCTTAAAGAAGAATCCGTAATTCCGGAAGCCATCAGAGCAACCACTGTAATAATGCTTCTTGTTTTTACGTCGATGTCCTGATTATTCCAGTTTTCACCGAAAAGTACATCATCGTTAAAATGTGCAAATTCCGGTGCGAATTCACCAAGTGTATTTCTTCCTGCTGTCTGTACTATTTTTCCCATATTCTGTATACCTCCATAGACTGTTATTTATAAAGATTTTACCCACTCACTGATTTCCTGTTTTGTTCCACGATTTAACAGTCTGCCTTCTGTAATAACTGCGTCTGGTGCAGATGACTGCAATTCTTTCACAGTGTTTCCAAATCCACTTCCTCCGGATGTTGCAAAAAGCACAATCTTTTTACCACTGAAATCGTAAGCTTCTAAAAATGTATTGATGATTGTCGGAGCCACATACCACCAGATTGGGAATCCCAGAAGGATCTCGTCATAAGAACTCATATCCATCTCTTTTTTCATAATCGCCGGTCTGTATTTCTTATCACTCATTTCCACACTGCTTCGGGATTTTTTATTCATCCAGTCAAGATCTGCCTTTGTATATGGAATCTTCGGCTCAATCTCAAACAAATCCGCTTTTACTTCCTCTGCGATCATCTGTGCTACTTTTTTTGTTGTTCCGCTTGCACTGAAAAATGCCACTAATTTTTTACTCATAATAAAAAGCCCCTTTCTTTACGTATTTTTCACCAAAAAATAGATGTATAAGATTTACATTCATCTTACACATCTATTTTAAGCTCTATTGCTTCATTATGTCTAATGCTTATATTGAATTTTGTTTTATGCCTGAAAAGCATTAATCTCCTCGATCATTTTACGGACTGCCAAAGAATATGGGATATTCCGTCGCCAGGCAATCACCGTACTGGTCGTGATTTCTGGAGAAATTCTTCGCTGTACAAGAATATCCTCTCGCCAATACTTTGCAGCACCCTCAATTGAAATTGGATACCCAAGTCCATTTGCCGCCATAACTCCGGCATTCGTTCCAAGATTACTCGTAAAAGCAATCTGTAATTTTGAAAAGTCTTTCCCAAACCAGTTGGCAAGTTCACTTTGAACGTTCATTCTTTCCGGCAGGATCAAGGGCTTTCCAATAAGATCTTCTTTTTTTATAAACTCTTTTTCTGCCAGCGGATCATCCGGCCGCATTCCGACACACCAGTGATCGCAATCTGTGATCCGGATATAATCCAGCCCTTCGGTGTCCACCGGCTCCATGAATAATGCAATATCTACAAGTCCTTTGTTCATCATCTCATACACTGCATCTGCTGTTGCAGTATGCAATACAATCTGAACCAGCGGATATTTTTCTTTATATGTTTTACATATCTTCGCCAATGTCTCCATTGCTGCAAATTCACCGCATCCGATGGTTATCGTGCCCTCTACAACCTCTTCTTTTCCTTTCAGTTCTTCAAGCGTCCTTTCCTCAAGATTAAGAATCTCCAAGGCACGCCTTTTTAATAAAATCCCTTCATCAGTGAGCGATATTTTCTTCCCGTTTCGAATAAATAATGTTATTCCCAGGTCCTCTTCAAATGCCGCCATTTGTCTGGATAGCGTTGGCTGGGTAATATGCAATTGTTCTGCTGCTTTTGTAAAGCTCTGTTCTTTTGCTACTGTTAAAAAATAGCGTAATAATCTTAATTCCATATCTTTATATTCCTACAAATTTTTAATTCTAAAAGTTTAAAACTATCGTTCTCTAATCTTCCTGACATTACGATTCATGAGGTGTCTTCCAATATGTCTATAAGCAAATGCTTTAAAAGCTGAAATTTCTTGATGATGTTCCTTCAATAGTTCATCTGGACAATCATAAACACCAAAATCCTGATTGATTCCTTCGCTCTGAATATAAGTATTGTTCCTATCAAATTCAATAATGAGATTTCTGAAATCCTTGACTGCTACTCCATAACCGCAAAATGCACCTTTACATTCCGGATTTCGTTCCTGTAACTTCTTTATATAGGTTTTATCCAAAATGAAAGCTTCCAGTTCATACCACTGATTTTCAAAATTAATTTCTACCCAGCTATGGAAAATATTTTTTGGAGCATTACGGTAAACAAACCCGGTCATAGCTCCTTTCTGCAGGCTTTTATCAATCGTAAAACCATGTACTCTGCATGGAATATTGCAGGCACGTAAAAGTGCCATGAATAAAGTTCCTTTAGTATTACATTGTCCATAACCATCTGCAAGTACTTTTGAAGCTGAAATTCCGTCATCAATATTATATCCAAATAAAACATCATCTCTTACATAGTTGTAGATTGCCTTAATCCTTTCAAATTCACCCATTTCTTTCCATTTCATATTTTGAATAAGTTTTTGAATTGCCGGATTAGAAAAATCAACCATTCGTGTTTCCCTAAGATACTTATCTTTCATTTTCTATCGCCTTTCCCATAGGTTTTCTCACAACACAATGCATTCGCATACCTTTACGAATTTCAAATTTTTCTACTTTTAATCCTGCTTTTTTGCAACATTTTATGACCACATTTCTTGTTGGCACTTGGACATCTCCATGTCCGCATATATTTGCCAACGGCATTTCCAATGTATTCATTAGCCATACCAATACTTTATTGTCACTGGTCACATCTCTCAGTATCAATCTTCCATTTGGGCGGAGACATCTTTTCACACTGTCAAAAAATGCCTGTGGATTCGGATAATGATGGAAGCTCATAGAACAAATAATTGCATCAAATGAATCCTTTTCAAAAGGAAAGTTCTCACAGTCTCCTACAACAAATGTTGCATTTGAAATATTTTTCTTTTTTGCCTGTTCAATCATGGCAGGAGTCAGATCCAGTCCTGTATAATGTCGGTCTGGATATTTTTCTACTAATAAAGAAATCATCGGAGCAGGCCCGCAGCCTGCATCTAATAAATCTCTAAATGGCTCCTTCTCTAATTCTTCCAGAATATCCGGATAATCTTTCTTGCACATTTCGTAAATACCAGCATGGCTACTTTCATATCTTCTTGCTGCTTTTGTAAATTCTTTAATTGACAATTTTTTATATTCTTCATTTTTCATGCTTTTTCTCCAATCACTGTACCTTTTTCGTCTTGCATCCGCATTTCTTCATTGATATGTTCGAAAAAATTCATTGGCAAAAATAATTATCTTCAGCGGTATAGTATTAGTTCTATAGCGTATTGATTATATTACCTAATATCTGTTATTCTATAATCTTTCACCGTGTTAGTTTTAACTAACTATCTAGTATAAAGAAAACCGTGCAAAAAGCAAACTGTAATTTCACACGGTTTTCTTATGCTTAAGTATATCACTTGCGTAATCATATAACAATATATTTCTTTCAACAATTTACAAAACTAGGCGGTAGAATTTACTCTTTCACACAAGTATTACTTTTTATTATTTTCTCTTGCCATAATTCCTGTAAATTGTTCGACACCGAAACGTCTCATAAACATTTCACATTTACACAGGAATAAATAGTAAATATTTAATCCGCATCCACTTAGTCCTTCATAATTTCCCTGTCCCTTAGAAATCAACAGATCAGCATTCTCAACCTCATCCATTGATTCCTTAGAGATTTCTCCAACCACATTACCTGGTAATCCGGTACCGTTTCCAAGTACCTTTTGCGCAACATCTTCCATGTGAATGTATTTTGCATCTTCTAGTGTAGCATCATTTAAAACTGGTTTGCCTCTTACAATCACAGTTATATGTAAATTAGGATTAATATCGCGAAGAGTTGAAATCAATAACTTATCTGTTACAATTTCTCCGCAGTTATCCGTAAAATAAACCAGCCTTTTCGCATTGATCAAATCGTTTTTAAAAACATCCAACAGCTTAGAATCTATATTTATATTTATTGCTTCATCTAATTGAGCTTTCAGCTCACCTTCATTTACATTTTCTAAAGCTCCAAAATCAATATAGTTTCCAACCATTGCATACTGTATTGCTGTTTTTAAATGATTTTCAGATGTATCAACTTTATTTTTCATATACGGAAAGTGATCAAGCATTAATTGATTGTAATGCTGTTTGATTTCTGTATAATCCATCACATTTCCAAAAAGTTCCTGACGAAGATTATCCATTTTTTCTGCAACCTGTGGTGTAGATAACCCATCACTATTCTTTACAATCTCCTTCACCTTATATTGATATTCTGTTATCTTTCCTTCTGTTGCATCAATAGGATATTTATTAATATTTCGTTTTATCTGACATTTTTTACATTCTTCATTTATTATCATAACTTCCGTTAATAACCTCCACTTTTCTAACGCTAAATCAAGTTAATCCTTTGTGTTCGTCAAATTTTCCATTTCCCTCTCGGAACGGAAGAGCCACGTTCATTTCAACATATTTTTCGACAATTTCATCAAAAGTTGACTGTGGCATTTTGTCTATACTCTGTAACGCTGTTTCCAAATACATTAGCGGAGCAAATCTATCTTTATAAGTATACCGTAATATCGGCAATAAATCCATTTTATTATGTGATATCTTACTTTTGTTTTGCCGTATTTAAATGCTGCTTTATCTTCACAGCTGGTCTCAGTATTCGTCTGATTATCAACTGCAAAAATCAAACATCTCCCTGCAAATCATTTTCCCGCATGTTGTTTTGAAAATACTTTCATAAGCTTTTAATGCAGCTTCTTTCGATAAACCATCCTCCATAATATTAACCAGGAAATCAGCCTCTACCAATATCTGATAATCAATTTCATCAATATTATTATATGTATGGTGATGTGCAATCAAATACTGGACACGATCAGATACATCTTGATCAAAGCCTAATTCTTTGAGCATCTTTTCTGCAATTGCAGGGCCTTCTTTTTCTTGTAATTTTCCATTGCAGTTTCCATATTTTTCTTCGCAGGAATGAATTCCAATATCATGTGTCAAAGCTGCTGCTTCAATGATAAACAAGCATTCCTTATCTACATTTTCTGTTTCTGCGATCAATTTTGCATAACTATGCACTTTACAAAAATGCTGAATCCTCTTTGCATCTCCTCTGTATAATTCAATCATTGCCAAATGTAATTTATTTATCATTTTAATGTTTCCTTCTCTTGCACTATAGAATAGCTTTTGAATTGATTCTCTATTTTCCGTGACATATGTCACATTTTTATTCCTGAATCTGTGTCATTAGAAACGGTCAATTCAAAATGTTTTCTATTTGTTTTTAGATAGCCTTCTTTTTGTAACTTTGATATCTCTGTAGACATTGCCGCACGATCTATACAAAGATAATCTGCCAGCTGCTGCCGGTCAAAAGGAATATCAAAAGATAACGACGAATGTCTGATAGATTCTGCTGACAGATACGACAATAGTTTATCTCTGGTTGTTCGTTTCCCGACATGGGTGATCTTATCGTTCAGGATCAGTATCTTATTCGCCAGGACACTGACAAGGTTACGGATCAGTTTCTGATGATGCTCGCATGCCGTCGGGCAGGAAATAAGGAGTCTCTGGACATTCAGGGAAATAATTTCACAATCCTCATCTGCTATCACACTGATATTTAAAACAGCTCCCGGGCTTGCTGCATATGGCTCACCAAAAAAATCACCGGTATGGCATTTTGACAGAATATTTCGATGTCCCCAGAGATCTTCCTGAATCACAAGAACACAGCCTGACAGCACAAGTCCCATTACCTCGGTAGAATCTCCCGCTCTGAAAATATAAGAATTTCGTTCTTTGGAAGTTATTGTTGCATTTACACAATGCAATATGGATAATATCTCGTTATCTGTAAGGCCTTTGAAGAATGGACTGTTTCTTAGAATAGGCAAATATTTTTTCAAAATCGTTCCTCCTGTTGGAAATCAAACATACAAGTTGTATTTATTATACTATGATTCTAGCAGAAACAAAAGTGAAATGTTATAAATGGAGGGTAAAAATGATAAGAAAGATTATTCGAATCGATAAAGAAAAATGTAATGGATGCGGTGTCTGTGCAGATGCCTGTCATGAAGGTGCCATTGATATCATTAATGGAAAAGCAGAATTGGTGAGAGAACATTTCTGTGACGGACTTGGTGATTGTCTCCCGGAATGTCCTACAGGTGCCATTTCTTTTGAAGAAAGGGAAGCTCCTGCATATGATGAAGAAGCCGTAAAAGAAGCTCAGAATAAGAAAATTGCTCAAAATCAGGCAATGTCTATGCACACCGGCTGTCCTGGTTCTAAAATCATGCAGATTCGGCAGACAGAAACACCTGAGTCTGTAAAACCATCTTCAACCGTAGATTCTGTATCAAAACTTCAGAACTGGCCAGTCCAGATTAAACTTGCACCAGTCAGTGCACCATATTTTGACGGTGCAAAGCTTTTAATCGCAGCCGATTGCACTGCTTACGCTTATGCAAGTTTTCATAAGGATTTTATTCAGAATAAGGTAACATTAATCGGTTGCCCTAAATTAGATCAGGTAGATTATAGTGAGAAATTAACTGCAATCATTCAAAATAACAACATCCAAAGCGTAACGATCGTAAGGATGGAAGTTCCTTGCTGTGGTGGTCTGGAGATGGCAGCAAAAAAGGCTCTTCAAAATAGTGGAAAATTCTTACCATGGCAGGTTATAACAATAGGTATTGATGGGAAAACTATAGAATAAAAAAGGAGAATGCAATAATGGATAAGAAAATGTTTTGTTTTCAGTGTGAACAGACAGTCGGATGTACCGGCTGCACAGGAAATGCCGGTGCCTGTGGGAAAAAGGCAGATACAGCCAGATTACAGGATGAACTGACAGGTGCGTTGATCAGCCTTGCAAGAGCTGTTGACGGTTCAACTGCTATTTCTAAAAGAACCGGGCAAATCATAATTGAAGGATTGTTTACTACAGTTACAAATGTGAATTTTGACGATGCATCAATTGAAAACATGATACAAAAAGTCAGAGTTGAAAAAGAAAGACTGGTTCCTGACTGCAGCAAATGTCAGTCACCATGCGGTAAAACAGATGAATACGATATGCAACAACTGTGGGATGCCAACGAAGATATTCGTTCTCTGAAGTCTCTTATTCTTTTCGGAATTCGTGGGATGGCAGCCTATGCTTATCATGCAAATGTTCTGAATTATGAAGATGCCGAGGTGAATCGATTCTTCTGCGAAGCACTGTTTATGATTGGTTATGGGGAGAGTGTGGAAACTCTGCTTCCCACAGTGCTCAAAGTAGGAGAAATCAATCTGAAGTGTATGGCACTTCTTGACAAGGCAAATACAGAAACCTATGGAATACCAGAACCAACCGATGTGACACTTACAATAGAAAAGGGGCCTTTTATTGTCGTGACCGGACATGATCTGAGAGACCTGCAGCTTTTACTTGAACAAACAGAGGGAAAAGGAATCAACATCTATACTCATGGTGAAATGCTCCCTGCCCATGCATATCCGTTCTTAAAAAAATTCTCTCACTTAAAAGGGAATTTTGGAACCGCATGGCAGAATCAGCAGAAAGAGTTTGATCATCTTCCTGCTCCGATTCTCTACACTACCAACTGTCTGATGCCGCCAAAAAGCAGCTATGCTGACAGAGTATTTACAACAGAAATGGTTGCTTTCCCAGGTGCTGTTCATATCGATGAAAAGAAAGATTTTACGCCGGTTATTGAAAAGGCACTGGAACTGGGTGGTTACAAGGAAGATCAGATACTCACAGGCATCAATGGCGGTACAAAAGTGACAACCGGTTTTGGTCATGCGGCAATCCTGTCTCATGCAGGTACTATAGTAGAAGCTGTAAAATCAGGAGCAATCCGTCATTTCTTCCTGGTTGCCGGCTGTGATGGTGCCAAACCGGGCCGAAACTATTACACAGAATTCGTAAAACAGACACCTTCTGACAGTATTGTCCTCACCCTGGCATGTGGAAAATTTCGTTTTAATGATCTTGAGCTGGGAGAAATCGGTGGTCTGCCACGGCTGATGGATATGGGGCAGTGCAATGATGCTTATGGTGCGATTCAGGTTGCTGTGGCACTTGCAGATGCATTTGGATGTTCCGTAAATGAACTTCCACTCTCCTTTGTTCTCTCCTGGTACGAACAGAAGGCTGTCTGCATTTTGTTAACGCTTCTGCATTTAGGTATCAAAAACATTCGTCTTGGTCCTTCTCTTCCGGCGTTTTTGTCTCCTAATATTCTGAATTTTCTAGTGGAGAATTATGGCATTGCACCTATTACCACACCGGAAGAAGACATTAAAGCACTGATGAGCCATAGCAAATAAAGTTTTAACGGTTCAGCACCTTTACAGTTGCATAAGCTTTCGAGTTATCTATAAATTCAACAAAGCCGATGCGGGATTCAAAATCCTCCACCGGCTTTATTGATTGTAATCCCCGAAGTGAAAACTATCTTATAATATGTACTCCATTTGTCTTTCTTTTGTTCGCATTCCCATTTTTTCATAAAATTTCTCTGCGGAAATATTTCCTGCCCATACATTTAATGTTACTTCATAACATCCCAGCTGTTTCGCTTCACTTTTTACATATTCAAACAGACTTTCGCCAATATGCTGGCCTCGAGCCTCTTGATCGACACATAGATCATCAATAAAAAGAGACTTAAACTGCACCATATTATTTGAAAAGGGCTGCTCCTGTAATTGACAAAATGCATACCCCCTGCAAACATCATTCTCATCTACTGCAACATATATCGGCTTTTCTTTATTTTTCAGAAGCTCTGCCAATTCATCTATAGTATATTTTGTCGTACCCGGAATAAAAATATCAGGTCTTATGTCTGCATGAATTTGTAATACCTGTTTTAATAGCTCTAAAATTCTTGGAATATCTTTTTCTTCTGCTTTTCTGATAATCATTTTTACTCTCCCGTTATTATATTTGTTTTCTCCATCTACTTGTGAAAAAACAACGTCAATCTATTGTCCAGTATACCACATCACTGTTAAGAATACCATTCTTCCTATATGAATAAAAACGTACTTTTTCAGATTTTAAATATACACTTCCTGCCAAATATGATACGATATACCCAACAAATTACATTTTAAGGAGATTTTATATGAAAGCCTATGAACGTTTACTAAAATATGCAGTTATAAAAACACCTTCTGATGAATCCAGCGATTCAACACCTTCTTCTGCATGCCAGTTTGATCTGGCCAATCTTTTAAAGAAAGAAATGGAAGAACTTGTGGTTTCAAATATTCAGCTGACTGATAATTGTTTCCTCTACGGGAAACTTCCCGCAACAAAAGGATATGAGAATGCACCTGCTATTGGCTTTATCGCACATATGGACACTGTAACCGATTACTGTGAGCAGCCGATTCGTCCAATTATCACAGAACATTATGATGGTAAAGAACTTGCTCTTGGTAATAGTGGGTTAATTTTAAGCCCGGAAATGTTCCCGCATTTGGAATCATTAAAGGGACATACACTTATTACCACAGATGGAAATACGATCTTAGGAGCTGATGACAAAGCCGGAATTGCAGAAATCCTGACTATGGTTGAACATCTGCAGGCGGAATCCATTCCTCATGGTCCGATTTGTATCGCCTTTACTCCTGATGAAGAGATTGGTACCGGTGCTTCTCATTTTGACATGGAGTTATTTGGTGCAGATTTTGCCTATACATTGGACGGTTCTACAGAGGGGGAACTGGAGTATGAGAACTTTAATGCATGCAGTGCTTCTTTTGATATTCATGGGGTAAGTGTGCATCCGGGCTCTTCCAAGGATACAATGGTCAATGCTTGTCTTCTGGCTATGGAAATCAATAGTCTGTTGCCTTTACACGAGACACCTCGTGACACGGAAGGATATGAAGGTTTCTATCATCTCATTAATATGAGCGGAGATTGTGGACATGCTACTCTAAATTATATCGTCCGAGACCATGACACAGACAATTTTCAACGCAGAAAAGACAAACTCGCTGATATCACTAACGAGTTGAATAAAAAATGGGGAGAAAATACAGTAGAACTGCATATAAAAGATCAGTACTTTAATATGAAAAATATTATTGAAGAACATATGCACCTGATCGATAATGCAAAGCTTGCCTGCGAAAGAACCGGACTCACTCCAATTGTCTCACCGATCCGAGGCGGTACCGACGGATGCCAGCTGAGTTTTCGTGGTCTTCCATGCCCGGATATTGGTACAGGAGGTCATGGATATCATGGCCCTTATGAACACATTTCTGTTCAGAGTATGGATAAAGTAATTGATATGATGATTGAACTTGTAAAGATATATTCTACATTTTCAGTATAATGGTGAATCCGATTTATAGGTTCTAGATGTAAAAAGCACAAGGGATAATTGATGTCCATCTTGTGCTTTTTACTTTAGCAATTTATTTCTCTTTTAACTTTTACGCTCTTCTCTTCTGCTTATTTTATACATGCAGATTTTTCTGCATCTCTTCTTTAAATTCTCTTCCCTTGAACAAAATCACTGCTACAAGGAATAAGAAACACGTCAATGCTCCAAACATACTCACTGTTGGATTTTTCACCACCCCGCATAAAAGCAAGATTACCGGAAGGATTAATCCATATCCAGCGGCCATAATTTCATAAATAAGATACTCTCGTACCGGACTTTTCTGCACTTTAGCGGTTACAAACATTGCTGCAAGTGTAGATACACTCATGATCGGCAACACAAGATCTACAGACCAGCTGTGCCATCCGGTCAGTGCATCCCATATAAAACAGATGATTGTACCGATAATAAGCTGCCACATCGCATTTTTCAGCAGATTATAACGTTTGAAAAATCCGATTGATGAGGCAATCCACATCGTCACAACGCCTCCTGCTGTAAATAAAGTCCATCGAATTCTTGGGTGGAAATTCAAATCCGTAACAAGCATTGCCGCAACAATCGCAATGCACAGAAAGCTATAGATCTTATAGACTTTCATTTCCTGTTCGCTTGGCTTACCTGTCTTTGGAAATTCAGGCTTTACCTTTTCAGATGTGATTCCCTGTTCTTTTAACAAGCGATAAAAGTTGCGTTCAATGTTCACTGTGTCGTATCTGGATGTAAATGCAAATGATAATTTATCCTGGAAGGAACACAAACATAATTCAAGCTTTGGGGTATTTGTATATACGCCAAATTGTTCGATATAAGGTACATAACTTGCAGGCATTTTAACTGCGCTCATATTAGAAAAGATTGCTGTTGTATTCTTCTCCGAATATTTTGCGCCTGCCTGAATACAAAGGTTTTTAAGTTCCAATGGCGCAAGTCTCAAAATCGGATGCAATTCCAGTGCTAGTAACTCGCTGATGTGTGCTGACATTTTTTCTTTCGTTAATTCTGTCTCAAAAAATTCTTTCGTATATTTCAGAACTGCTTCAAAGCTTTGATCCTGTGTTGTAAAATTATATCCCGGTTCAATCCAGTTAAAAAAATTCAACATCGATGAAGACGGGAAAAACTTTCTTAGGTTAACCGGAACCATTAACACAACCGGCTTTTTCTTCTGCATCTTAGACATTTCTTCGTTTATTGCCATCATAAATAATGCTGTCAAAAAGATCGTCATGGATACTCCGAGTTCTCTGCTTCGCTTTAATACTGCCTGTACTGAGACAACAGATTCATGGACATGCAGATGATTTCCATCTTTCTTTTTCCTTCGTATCTGAAAAGCATTTAGTTTTCTTTTTTTCGGTCGTTTTTGATTTTTTGAATAATATTTTAAGAAACTGTCATCTTCCTGATCTTGTACAGTCATATCTTCCGGCAGTAATGTAATCTGTTCTAATCCTTCTTCTTTATGCACAAGGTATAAATAATTCTTTACCAGTTCTTTTAAGAATTCTGTTGCCCCTGTACCGTCTGTCAACACATGAAACACTTCAAAATTGATTCGTTTTTTATAATAAGTTACTTCAAATAGCAGGGTCTTCTTATCTCTTATATAGAGTCTGCTGCATGGCTCTTTATATTCTTCTTTAACAATCGGCCGTAGATTACACGGTTCAAGATAATGCCAAAAGAATCCCTTACGAAGTACCATTAAAAACGTAGGAAATGTTTCTATCGTCTGATTCAGTGCTTCCTGTAAAGCTTTAGGATTTACTTCTTCTTTTAATTCACAGTAAAATCGAAATACTCTTGTATCTTTTTTGTTACTGGCAGCAGAATATAATTTCGCTGCGTTGTCTAATTTCCTCCAGCGTGCGTTTTTCTTACTCACTGTGTTTCCCCTTTCAAAAATTCATTAATATAGGTGAAACTTTCCTGTACATGAAGCTGCTTGATCCCCAACGCGAAGTATCCATGTAATGCATCTTTAATCCGATGTATCTCCACATGATTTCCAGCCTCTTTCAAGCGTTCCCCATACGCTTCCCCTTCATCTCGAAGTGGATCAAATTCACATGTAAGGATCAATGTATCCGGCTGATTTGTTAAATCTTCAGCTATATATGGTGCAAAATAAGGATTCTTCTTATCCTCCTCATTTCTCGCATAAAGATCAATATAATCCTGCATTTTTCCGGCAGTCAAAAGATAATCGGATCCATTTTCCTTAACAGATACAAATGGTGAATTCTCTGTATAATCATTATAGGTAGCCGGATAGATCAGAATCTGTCTGTTTGGCATGAATTCTCCGCGGTCTCTTGCCATCAAAGATAATGCTGCGCAGAGATTTCCCCCGGCACTGTCTCCGATCAATGTAATGTTTTCTGGCCTTATATTTAACATAAAATCTCCAGAATATACCTCTTTTGCAACAGCATAACAATCTTCCAGACCTGCCGGGAATTTATCTTCCGGTGCCAGTCTGTATTCAACTGCAACTACATATTGTCCGGTTGCATTCGCAAGCCGAGCGCAAATTCTTTCATAATTATCAATACTTTCTGTAACCCATCCACCGCCATGTATGAACAAAAGCAATTTTTTATCCTGAATATCATGCTTCTTTTCTTCACTTTCTCGAAAGCTTTTCTCGCTTGGAAAAAATATTCGAATTGGAACTGCATGACTTCCGTTATATATTTTCTCGTCTACTTTCTTATAAAAAATCTTCATTGGATCCAGTCGTTTTAAATCCGCCATATGACGAAATGCTTCCACTTCTACTCCATCAAAAGATAATGCTTTCAAAATTTTCTTTGCTGTCTGATTGATCAATAGTACATTCTCCTTATATCCGTTCTTATGTCTGTAAAAGACTACGAGTCCATTATATCATAAAGTGCTCTGAAAAATAAATTTAATGTTGAAAAAAGCACCAGCCAACTGAATGACTGATGCTTCTGACATCAAGATACTTTACTTTTTATAAACTGTGTTGCCTTTTGCAATCACTTCAACAAGCTGAAGTTCCTGATCAAGAATACAAAGATCCGCATCATAGCCTTCTTCAATCTTACCTTTTCCTTTGAGGCGAAGAATCTCTGCCGGATTAGATGTAATCGTAGAAATAGCTATTTCTAATGGAATTTTTGTTTTGAATACACATTCCTTTACTTCTTTCAGAAGGCAGCTGGACTGTCCAACGCCCATTCCAAGGAATTCACCATCACTACTGTACATCGGAAGGCTTCCCTGTCCATCGGAGGAAATTGTCATACGATCAGGATTTACTCCTGCATCCAACATACGTTTGATACCATTGCATACACGTACTTCATCACAGATAGTTTCCCAATAGTCAATATCTTCATTTCCGGTAAAATCTACTGCTCCACCCTTCAGTGCATACTCAATTGACTTACAGAAAAGCATCTCATTCCGGTTGATATGTGTTGGAAGTATTTGAGAAGCCGGTATCTCTGTCTCATCTACCACCCGTTCAATAAGATCTAAGCATCTCGGACTGTCGCCAAGATGAACATTTACAATACCAGCTTTCCCGGAAAGAACGCCACCAAGTCTTGTATCAGCAACGACACGTGCAAATTCTTCAAAAGTCGGCTGTGAAGAACGATGATCAGAAATTGCGATTTCTCCTGTTCCAACAATTTCCTGAATCATCATAATGTCTTTTACAATACTGTCCGTCAGTGTGCGGACCGGAATCTGATAACTACCTGTATAGCAATATGCAGACATCCCCTGCTCATTCAAGCCTTTTGTCTTTGCAACCAGTGCACACATATCACGACCGATTCCATCTGTTCCAAGGCAGCCAACAACTGTTGTTACTCCAAACTTCGTAAGTCCTTCTATAGTTGCTTCTGGAGTACGGTTGGCGAATCCACCTTCGCCACCGCCTCCGAGTACATGAACATGACTATCAATGAATCCCGGAGTTAAAAATAACCCCTCTCCATCGATCACTTCTGCATCAGAAAGAAATCCGTCTGCTGACATAGAACCTGCATCTTTAATCTTGACAATCTTGTCATTGATCGTCAATACATCTTTTTTCCCCAGATGCTGTGGGGCATAAACATCAATACTCTGAATTAATTTCATCTTAAATCACTTTCAATTATCAAATGCCTGTTTTAGAATCCAATTCCGACAGCGATCAGAACTGTAATAATTGCACCAATCATCAATACACCAAGGAATTTCCACATGAATTTGATCCAGTTAGACCACTCGATCTTAGCAATTGCAAGAGATCCGATCAGACATCCTGATGTAGGAACGATCAGGTTTGTAAATGCATCACCAAGCTGGAATGCAACTACAGCTGTCTGACGTGATACGCCTAACAGGTCTGACAGTGGAGCCATAATCGGCATTGTGATCGCAGCCTGTCCTGTTCCGGATACAACGAAAAAGTTGAATACGGACTGGAACAGATACATAAGTACTGCTGCAACTGCTCCGGATACTCCTGACAGTGCATTTGAAATATTATACATAATTGTGTTGATAACTGTAGGTGTAGTCGGATCAGATCCACCAAGAACCTGCATGATACCCTGAGCCATAGCAACAACAAGTGCTGCACCGATCAGATCTTTTGCTCCATCTTTGAAAGAAGTTGCAATATCATTCAATCTCATATCGTTCAGCTTAAAGATAACTCCGATCACACCGGAAACAATTCCCATAATAAAGAACTGTGTCGCGATCTCTGGCATGTAATATCCCTGAGTCATAACTCCCCAGACTACCCAAACAACTGTAGCAGCCAATGTTAGAAGAACTAAAATATGTCCGATACCGAAAGAATGTCCCTCATCGATACCTGTTTTTTCATTCTGCTCACGGAAATATGCGTCAGTCTTATATGCAATTGAGATTGTCGGAGTCTTTTTAATCTTTGCCGCATAGAACATTGTCATTCCACAGCCAAGTGCTGTAAATACAACCCACATTACCATACGGAATCCTGCTCCGGAGAATACGTCAATCCCTGCAATACCCTGTGCAATACCTACAGAGAACGGATTCATCCAAGATGAACCGAAACCGATCTGTGTCGCAACATAAGTAACAAGAACTGCAATAACGGAGTCATATCCAACTGCTACAAATAATGGACAAAGAATCATAGTAAATGGAAGTGCTTCTTCTCCCATTCCGAAAACTGCTCCACCAAGAGAAAACAGTACGAAAAGTACTGGAATCAACAGTTTTTCGGCTCCCTTTGCCTTACGGATCAATCCAATCAATCCGGATTCGATCGCACCGGTACGGATCATGATACCAAATGCACCACCTACTACCATAAGGAATGCGATAATCTCGATCGCAGAACTGCTTACGATTCCGTTATACATATAGTTGAAGAATCCTGTTCCACCATCTCCACTAAAGAGTGCTACTCCTTCTGTTACTACGTTCCCTGCATCATCTGTCAGATACTGGAAACTTCCGTCTTTGATTACTGTACGGGTTTTCTCAACACCATTAATCATGTATGAAATGTCCTGTGTTTCGTAAAATCCCTTTGGTACAAGAAATGTCAGAAGTGCTGCTACAACAACTACTAAAAAGATAATGATGTAGGTGTCAGGCACTTGAAATCCCTTGTTAAAAGACTTTAACCCTTTTCCTTCTTTTTTGCTCATTTTCGAGTCTCCTCCCACATTTTTTGATATACTAGAATAGTTTATCATAAAATGCTTAAAAAGTAACTAAAAATTTACATATTAAATCAATTTTTTGTATTTTTATACATTTTAACCGCAAATAAATCTGTCAACATTCTACAGCTACTTTTATTACACCATCTCTCTTATTCTCGAAAAGGTCATAAGCCTCTTCAATCTTACTGAGAGGATAGGTATGCGTAATAAGTGGTTCAGTATTGATTTTTCCTTCGGCAATCAGTTTTAACGTCTCTTCGCAGTCACATCCGTCTACTCCACCGGTTTTGAAGATGAGATTCTTGCCATACATGTCTGGAAGTGGTAAGCTTTGTGCTTTATCGTAAAGTGCAACAACTGTCACAATCGCATTCGGTCTTGCGCATTCCCAGGCTAAACGGAATGTAGACTCTGCACCTGCAACTTCCAAGACAACATCTGCACCGCCGTGGTCACTTGTATTCTTAACAAAAGTCTCACATTCTTCCGGAGAAATAGTAAGTACATCTGGGTAATGTTCATTGATAAAATGTATACGTTCCTCATCTTTTTCACACATAATAATGTGTTTCGGATGCTTTAGCATAACACAAAGTAATGTACAGATACCAGTCGGTCCTGCACCGATGATCAACACAGTGTCGTCTTCTGTAATCTCTGAAATACGAGTTGCCCAATAACCTGTAGCCAGAACATCTCCAACGAATAATGCCTGTCGATCTGTAACTCCATCCGGAATCTTATTTGACCCCTGATCTGCAAATGGTACACGCACATATTCAGCCTGACCGCCATCGATACGGCACCCAAGAGCCCATCCTCCATTCTGATCCGTACAATTATTGACATAACCTTTTTTGCAGAAATAACATTCACCACAAAATGTCTCCACATTTACTGTTACTCTGTCTCCCGGTTTCACATGAGTTACAGCGTCTCCGACTTCTTCAACAATTCCAACCATCTCATGACCAACAGTAATTCCCGGAACTGCACGAGGAACACTTCCATGTTTAATATGTAAATCACTGGAACAGATACTTGCAAGCGTTACCTTTACAATCGCATCCCTTTCATGCATGATCACCGGTTTAGGTTTTTCTGTTAATTCAAATTTTCCTTTTGAAACATATGTATATGTCTGCATTGTTTTCCCCCATCATCTTCAAAATAATATAGCCGTTGCTTATTCTTTCGGATTATCTCCATCCCTATAAGGCACTGTGGCCGCCGGAACAACCGCTGAAGCCGGCTCCGTATGTATATCCTGGTCATCGAAAAAGATATGTGCTCCAAATGCTGCAAGCACTTCCGTTTTGCTGACACCGCCTAAGAAGAACGCTTCATTGATTGATACGCCCCAGTTGCGGAGTGTTTTTACTGCTCGTTCATGCGCAGGAGCATTTCTTGATGTGACAAGTGCTGTTCGGATTGGCTGAATCTCTTTTTCTTTAAACATCTGCTGTACATAAGACAGTTTTGTCAGGAAGTTTGCAAAAGGACCTTTCGCCATTGGTGTGTTCGCATTCGCTTTCTCATGTTCTTCAAATGCCTGTATTCCGTTCTTCTGAAAAATCTTTTCAGATTCAGCAGAAAATAGTACTGCATCTCCATCAAAAGCAATACGGATCTGATCAATCTTTTGCTTCGGATCAGCATGCGCATCACCTGTAAGAATACGGCCTGCTGCAATCCCATCATTGATTGCAGACTGAACATCAACAGAATTCGCTGACAAAAATAAGTCTGTCTTAAAAGCCTTTAGATAAGGGGCTATCTCTGCACCACTTGTCAAAGTCGCTCTTGTAATATCCAGTCCATAATACTGTATAGAATTAAAAATACGAAGACATGTGTTCGCATTATTCCGTGACATAATGATCACTTCCACCAGTCTTCCCAGTTCTGTGTTGTTTAATTCTAAGAATGCTTTGATCAATTGAAAAGCAGCACCCTTCTGAAGAATCTCATTCTCATGTGCTACCTGGTAAGCCTCATATGCTTCAACACCTTGTTCTTCGAATATTTTATTTTCCTGTTCGAGATTAAATAAAGCTCTCGAACTAATTCCTATTACAAGAGGTTTTGATAAATCATATGACATATATTATCGCCTCCGATCAAGAAAAAGAATCACCTATCAATCACATCTTTCCTACATTATACGTTTCAGTCTTATGAGATACAAGTGAAAACATATAAGAAAAGCTTATATCTTTGTTAAATCTTGATATAATATCAACATAACAGTTCCGTCTATTTTTTGAATTCTACTGCATGTTTTCTTTTCCATAGCGGAAATAAGTTTCGCTGACATACATAATTCTTTCGTTCATCTATCACAATCGCGTGAAAAAATGTCTTCCACATATCCGTATACTCATCTTTGTACTCTTCTGTCTTTCTTAATGTCTGAAATTCTTCATCTGTCAGATAGCGAAGATAGTTCTCACCATCTTTTGGATGAACACAAGCTGTTTTACGATTATCATCTATGATCATCCACTGTTCTGAAGGCATGCGGTTTGCAAAATGTCTGCCTACCAACATAATGACATCACTTTTCGGTTCTAGATGGCTGACATATACATTACTGGAATTCAACTTCTCAAATCGTGTAAACTCTCTAAAATGATGACTTTCATTGGATACTTTGCGACGTAATTCTAATATTCGCATCACATGCGGATTCGCATATTGCTTCAATGCATTGCCACCCATCGAAAACCCGACCCGAAGGAAATTATAAATTGCCTGCAGTGCATCTTCCTCCGCAGATAATGTTGCCAGATAAATATCCAGATATGCCTCATCAGAAATATCTCGTCGTATCGAACGAATCACTTTTTCTGCCTTGGAAGTATCTTGATCTACGTGAATATATTCATCAAATATCGTCTGCTGAAATATCGGTTCTTTCTTTAATTGTATCTGGTCGTGACCAATTTGTAAGGCTTCAGACCACGCATCATAGATGCAGGTCATAATATCCTCCAAACGATCTTTACAAGTAAAAACTTTCATTAGCATACTCCAAAATCTGTCAACGTCATCTGGGTGAATGACTCATTCGCATGTTGTGTATTCCAAATATCTTTCTTGTCTACACTAATTAGTTGTCGTGTAATATAAGATGTCTCAATAGGAGTATGGTACATCTGTTTCCCACCACAAGTGATAAAGTAATGTGCACGCTTCAGTACTACTCCCATCTTCTTCAGGCTTTCATAATCAAGTCTGCCGTAGCGTCTTGCATAAGTGATACGGCTTGCTGACTTCGGTCCGATTCCCGGAACTCGAAGCAGTGTAGCATAATTTGCTTTTTCTACTTCTATCGGGAACTGCTCCAAATGGCGAAGTGCCCAATCACACTTTGGATCAAGCATCTCATTGAAATTCGGCTGTTCCGAAGATAATAGTTCTCCTGCATGAAATCCATAAAAACGAAGAAGCCAGTCTGCCTGATACAACCTATGTTCACGCAAAAGCGGAGGTGGTGTTCCTATCTCCGGCAATACATTGTCTTCGTTCAAAGGAATGTATGCTGAATAAAAAACACGCTTCAAATCAAAGCCTTGATATAATGCCTGTGTTGTCTGCAATAATGTATAGTCACTCTCACCGGTCGCGCCAATGATCATCTGGGTACTCTGTCCGGCCGGAGCAAAACTACGTTTTAATTGCGACATATCACGTGGTGCTAATTGATTCGCATTTGCCCATGTTAAAGCATGATCCAATGTAGTATATCTTCTATAAGATTCTAATCGCTTCATCTCAGGATCTTGAGAGATTGCTGTATTATTCGTCTGAGTATCTAACCACTCAGAAAACTGCTTTTTCGAAGTATCTGAAAAAATCCCGGTATCTAAAAATTTATTTCCACCGCTACGCTCCATATATGCAGACTTTCCAATCGCCATCCTGTGAGATGCAATTGTGCTTTGGACTTTTCCCATCGGATTCAAAATATTCGGCATGGTCTTGTTCGGTGCCAATGTACGTAACCCTTCTTCTGTTGGCAATTCAAGATTGACACTAATACGATCCGCAAGATACCCCGCCGCTGCCAACAGTTCATCTGAGGCTCCCGGAATCGTCTTGATATGAACATACCCATTGAAATGATATTTCGTGCGAAGTAGCAATAATGTCTCGCACATCTTCTCCATTGTATAAGTCGGATTCTTTAAGATCCCGGAACTCAAAAACAGTCCCTCGATATAATTACGTTTATAGAATTCTACCGTAAGCTCACATATTTCTTCTGGCGTAAAAGTCGCCCGCTTCACATCATTACTTTTGCGATTAATGCAATATTTACAATCATAAGCGCAGTGATTTGTCATTAAAATCTTAAGCAGAGAAATACATCTTCCGTCTGCTGCAAAACTATGACAAATCCCGCATGCCTCTGTATTGCCGAGCTCTCCTTTCTTTCCCCGCCGGCTGGATCCACTTGATGTACATGCCACATCATATTTTGCTGCATCAGCAAGAATCTGCAGCTTTTCCTGTGTTGTATAATTACTATTTCTAATATCTGTATTCATATTTTCATTATACAAACATTTGTTCGATAATGCAAGTGTTATTTCGAACAAATGTTTCCATGTAGTTCTTCAAATGTGCACCCTTTTTTCCATGTCTATTTGATAGATTTCTTTCAGTAAACGAACGGCGTCTTGATTGATTTTCAGTATTTGGTATTGTTAATACTAACAAAATTCTTCTTAAAGAACCTGAAAAATTAAAATTTTTTCTCTAACATCCTCACTTGAAAATAAATCCGAAGTGTTGATCTCATCATAAAAAATCAACTGTTCCTGTGTCATCAAGGCACTTACATATTCTTCTGACGGATAATAGAAAAATAATAATATCCCTCTCGGATTTTCATAATAAGATTCATAGATTTTTGCTAAAACAGACTGCAAAATTTCTACTGAAAAGGGATTAAAAAAATAACAGCAATCTACATCCGTTGGAACTTCATAATTCTCCGCACTACATAGCACAAACTCTGTGCGGGCACCAGATACTGCTAATTCTTTATTGTCTGCCGCACCTTTATAGATTCGTTCATCATATTCTACGCCTATCGCTTTGCATCTTGTTTGGTAGGACAGATAAAAACATACTCGTCCTTTTCCGGTTCCATAGTCGATCAGAGTATTATTTTTCCTAATTAATCCGCTGTTTGCTAAACGTTCCAATACCATATAAGACGTTGGTTCATAAGGATATCTATACTGATCGGCACGAGAATCATCTCGCCCCGTTGTTTTTATCTTTTGAAGCTTATCCCATTGTGTTTCATTTTGATTCATTCCTTAATGCCTCCGTAAATTAATTTTCTTAAATCATTTTATCTTCCTGTCACCAAATACATGAGCTGACATCCCTCTTCTTTTAACCACTCAATAGATTCTTTGTAATCAGGAAGCACTTTCTCTACTTCTATCCAAAATGCTTTCGAGTGATTCATTTGCTTTCTATGGCACAATTCATGAATAACAACATAATCCAATATTTCCGACGGAGCTAACATTAACAGACAGTTGAATTTCAAGTTTCCTTTACTGCTGCAGCTTCCCCATCTGGTCTTCTGATTTCTGATAGTTATATTTCCGTATATAACCCCCATTATATTTGCAAAATATTCAACTCTCATTGGAATGACCTCAAGAGCCTTGTCTGCAAGCAACTTTATTTTCTCAGGAGTAAATTTATCTGTACTTTCCGATTCGAATCTTTTCTTTCGTGTCTTAATCTCTTCGATATGTTTGCTTATCCAGGCTTCCTTCTTCATAAGAATCTCTTCAATATCTTTCTCTGAAGCAAAATGCGGAGCTCTTACAGTGAGACTCAAATCAGAATTCACCTGAATAGCTACAGTCTTTCTGTTTGATCTAATTATTTTAACATCCATAAGTCTTTCCTGTACCTGAATTTGTTAAGTGATTGATAAATAGTAAACGTTAGTATTATACCTCATGGGCGAAGGTTTGTCATTGAAATCTGTTGGAAGTAGACGTGGTAAATGTAGGCGAAAGAAACGATAACACCAAAAACATGTCCGGACGCACTGATGTTAATCAGTGTATCTAAGCCTGTCTTTTCAATGGTATTTCCGATGAATAGCCGGGCTGGCTTTTCATTGGAGTTACTTATTTAGTTGTAAAATGATTTTCCAAATATGTTCGTTTCTTTTTATTGACTTTTTACTACTCTTAGAGTACAATTATAGCTAAGAAATGGGTTTTTTACTGAGTAATGTCTTCGGACTGGAAAAGGTTGCTCGTTTCTTTTTTTATGTTCATAATATCATACAGATACATTTTTCCATCTTTTGCATGTCGAATAACCATTATTACATTAAAAACATTATATCTTTCAATTTCTCCAACTTCATTAAACACTGGCAAAGCAAATCTTGACTCATATCGATACCAACCATACATTGCATCTTCCATATGTTTTTCTTTATGATTTTCAGTATATTTCTTCCCAGCTGCAATTTCAATCAATTCCGGTAATCCCTGTGCGGCATTCGCTTTTGCTTTCGCATTTGCTCCTCTTAAAATATGTGTATAATTTGAATGAGTATACTCATCTGGTAAATCTGTTCCAATATAAACTGTATCATTGCTATCATCAATTGTGTAGATATCTCCTACATATTGCTTTAGATATTTTTCAACATCATCCCAATTTACAGATTTTTTCCCTTTAAATATGATGTCATGAATAAATACCGTTTTCTTTCCATCTATATCCTCTATTACGTTTACTTTTCTTTTTATGTTTACCACCTCCTGCTTCACCAATGTATACGCATTGCGTTATGCTAAAAGCAAAAAAATAAACTATTACATCGTAACTGATTACGAACGGTCATTAGTTACTCTATTCTACTTATCTACTCTTTCGATTCGACATTCTATCTCTGCTCTATACTTTAATAAACGTAACAGATAATCCGGAAGTTCTCTTTTCTCTGCTTCCCAATCCTGAACTGTACGATACGGAATACCATAGTAATCGCTGAACTCACGTCTGTTCATTCCCATTTTTTCTCTTAATTCTTTTACTTCTTTCCCTCTGCTCATGATTTAACTCTCCTGCTTAAATAACGCATTGCGTTACTTAATAGTATCCGATATATGCTATGTTGTCAATCCACTATCCCCCACCTCTCATCATATTTTTTCCATATTTTTTTATAAAACAGAAAAGGCAGACCCCAAGCCCTTGATTTTCAAGGCTTTCCTTCTATTCCTCTTTCGTACTCAAAAAAGATCCAACATATTATCCAGATATATCTTTTCTCTGACATGGATCTGATATTCCGGTTTAGTCATATAATACAACAGAAATTCCAAAATCAGGGCACTTCCAAGTCCTCGTCCTTCAATCTTAAAATTAGAAAATCCCATTGGCATATAAATATCTTGGATATCAGTCACACTAATAAACCCAGGGTTCTCCATTGCTTTGGAGAAAAGATAGCCTTCTCCTGCGCCCGGTGCTGCACAGACATGATTTTGGCAATTTTCTCCCAGATTTTTCTGGCTGACTGTTTCATAACAAGCTTTTCTATCTTTACAACCAAACCAACAGCATTCATTGCACAGGAATTCTACTTTTGCTTTTTGCTTTGAATTCATCTTGTTTAGTTGCTCGAATTTTTTATTAAGACGAAAATCCGGGACTATATAATGAAATTCTTCTCTGTCTGTTTCCCGCAAAAAGTCGCTAAAATCCGTCAGTACCTTTGTAGTCGATGAGACTAGATAAAGCCCGGGATAATTCTTTTGCAGATAGTTTAGCAGTAAATCTGAATGAATGATCACACCATTTTGAGGTTCATTTCTTTCTTCCAGCAATGAGCAAAGTGTATTACATTTCCGATCCTGCAAATGTTCTTCTCTCAAAAGTGAATTACTGAATGTCAGTCGGGCAGATATCTTATAGTTCTGCATCAAATCCAATACTTTCTCTGTCTCAGTATCTCCAAAGGAAGTTCGACCGCCACCCCAGATACAGTCTGATGGGGCTCCGTATATGGAACCGATCTCACACCAATCATAAAAATACTCTCTGTGTTCCCGAAACAATGACAGAAATACTCGATACAATTCGTAAAACTCAAATAGTCCCGGCAAATGATAATATGCTTGATTTTTCATGTTAACTCTCCTCGCGTCAAAATGAAATCTTATCTTGCCACTATACACTGTGATGCGTATACTGCAGCCATTGCTCCGGTCACGCTCAATGCAACATAAAGTGCTGCCCACCAGCCCGATCCTCGTTCCATCAGCTGATTGGTTTCTAATGCAAAAGATGAAAATGTTGTGAAGCCACCACAAATTCCAACTTTCAAGAACAAGATCAATTGTGGATTCCAATCTTTCTTTGCGCCAAAGGCTACTACGAGTCCTATCACAAATGCTCCGATAATATTGATCAACAAGGTTTTTATTGGGAAACTATTTTGCGGGTTGATTGGAATTAAGCCAATCAAATAACGGGCTACAGCTCCCAGGAATCCTCCCATTCCGACTATAATACAATTCAGCATTTTTTCTCTCTCCTACAAGTAATCTATTAGTTAATGTCTGCTTTATTATACCATCTATAATACTGATCTGCATCAAAAGAATAGGACAGAAACATTAATATTTTTTACTATTATCGATTATCAACTTTCTCCGGGAACATAGGAAATTAGAAAAAGCTCTGCGTACTTCTCACACGCAGAGCTTAAAATCTTCTTAAAAGAATATCCTTATTTGCTTTCTGGAATAGAATCTTTTCCTACTGTCATCATCAGAATGATTGCAGCTATAAAACTTACAGCACATGCGATAATTGCAGCAAGAACAGAAGAATCAAAACCTGTCTGAGGATTAATTACCTGAAGCCATCCAAAGATTCCGTTTGTTCCATATACATACTGTTTTACTCCACCAAATCCGATGATAGCACCACCAATACCAGATGCAAGACAAGCTAACATAAATGGTTTTTTAAACTGTAATGTTACACCGTAAATGGATGGTTCTGTAATACCAACCATTGCAGAAATAATAGCCGGTCCACAAACACTTTTCAGTTTTTTGTTCTTTGTTCTAAGCATGATCATAAGAACAACTCCTGCTTGTCCGAATGCAGACGCAAGACCAGCAATTGTAATAGGATCGTAACCTAATGTTGCAAGATTGTTTACAGAGATTGCAACAAATCCCCAATGAACTCCAAACATAACACATACCTGAATAAGTGCTCCGTATAAGAAACCTGAAATAGTTGCATTCAGATTGAACAGTGCTGTAAATGCTGCACCGAGTAAATCACTTGCAAATGTTGCGATTGGTCCGATAATCAGGAATGCAAGAATAATACTAATTAAAAGTGTCAGCGCAGGAACAGCGAATGTTTTAAACAGATCACTAATTCTTTTTGCAAAGAATTTTTCAATTTTTGCTGCAAAATAGCAAGTCAGAATTACTGGAATTACAGAACTTGCATAGTTCATTAAAAGAACCGGAATTCCAAGGAATTCTACATATACATCTGTCTGGAAGATAGTACCGCTGAATAAAGTATAAAGTGCATCTCCCGCCATGATTGTTGTTAGAGACGGATATACTAAGGCTGCTCCGATTGCCATTCCGATAAACGGTGTTCCGCCGAATTTCTTCATTGAAGTATATCCGAGGAATATTGGCAGGAAGTTAAAGAAACAATCTCCAACAATGTTTAACATCTGATATGTTCCGGATGTAGTTGCAAGCAATCCTGTTGCAGCAAGAAATGCAAGCAGTCCCTTGATTACACCTGTTGCTGTAAGCATTCCAAGTACCGGTGTAAACACCCCACTGATCACATCAATAAACTGATTGGAAATCTTTTTCTTTTTCATTTCCTGTTTGAATTCTTTTGCATCTTTTAGTTCAACTTCTTTTTCTGTTGTACCCATCATTGTCTGCAGTTCGTTATAAACATCTGCTACGTGCTGCCCGATTACGATCTGATACTGACCTCCACCTTTTACGATAGAAAGAACTCCGTCAATCGCTTTTACTGCTTCGTCATTCGCCTTTGTCTCATCTTTCAGCTGAAAACGCAGTCTCGTTGCACAGTGATATACATTCTCAATATTTTCCTGACCGCCAACTTCTTCGAGAATACTTTGAATCATTTTCTCATACTTCATTTTGTTTTCCTTCCTCTCTCCTTAAAATTTTTATCTAAAAAAACCGTTTGGTCTTTTTTCAAATGTAATGGATATTCTTTTTCAGTAACAAGGATGAACTTACAATCACGTATTGCAGTAATTCTGATTTCATCAATATTTCCTTCCTTCCACTTCATATCCAATACTGCGCCTGTTTTCAGACAGATTCCACTAACCTCTCCATCTGAAAGACTGTTCGGTAATGCCGGTAAAAGAAATACTTTGTCTGAATAATCCTGTATAAGCATCTCCAGTAACCCACAAGCTCCTCCAAAGTTTCCGTCAATTTGGAATGGTGGATGATTGTCGAATAGATTATTTAAAGTTGCATATTCAAGCAATTCCTTTAAGTTTTTCCAAGCTTCTTCTTTCTCCCACAGTCTTGCATAAAACAGTATGATCCATGCCTTGCTCCATCCAGTATGGCCTCCACCGTATTTCAGTCTGCGCTCAATCGTCTGTTTTGCAGCTTGAGCGAGTTCCGGTGTCTTATCCATACGTATCTGTCCTGCAGGATATAATGCAAACAGTTGTGAAATATGTCTGTGTCCGGGCTCGACTTCATCATAATCTTCACTCCATTCCTGAATCTGTCCATATTTACCGATTTGCAATTCTGGCATATGATTCAGTCGCTCGTTTATTGCTTCATTCAGATCATTCGGGAGTTGATTTTCTTCCGTGATCTCCAGATAACCATTAAATAGTTCTCTGATGATTTCTGTGTCCATAGAAGCTCCCATACAGAGACATCCTGCCTCTCCTTTTTGATTCAGATAGATATTTTCAGGAGAACTGGATGGTCCTGAAATCCATTTTCCATGAGCATCTTTTACCATGTATTGGAGGAAAAACTTAACAGCATCTTTCAGTATTCCATAATATTCCTTCAAGAACTCCATATCTTTTGTATATTTGTAATGTTCAATCAGATGCAAACAGAACCAGGCACCGCCCATTGGCCACAGGGTAGATGATACATGATTGTCCTGAGGTGCACAGTCTCCCCAAATATCTGTGTTATGGTGACAACAGAATCCATCAATTCCATACATCTTCTCAGCAACGTCTTTGCCGTGCGGATACATTCTTTGCAAATGTTCTAACAAAGGCATGTGGAGTTTAGATAACCCTGTTTTTTCAGCAATCCAGTAATTCATCTCTATATTGATATTAATTGTATACTTGGACCCCCACATAGGCTCAAATTCTTCATTCCAGATTCCTTGTAGATTTGACGGAAGACTTCCTTCACGGCTAGAGCTGATCAGAAGATATCTTGCAAAATTATAATATGTATTTATTAATTCAATATCTTCTATGCCATTACGCATTTGCTCAAGTCTTTCCGGTGTTGTCAGATGCTCATAAGAGTCTTTATAATTCAATTTCAGATTACTTTTTTCATAGTAAGATAAATAATCTTTTATATGACGCTCTTGTAATGTTCCATAAGATTCTTTTTCAGCATTACTCAATACATCCATACACCACTGAAGCGGTTGTTCACTTCGGAACGATGTTCTTGCTGTGATAAATAGTGTTGCTTCTTTGGCATCCTCTACTAGTAAATGGCTTCCCATTCGTGAAATTTTGCCATTTTTAGTTCTTACCTGTACAAGTAGTTCAAATGCAATCCCATGATCTCCACCTTGTTTTCCATATAAACGGATTTTATTGCCATCCAGGACTTCAGTACCATCACAGAAAGATGAACCACGTCCTGATCGATTATCTTTTCTTGTTAAAGATAAATCAAAATTAAGAAGTTCGCCATCTATGGATTTCATCTGATATACAATTATGTGATCTGGATTGCTGGCAAAAAACTCTCTTTCGTATTTTCCTTTTTCCGATTCATATTGAATTTTTCCAACGGCTCTTGAAATATCTAATTCTCTGTTATACGTTTGAACTTCTACGCTTTCATGCTGAACGCTTAAAAGTCCCCCTTGATCCTTTTTGAAGATCGTTTTGCCTCTCTGTTTGTAAAAATCTATCCAAACGTCCCCAAGTGTCTGATAATGTCGCATATGCGGATATGTTGCATACATACTTCGCTCTGCGAGAAGTTCGGCCTGTTCGATTTCTCCATTTAATAAGAGTTCACGAACTTTTGGATAGTTCTCTCGCGCATCAGGATTTACACGTTCCATAAAACTTCCGGTCCAAACAGAATCTTCGTTAATTTGAAGTCGTTCCGTTCCGATTTTTCCAAATACCATTGCTCCGATAAATCCATTTCCTATCGGCAATGCTTCATTCCAATCTTTAGCTTCTTCACGAAAACATATTTTATTCATTTCTTCTTCCTCATCTTTTCACTACGCTTTCTTGAATCTGTTGTTATTATAACAATAAAAAAAAGAAAGACTGAAAAGTTTCTATTTTGCGAACTTTCCAGTCTTAAAAATTATGGATGATTTCATTTTTCCATTGGGAATCCGTATTTATTTTGATACGCAATTGCAATTCGTTCAATTAACAGCTGATATAAAACAGGATGGTTTTGGACTAAATCTTTATATTCCCAATCAATACATAGATCAACTCGAGGGTCTTTCTCCATTTCTCTGTTTGAAGTAAACAGAACTACTTTTGCTTTTGTTTCTTCAAAACACTTCTTTGATGGAGCATCTGTCAGATGCGTATACTCACTAATATACCTTCCGGAATTTGAAAAAATAAGCAGTAGTGTATTTTCTTTTGCATGACTAATATACTCTACTTGTTTTCTGTCATTTGTAGTTGTGTAAATGAACTTCTGGTAAAAAGACATTTTATGTTGAAAATTCAATGCAGCAGTCTCTGAATATCCTTCTCCAAATGCGGCTACTTCTTCATAATCATGAATCAACGTGACCAAGTGATCTATTTTTTTAGAGTCAGTATTGAAAAATAAATAGCGAATATCTGAAAACAGCACATCCAAATATTCTTCCGTTCCTTTTTGCAATATATAATCTGTAATATTTATCGTATTTAGATCTTTTATGTAAACTTCTCTTTTCCCTCTACTGTATGCTTCTGCTTTAAATTCTTTGTAATCCTCAAATCCTAATTGCTTAACGAATTTGGAGATTGTAGATTTTGAAACAGAGCATAAATCAGCCATAGCACCTATGGAAATGTTATTCAATTGATGAATATGTTCCAGCATAACTCGAGCAATATGATGTTCTATTGATTCAGGTGACATCTCACCGGTTATTGATGATAGTCTTGTATATAGTGTGCCCATATATTTTCTCCCTCATGATTTTCTCTTGTGGTGACTCTGTTTTCATAATAACATAAAATGTTTAGGGAAGTACAGTAAGATTACCAAAGATGAATTAATCACGTTGATGAATGTTCTTGTAAATCCGATATGCGGAAATCTCCTGAAAATTTCTTTCCATCTTCTATTTGTTGCACACTACCGTTATCTTATCGATTATCAATTTTCTCCGGAAACATATCATGATTACTCATACGATTCCATGCAACCTGCTCCCAGTTGGTACCTGGCTTTCCATAATTACAATACGGATCGATGGACAAACCTCCACGTGGAAGGAATTTTCCCCAGACTTCTATATATTTTGGTTCAAGAAGCTTGATAAGATCTTTCATAATTATATTGATTACATCTTCATGAAAATCTCCATGGTTTCGGAATGAGAACAAATACAATTTCAAGGATTTACTCTCCACAAGACGTTCGTCCGGAACATAGGAAATCGTGATCGTTGCAAAATCTGGCTGTCCGGTGATTGGGCACAGACTTGTGAATTCCGGGCAGTTGAACTTGACGAAGTAATCGTTTTCAGGATGTTTATTCTGAAATGCCTCCAATACAGACGGATCATAATCCATACGGTATTCTGTTTGCTGATTTCCTAATAATGTTAAATTTTCTTTTTCTCTCATTGCTTCCTCCTCTATCTCAACGCAGGGTCTTCTACGTGATTCGCCTGAAATGCTGCTGCGCGATCAATGCATGTTCCGCATTTTCCGCAAGGCTTCTCTCCCCCTTCGTAACAGGACCATGTCAACTCATACGGAACTCCCAGTTCTAATCCAATCCGTACTACTTCGGCTTTGGATACATTTACAAAAGGAGCTTCTATTTTCAGCTGATGTCCGGAGCCTTCCCAGATTGCTTCATTCATTGCCTGATTGAATACCGGTGAACAATCCGGATAAGCAAAACCGGCAGAATCATCTGCATGAGCTCCATAATAAATCACTCCACATTCCTTGCTCAGTGCGATACTTGCTGCCGAAGAAAGAAATAATCCGTTCCGGAACGGTACATATGTACTTACAGGCTTATCGCCATTTGTTTTTGAAATCTGTTCTGCGTAACTCTCCTCCGGAATTTCTTCCGTGGACTGTTGAAGCAGTGAACAGTTGCTATATTGAAATATCTTACTTAAATCCAGGAACAGATGCTCCACGCCATAATATTCGGCAACTGCTATTGCAGCCCTGATTTCTTTATCGTGCTTCTGTCCATAGGAAACCGAGAGTGCAATCACCTGGTCTTTCCCGTACTTTTTGATTGCCAGTCCTAATGCCGTTGTTGAATCGATTCCTCCACTAAAGAGAACTAATGCTTTCATCTCCATCACCTCACTACTTATTTATACGCCCCGTTCATTTGGATCCCAGATTACTTTATGCATCTGAATCTGCAGACGCACACCATTCAACCGATGTTTCAGCATAAATTCTACAATCTGCACTGGTTCTATGGATCCAAAAACAGGACTAAGATACACATGACACCTGTTTGTCAGATTATAAATCTGAATCACGTCCAGTGCTTTTAACAGATCTTTCTGGCTGCCACATACAAACTTTACAGTATCATCCTTTCCAAGCAGTTCCATGTTCTCTGTTATCATATATTCTTCGCACCCACTTGACGGTAACTTATAATCCATTGTAAATACCGGTCGTTCTTCGCAAAATGCAGATAAATCAACTGCGCCATTTGTCTCAATTTCGACCTGTAAACCGGCTTGTAAAAGAAGGTGGATCAATTCTCTGATGTCTTTTTGCAGTAACGGTTCTCCACCTGTAAGTGTCACGTTGCGAATACCGGTTCCTAAAACATAATTTAAAATCTCTTCCGGAGTTTCCTCTTTATATTGGCAATCAGGTTCATTGGCCCACATAGTATCACAATAACTGCATCGCAGATTACATCCTTTGAAACGAACAAAGACTGCCAATTCTCCAGCCCGTGTGCCTTCCCCATTAATACTGGTGAATTTTTCTACTACTTTCATCTACTCTTCCTCATAAACCGCACAATTATTCGGTGTCTCATATACTTCCACACAATGAACCTCATATCCCAATTCCGTTAATTCCTTGTAGAAATAATATGCGAAATTCTCTGCCGTTGGACGAAAAGAAACTTTCTCCAGATGAAAGTCCTCATTCTGAAGTGCAGCTACTGTTTCTGCTTTCAGTGATCCTGTCTCGTAAATCAGACTATGATCAAAGGAATCGCAAAGTTTTTTCAGATCCTTTTTCAAATTACCAAAGTCCACTACCATTCCCCGTGTCTGTCCTTCTTGCTCCAGCTCCTGACTTTTGATTTTTGCAACAACATTCCAACGATGTCCGTGGATATTTCTGCATTTTCCCTCGTATTTCCAGAGAAAATGTGCTGCGTCAAAACTGGCTTTTGTTTGCAAATAATACATATTTCAACTCTCCTGTATTTGAAATGTATGTACCTTTTAAGAGCTGTGTATCCTAAGCGGAGCGTTTTATATATATGGAAAGTATTTCCTGAATATAAAAAGCTCTGCGTACTTCTTTGCACGCAGAGCCTAGAATCTTCTTAACTAGCCCTGGTTTTGTTTTTCGACAGGAAGGTACAAATGAACTGTCGGCTGTTTTTCACAGCATTAAAATTATACCACAGAAAATCAGTTTGTCAAATTGGTTTTTCTATTTTAACGAAATGGTATCCTATTTCCCATATTCTATTCTCCCAGGAAATATCTTCCGTAAGCATCTGCTGCCTTAATTGCTGCGCATACAGTCTTAGGTGTCACCTCAAATGGCATGTTATGAAGTGTATCATTCTCTGCACAGGCTGCTGTCGCAACTGCCATAAGCTTCTCGTCTGTCACTTCTGTAATACCAAGTTCTTTTAATGTAACAGGAAGTCCCAGTTCAATGCACCAATCTATAATGTCTTCCAGTTCTTCTGCCGGAATGTCTTCCAGAACAAGCTGTGTGATTGTTCCAAATGCAACTTTCTCTCCATGATACATATGATGACACTCGTCCAAAACTGTGAATCCATTATGGATTGCATGTGCTCCTGCAAGACCGCCACTCTCAAATCCGATTCCACTAAGCAATGTATTAGCTTCAATTACCTTCTCAACAGCTTTTGTGCAAGCTCCTGCTTCCAGAGCAAGTTTTGCCTTCACACCTTCATTCATCAATGTATCAAAGCACAGTTTTGCGAGTGACATCGCTGCCATAGTAACATTTCCACCAGCACAAGTTGTTGCTTCGCTAGCCTGACAGGCTCTTGCTTCAAAATAAGTTGCAAGTGCATCACCCATTCCGGAAACTGTCAGTCTGACTGGTGATTTTGCAATGATTTCTGTGTCCATCAGAACCATGTTTGGATTAGCTGGGAGGAATAAGTATTCTTCGAATACGCCTTCATCAGTATAAATAACAGAAAGTGCACTGCATGGCGCATCTGTAGATGCAATTGTCGGACAGATCAGTACCGGCACTTCTTTGTAATAAGCAACTGCTTTCGCAGTATCAAGGATCTTTCCTCCGCCAATACCAATAACAACATCACAGCCCTTTTCATTCATAACGGCTACCAAACGATTAATTTCTGTCTTGCTACATTCTCTGTTGAAATACTCATACACTGGTTCAATATCATATCCTTCAAATCCAACTTTGAGAACGTCTTCAATACGTTTATACCCCGACTCTGTGATCAGTACAAGTGCTTTTTTACCATACTTCTGAGCATATTCACCCAGCTTTTTCATCTCACCTGCACCTTGAACATATTTGCTCGGACTACATAAAATATTTGCCATTTTTGTCTGCCTCCTAAACTCTTTATTTGTATGTTATTAAATTAACAATCTAAAGATATTGTAGTCCTTCTCTACAAAAGTGTCAATAAAATCTAATTGAATTTTCTGTAAGAAATCGGCTATATAATCACTACTCACAGCTGACTGTATCAAACAACCCTTTAATTCATCTCAACGTGCAAACACCCCTGCTAAAAATCCCCTCTTCTTCACCTGCTGGACTTCTGCCCCACTTCTCATAATCAGCGCAAACATTCCCATGTTGCGAAGATCCTGCCGCAGATTTACTGCCTGTTCTTCTGCCAAACCATCTTTTACTAAGAATGGCGTATCATTCAGACTCACATTCTTCGGGAAATCATATTTTCTCGCGATGCTTACAAACTCTGACCTCTTACCGATATAGTCAACCATACTTCCAAGCGCGATCACCTGTTTTGAAGGATACACCGATGGATCTACTTCATACACTTCTTTTTCATCACCAACTGGTTCAAACTTATATTTTGCTGTATAGAAATCCAGTGCCTCCTCAATATAAGAACACGCCTCTCCGTCAAGCTCTTCATACAAAACACACGGCAAACTCGCTACAATTCTTCTTGTTTCTGTTTTTTCCATTCCTGTTAAAATCTGCAGGAATTTAGCAACTTCCAATTCTTTTCCGTTGCAATCAATTAATGTTACTTTATAAAATAGTTCTTTGTTTATCATAGTCTTGCTCCATTATCCTTTCCAATCATTCTTCTGTATAAGTTTTTCCCTTAATTTACTTAATGAAATTGTCGGATCAGCTTCTAATTCTTTTGCTGCCATTCCGGTTACTTTTGCTGCCGAATAAGATGTTCCATCTCCTGTCGTCTCATTACCACTTAAAGTTTTGATTGGTATTTCCTCTCCAACTATATAAGTATCGACCCAGTCCCCTCTCTGTGAGAATGACGCAATCTCATCTCCATTTTCAACTAACGATCCAACCGCCAGCACATTTTCATAAGCAGCCGGATAATACTTGACTGCACCATTTTCTTCATAATCATTTCCAGCAGAGGCAACAACAAGTACACCTTGTTCTTCCGCATATCCAACTGCATTTCTCACAGAATCTTTATCTAAAATGAGTCCTGCACTTAGATTTATGATCTGACAATCATAAATGTCGATTGCATCTTTGATCATTTCTGCAAGTATATCATTTTCAACCTGTTTGATCTTCCCATCTTCATAGACATTACTGACTAACGGAACAAGCTGCGCATTCGGTGCTTCTGATAAAATAATCGAAGCAACCGCTGTCCCATGCCCATAAGTATCCTCTGTAGATAATTCTGTATCTACATAATTCATCCCCTCAGAAATATTTTCTTCAGGGATTGCTTTTGTTGAAATACCAGTATCGATAACTGCAACACGGATTTGTGTCGGATTTTCTTTCTCCTGTTCACCCCTGCATCCGGAAATGCAGATACTACTAATAAAAGCAAATGTCATTATAACTATTATTTTTCTTCTCAAAATATCTCTCAATAAATTTTTCATGTTGTTATTATAACGGAAATAGGACGGTATTGTCCACAGAATTTCTGCATCCAATACCGCCCTATTTATTTCATTTAATTTCCAAGAACGTCCTTCACTGTTCCTGTCATAGGTTTCAAATTTTTAATTGCATTATTTACAGCCGGTGTTACTTCAAAGTCTTCTGTCAGTGTTGCTGTAAATGTCAATGCGTTTGTTCCTTCTCCTGCTACATACTGTACATTTGTTATAGGAATTCCAATATCAGACAGTCCAAGATCAGATACACTATTGATTACTTCATTATAAACAACTGTAATACCAATCTGTTCTCCTGCTGCATATTTGCCAAGTGCGATACTAGACAATCCGATCTGTTCCGGTGCTTTCGTATCGAGTACTTTATAATGCAGATCTGTTGTTCCCAGCTTCCAATTGTTAGACTTTTTACCATTCGTACGAAGCTCTAGCTGAATTTGATCGTCTTTGCGGATGCATGCGTACGCCGGTGAACCATTTACTACCATACCATTGTTATAGGTTCCTGTATTTCCCCATTTCTTTTTATTTTTACCATATTTGAATTCAACACCTTTTTGTTTTTGTCCAAAATACGGGAATGTAACGTCTAACCGCCAATCACCTTCTACAATATCCATAACATATTCGCTGATATAACCTGTGCCAGCCGTGTAAAGTCTAAGCCATACCCAGCTATCCTCAACCTCTAACATATCTGCTGTCATATAGAATCCTGCACCGGTTGCATTATTGTTGATGTACTGTCTCTGTAATGGATTGACATTAAGAGCCTCCAGTGTCTGTGTCATGCTCATCATCCAGAAACGTGGATTATCATTATAACTGGAATTTTTAATTTCCGGATCACCTGTCTTCCACAGATAAGTATACCACTGTTGATAGTAATCATTTACATTATAACCTTCTTCAGGATCAAGGATTCTCTTATAAGTTGTGCTGTCACCCAACGTTCCCTGACAAGTACCGACGGTATCTACCACCTTATATAATTCTACATTATAAAAACGGCTTGTATGATCTAAGTTAGAAGTCGCAGCTCCGTCGTCTCCTGCATAGGAACCCCATTCTTCGATTGTAAATGTTTTCTCTGTGTCTTCCGGTCCAAATGTAAGATAAACATCTTCTCCGCCGGCATGCTTAAAGTGATATTTATCACCCGCAATATCAATGTCGACTGTCGAACCATAAGCTGTTCCGTTTACTGTACGATAGTATACATACTGTGGATTTGGCGTGCCACTTGTTCCTTCTGCCAAAGTCCTTGTTACTTTGTAGGTCAGAAGGTATCCGTCAGAACCATCTTTGAGTGTAGTCTTTTCAGCACCTTCAAAGGAAAGATTATAAATACCTCCTTGTACCCATTTTGCTTTCAGTTCGTAATCTTTTTGTGTACCCTTTACAATCTCTGTCACCGGTGTTTCACCTTCAAACCAACCGAGGAACTGATAGCCCTCTTTTGCTTCCGGATTCTCCAGTTTCACGTCACCGGATTCAATGCTGTATGTTTCCGGATTTGTGTGGCTGATTCCACCTGCACCAAGATCATATTTGATTGTATATATATTCAGATCCCAAACTGCGTATAACGTGATGTTTCCGGATTCTGCTACATTTTTAACGGTCTGACCGTCTGTGAATTCAACTGCTCCTCCTTCTTCTTTTGACCAGCCTGCAAATGTGTATCCCGGTCGTTTGAATTTTCCCATTTCAGACAGTAATGTCAGTTGATCTTCTGTATCATAAGTCATCAGCTGTGTTTCTGTCGGAACCGTGATTCCAAGACAACTGTCAAATGTGATCGTATAGAGATTCGCTTTCCATTTTGCATAGAAGATCCAGTCATGTGGTGCATCTAATGTGATTGCACCGGATGCTCTCTTCGTAAATGAAGAATCTGTATACCATCCGTCGAACGTATAACCTGGTTTAGACGGATCGTGCAGTGTTACCAGATTGTTATCTAATGTGAATTCTGTAGGATTATCATCTGCATTTACTGCATTTTCCATATTTTCATAAATGATGGAATATGTATCCGCTGTCCATACTGCGTACAGATCAATGGTATCATTGTCTGCGTCAGATAATCCTCCGATAGTCTGCTGATCCGTATAGATCACTTCACCTTTCGGTTCTTTTGCCCAGCCACAGAAGGTATAACCTTCTCGAACAAAACTGTTTTTCACGACAGCTTTATTTTCGCTATATGCGAAATTCTGTTCCTTACTATAGTTTTTCTCGTCATTCGAATGGAAGATCACAGTATAGTGATTCTCACTCCATTTTGCATAAAATGTAAGGTTTCCGGTACTGTTCGCTGGAATCACACGAATCGGATCTCCGACACATTCTTTCTCTGCATACCAGCCTTTGAAGGTAAATCCTGTCATCTTTGCATCTGCAAGTGTGATCAGATCAGACTCAATGTTATACTGTTCCGGATTTGAATTTTCAGCACCGTCTATACCGACATAAGTAATCGTATAAGTAATCGGTGTGAACTGCGCATAGAGTGTGTGATCTTTCTGAATAGACACTTTTGTCTTCTCAGTTATCTTAATTCCACCATCAGCTTCTGTGTACCATCCATCAAATGTATAACCGTCTTTTACCAATTCCGGAAGGTCTCCATAACTATCATTGAAAGCAACTGTCTTTGTTGAGAGTTCTCCTTCTCCTGTTACTTTTCCTCCGTTTGCTTCCATTGTTACCTTATAATTTTCTGCTGACCATTCTGCTTTGTATGCTAAATCTTCTGCCGGCATCTTAAGCACCAGTTCCGGATTCCATCTACAGATATATCCAGGCTTCACTGCTGCCGGTGCTGTGATCGGCGCATCATAATATACTTTTCCTTCGGTATATCCCTCTGCAGCTTTTCCGCCATTTAGATCCCAGCTGAGTTCATACTGGTTTCTTGTATACTTATAATCAATAACATTCTTGCTGTCTGTCGCTCCGATTTTCAGTTTAACTGCTTTCTCAGGAGCTGTGAAGCCAGCATATTCTTTTATCTCACCTTCAATCTTACTGTCCATCTCAGCTGTTCCGCGAACAGATTCTTTTAATGTATAATGATCAGAACCATCTACATCCTGCAGATAGTAGTTGATCGTATATCCATACTGACCTGCTGCCCATCTTGCTTTCAATGTCACATCGTTTGCCGGCATCGTGTTACCTGTAAATTTATCTTCATCAACATACCAGCCGACAAATCCATAACCTGATCTTACTGGAACTGGAAGTTCAATCATCGATTCGTATTTACCGATCAGTTTTTCTACTGTTCCTTCCGGAAGTGTACCGCCATTTGTATCAAATGTGATCGTAACATCATTTCTTGAGTATTCATAGCGCACATAAGTACTTCCGTCTGCAAGAATCGTTACTGTCTGTGTCTCAGGAGCTGTAAATCCAGGATAATCTTTTACTGCCGGTGTTACGGACGAATCAGTTGTTCCCTTTAGATCTTCTGTTTCAGCCAGAATATATTCTTTCTCCGGTTTTTCTGTTTCTTCCGGATTCTGAATGTCTTCTGCCGACTGATCCTTCTTAGGTTCTTCCAATTTTTCGATATAATGCTCTACTTTATAAGGTGTATCAGTATTTGCTTCCCATTTTGCATAAAAGATTTTATCTCCAAGATTTCCCTGTTCGATTGCTTTGACCGGTTCACCTGTAAAGGATTCATTATCATACCAGCCTGCGAATGTATATCCGGCTCTTACCGGATCCATCAGATTGATCTTACCATCTTCAACTGTATATGAAGTCTTATTTGTATTTATCACTCCATCAAAATCTGTTCCGATATAACCGATCGTATAACTTTGAAGCTCCCAAACTGCATAAAGCGTGATTTCTTCATTCGCCTTTTCTGTCAGATTCAGAATGGCTGCGCCATCTTCATACTGCATCTTGCCGGTACTGCTTGTTGACCAGCCTGCAAATGTATATCCATCAGCTTCAAATGTATTCGCCGGAAGATTCTGTTCGGAATCATAGGTAAATGTTGCCGAACTCATTTCACCAGATGCTGTTTCATTGTTCTTCTCAAACTTCAGTGTATAGCTGTTTGGTGTCCATAGTGCGCGATAAACAATATCCTCTGTACTCATCTTATCAGATGGAGTGACAGTATTTTCGCCATCGATCGACCAGCCTGCAAATGTGTATCCTGTACGATTCATCTTATTCGGTATATTAACACGTTCTCCGTAAAGAACTTCCTGTGTTGTTGTTTTCTCACCGGAACCGGAATCGTAACCATCTGCAAATGTAACCTGATGTTTTTCCCTCTTGTAATTGATCTTGATAACTGTCTTACCGGAGCCTTCGATTACTGCTGTATTGCAGGAAATACCATTGACTGTCATATTTTCAAAGGTAATTCCGTTTTCTACTGCAAATTTCTGTTCCGCAGTTGTCTCGCCTTCAATCACAAGGTCTCGAAGTGTTTCTGCTGCAATCTCATCTTTCGTAAATCCAAGGCCTTCATATATATGCTGAAGCATGTATCTGCCATCGCATCCCTGTACGTAATACTCTACACGATATGCAGTATCGGCATCCTTTGTCCACTGTGCTGTATAGTACAGATTTTCTGTCCCCATTGTACTGACAACTTCCTGATCCCATCCACGGAAGGTATAACCCTTAACTGCCATCATCGGTGCAAGAATCTTTCCGCCGTATTTCAGTTCATATGAAACCGGTTCACCACCTGCCTCTCCGGAATAGAAAGTTACTGTATGTTTCTGTAATGAATAATAATAACGAAGTACGGAACTTCCATCAGCCTGAACTGTAAGATTCTGTACTGCCGGTGTATTATATCCGATATATTCTTTCGCCTCAGGGATTACGATACTGTTTGTCGTACCTGTCAGCATATCGCTTTCAATCAGTTCATACTCACCTGAACGAAGCTGCTCCTGATAATATTCTACTCGATACGGAATATCTGTCTTCGGTGTCCATTTTGCATAGATATTAACATCTGTGTTTGGCATCTTCTCCGGGAATTCATATGCCTCGGTCAATGCTTCATCTTTATACCAGCCTGCGAAATCATATCCAAGTCTTTCCGGATCTGCCGGCTGTTTTATTGCTGCCTCAAATTTTGCGTTAATAATATTGAGATAAGTTCCACCATTTGTATATGGAACGATCACATATCCGTCCTTCAAGTTATCCCAATAAAGGGATACAGTTCTCTGGATCGGCTTAGACGAAAATGCCATTGGATACTGGATCCATGTGATTACCATTTCTCCTTCCAGCTTCTTATCGCCGCTTTCCGGATGAACACTGACTGTATTTGTCTTCGGATCGTATGTAAACTTGTCATTTGTCATACGAATTTCAAAATTCCGACGTTTTGCATTTCCTTCATCATCATAAACAGCCTGTTTTTCTTTACCGTCTTTCAAATCCAGATAAGTCATAGAGAATGTGCTGTCCGGTAGTACAGCGTCTCGAACATGCTGTTTGAGTTTGATATACGGCATCTCCTCTTCTGCCGTTGCAAAATCAAGGACATTATCCTGTCTTCCGATTGTCCATAAAGACCACTCTTTATCAAGCAGCTTACATTCTGCTTTAAATGTATCCGAGAATGCCTGAGCCTTAAATCCAAGTTCGAGATAAGCACCTACATCAATCAGTAAAGCTCCATTATATTTCTGGTTACGTCCACTACTCTCCGCATAATGAAGTTCATAATAGAAGTATCCCCACAGTTTTGAATATGCTCCTGCCTCTGCCTCGAACCCGACAGAATCCAAATCTGTACTAAACAATCCAATCTTAAATTCAAATTCCAAACCTGCTCTTATCTGCAGTCGTCCCATTGCATAGAAATCGAACTCATATGTTTCTTCAAGAAGTGAGACAGTGTCATTCGAAACAGCGCCTGCAAATACATCTACAGTATAGGTGTATCTTTTCCCGGTCATATATTTGAAATCAAATCCGACAGACATACAAGCATCCATCTTGATCACAAATTTGACCTCTGTGCTGATCGCAATAATTGGAAGCGCAGGCGGTACCTGCTGTTTGTTTTGTACGATATTTTGCTCGACAATCTGAACCCAGTCAGATTCTGCATTCATCATTTCGCTGTAACGTTTGATCAGATTATTCTTTTGTTCTTCAGAATCATCATCTTCTCCGCCTTTTTTACTTTCATCAATGAGCTCCTTGATCTGCTGGGCAATTTCAACGCTCTTGTCGTAATTTTCATTGTCTGTAGAATTGTCAGACTGTGTTGTCATCGTTGCATTTATTTCGAGTGCTGTATAATTCAGAACATCCACATTTGCTGTTACACGGTATTCTGCTATATAAGGGAAGATTCCCCATACTTTCCATACTGCTTTACTTCTGACACCAATATCAATTCCGACTTCTTCTACGAAAGTTCCACTCACTTCAATTTTCAACTGGTTGGAAGAGCCGTTCTTTCCAATTGTAATATTGGCCTTTACTTCCAGAGATACACTAAGACCTTTATCCTTTGCTGCACTGCCTGCCGCATTTCCAAAATGCTCCGGATGTACAGATATCTTTGCTTTCGGATAACCATCCTCCATCTCACATTGCGCTTTAAATCCAGAAGCCATAAGCTGTAATTCTTCCGGAGAGACTGGTGAACCATCTTCTAAAGTCACTTTATAGTCTTCCAGATTCATATTTTCTGAAAGCTTTGTAAAATTCTCAGTTGCAAGTGCCAAAGAACCAAGATACTGGGCTGCTTCTTCTGCAAATCCACTGTCTAAGGCCTGCTGTTCAATCTGAGCCTCAAGCTCTGCGGTATCTACACCTTCGATCATGTCTTCACCGGACATTGTATTCTCAGCATAAATATCCATAGCTTCCTGTACTTCTTCCCAACTGACTTCTTCATAAGTAATCGTTGTTACTTCATCTTTTGGCTGAACAGCAATGATCTTCGCATAACTTTCAAGTTGTGCTGCATCCTCTCCGTTCTGTTTTCCGAATGTTCCTGTATAGAACATCAGGAAATCACCAGCGTCTACTGTTGTCTGACTGTCGAGATCAATATTCGCATATACATCAGAAGAGAAATCCAAATAAGTATTATCGACTGTAATCGTATCATCTGCTTCATCCTGGTCTGCATCTGAAGGGATTGGAAGAACATCCGGTTCAAAGATGACATCTTCCGGAGCAGCATTCTTATAGGAATAACGTTTTCCGTTTCTCGCGGTAATCTCGATATATGCCAGATCACCGTTTTCTTCATCTGGCGTCTCTAATGTTCGTTCATCCGGTCTGAGTCCATTATAGATTGAGACAATATCGCCAACTTCAAGCGTTCCTTTTGTATAGTCAAATTCACCTTCTGTCAGATTTGCCGGAGCAAGTGTACCATCTTTCTCTGCTTCATATAATGCAAGACTGAGTGTAGCAACACTTTCACCCTCATTTGTAATATTGCTGACATCCTCAGCAGGGATGAAAATCATTCCATCTTTCAGGTTTGTGTTAAGTACTTCTTCTTTTGCAGTTGTAAAATTATACTCTCTGGCTGTTTCCGACTGATCCGTAAAATTCAATCTGTTGTCGTTTAATGCAATTCGATACGTACACCCTTCTGCGAATCCCTGCTTTGGATCCATTTCTCCATTTGCTGTTACTGGATCTTTACCTGAGATGGTAAATGTTCCGGATCCTCCGGTAATATCAATGATATCTGTTTGTTTTGGATCTGTCAGGTTCGTTGCTTCAATTGCTGCGCGAACAGAGGCTGCATCCATAGATCCATCCGTTGTAGTTACTTGAATCTGAAAATCTGGTGCAACATCCTTTGCACTTACAAAATTCACACTTTCTTCTGCTTTCAGTGGTTCCTGCGATGCATATTCTGCATACACTGTAATATCGCTTGTGATCGGATCTTTTACAGAAGCGAGTTTTGTACGATCTTTGTCATAATACCAACTGACAAAAATGTAGTCCTCTCGATAAGGTGTCGGCAGGCTGCCAATCAAGGTTCCTTCCTCTACTTTACGGGACTTCAGTTCACTTCCACCTTCTGTATTGAATGTAACCTTATACTGTTTCTTTGTTTTATCGTTTTTGTCATCCTTTCCTGTGATGACATCTACGATCTTATCCCAAAGATTCGGTTTTTTCGTTTCCTCATTATTCTTTGCTGTTTTATTAGAATTAGAGGAACTTTTCTTGTTTGTTCCTTTTTTGGATCCACTTTTCTCGGAATTCGTTGTGCTGTCGTTTGATTTTTTCTGATCAGACGACGAATTCTCCTGATTGCTCGATTGCTCTGACTGCGTATCTTTTTCTGGATCCTTTTCGTGATCTGTCGTATCCTTTGTAACCTGGTCAGAAGTTACTTCTTTCTGAGTCTGATCCGGTCCCCATCGCCCGGTATCCTTCATTGCAAAGAATACTGCCGTTGAAAACGTAAGGATAACGAGTGCTGCGACAAGAAGCAGTCCATTCCTTTTTTTCTTGTCTTTCAGAACGTTATTTACAAATTTTTTCCACATAAGCTTTCCCCCTGTAATTTATTTTCGGATGACTACTCATACTTTTAGATTATGATAAGTCTTATTCTACAGGATTTGACTTTTCCTGTGTGCCACGCTGCATGAATTACAGATTTTTCGACATGAATAACAACACAGATGTGTAGCTTTTTTGACGTATTCAAGTTATAATAAACCTAGTATGAATCTAAAGGGAGAACACACTTTTATGAAAATTGCTATTTGTGATGATGACAGAAATGAACTGCTTCAAATACAGACACTTTTGGATCTTTATGCGCAGGAACGACAAATGGAATTTATTGTCAAAGAATATTATAACAGTTTTGAACTTGCTTCCGCTGCTGCAAATGAAACCTTCCAGATTTATCTTCTGGATGTACTTATGCCCGTCTTGAATGGTATCGATTTGGCCAGGGAAATCCGTCTCACGGATAAGGCGGCAGATATTCTTTTTTTAACATCCTCACCGGAATTTGCTGTAGAAAGCTATATGGTAAAAGCCTCCAACTATCTTCTGAAGCCAGTTCAAAAAGAAACTCTTTTTCAGGCACTCGATGATATCTTTATACGACAGATCAACGAGGCCGGGGCTTCGATCATAGTTAAAACAACGATTGGCGTACATAAAATTCATCTTACAAGTTTGGTCTATGTAGAAGCACTCAATCGTAAAGTGATCTATCATTTAAAAACCGGAGAACAAATTACCAGCGCGGAACGTTTTTCTTCCGTCTGCGATTCTTTGATGCAGCATTCAGAATTCTTGCTTCCGCATCGTTCTTATTTAGTTAATATGAATTATATCCGTTCGATCACTGCTTCAGATATGCTTCTTCAGAGTGGAAAAATCATTCCTCTGGCACAGCGAAGGGTATCTGAGATCAAAAAGCTTTATTTAGCATTTCAAATGGAGTCCAGCTAATAAATGTCAATAGTTAAATGAAAAAAATTGCTCTTATTTTCTGG
>OGKM01000165.1_pt1 | contig 48734 bp, 41 predicted proteins | sample 1572501 | NCBI WGS metagenome assembly OGKM01 (sample SAMEA2582154, study PRJEB24529) | metagenome | biome: Human gut stool | place: China | collected 2011
AAATCTTCCAAAACTATCAGTATCAAAGTCTTGAACGTAGCCAACGGTAGATGTCCCGGGTGTGATTATATCAATCCCGTGGAGACCTGTAAGCATAGATTGTACCATTTTGGCGCAGTCTAATGTATTATATAGGTCTCTTTACGGTAGTGATTTTCATATCGGCGTGGGCTCTGACGTTGTCTGTTCAACTTTGATAGGCAGTTGGAAGAGCCTCAGTTCGTGGAATAGACAACAGGACGATTCCACGCTTTTTTTGTCGCAATTTAACGGATTTCTGTCTAGAAAAAAGTTAGCACCGATATGAAAGTCGATGAATGGACATCAGAAGATGTACACACCTCAGGAGGTGGTGAATTCCCTCCTTGCGCTGGACTTATCTCCAACGCCCTCCCCGAAGCTCAAAGCACAGTTTCCGCCGAGAGTTCACAAACAGGGGTGTCCACCAGAAGTGTCCATATATTAAGTAAGTCTAAAGTACAAAAGGAGGAAGAATTTCCTCATTGGTATGCTTTACGCACCACTTATGGTAGAGAGAAAAAAGCATACGACTATATGACTGCCAAAGGTATCACGGCTTTCTATCCTACTACAGATACAGTAAAACTTATAAAAGGTAAGCGCAAAGTTGTTACCGAGTCTCGTTTACCAAACATCTTCTTCGCCTACGGCACCGAAGAACAACTCAAATCTTTTGTTTACGACAACGTAAACCTCCCTTTCCTCCGTTTTTATTATCGTCACGTCCACATTGGGCGCAGAATAGAGAAAATTCCATTGATAGTTCCCGACTACCAGATGGAAAGTCTCAAAATCATCTGCGCATCCGAAGCAGAGGACATCATCCTCGTACCTTCAGATGTAGAGAAATTTAAGACTGGCCAGACTGTACGTGTCATTGAGGGTGTCTTTAAGGGAGCTATTGGAAAGGTTGTACGTTTTCAGGGACAGCAACGAATAGGTATTGTCATTGATGGTTTAATGACTGTTGCAAGTGCTTATGTGCCGAGTGCATTCTTAGAAAATATCATTTAGGTTTCGCAAGGAAAACTATAAAATATGATGAAATTCAAGCTGAAATTCGTAATAAAGATGTACACACATTTACTAACATGAATACAAAACAGAAGAGAGGCAATGGTAAAAAACTAATTGCCTATGAAAATAGATACTTTTCTTTGTCAACTTGTATTGGCAACCCTAGCCAATACGATTGCAGGTTTTATAAATCGCAATTCTTGTGATGGAAAGAATCCGTCAAAACACGGCAACAATGATTTCAAAATGAAGATGTCATTTGAGATTCATTGGAAAACGAAAAGTGAGACAATAGTTTGGGTTATAATACTTCTATGCAGTGGTATTCTACTACTTTGGGACAACAAATAGACATGTATAATCCACCATTAGCTTCTCTTCTTTTACCAATTGCATTTTGATATACAACTATCAGCGTACTTTGTAATGCATTACCAATTATATTGATTTCGATGACATTTATTAAATGCAGATGAAAGATTATGCACTAAATTCGGGAACAGTCTTACATGGTTCCAACTACGACTACACCATTGAACGAGTATTAGATAATGGTACTTTGGGCATCACCAATCTCGCTAAGGTAAAGATGAAAGGCTCGTTGGGTTCTTTGGATGCAAAATTAAATGTTGCAATTAAAGAGTTTTTCATGAGAGATTTCAATGGCAGAGAAGGATCCTCTGTAACATATAGTAGTAAAGATGGAACTTTCACTCATGTAAAGAGATAAAACTTACGAAAATTATACAATACAGATAAAAAGTCAAGTGTTGAATGCATTCTATAGAAAAGCACTTGAAAGTTTATTGCTCGTTATTAAATCTTTATAGCATTAATATAGTTATGATTAAAAAACTTTTAATTTTTCTTTTTCTCCTGCTTTCTATACTGTCATCACAGGCTAAGAAAGTTGATGTTACTCAAACTCGTTATGATATCGAGGGTGTGAATACTGGAACACAAGGAAACTTCTTGGTAAAAGTATATATTTATACCAATAAAGGAGAAGCGACTACCGAACAACTGAAATATGCTGCTGTTCATGGTGTTCTATTTAGAGGATTCGCTGGAAAAGGTTTTGCCAACCAAAAAGCATTGGCAAAACCAGAAATCGAAAAGCAAAAGAACGATTTTTTCAATGCCTTTTGGGGCAATGGGGATTATCTTCAATTTGCAAGTGTTATAAATGCTGTTGCTGATCGCGTGAAGATATCGAACAAAGAATACAAGATAGGAGCAATCGTTTCTGTATCTAAAGAATCTTTACGTAAAACAATGGAATCTGCTGGCATTATCAGAGGACTTAATTCGGGATTTTAATATATCTTTTATGAAAAAGACTCTTTTTACATTGGCTATGATAGCAACTGCAATATGCAGTTTTGCTCAACGTAATTCAGATTATGAATATGAAGTAGAATGTCTCGGAGTAGAACTTGATGGCTCACAAACATTAAGAATTTGGGGTGTTGGACATAACAAAAAAGATGCGGTTGAACAAGCTAAAAAGAATGCTGTTCGAACTGTATTGTTCAAAGGAATACATGATGGTTTAAGTGGATGTAATACCAAACCAGTTGTATTTGAAGTTAATGCTGAGGAGAAATACGAAGATTATTTCAACGTGTTCTTTATGGATGGAGGTGAGTATCTGAAATATGTGTCAATGAAAGATGAGAAACGCATAAATATCTTCAAAAAAGACAAGGAGAAGGAGAAATGTCGGCATTTCGTAAAATATGGCATAACTGTAAGGGTCTCACGCTCTGAACTTAAAAAACGTTTAATAGATGATAACATATTACATAAATAGCTTTATGAAAAAAAAGTTTATAATAACATTGTTGATAGCTTTTGTTTGTGTCTTTTCAACCCAAGCACAAGTAAAGAAGCCGACCTTGATGGTGATTCCTGCCGACAATTGGTGTGTAAAAAATGGTTACATGGACACTTTCAATGACCAAGGGACTATTGTTAAAGTTCCAAACTATAAGCGTGCACTACAAAATAGTAGTGAGTGCTACAATGTTATTACCAAAATCAATACGCTGATGAGTGACCATAGTTTTCCTCTGAAAGATTTGTCTGCTGTAACAAAAAGCATGGAAACAAATCAAGCTATGGATGCTGTAACAATAACCAAATCTGGTTCTGGTTTATCAGAATCTCCTTTGGATATTATCAAACGCAATGCCAATGCTGACATTGTTATAGAATTGAATTGGTCTGTAAATACTACAGGTCCAAAACGTTCTATAACATTTTCCTTGGCTGCAAAAGATGCTTATACTGACAAACAAGTGGCTGGCTGCCAAGGAACAGGAACACCATCATTTTCTTCTGAACTCCCCGTTCTGTTAGAAGAAGCTGTAATAGGTAGCATGGATAACTTTACAAATCAGTTACAAGCACATTTTGACGACATGATGGAAAATGGTAGGGAGGTTTCTATGGAAGTAAAAGTGGTTGACAATGGCTCGGGTGTTGATTTGACAAGTGAGTTTGACGGAGAAGAATTAACTGACATAATTGATGATTGGGTTTCAGATAATTCTGTAAAACATCGTTATAATTTGTCGCAAGGCTCGGAGAATTTCTTGAAGTTTGAACAAATTCGCATTGCTTTATATCAAGCAAATGGAAGACCCAATGATACTCGTAGGTGGGCAAGAGAATTAGTAAAAACACTTTCCTCTAAATACCAAATTCCTTGTCGTGTGGATATTAGAGGATTAGGAAAAGCTGTAGTAATGATTGGTGAAAAATAAAATGACATGAAAAAACTTATATTTTTAATAGTATTTGTTGTAAACATGACTTTGACAACATATGCCCAAAATAATGGAATTCAATTGTATTTGTACGCTCCAAATCAAATGGAAAATATTCCAGAAGCCTCAATGGGCTATTTGCTTAATAATCTAAGCTCGGCTGTTACAGCAGACGGTTTGGCTGCCCAAAATGAATACATGACCCAATTTGTATTGATACCAAAGGTTAATGTTGCTTCAAAGAGCATAATAACCAATACTCAAACACAGGTCTTATTGAATATAGACATTTCATTACAAGTGGTAGATGGAATGAGTGGAACTCTTTATGCAAGTAGTACAATTAATGTGAAAGGTGTCGGAACGAATGAAGCGAAAGCATACAACTCTGCTTTTCGCTCAATAAATAAACAGCAACAGCAAATAATTGTACTTGTAAAAACAGCAAAACAGAAAATATTATCCTATTATGAAGTGGAAGCAGGCAACATTATAAAGAAAGCCAACTTATTGGCAGCAAAGAATAATTATGAAGAAGCGTTTTACTTGCTTTCTATGATTCCTTCCCAATGCAGTAAATTTGACGCAAGTATATCTGCAGGTTTAAGCCTTTGGGAGAAGTATAAGAACTACTCTTGCAATACAAATTTGGCAAAAGCAGAAGTTATATGGATTTCAGGGCAAGATTATAAAGCAGCAGTAAATGCAGGAGAATATCTTTCACAAATTCTTCCAGATTCTGAGTGCTATGGCAAGGTTAGACAACTTTACAATGAGATAAAGAAAAAAGTTGGAGACTTGTGGAAATTTGAAATGAAGCAATATAATACAGAATCAGAGCTTAAGAAAGCAAAGATACAGGCTTTCCAAGCAATAGGTGTTGCATATGGAAAAGGGCAACAACCAAAAGTGATTATTAAGAATTCTATTTTTTAACTATTTATAAATATTAAAGTATTAGGTAAATTTGCATTTGCTTGTTGAATTCACCTTATTTTGAACAGTTACTTAACATATAAAAATACTTAGCAATGAAAAAAAAAATTATCTTATTTGTTTTAATCATCAGTGCTATCAATTCTTTTGCTTTTGAAGGCGAATTACACTACCGCTCTATGGTAAATGCTGATGAATTTATGATAGCAGCTTCAAAAGGTCTTATTTTCAACGGTGTTCGTAATCAAACTGTACTTATCAAAGGGAATAAGACTTTGATAACAGATAATACACAATATTGCCAATTGTATGATGGCGATAATGGTAAAATTGTACTTTATAGTCTGGCATGCAAAAAAGGCTTGAGATTTGATTATGAATTTTATAGAAATTTTATGGCTACATGGTCAAGAGACAAACGTATCATACGCATAAACAAAAAAGTTTCTATAGAACTATCTCCAACAATCTATAATGTAGAAGAGCATCAGCTTTTAGAAAAATATGAAAGCTATGATATGAAAGCCTACAAAATACTTATTGAACACGATAACAATAATGATAATTTTGATATTTATTGCATAAATCAAAAAATGCCATCTTCATACTATGATGCCTTATATCATGGACTTAGTATAGATGGAGATAAGCTAATTGTAAAATTCGTTTGTCACAGTTTGATGAAACTTTCTAAAATAGATGGTATTACAAAAAAAATAATCAGTAAAAAAATAGGAGCAAAAATTAATAAGCAACCCAAAATGTATGAGTGTGCGGAATTAAAAAAGATTGCAGCAAGAGATGTAAGTGATGAAGAATTTTCTATTCCAAATGAAATTCTTATTAAAGATTCGGAAGATATTGTTGATTTATACAATATTCTTACTGAGCATTGGCATGTTTTGCAAAAAAACAACTTTCAAATAGAGCAAAAACAGATAGAATATGAAATCAATGAAGATTGGGATTTTTAAATCATTTGCATTACTCTTAATAACGTATTACCCCACATCCGTACATGGTCAAATAATTGATACAGAGAGATATCATAGAGCCTCGTTAATATCAATGTTAATCGAACGTCCAATGTATCCATTTAATGATGAAATATCTGATGCTTTTAAGAATGTCCCAATGCCAAACAGGTTTAACAATCACAATTTGGGAGTACGCATAGTACGCTTTGCAACTCAGGAATATACAAGTCAAGAAGAACATATAGAACAATTCATCGAAAGGTCATTTCTGTCTAACAGGGCTATTGCGAAATGGTTTGATTGGAATAAGGAAGATGGTTCCTTTTCTATGGATATTATAAAAGAACGTGGTTTTTATGACGCAACGGCGCTGGAACACGAAATAGCAAACAATACAATTCGTGGTTCAGCAATTTTGGAAGACGCAGGAGAAAACCTTATATCCCAAACATACCTTGTGATGAACGATATTTGCTATAAAGGAGAATATGGCATTCATAAGTCAGATAATGAAGTAGGAAACAAAAACAAGTTTGACATTAATATTGTGTCTTACTTGTTCCAGTTATCATGGACAGCACAAAATACAAATGTATTTTGGTCTCAGTTTTGGCCATCTACAAAGAATTTTACATCTGTTGCAATTCCTTTCAATTTTGAATTCAAAGCCAAAGTTTCATCAGATTATAGTGATAGCTCTAAAAATGTTTCGCAAAATGACCTAATAAAAAGAGCAGTTGCAAGAAGTATAGATTTGAATATTGCAAAACTACAGCGGATTTATCCAGATTTTAGAATTAAAGCTCGTTTATTATCTACAAATCCTCTTTATGCAGAAATTGGGTTAAAAGAAAACATTAATGAGGATTCTAAATTTGAAGTATTAGAATGCCTTGTTGATTCAAAAGGTATTGAAAAATATAGAAGAATCGGTGTAGTTAAGCCAATGAAAGGGAAAATTGGAGATAATCGTTTTATGTCCGAATCAAGCAACATTGGTACATATTTTGAGATTGTCAAAGGACATGGTTTCTTTCCAGGAATGCTTCTAAGGGAAATATAGCATAAACTAATAGTGACAAGATATGTTACTTTTAAATTTCAATTAAACGACCAATACTTTTGATAAGAGGTGACGTATTGAATAAAACTTGCAACTTAGACTATATTTCTAAAGTTGCAAGTTTTCTTGTTTAATGAGTAAAAACTTATCTTATGTGCGAAGCAACAAAATAGACAAAAGAAATGCTGGTATATGCTTCAAAAAGTGAGAGTGTAAAATAAACTGTGTCAGGCTATAATAATAGTTTAACACAATTTTTATAATATGAACAATTTGGAAATAGACTACAAGAAAGCAGCCCAGCAGCTGCGTAGCGGTGAGGCACTCTTTGGTAAAGACGGAGCTTTGGTTCCTATGCTAGAACGTATTCTAAACGCAGCCTTAGAAGGTGAGATGGATGCCCACCTTAATAGTGATGACCGCAGTTCTGGCAATTGTCGTAACGGCAAGATGAGCAAGACCGTACAGACAAAGTATGGAGAGGTAACAGTCGAAACCCCTCGTGATTGTGACGGCTCCTTTAAACCGGAAACAGTCAAGAAGCGTGAGACCATTCTTGCTGAAGGTATGGCAGACCAAATCATCAACATATATGCTCTTGGTACAAGTACTCGTGATATAAGCAAGTACTTTGAGCGTGAGTTTAACACAACCCTTTCAGCAGAAACTATCAGTGCTATAACCGACCGAGTTTTTCCCGAAATAACAGCATGGAAATCACGTATGCTTGACCTCGTCTATGCCATTTGCTGGCTTGATGCCATTCACTACAAGGTAAAGGATGATAAGGGGCGTGCAGTCACTCGTGCAATATACAATGTCTTAGGTATAAACAAGTCTGGTCACAAGGACATTCTTGGTATGTATATATTTGAGAGTGAGGGTGCTAACTTCTGGCTTGATGTTATGACTGACCTTCAGAACCGTGGTGTACGTGATATTCTGATCTGTTGCGTAGATGGTCTTAAGGGATTCCCTGACACCATCCAAAGTGTATTCCCGGAAACCTCCGTTCAGCTATGTGTAGTCCACCAAATCCGTAATTCAATCAAGTATGTAGGAAACAAGCATCAGAAAGAGTTTCTGAAGAACTTCAAGACCGTATACGGTGCTGTAAGCAAGGATTCCGCATTGGCACAGCTTGACATGGTTGATGAAAAATGGGGTGAGATGTACCCTATGGTTATGAAGAACAAAGGTGTGTTCCCGTCAGACACCGCACTTGAAAAGCTTATGTATCTTGCCTATCGAGACATTAGTGAGAAATGGACTATGCCCCTGCCTAATTGGGCACTTATATCATAACAACTTGCTATAAAACTGGGAGATAGGTTCAAGATTATGTAATTTTATCTGTGAAAGACTCCTCTTATTTGTATGCAGATATGAAATCTGCACACAAATAAGAGGGAAAGAATAAAAACAGAGCCGTGACACCGTTTAGTTTATACTACCTATTTTATTCTTTTCCACTAAAACTCCAAAAGGCCCAAAATAAAAGAATGTCGAAGCGTTGACGATAATACAAAATGTGGGCATGGCTTTTCGCCATGCCCACATTTATTATATATATATCAGTATAGATATTCAGAATTGATTTAGAGGTCATCGAAGTTCACGACTTCTTCCTTGGGATGCTTGTGCGCATTAGGCTGCTGCTCGGGCGAGCCTTCCTTTGTTGGTTCGGTAGCGGAGTGGCGTTCTATTGGTGCGCCATTCTCGTCGAGCACGATCTCTTCTTCGACGTGTATGCTGTCGGTATTGGTAGAGTCGTTCTTCTCGCGCATGTAGTAGCTCTGGCAGTTGTACATTGCGGAGGTGATGTCGTCGTCCTTCGGTTTGCCGAACTTGGTGCGATACTTTGCGAATGCCGGGTCGCCCAGCACCGACTGCAGGAAGTAGCCGCAGATGGGGAGTGCGGTGCGTGAGCCCTGTCCGAGTGCGCCGGTGCGGAAGTGGATGCAGCGGTATTCGCCACCCACCCATGCGCCTACGACGAGTTTCGGGCTGACACCCATGAACCATGCGTCGGAGTGGTTGTTTGACGTACCGGTCTTGCCACCCCAGTCGGTGTCGCGGAAGTTGCCTACGTATCCGTTGAGGCTCATTGATGTGCCGCCCGGCTCGCGTGTGCCGCCCATGAGCATTTGCTGCATGAGGAACGCGCTCTTGTACGGGATTACCTGCTCTTCGTTGAGCGGAGCCTTGTACACCTCTTTGCCGTTGCGGTCGACGATACGTGTCACGAGTACGCGCTTCACGTACTTGCCGTCGTTGGCGACGGTGCTATAGGCGTTGGCAAGCTCGAGGAGGTTGACATCGCTTGAGCCGAGTGCGAGGGCTGGGGTCTCGTCGAGCGGACTCTCGATGCCCATCTTGTGTGCAGTTTCGGCGATGCGCGTGATGCCCATCTCTTGTCCGAGGCGCACGGCTACAGAGTTGATGCTTCGTGCGAAGGCTGCCTTAAGAGGTATGGAGTCGCCGGTGAAGTAGCCGTTGGCGTTGGTCGGTGCCCATGTTACCTCTTTGTTCTGCGCTTTGTCGAACACTTTCATCGAGAAGTACTCGTCGCGGCGCTTGTCGCACGGCGTGAGTCCCTGGTTCATAGCTTCGGTGTAGACGAAGAGCTTGAAGGTAGAGCCTGGCTGGCGCATGGCAGTGACCTTGTCGTACTTCCACGACTTGAAGTCGATGTCGCCCACCCATGCTTTCACGGCACCTGTCTGTGGTTCCATTGCTACGAACGAGCAGTGCATGAAGTGAACCATGTAGCGTATGGAGTCCATTGTGGACATCTCGCGCTCTATAGTGCCCTGCTCGTAGTCGAAGAGCTTCACTTTGTGCGGTCGGTTGAGGTAGTACTCTATAGAGTCGGGGTTGTTCGGGAAGCGTGCAAGCAGATACTTGTACACTGGCTGTCGTTTGGCAATGCCCTCGATGAAGCCCGGGATGACGTTGTGGCGTTCGTCCTGCCATGGTTCTTGATTGCCCCAGTGGTTATTGAAGTTGCGCTGCACCTGCTTCATCTGCTTTATGGCAGCCTCTTCGGCGTATTTCTGCATACGCGAGTCGATGGTGGTATATATCTTCAAACCAGACGTGTAGAGGTCGTAGTCGTTGTCGTTGCACCATTTGCGTAGCTCATCGGCAACCGCCTCGCGGAAGTAGAGTGCTGTGCCGTCGTAGTTGCTCTCAACGCTATATTTGAGTTCGATATCGATTTGCGAAATCGAGTCGTACTCGGCACGTGTCAAATCGCCATGGCGTACCATGTTGCTGAGCACGATGTTGCGTCGGCGCAGCGAGTTCTTCGGGTTGGCGATGGGGTTGTAGTAGGTGGTAGCCTTGAGCATTCCGACGAGTACTGCTGCCTGTTCAGCGGTGAGCTCTTTCGGTGAGCAGTTGAAGTAGGTCTTGGCTGCAGTCTTTATGCCGAAGGCGTTGCTACCGAAGTCGACGGTGTTGGCGTACATGGTGAGTATCTCCTTCTTGCTATGCGTCATCTCGAGTTTTGTGGCTATAATCCACTCCTTCGACTTCACGATGAGCATACGCACACCGGGCAACTTGCCGAGCAGTCCGGTGGAGTAGTTGGTACGCATACGGAACATGTTCTTGGCGAGCTGCTGTGTGATGGTGGATGCACCACGTGCGTCGTGATGTAGCACAGCGTCCTTTACGGCACCTACAAGTCCGGTGTAGTCTATGCCGTGGTGCTTGTAGAAACGCTCGTCCTCGGTGTCGATGAGTGCCTTCCAGAAGGCAGGGTTCACGTCTTCGTACTCTACTGGTGTGCGGTTTTCGTTGAAGTATTTGCCGATGAGCACACCGTCGTCGCTGTATATTTCGGAAGCCTCACTGGTTACAGCTTCCTTAATAGCACTGAAGCCTGGCGACTTACCGAAGAGCCAAAGGAAGTTGATGTCTACGGCTCCAAGGTAGAGAAAGAAGGCAACGATGCATGATGCAATGCCTATGAGTGTCTTGGTGTACCATTTGCGACCTCTGTAGAGGTTTCGATACCATGTGAAGAAGGTGCGCACCTTCTTCTGACACCAGATGAGAATGGGCTTTACTTTTTTCATCTTTGTTGTGGTTGTTTCAAGTTGCGCATGTCTGCGACATGCTGTGTGTTATTGATTATTATTTTGTTATGCAAAAGTACATATTTTGCTTAACCTACAAGGGTTGTATCTATGAAATTTATGATTTCTTTAATGTTGTCGGGGCAGAACCAATGTATGGAGGCATCGCGTTTGAACCACGTCTGTTGCTTACGACAGTAGCGACGGCTGTTGCTTTGTATCTTGAAGATACACTCGTCGAGCGTGGTCAGTCCGTCGAGGTATTCAAACATTTCTTTGTAGCCCACGGTGTTAAGGGCGTTCTCCGTGCGCTGTGGGTATACGGCGAGTGCTTCCTGCTCAAGTCCGCTGTCAATCATGTCAAGAACGCGGGCATTGATGCGCTCGTAAAGCACGTCACGTGGGCGTGTCAGACCAATCTTCATTATGTTGAACGGGCGTTCCTTGCGCTCGCTCTTTCGGAACGATGTGTAGGTTTGGCCAGTGCAGTGGCATATCTCAAGGGCATGGACAACGCGGCGTGGGTTATTGCGGTCGACGATGGCCCAATGCTCTGGGTCGAGCAGCTTCAGTTCGGCTACTAATCGCTCCAGTCCTTCGTCAGCTAAGCGTTGTTTCATCCAATCGCGCGTCTCGTCGTCGACGGTGGGTATGTCGTCGATGCCGTTGCATACGGCGTCGATATACATCATCGAACCACCGGTGAGGAGTGCCGTGTCGTAGCGTTTGAAGAGGTCGGAGGTGAGCAGTTGCATCACGTCGCTCTCGTACATCGATGCACTGTAGTAGTCACCGATATGGTGTGTGCCAACGAAGTGATGCTTCACACGGGCACGCTGCTCGGGGGTGGGGGCTGCCGTGCCTATCGGTATCTCTTCGAATATCTGTCGGGAGTCGGCGTTAATGATTGGTATGTTGAGGTGTTCGGCTACTTGCAGGCATAACTCTGTCTTGCCTACGCCGGTAGGACCGAGTATTACTATCAGTGTTTTCGCCATGTCTTATCGTTGTTTTAGAATGTATTGAAATGCAAAAAAGGAATTTAACGGGAGTAGGGGGCTTTGCCCGAAGTTAATTTCTATTCATTTGATATGCAGTGTATTAACTTCTGTGTTACTCTTGTTAAATTCCTTTTTGTCATACCCTCATGTATTAAGGGGTGCGTGGATATGGCAGTGATGCCTACCCTCCTATGTTTGAGGTTGCGTGGGTATGGCAGGGAGGCCATACCCTCCTATGTTTTATCGTATAATTCCGCGCTGTGAATTCTCTACGAAGTTGAGTATGTACTCCACTTCCTTTGTCATAGGCAGTGTCTTGCGCACTTCCTCGATGCCCTCCTTGAGTGTGCCGGTGTTGTAGAGGAGGCGGTAGGTGTTGTGGATTAGGTCAATCTGCTCGTTGCTAAATCCGCGGCGACGCAGACCAACGAGGTTCAGACCGCAGTACTTCAGAGGGTCGCGACCTGCGATGATGTACGGCGGAATGTCCATCGGTGAGCGCGAACCGCCCTGCACCATCACGTAGCCACCGATGTGGCAGAACTGATGAACGAGCACGCTACCAGAGAGGATTGCATTGTCGTCAACTACTACTTCGCCAGCGAGCTTCGTAGAGTTGCCGATAATCAGTCCGCTTCCGAGTTTGCAGTCGTGTCCTACGTGCATATTCTCCATAAGCAAGTTGTTGGAGCCTACAACAGTTTTGCCCTTTGATGCTGTGCCACGCGAGATTGTTACGTTCTCGCGGATAGAGTTGTTGTCACCGACGATACAGGTGGTCTCCTCGCCACGGAACTTCAAGTCTTGTGGCTTTGTAGAGATACTCGCTCCGGGGAAGAACTCGTTGTTGCTGCCGATGCGTGCTCCAACATGTATTGTAACACTATTCTGCATCACATTATTATCGCCGATTTCTACATCACGATCGATGTAGCAGAACGGGCCGATGATATTGTTATCGCCAAGTTTTGCTTCGGGATGTACGTATGCTAAAGGACTGATTTGATTCATCTTGATTATATGTTTTAAGTTGACGAGTTGACTCTTTGCCATGTCAACTCGTCAACTTATTAATTACTTGTTCTTAACAATCTGTGCTGTGAATGTAGCCTCCGACACTACGTGGTCGCCAACGAATACGTATCCCTTCATCGATGAGATACCATGACGTAGCGGTGCCAACAGGTCGACTTTGAAGAGGAGCGTGTCGCCCGGAACTACTTTCTGGCGGAACTTCACGTCGTCAATCTTCATAAAGTAGGTAGACCAACGCTCTGGCTCTTCGAGCGTGTTGAGTACCAACAGACCGCCACACTGTGCCATAGCCTCAATCTGAAGCACACCTGGCATCACAGGCTCCTGTGGGAAGTGGCCTACGAAGAACGGCTCGTTGGCGGTGATGTTCTTCACGCCTACGATGCTTGTAGCACCGAGACTAATCACTTTGTCTACCAGCTGCATCGGATAGCGGTGCGGAAGAAGTTCGCGAATGCGGATGTTGTCCATCAGCGGTGCCTCGTTCGGGTCGTAAATAGGAGCCTGAATCTCGTGTTTACGAATTTCGCGACGCATGAGACGTGCAAACTTATTGTTGATGGTATGACCAGGGCGTGTAGCGATGATGCGTCCCTTGATAGGCTTGCCGATGAGTGCCATGTCGCCGATTACATCGAGCAACTTGTGACGTGTGCACTCGTTGTCCCATACGAGTGGCTTGTGCTGTATGTAACCTAACTCTGTAGCGTCGCGACGCTCCACGTGAATCATGTCTGCCAAGGAGTCGAGACGCTCCTGTGTGGTCTGCATCTCGTAGATAACGATAGCGTTGTCGAGGTCGCCACCCTTAATGAGGTTAGCCTTCAATAACGGCTCAATGTCGCGTACGAATACGAAGGTGCGCGCAGGAGCTATGTCTGTAGCGAACTTATCAATGCAGTCGAGTGTGGCAAACTGTGAGCTGACAAACTTTGAGTTGAACGAGCACATAGCTGTGAGCGAGAACTCCTCGTCGGGAAGGATGGTGATGCACGAACCCGTCTCTTCGTCCTTCACCTCAATCTTGTGGCGAATGATGTACCAATCCTTAGGAGCGTTCTGCTCTTCAATGCCCACCTCGTTGATTTTGTCAACATATAGTGCTGCACTACCATCAAGGATAGGGAACTCAGGACCATTCACCTGAATAAGACAGTTGTCGATGCCCATAGCATAAAGGGCTGCCATACCATGCTCGATTGTAGAGATGCGTATGTCGCCTTTACCTAAGACTGTGCCACGTTGTGTGTCTATTACGTTCTCGGCGATGGCCTGTATGATAGGCATACCATCGAGATCGATGCGCTGTATCTTATAGCCAGTGTTCTCGGGTGCGGGATTGAACGTGACGGTGAGGCTCAATCCGGTGTGCAGACCTTTGCCACACAAAGAGAAACTGCCTTTGAGTGTCTTTTGTTTTGACATTATTATATTGTTTGTTGTTTATTTTTCGTTGTTCTTGAGCAACTCCATCTCCTTCTTCAGGTCGTTCAAGTCTTTGTACATATCTGGTAGACGGCGGAACACTGCCTGCGCCTTAAAGTACTGTCGCTGTGGCATTGGTGGTGTGCCGATGAGCTCTTCGTTGCCTTTCAAGCTGCCCGGTACGCCCGACTGTGCGCCGAGGAGTGTGCGGTCGCCGATTGTTATGTGTCCTGCCAAGCCTACCTGACCGCCGAACATACACCATGAGCCAACCTTTGTGCTACCCGCAATGCCTACTTGTGCAGACATCACGGTGTTTTCGCCAATCTCTACGTTGTGAGCAACCTGCACAAGGTTGTCAAGTTTCACACCCTTACGGATGAAGGTAGAGCCCATAGTAGAGCGATCGACGCAAGTGTTTGCACCAATTTCTACATTGTCCTCAATTGTTACGATGCCTATTTGCGGTATCTTGTCGTAACCATCGGCGTTAGGAGCGAAGCCGAATCCGTCTGAACCGATTACGCTACCAGCGTGAAGTGTTACATTGTTACCGAGCTTACAGCCCTGATAGATGGTAGTGTTGGGATAGATGAGGCAGCCACTGCCCATCTTTACGTTGTCGCCGATGACAGCGTGAGGATAAATCTGGCAGTTGTCGCCGATAACTGCGTTGTCGCCGATACATGCGAACGGCCCTACATAGCAGTCCTTGCCGAGCTTTGCAGTCGGTGAGACGTATGCTTGTGGAGCTATGCCTGTCTTTTTAGGCTTGCTTGCTTCGTAGATTTGGAGCAGTTTGGCAATACACTCGTATGCGTTGTCAACGCGTATCAGTGTAGCCTGAACGGGATGTTCAAGCTCCACATCGTTGTTGACAATCACTACAGACGACTTCGTGTCGTAGATATAATGTGTGTATTTCGGATTAGAGAGGAAAGAAATAGCACCCTCAACACCTTCTTCAATCTTTGCGAAGGTGTTGATTTTTGCTTCTTTATTGCCTTCTATACGACCGCCAATAACGCTCGCTATCTGTTCTGCTGTAAATTCCATTTCTGTCTTTTCTATGTTATTCTTGCAAATATATAGATGATAGTTTTCTATAGATGTTGCAAATGTAAGAAAATAAATTTACATTATGCTTTTTAACAATACTTATTTATCAATTTTGTCTGAAAATACATCAGTTTTGGCGAAAAAAGCCATGTGCAAGGCTTTAAATGCCGTGTTTTTTCAGTTCTGCATCCATCTGTATCTGCAGTTCCTTTGCCTTCTCTGCTGCGACGGTGGCGAAGTCTTCGCCGTTAGAAGCGTAGATGATGCCACGTGAACTGTTGACGAGTAGTCCGCAGTCAGCGTTCATACCATACTTGCATACTTCCTCAAGCGAACCACCCTGAGCACCAACACCAGGAACGAGCAGGAAGTGGTCGGGGACAATCTTGCGGATATCCTCGAACATACGGCCTTGAGTAGCACCTACAACATACATCATGTTCTCCTTGTCACCCCACTGCTGAGATGTGCGTAGTACCTTCTCAAACAGACGCTCACCGTCCTTGTCTTCTGTGAGCTGGAAGTCGTGGCTACCCTTGTTGCTGGTCAGAGCGAGCAGGATAACCCACTTGTCCTTGTAGCCGAGAAATGGTGTTACGCTATCTTCGCCCATGTACGGAGCCACGGTGAGCGAGTCGACATCGTACTCGTCGAAGAATGTGCGAGCATACATAGCACTTGTGTTGCCGATATCGCCACGCTTTGCGTCAGCCACGATGAAGTGGTTGGGATAGTTTTCCTTCAAGTACTTGATGGTCTTCTCAAAAGAGATGAGTCCCTTCACGCCGAACGCCTCGTAGAATGCGAGGTTAGGCTTGTACGACACGCAGTAGTCGGCGGTTGCGTCGATGATGGCCTTGTTGAAAGCGAAGATTGGATCCTCGTCGTTGAGGATGTGCTGCGGCACCTTCTTCAAGTCGGTGTCAAGACCTACGCAGAGGAATGAGCGCTTTGTCTTTATCTGGTTTACTAATTCTGATCTGTTCATAGTAATTGTTTTTTAAAAATTGATTCTTACAATTCATTCTCTTTCATCTTCTCCGCATTCTCAGCCACGGTGAGTGCGTCAATCATCTGCTGGATGTTTCCGCCCATGAAGCCCGGGAGGTCGTACACGGTCATGCCGATGCGATGGTCGGTGACACGGCCCTGTGGGAAGTTGTATGTACGTATCTTTGCAGAGCGGTCGCCGGTAGAGACGAGAGTCTTACGGCGGTTGGCAATGTCGTCAACGTATTTCTGGTGCTCCTTGTCATAGATGTATGTACGCAGACGTGCAAGTGCTCTCTCCTTGTTCTTAGGCTGGTCGCGGGTCTCGGTACACTCGATGAGAATTTCCTCAACCTCGCCAGTGTTAGGGTTCTTCCACATGTAGCGGGCACGTACACCAGATTCTACCTTGTTCACGTTCTGTCCACCTGCACCTGAAGAGCGGAAGGTGTCCCACTTGATTTCGCCCTCGTTGATATTTACCTCGAATGGGTCTGCCTCAGGAAGTACGGCTACGGTTGCTGCAGAGGTCTGCATACGTCCGTTCGACTCGGTAACCGGCACACGCTGTACGCGGTGAACGCCCGACTCATACTTCAGTGTGCCGTACACGTTGTCGCCACTTACTGCAAAGCAGATTTCCTTGAAACCGCCTACAGCACCTTCGCTCTCGCTTGTGACAGACACTGTCCAGCCCTTCGACTCGCAGTACTTCTTGTACATCATGAATATTTCGCCAGCAAAGAGACAAGCCTCGTCGCCACCCGTACCGGCACGAATCTCCATCTGTACGTTCTTTGCGTCCTCTGGATCTTTCGGTACAAGAGCTATCTTTATTTCTTCCTCGAGTTTTGGCTGGAGTTCTTCGTTTGTGGCGAGCTCCTCACGTGCCATCTCCTTCATCTCCGCATCCTGCTCGTTCATGATGATATCCTTAGCCTCGGCAATGCCGTTAAGACAATTGATATACTGCTGACGGAGTTTCATAATGTCCTCAAGGTCTTTATACTCCTTTGTCAGTTTCACGTAACGCTGCTGGTCGGCGATTACAGAAGGGTCGGTAATGAGGGTTGATACTTCCTCATAACGTGCCTCCAGTCCGTCGAGTTTTTCTAATATATTATTGTTTTCTGCCATTTGTCAAATTTAATGTTGAGATGGTGTTATGTTGTTATGGTGAGGTGTTGTGGTGTTGTTATGGTGAGATGTTGAGGTGTTGAGGTGTTGAGATGTTGTGGTGTTGTTATGGTGAGATATGTCAACACCTCAACATCTCACCACATCACCATCTTATCTCACCACCTCAACATTTCAACATAACAACTTCTTATTAATATTCGAACTCTCCGTATTCAGACTTGATGAGGAGCGAGCGTTCGCCCTCTTCGATGCGTCCTACGATCTGTGCGTCGATGTTGAAGCTCTTGCTTATTGCAATAACCTGCTCAGCAACCTCTGGACGTACGTAAATCTCCATGCGGTGACCCATGTTGAACACCTTGTACATCTCCTTCCAGTCGGTGTGGCTCTGCTCCTGAATGAGGCGGAACAGCGGTGGGATAGGGAACATGTTGTCCTTGATTACGCGACAATTCTCGCCAACGAAGTGCAGCACCTTGGTTTGTGCACCGCCAGTGCAGTGAACCATGCCATGTATTTCTGGACGCAGCTCGTCAAGCAGGCGCTTGATGACAGGAGCGTATGTACGTGTCGGCGAGAGAACGAGCTGTCCGGCTGTGACCGGTGCACCCTCTACTTTGTCGTCAAGACGGCAACCGCCGCTATATACGAGTTCCTCTGGTACAGCGTGGTCGTAGCTTTCCGGATACTTCTCGGCGAGATACTTCGAGAACACGTCGTGGCGAGCGCTGGTGAGTCCGTTAGAACCCATACCGCCGTTGTATTGCTTCTCGTATGTAGCCTGACCAAATGAAGCCAAACCTACGATTACGTCGCCAGGGCGGATGTTTACGTTGTCAATGACATCGCTGCGCTTCATGCGGCAAGTAACGGTAGAGTCAACGATGATAGTGCGCACAAGGTCGCCAACGTCGGCTGTCTCACCGCCTGTAGCGTAAACGCCTACACCCATTTTGCGCAAGTCCTCGAGGAGTTCGTCGGTGCCGTTTATTACAGCCGAGATAACCTCACCCGGGATAACCATCTTGTTGCGTCCGATAGTGCTCGAAACGAGAATGTTGTCCACTGCGCCCACGCAGAGCAGGTCGTCGGTGTTCATAACGATAGCGTCCTGAGCCACGCCTTTCCATACGCTGAGGTCGCCGGTTTCCTTCCAGTACATGTAAGCGAGCGACGACTTTGTGCCAGCACCGTCGGCGTGCATGATGTTGCAGTATTCGGGGTCGCCACCGAGGATGTCGGGGATAATTTTGCAGAATGCCTGCGGATAGAGACCCTTGTCGATGTTCTTGATGGCGTTGTGTACGTCTTCTTTAGCTGCGCTTACGCCGCGCATCATGTATCTGTTAGATGTGTCCATATTGTGAGTTTTGAATTTTTATTTCTGAGTTTTGATTTATTGTCTACGGTGATTTATTGCTTATGGCAACCCTATTTTTAGGGCTATTCATTGCAATGCCAGAAGTCCCAGCTTGCGAATGCCTGCAGCAACAGCATCTCCAGTCCGTTCTTGGTATTGGCCCCGTAGCGTGCGCCTTTCTTCATAAAAAGCGTTTCGTCCGGATTGTAGATGAGGTCGTAAAGTATGGTGTGGCAATCCATTGCCTCGTAAGGCAGGTCGGGGCAGGTATCTGCCTTCGGGTACATGCCAAGTGGTGTGCAGTTGACGATGACGTTGTACTCTTTAATCAGTTCTGGTGTCACCTCCTCGTATGTTATGCAGCCAGGCTTCTTCGTACGACTCACAAATAGTGTCTCAAGTCCGAGCGATTTGAGACCGTAGTTGATAGCGAGCGAAGCACCGCCAGTGCCAAGTATGAGTGCCTTCTTATGGTAAGGTTCGAGCATTGTCTCGATGCTACGTGTGAAGCCGATTACGTCACTGTTAAATCCCTTCAGTATAACGTTCTTGTTCTTGTGTGTCACACGTATGACGTTGACCGCACCGATAGCGCGTGCTTCGGGGCTAAGGTCGTCGAGGTAGGGTATTACCTGCTGCTTGTAGGGTATAGTGACGTTGAGTCCGCACAGTTCTGGGTTTGATGCGAGTATCTCTTTCAAGTCCTCTATCTGCGGAATCTCATAGTTGATGTAACGAGCGTTGATACCCTCGTTGGTAAACTTCTCGTTGAAGTAGCTGATGGAGAAGGAATGTCCCAGTGGGAAACCGATTAAACCGTACTTGTCCATAGTGTGAATATTGAGATGTTGATGGGGTGAGGTGTTGATGGGGTGAGGTGTTGATGGGGTGAGGTGTTGATGGGGTGAGGTGTTGAGGTGTTGAGATGGTGAGGTGTTGACGGGGTGACGGGGTGTTGACACTTTACTTTGTTGCGAGATAGAGCGTGCAGATGCCGAGTGTCATTCGCTTGAACGAAGCTTTGGCGAAGCCTGCCGCTTTCAGTATCTCCACCATTCGCTCGCCTTGTGGAAACGCCTCGATGGTAGCCGTGAGGTAAGAGTAAGCCATACTGTCGCCAGAGATGAGTCGTCCGTATACTGGTAGCACTGTGTGCGAGTAGATCTTGAATAACTGCTTCATTGGAAAGCTAACGGGTGATGTCAGCTCAACGATGCAGAGGTGTCCGCCTGGCTTCAGCACTCGGCACATCTCGCGCAGTCCCTGGTCGAGGTTCTGGAAGTTGCGTATGCCGAAAGCCGCAGTCACAGCGTCGAACGTGTTGCCTTCGAACGAGAGTGCCATGCAGTCTTCCTTGGCGAACGATATCACGTTGTCGAGCTTTAGTGTATTCACCTTCTGCCTACCCACGTTCATCATTCCCTCGCTGATATCTGTGCCCGTCACCTTCGTCGGCTTCAGTATCTGTGCTGCCTGTATGGCGAAGTCGCCCGTTCCCGTAGCTATGTCAAGAATGCTTTGCGGTTTGTAAGCTTTCAGTCGGTTGAGAGCTTTCTTGCGCCACAGCTTGTCAATGTTCCACGACAGGCGGTGGTTGAGCTTGTCATACGAGTGTGCGATGTTGTCGAACATCAGTTCCACCTGCGCCCCCTTTTCTTCTTTGTCGTTGTAGGGCTTTATCTTTTCCTGTCCGTAAACCATTGTTGTTGTTCGTTATATTTCACCTATCGCTACATTTTGCGAAGCGATGTCTTGGTGTATATGATAATATGTATGTATATATAATAATGTAGGGTGTAGAATATCAGATGTCGGTGAACCAAGTCTCCAACATCCAATATTCTGCACCCATTATGTATTGCTACTTACGTGTAGCGAGGTAGTCGGCTACGTTCTTTTCGATGCGCGCTGCGATGTCACCCTCTTCAACGGTCTTGTCGAACTTCTCGCCAGTGATGTGCTCGTAGAGTTCGATATAACGTTCGCTTACGCTCTCTGCATATTCGTCTGTGATTTCGGGCATTGTCTGTCCCGGTTCGTTCATAAAGTCATGCTCGATGAGCCACTGGCGTACAAACTCCTTCGAGAGCTGCTTCTGTGGTAAGCCCTTCTCAAACTTCTCCTCGTAGCCGTCAGCATAGAAGTAGCGTGAAGAGTCGGGAGTGTGAATCTCGTCAATGAGATATACCTTACCATCGCGCTTGCCGAACTCGTACTTAGTGTCAACGAGGATAAGACCGCGCTGTGCAGCCATCTCCTGTCCGCGCTGGAAGATACGACGTGTGTAGTCTTCCATTACAGCGTAGTCCTCAGCACTTACGATGCCCTGAGCGATGATTTCCTCTTTAGATATATTGAGGTCGTGACCCTCATCAGCTTTTGTTGTCGGAGTGATGATAGGTTCTGGGAATCGCTGGTTTTCCTTCATACCCTCTGGCAGCTTAACGCCGCAAAGCTCGCGGCATCCCTCTTTGTATGCGCGCCAAGCTGAGCCTGTAAGGATAGAGCGGATGATCATTTCAACTCGGAAACCCTCGCATTTCAAACCAACAGTAACCATTGGGTCTGGTGTAGCGAGTTTCCAGTTGGGGCAGATGTCTGTTGTAGCATCAAGGAACTTGGCTGCAATCTGGTTCAGAACCTGTCCTTTGAACGGAATACCCTTTGGTAGGATTACGTCAAACGCAGAGATTCTGTCGGTTGCTACCATTACGATCACGTCGTCGTTGATGTCATACACGTCGCGAACTTTTCCGTGATACACGTTTTTCTGACCTTCGAAATGAAAATCGGTCTTTGTAAGTGCTTTCATAACTATTTTAAATTTTGAGTTTTGTCGTGAGCCTCATTTTGAGTTTTGTCGTGAGCGTCGTATGCATTCACGATGCGTGTCACAAGCTTATGTCTTACGATGTCTTTCTGTCCGAGTTTTACGAAGCCGATGCCTTCCACGTCCTTCAGTATGTCGAGTGCTTCGGTGAGTCCGCTCTTCTGTCCGCGTGGCAGGTCTATCTGCGTCATATCGCCAGTGATAATCATCTTTGTGTTCCATCCCATACGGGTGAGAAACATTCTTATCTGTGCCGGTGTAGTGTTCTGCGCCTCGTCGAGAATCACTACGGCATCGCTAAGCGTGCGGCCTCGCATGAAGGCGAGCGGAGCTATTTGTATTATGTTCTTCTCCATCATATCCTGCAGCTTCACTGCAGGGAGCATGTCTTCCAATGCGTCATATAGCGGTTGCAGATACGGGTCTATCTTGTCTTTCATGTCGCCTGGTAGAAAGCCGAGCTTCTCGCCAGCTTCTACAGCCGGACGCGAGAGTATAATCTTGCGTATAGTTTTCTCCTTCAGTGCGCGTACCGCGAGGGCTATGCTTAGGTAGGTCTTACCAGTTCCGGCTGGACCTGTAGCGAATATCATGTCGTTCTTCTCGTAAGCATCCACGAGCTGTTGCTGGTTCTCGCTTTTGCACTTAATCGGTTTGCCCGATATGTTGTAGACGATAACGCCCTTCACGCTGTCGGCTTTTGTCTGCTTGCCCTTGACGATGTCGAGAATGTCCTCATCGTTGATGTTGTTGAACTTCAGCACATGACGGCGTATTTTCTCCACGTTTTCTTCGAAGGCTGCCATCTCCTCCTCGTCGCCGAGCACGCGTATCACGTTGTCGCGTGCCACTATGCGCAGCTTGGGATAGAGCGATTTTATTATCTGCAGATGCCCGTTGCCAACACCGTAGAACACTACGGGGTCGATATCCTCTAATATGATATGTCTTTCTATCAAAATATTCAGTGTACGATTTTGGATGCAAAGTTAATGAAAATAGGAGATAATACAAAATAATCAACAATAAAAACAAGAGCACATGTTTTGTATTTTCCTCGATTTTGTCTAAATTTGCAGTCATTATGATGAATATTTCTTCTAAAAGATACTTACAGGGTTTTGGCGTGACGGTTGTTTTGCTTGCCATGTTGCGCTGCGCCTACCCCGAAGTGGCGTCTTCGCCAGCAGGCAATGTCGCAGTAGCAGATAGTTCTGTCGTTGCTGATAGCATGACGGTAGCTGATAGCGCAAAAGCAGTCTTGGCTTCGTCGACAACCGCAATCTCAAAGAAAGATGTGGCGAGTGTGCCGACGTTATCTCCCAAGCCGTTGGGTCGTCCCTCGCGCTTCTTCGCTGCCGACGGCACTCCAGTGAAGAACCGCATATATAGTGTGCCTCATTTTGGCAATACCTTTCCCGATCAGAATGATGTACAGCTTGCTGCTGCGACTCGTCATGGTGTGAAGGCAGTCATCGATCGTGCTGATGCCGAGCGACGTAAGTCGGAGTTGGTGTATGTGGGCAGCAATCCGTTCTATCACATTGACGACCGTATGCGTAGCAGCATACCTTATCTTGTGCCACGTGCTGCGATATTGTTGCAGGACATTGGCAAGAACTTCTTCGACAGCTTGCAGACCAAGCAGATTCCGCTGCACAAGGTTATTGTGACATCGGTGCTGCGCAGTAAGGCTGATGTGCAGAAATTGCGTCGACGCAACTCTAACGCCACTGAGAACTCGTGCCATCTCTACGGCACTACGTTCGACATCTGCTACAACCGCTACCACACCGTGGAGGACCCCGACGGACCGCGCCGCCGACAGGTGCGCAACGACACGCTGAAGTGGGTGCTCTCTGAGGTGCTCCGCGATATGCGCGAGCAGAAGCGTTGTCTCGTTAAGTACGAGGTTAAGCAGGGATGCTTCCACATTACGGTGAATTGAGGTGGTGAGATGTTGAGGTGTTGAGATGTTGAGATGGTGTGGTGTTGATGTGTTGACATTTGTGTAGGAGGGTATGGCATCCTGCCATACCCACGCAGCCACAAGATGTAATGATATCGTAGCCACAAGGTGTAATGATATCGCAGTCCACAGGATGCATAGCCCTTTCCTCCCATGCTATTTTATAAAAACTTGAAACGATGGAAATAGAACCGGTAGCTTTTTTCCGTTCGCCCTTTGCCACAAAGTTCGGCATACCAAAGCAGAGCGGACTTGCCGACACGCTGCGCGGAACGATAGAGTTCGTACCGAAGTACCGTAACGCCGATGCGTTGCGTGGCATTGAAGACTTCGACTATCTGTGGCTCGTGTGGGAATTTTCTGCCAATCGGCATGAGGCGACAAGCCCCGTTGTGCGTCCGCCCCGTCTTGGCGGCAACACTAAGATGGGTGTCTTTGCTACTCGTTCGCCTTTCCGCCCCAACCGCTTAGGACTCTCTTCCGTGCGCATCGACCGCATTGATTACGATGCAACCAACGGACCGCTCATTCATGTTCTTGGTGCCGATCTCATGAACGGCACACCTATCTATGACATAAAGCCTTACGTCACTTATGCCGATTCGCATCCCGATGCTCGCAGCGGCTTCGTCGATACCATTGCCATGCGCCGTCTGCACGTCGTCTTTCCCGACCATTTAGCTAAAGAGTTTACAGCCGAAGAGCTTGCCTCGCTCGAGAAAGTGCTTGCGCTCGACCCTCGTCCGCAGTATCACGACAACCCCACGAAGGTGTACGGCATGGAGTTCGCCAACCGCGACGTGCGCTTCCGTGTTGATGGCGATAGGCTTGAAGTGGTGGAGATAAAATAATAGTTTGTGTAACAGCTTGATTAAAAATATGGCGTTTTAATAATAAAAAAACTGTTTCTTGTTTTGTATTCTCTTCGTTTTGCATTACCTTTGGCGCGAATAATAATTAAAAATACATATCTATGAAGAAATTCTTACTTTCAATCGCTGCCTTGGCTATGTCATTTGCAGCCAGTGCACAAGTGGATGTGCAGCACCAAAGAGTTGGTGTAGTGGAACAAAGTCCGAACTTCGCACAGCAAAGTGCGGTTGTACACAAAGCGGCAAAGAAGATAGCTGCCAACCAGCGTTGGGTGGGCTACTACAGTTCGGATGCTTTAGCTGCTGCACACAAGGGCATGGGTGTTTATAATTTCCCAGGAGACAACAAGGTTGCAATCTGTTTGTCTGAAGCTATTCTGAAGCCATATGTAGGCAAGAATATAGTTGGTCTGCGTTTCGGACTTTGTGAGGAAATAGGCAACTCTTCGATTAGTCTTTATAAAAGTGCGTCATCTAAGCCGGGTGATGTATGCAGAAGTGCAAATGTAGAGAAATGTGTGATTGGTTGGAACGAGGTGAAGTTCAGCGCGCCTTACCCAATCAAGGCAGGCGAAGAACTGTATGCAGGTTACACTTATACTCAGCTTGCTGATAATACCGATACTAAGTCGTACCCGTTCTCTGCTGTAAAAGACGGCTTGGCTGACCAGCCTCTTTGGGTCTATTGCAAGTTGGGCAATGATACGGGTTGGAACAGTTTCGGTATGAATGGTTATAACATAAGTCTTCAGGTGCTTGTTGAGGGCGATTTTGCTGAATATGATGTGATGCCAAGCGATTTCGGAACCGTAAAGGGTGCTATCAATAGTAATGTTGAGACATCCGTAGAGTTCACAAACAACGCCGTAGAGGCAGTGAGCAGTCTCGACTATGTTGTTAGTGTTGACGGTGTAGCAGGCAGCGAGCAACATGTCGCAATATCTCCATCGGTTGGATATAACAAAATCGGTACATTCAAGGTAAGCATACCATGTGGCAGCACAGAAGGTCTGAAGAATGTGAAGGTTGAAGTGACCAAGGTGAATGGTCATAAGAATGGTGGTACAACCACCCTGGCTGAGGGTAAGCTCAGCGTTGCTGCCAACATGTATAAGCGCAACCTGTGCATTGAGGAGTTTACTACAGAGCAGTGCGGCAACTGTCCGCGAGTGGCAGGATACCTGCACACATATCTTGAGGAGGCGGATCCTACTCGCGTGTTTGCTGTATGTCACCATGCAGGCTACTATACCGACTGGCTCACAAAAGCATGTGACAATAAGTTGCTCTATCTTTTTAACGATGGAGGACGTACATTCGCACCAGCCATGATGTTCAACCGCGAGCCCGATTTCAAATCTTCTTATGCGACGGGACAGAAAGATAATGTGGTGATACCGGGCAATGCAACCGAAATAAGCAAATATGCAAGCAAGTATCTCAATAAAACAATGGCTGATGCCAAGCTCGACGTGTCTGTCGCATATAACGAAAGCGAAAGCAAGGCGGTGATTGTTGTTACAGGCGAATCGAACGATGCTTACGACAAGGAAAGTGCTCTGCTCACACTCTACCTGACGGAGGATAATGTAGAGGCAAAGGATCAATCTGGTGCTAAAGGCACTTTCTATCACCAGCATGTGATACGTGACTTCAATAGCGCATGGGGCGACAAGGTGACATGGGAAGGCAATAAGTTCAGTGCAACTTACGAGTTTGACGTTAATAGTGCATGGAAGAAGGACGACCTCAAGGTTGTGGCTTTCCTCAACAAGCACAGCACCAAGAGTCGTATCGATAACCGCATTGAGAATGTAGCAGGAAAAAATCTTGTTCAGAATACTACCTTCATTGAGGGCGTAAGCTCTACAGATAATGCTGTAGAGGTAGCACGCTACAATGCTGCAGGTCAGCGTATCAACGGCAAGCAGAAGGGCTTGAACATCGTGAAGCTCAGCAACGGCAAGACGTTGAAGATTATGGTGAAGTAAACATTTTATGTGATAATGAAGTAAACGTTTTAGGATTTTATAAAAAAAAAGGAGGTCTGTGGCCTCCTTTTTTTTGTGTGTCTTATTACGTACTTTCTACAGTTAGTCTTTCTTCATTATGATGTAGTTTTGATATATTCTCCGTACCAATTCGTGAACTATTGCCATCCGCATCGGTCGACGCAGACATCCGCATCGGTCGACGCAGACATCCGCATCGGTCGGCGCAGACGTCCGCATCGGTCGACGCAGACGTCCGCATCGGTCGACGCAGATGCTACTTCGTAATGTTTTACAAGTCTTTTAGCAGCACTTCGCGCTGACTGTTCAGATAAGTGTTGCGTTCGGCAATGATCTTCTTCCAAGCTGTAGACGATAGTTGCTTCACGTCGATGGTGAGCGACCACTTGCCCTGTGCCTCCATGCGATCGATAAGTGTGCCCACGCTGAGACGTGTGATGCATTCGGCAGGCTGGTAGAGCGATTCGCCGTCCTTGTCGCCACCAGGTATTTCGGTGAGAATATTTATCTGCACGAGCTGATAGAGCAGGTCATTGACGATGCGGATTGGTATTCCGGTGGCGAGCTTCAGCTTCAGAGCCGATAGCGGTTTGGCTCCTTCGCTGAAGTTGCGGCAGATGCGACTTGCGAGCACGAGGCAGAGCAGCATCTTGTAGCGGTGGCTAAGGTCTTCGGTCTTAGCCTTAAACGCATAGTCGTCCATGTTCTGATTGGCATAGCATAGTTCTGCGCCGAACAGGCATATCAACCACGAAATCTGTATCCAGAGCATGAACAACGGCAGAGCTGCAAACGAGCCGTAGATGGCGTTGTAGCTGCTCACCCAAATCTGCGAGTGGATGTAGAAGAGCTGCAGTCCCTGCATGGCTACGCCGGCGAGTATTCCGGGCACGAGCGCGCAGCTCAGCTTCACCTTTGTGTTGGGCATGAAGAGATAGAGAGCGATGAACACGCCCGACATGAGGACGTAAGGCAAGAGCTGCAAGAAGAACTGCGCCAGCGAGCCTATTACCATCGTGTCTTCTATCTGTTTGAAGATGGTGGCGAAGAAGATGCTTATACCCGAGGTTATTACAATCACTACGGGCATGAGCAGCAGCATCGACGTATAGTCGGTGATGGTGCGGAACATGCTGCGTGGCTTCTTCGCCTGCCAGATATCGTTGAACGTGCGTTCGATGTTGCTGATAAGCATGATGACGGTGAAGAGCATGAAGAGCAAGCCGATGCCGAGGAATAGTCCGCTCTTGGTGTGTACGAGGTACGAGTTGACGAAGCCGATGATTATCTCCGACACCTGCGGCTGACTTGAGAACGACTCTCTGAACCACTCTTCGATGTATTTGTTGTAGCCGAAGCCACGTGCTATGCCGAACACCACGGCGAAGATGGGTACAATGGCGAGCAGGGTGGAGTAGGTGAGGGCAGCTGCCGCACTGGTTATGCGCTTTGTGGTAGTGAACTCTATGGCGAGCAGCAGTTTCTTCAAGATGCTGTAGAACAGAAATCGCATCTTCGACACATCGCCTTTGCCTATGCTCCAGATGTCTACCATGAGGAACGTGTATATATCTTTCAGTTTCTTCGTTATGTTCATTCGCTTGTTTGCTTTAGTAGTACAACATACAAAAAACGGAACTCACGAAACGCACATGCGTATTAGCGACTTGTGTGTTTCGTGAGTTCCGTATGTAGGTTAATCCTTATGCTGCAACGTCTTAGAACGGCAGGTCGTTAACGGGGTCAGCCTCTGGAGCCGGAGCTGTGGGCTGAGGAGCAGCTGGCTGTGGAGCCGGAGCCGCACCGAACACAGCACCCGGAACGATGCCAGCCTGTGCTGCGCCAACTGTTGCAGGGTCTACCTGGCGCACGTCGAAAGCGCGGATGCTATTGAACCAACGGCCCTGATACTCGTGGGCATCTACGTCGAACGATACGGTCACCTCCTGACCTAACTGTATGTTGAAGCGGCTGATGCGGTCAGCACCGAACACGCTGAACACCATCTTGCGTGGATACTGATCGTGTGTCTCTACCACGTATTCTTGAACTTTCCATTCGCCACGTGCGTTAGTACCTGTTTTTTCGGGCAGCACAGCGATTACTTTACCTTGTAATTCCATTGTCTATATTTTATTTTAATTTGTGTGATAAAAGCTAAGAGGTTTGTCCTTTGGTTTGCGAAATTAATAAAAATGTAGCGAAACAAGAAACTTTTGAATGAGTTTTTGTCGTAGTCGGATATTTTTTAGTAAATTTGCCTGAAAATAATGTACTGACAAGAAAACAAAAAAAGTATAATCAAAAAAGCTAAATATCAATGCAATTCACATTATCAAGTGGCGCACTTAACGCCCGTCTCCAAACGCTCGCAAGAGTAATTAACAGCAAGAACACTCTGAGCATTCTTGATTGTTTCCTTTTTGAAGTAGCAAACAACGTTCTGACTGTAACTGCCAGCGATTCTGAAAACGTGATGCAGTCTACGATAGAGCTTACTGAGTGCTCTGGCGATGGCAAGTTTGCATTGTCTAATCGCACCATACTCAACGCCGTAAAGGAACTGCCGGAGCAGCCGCTTGGCTTCAACGTCAACGAGAGCGACTTCACTGTAGAAATTGACTATCTCAATGGTTCGTTCAAGCTGACCGCACAGCCAGCTGACGATTTCCCAATGATGCAGGAGGTTGACGGCGATGTCACTTCGCTCGTTATGGATTCTAATCTTTTTGCAGAGAACCTCTCGCGCTCGCTCTTCGCTACTGCGCAGGACGAAATCCGTCCGGTGATGGGTGGTGTCTACTTCGACCTCAATGCCGACAACCTCGCAGTTGTGGCTACCGACGGTCATAAGCTCGTGCGCAACCGCATCCTCACCATTAAGAGCGACGTACCCGCATCGTTCATCCTGCCGCAGAAGCCGGCACAGCTACTGAAGGGCGTGCTGCCGAAGTGCGATGGCGACGTTGTTGTGAAGTTCAACAGCAAGGGTGCCGAGGTGCGCTATGCAGACGGATGCCTCAACTGTCGCTTGATTGAGGGACGTTATCCCAACTACAACTCAGTAATCCCTACAGCTAACACCAACAGCATCAACGTCGACCGCAAGTCGCTCATGGGTGCACTGAAGCGTGTGCTGCCGTTCGCAAGCGAGAGCAGTCAGCTCATCCGCTTCCACGTAGAGGCTCAGCGTCTGTGTCTCACAGCCGAGGATATCGACTTCGCTACAAGTGCTAAGGAGAGCGTAGCTTGCGAGTATAATGGTGCGAAGATGGACATCGGCTTCAAGGGCGGTGCTATCTACGAGATACTCAACAACATCGCAAGCGACGAGGTGACAATACAGCTTGCCGACCCAAGTCGTGCGGGCGTTGTTGTGCCTACCGTGCAGCCTGAGGGACAGGAAATCCTCATGCTTATCATGCCGATGCTGCTGAACGATTAATCGGGTTGACCAGTGCTTTGGCGGCTGATTAATGCTTTGAAGAAACAATAATAGATTTCATTCTATGTTTTAGCCGCGCCATATTGGTGCGGCTAAATTCTTAAAAAAACGACGACAACAATGAAACTCAATCTCACACGTCCACTTATCGTCTTCGACCTCGAAACAACAGGTCTCGACTTTATACGCGATCGTATAATACAGATATCATACATTAAAGTGTCACCCGACGGCACAGAAGAGCGCGAAAACCTCTTTGTCAATCCAGAGAAGCCTATACCGCATGAGGTGGTGGAACTGACGGGCATCACCAACGACGACGTGAAGGATGCGCCTACGTTTAAGGCGTTGGCTCCGCAGCTCAGCGAGAAGTTCAAGGGCTGTGACTTCGCAGGCTACAACTCCAACCACTTCGACATTCCGATGCTTGCAGAGGAGTTCCTGCGTGCAGGCATCGACTTCGACTTCTCCAAGGTTCGACTCATCGACGCACAGACCATCTTCCACAAGATGGAGCGTCGCAACCTCGCTGCTGCTTATAAATTCTATTGCGGCAGAAAGATGGAGGAAGACTTTACGGCGCATCGTGCCGACGAGGACACCGAGGCTACATATCGCGTGCTGATGGGCGAGCTCGACAAGTATGCGCCTGGCGTGCAGGAGGAGCCCGACCGTGTGTTGGAGAACGACATGGACTGCCTTGCCGAGTTCTCTAAGCAGAACGACAATGTCGATTTCGCCGGTCGCATCGTGTGGAAGCCGCTGGTTGGTGCCGACGGCAAGCCCGTGCTCGACGCCGACGGTAAGGAGCAGAAAGTGGAGGTGTTCAATTTCGGTAAGTACAAGGGACGTCCCGTTGCCGATGTGCTGCGCACCGACATCGGCTACTACAGCTGGATGATGGGCGGCGACTTCACCTTCAACACCAAGCAGGTGCTCACACGCATCCGCCTCAGAGGGTTCAATAAGTAATGTTGAGGTGTTGAGGTGTTGAGGTGTTGAGAGATGATGTTGAGATGTTGTTGTGTTGAGGTGGTGAGATATGTTGTAGTAATGTCACCATCTCAACACCTCACCACTTCAACATAAATAATCACCATCTCACCACCTCACCACCTCACCATCTCACCATAACAACTATAAAACCATGCTAAAAGGCAAGAAAATAGTATTAGGCATAACCGGCTCCATCGCCGCCTACAAGTCGTGTCTGCTCATACGCGAGTTTGTGAAGCAGGGCGCAGAAGTGCAGGTCGTTATTACGCCTGCAGGCAAGGAGTTCATCACTCCGATCACGCTCTCCGCACTCACGCACAAGCCCGTTGTCAGCGAGTTCTTCTCGCAGCGCGACGGCACATGGAACTCGCACGTCGACCTCGGACTCTGGGCTGACGCAATGGTCATAGCACCTTGCACGGCGAGCACGCTCGGCAAGATGGCGCACGGCGTGGCAGACAACATGCTCATCACCACATACCTCTCTATGAAGGCACCCGTGTTCATTGCTCCGGCTATGGACCTCGACATGTATGCACACCCGTCTACGCAGCAGAACATGCGCACATTAGCCTCATACGGCAATCGCTTCATCGAGCCTGCAAGCGGATTTCTCGCGAGCGGACTCGAAGGCAAGGGACGCATGGAGGAGCCGGAAGTGATAGCACGCCGCGTGTCTGAGTTCTTCGACCAAAACGACAGCAACAGTCCACTGAAAGGCAAGCGCGTCGTAATTACAGCCGGACCTACATACGAGAAGATTGACCCCGTGCGCTTTATCGGCAACTACTCAAGCGGCAAGATGGGCTTCGCTATCGCCGAGGAGTGTCGCCGCCGTGGTGCTGATGTTACGCTCGTAGCCGGTCCGGTCAGTCTGAAGTGCTCCGACGCAATCAATCGTGTGGATGTGGAGTCGTGCCGCGAGATGTACGACGCAGCTACCGAGGCGTTCCGAACGGCTGACGTAGCCATACTTGCTGCGGCAGTAGCCGACTATCGTCCGGCAGTACAGGCTGAACAAAAGATAAAGCGCAGCGAGGGCGACATGCAGATATTTCTCTCGCCCAACCCTGACATCGCAGCCACACTCGGACAGATGAAGACCGCGCAGCAGACCATCGTGGCGTTCGCGCTCGAGACCAACGACGAGCAGACTAACGCCGAGCGTAAGTTGCAGAAGAAAAATGCCGACTTCATTGTGCTCAACAGTCTGCGCAACGAGGGCACATGCTTTCGCACCGACGACAACCAGATAGAGATTATCGGTCGCGACTTCCGCCATGCCTATCCCAAGAAGTCGAAGGCGGACACCGCTGTCGACATCGTCAACGAGCTGGAGCGAGTGATAGGAGGCTATGGCATCCTGCCATAGCCACGCACCCATGAGAACTTGTTAATAGGGAGGCAGCGTGGGTATGGCAAGATGCCATACCCTCCTAAAGAGTAAAACTTCTCATTTTAAAGAATATGAAAAAGCGCTATATAGTTAGAATGGTTTGCGCTGCGTTGCTGTTGTTCGCTTTTGTCGCAGGAACGCAGGCGCAGGAGCTGAACGCACGTGTAAAGATCAACCATAACCAGATTCAAGGCACCGACAACTCGGTGTTCGAGGAGCTGGAGCAGACCCTCACGCAGTTTATCAACGAACGCCAGTGGACCAGTCTGCAGTTTCAGAAGAACGAGCGCATCGCGTGCAACTTCAACATCACCGTGACAGCGTACGACAACAGTACGAACGTCTTCACGTGCAAGGCAGTGATACAGGCAAACCGCCCCGTGTATAACTCTACGTACACCACCACCATCTACAACAACACCGACAACGACTTCAACTTCGAGTACGCACAGTTCGACCAGTTGCAGTTCAACGAGGAGCAGGTGGACAATCAGCTCACGGCGCTCATCGCCTACTACGCTTACCTAATCATCGGCATGGATCTCGATACGTTCTCGCCGATGGGTGGCGAGGACATTCTGCAGCGGTGCATGAACCTTGCCAACAACGCGCAGAACCTCAACTTCCCGGGATGGAAGGCATTCGACAACGGGCGCAACCGCTTTGCCATCATCAACGACTATCTTGAGGGTGCTATGAAGCCGTTCCGCCAGTTGCAGTACGACTACTATCGCACGGGTCTCGACGAGATGGCGACCAACGTGGAGCGCGGACGCGGCAACGTGACCACTGCGCTCGAAACCGGTCTGAAGAAGTGTCACGAAGACCGTCCGCTCAGTATGCTGCCGCAGATATGGACCGACTATAAGCGCGACGAGCTTACCAATATATATAAAGGTAAGGGCACGCAGAAGGAAAAAGAAACCGTCTACGACATTCTCTTCTCTATCAATGCAAGTCAGAATTCGGCTTGGGAGAAGATAAAGGAGTAGACACACACATACATAACCCATAACTATTGTTTATGTTAAAGAAACTCGATATACGCAACTTCACGCTTATCGACCATCTTGAGATGATGCTCTACCCTGGCTTCTCCGTCATTACGGGCGAAACCGGTGCCGGAAAGAGTATCGTCATCGGCGCCATCGGCTTGCTGCTTGGCAACCGTGCCGATGCGAAGCAGGTGAAGCGTGGTTGCGACAAGTGCATCATTGAGGCAACGTTCGACCTTAGTATCTACCATTCCGACGTGCTGAAAGGCTTCTTCGAAGAGAACGACCTCGACTACGAGCCGGAGGAGTGTCTGCTGCGTCGCGAGGTGAACGCTAATGGCAAGAGTCGCGCCTTCATCAACGATACGCCCGTGACACTCGCTCTTATGCGCGAGCTCGGCGAGCAGCTCATCGACGTGCACAGCCAGCATCAGAACCTGCTGCTCAGCAAGGAGGACTTCCAGCTGAACGTTGTGGACATCATTGCGCGCGATCGTCAGCAGCTTGCCGACTATCGTGCAGCGTTTGCCGAGTTGCGTTTGGCGCAGCACCGCCTTGCCGAGTTGCGCGAGCAGATAGCCACGAGTCGCGACAACGAGGACTTTCTGCGCTTTCAGCAGAAGGAACTTAGCGAGGCAAAGCTCACTTTGGGCGAGCAGGAACAGTTGGAGCAGGAGTCGGAGCTGATGAGCCACGCCGAAGACATAAAGCGTGCGCTTCACGATGCCGACTACGGACTCTCGGGCGACGACACGGGCATCGTGAACCTCACGCGCTCCATCGTTACACAGCTGCGTAGCGTAGCCGATGTCTACCCTGAAGCACAGGAGCTTGCAGAGCGTCTTGACGGCTGCTTCATAGAGCTGAAGGATATCTCGCAGGAGATAGCCTCGAAGATGGACGACGTGGAGTACGACCCGCAGCGCTTCAACCTCATCACCGAGCGCCTCGACCTCATCTACACGCTTCAGCAGAAGTTCCACGTGCAGACCGTCGACGAGCTGCTCGACCGCCTCAATGCTATCAATGCGCAGCTCTCAAATATCGACAACTCCGACGAGCAACTGCAGGAGCAGGAGCAGGAGGTGGCACGTCTGCACGCTGTATGCGTGGAGAAAGCAGCCGTGCTCACCGATATGCGACGCAAGTCGGCTACGCTCGTCGAGCAGGAACTGTCGAAACTGCTCGTTCCGCTTGGCATACCAAACGTGCGCTTCAAGGTGGATGTGTCGACTGCCGACCTCTCCGCCACGGGTGCCGACAAGGTGATGTTCCTCTTCAGTGCCAACACCAGCACCGACATGCAGCCCGTGTCGCAGGTGGCGTCGGGCGGCGAGATAGCGCGTGTCATGCTCTCGCTGAAGGCGATGATAAGCAAGGCTATCGGTCTGCCGACAATCATCTTCGACGAGATTGACACCGGCGTGAGCGGTAGGGTGGCAGAGCAGATGGCACACATCATGCACGATATGGGTGCTGCCAACCGACAGGTGCTCTGCATAACCCACTTGCCGCAGATTGCTGCCGCCGGCTCCACCCACTATAAGGTGGCGAAGCATGAGACGGAGCAGGGCACGGTGTCTACGATGACGCAGCTCACCGACGAACAGCGCATCACGGAGATTGCGCAGATGCTCTCTGGTAGCGATGTGTCGCAGGCTGCTATCGACAACGCCAAGTCGCTTTTAGCATTATAGGAGGCTATGGCATCCTTGCCGTAGCCACGCATCCATAAAGCATAGGAGGCTATGGCATCTTTGCCGTAGCCACGCACCAAGCAGTTAACGGAAGGCAGCGTGGGTATGGCAAGATGCCATACCCTCCTAAGAGTTACAAAATTGTTAATAAACGAAACAATGAACAGAATATTATCAACAATCCTAATTTCGCTGCTCTGCCTCTGCGGAGCGATGGCGCAGCCGGCGGCTGTGAAGAATGTGGCAAAGTCGGTGTTTGCGCTTAAGGCATACGATGCAGAGGGCAAGCAGATAGCTACAAGCAACGGAGTGTTCCTCTCAGCCGACGGCATAGCAGCCTGTCCGTGGTCGGCAGTGCGCGAGGCCTCGCGTGTGGAAGTAGTCGATTTCAACGGAAAGACCTATCCCGTGACGCATATCCTCGGTGCTAACGAGCTTTATGACGTGTGTCGTGTGCGTGTGGATATGCCGAAGACTGTGGCTGCCACTGTCGCCACCGCTGCTGCAAAGGACAGCAAGCTGTGGCTCGTGGAGACCGCCGACCGCCGTACACAGACCACGCAGTACGAGGTTGACAAGGCGGAGACCTTCATGGAGAAGTACGCCTACTACGTGTTCGGCTACAACAACCACAAACCCACACAGGGTGCTGCCTTCGTCAACGAGAAGGGACTGGTGGTGGGACTCATGCAGCAGTCGGCGCGTTCGCTCTACGCCAACGCCGTCGACGTGCGCTTCATCTTGACACTTGCTGCGAGCCACCTCGACATTAACAACTCGCTCTATGCCAAGACCTCGCTGCGCCTCACCTTGCCTGCCGACAAGCAGAACGCTCTGCTCATGGTGATGTTGGCTGCCGAACGTCAGGACACAGCAAAGTATGCTGGCTATCTCAGCGACTATATCCGACAGTTTCCGAAGGAGGTTGACGGCTATGCTACGAGTGCGCTGCAGAAGTCTACTTATGGCGACTGGCAAGGTGCTGATGCTGATATGCAGACCGCCCTCAAGCTTGCTGCCGATAAGGCGGAGGCTCACTCGGAGTATGCTCGTGTAATGTATCAGAAGCTCATCTACAGTGCCGACACCACCTTCACAGCTTGGACCTTTGAGCGTGCACTGGCGGAAGCTGAGAAGGCGTACAGCCTCAATCCGCAGCCGCAGTACTTGCACCGCATGGCGCAGATAAAGTTCTCGATGGGCGACTATGGCGACGCATGTGAGAAGTTCCTGAGTTTGGCGAAGAAGGACATGCCAACGAGCGAGGTATATTTCGAGGCAGCGCAGTGCAAGACACAGCTTGGTGCTCCGAAGGCGGAGGTGCTGGAGCTGCTCGACAGTTGCGTAGCCGTTGCTCCGCGCCCGCTCACCAATCTGTCTGCGCCCTACGTGTTGGCACGTGGTCAGCTGTACGAGCAGATGGAGGAATACCGCAAGGCAATCGTCGACTACAACACCTACGACACGCTGGTGTATGGCAGAGCAAACGCTGCTTTCTACTATGCTCGTCATAAGTGCGAAGTGGCAGTGCGCCAGTACAAGCAGGCTCTCGACGACCTTGCGCACGCTGCATATATAGGTGGTGCAGATGCTCCGCTCTATATCGCCGAGCTTGCTTCGTTGCAGCTGCGTGTGAACATGAACGAAGAGGCTGTCAAGACCTCCGACCTCTGCTTGCAGCTCACGCCCGACAATACCGATGCATACATAATAAAAGGCCTCGCACTTGTGCAGCTTAAGCGCAAGAACGAGGCTATGGAGTGCTTTAATAAGGCAAAGGAATTGGGCGACGACCGCGCCGAGGGATATATCAAGAAGTATAAATAGGAGGGTATGGCATCCCTGCCATACCCACGCACCCACAAGGCATAGGAGGCTATGGCATCCCTGCCATAGCCACGCACCCATAAGTTGATTGATGGGAGGCAGCGTGGGTATGGCAGGGATGCCATACCCTCCTATAATATGTTAATTAAACGTTATGCAGGTTGGTATTGTCGTCATGCGCTGTGGCATGAACGGACAGCCGTAGAAAATCATCTGCAGTTCATCAGTACGAGTCTTGTATTGTGATCCGATTACTATCTTCTTCAGTGCTTTACAATTTTTGAAAGCAAACATTTCTACCTCTACGCGTGAGGGCAGCGATACGGAGGTGATGCGGTTGCATCCCTCGAAGGCACTGCTCTCAATGCTCTTCAGACTCGTGGTTACAGGCACGCTTGTGAGGGCTGTGTTCTTAAAGGCATTCTGATCGATTACCGCCACCGATTGTGGCAGACTGATGCTTGTGAGTGCCTTGCAGTCTTCAAACGTGCTCATATCTATCTTTGTGATGTTCTGTGGCAGCGTTACCTTTGTGAGTGCTTTGCATCCGAAGAACAGGGCGTTAGGCAACTTCTCCAGGCGCACGGGCAGTGTTACTTCTCTCAATGCTGTGCACATAGAGAAGACACTATTTCCAATCTTCGTGACACTGTTGGGTACGGTGATGCTTGTAATCGCAGGCATACTGTGGAAGGCGTAGCTATCTATCATGGTCACTGTCGATGGTATGTTGATGGAAGTGATGCGTGTGCGAGAGAATGCGTGTGAGCCGATTGTTTTCAGTCCGGGTGAGAGTGTCACAGATTTTATTTTCATATCGGCAAAGGCAGCAGATTCGATTTCGGTCACCTTGAATGTGCGGCCGGCATAGCGCACGGTGGAAGGTACGGTGTAGTCTTTGCCTATCGACTCGTCGTTGTCTACGCCGATCAGCCGTGCATTATTGCGTTGAAAGTTCAGATCGAACCACATCTCGCCTATCTGCATTCTGTTTTCCTGTGACGAGTTGCCCTCGTACACTCTCACCGAGACTTCTTTCGAGGTGCGGTTGATACTTTTGAGATATGCGACGGTTTCGTCTGCGAGCAAAGGGTAGAGGGGAGAATAGTCCGACTGCATGGTTCGTTTGAATGCGTCCTGCTCCAATGGTCCTGCTGGTGTGTAGAAGTTTTCGTTTTGGCTATCGGCGTTGTTGAGGTAATTAACGGCATTGTTGAGTGCTCTTATGCGCTTGCCTACTTCATTGTCGAGTAGTTCGCGTCGTACAAGCACAGGCTCGCACGAGGGTTTGTCGGCTTCGACCCATTTGTTTATCATCTTCGATTCAGCTATGAGACTGGCGTTGTCGAGCTCTATGACCTGAGGTAGGGCATCGAACCATGCAGGCTGTTTAGAGCATTGCGTTGGAGGCTGCGGTGTGTTGAAGGCTTTGCGTCCTAACCATGTCTTTATGCCGACTCCTTTGTAGAGCTTGATGGTGATCGTCTTGTGTGCCGGCTCGAAATCGGCTTGGTTTCGGGTTGACGGGCGGCGGTTGGCGTTGGTACGTGCTCGCTGTGTGCTGCGGCTCTGGGTGGTTCTGTTGGCCGATCTGTTAGCACTGGTGTTGTTTTTCGGTGCTTCGTTAGCGTTGTCTACAGCATCCATCACCTCCTTTACGGGCTTGGGTGCTGCCTCTTTAATCATTTGTGTTCCTTTGTTCTTAATCTTTTTAAGGAAACTCTGTGCTGATACCTGGGTGGTGCCCATCGTCAGACAGAGGGCAGACAAGAACAGTAGTCGTCTTGTGTTCATAAGGCTTTGTTGGTTTTTATTGTTGTTATTGATGTTATTTTGACGACAAATGTACAAAATATATTCTTAAATATGGGAAATCAGTTTGTTTTTTTATGACGATAGTTGACGGGCGACACGCCTACTTGCTTCTTGAAGAATGTGCCGAAAGCGGAAGCGTTGGGGAAGTTGAGTATGTCGGATATTTCCTTTATGCTCTTGTCGGTGCTCGTGATGAGATAGATGGCTTTCTTCGTTATAGCCTTGAACACGAGTTGCTGCACCGTACTGCCCGACACCGACTTCACGAGCTGCGTGAGGTATTTGGGCGACAGGCACAGGCGGTCGGCGTAGAAGCGTACGCCGCGCTCGTGCATATAGTGCTCGTCAATGAGCTGCATGAGCTGCATGTACGTCTCGAGTTTGCGGTTCGACTCGTTGTTGCCGTCACTCGAGAGTTCGCGGAAGATGCTGCACACGCGGTAGGTGAGCGAGAGCAGCAGCAACTGGCGTTCGTTGGCGGCAAACACGTTCTCGCCGCATTTGTGTACGGCGAGCAGTTCGGAATACTTCGTCAGCTCGTTCTCGTGACCCGTATGCATCACCCAGCACGGGCGCGGATTGATATACTCCACGAACTTCATGCCCACAACCGTGCTGCCAAGGATGTCGCGTATGGAGTCGGCGCGATAGAAGATAATGACAACGGAGCAGTCGTCGCTCTGAGCTATAACGGAGAAGCGCACGCCGTGGGAGAGGAAGAGCGTCTCGTCCTTGCTCACAACGTATTTCGCACCTTCGCATGTGAAGGAGAAACTGCCCGAACGGCACACTATAATGCCAACATCCGCCACGCGGAAGTCGTGGCGCAATGCCTCGGGGAACGACCGTATAATACCACAAGAGCAACAGATGTCCTCGTTGTCGGACATCTGTTGCTCCAGAATATTTATGTTTATGTTTTCGCTGCTGTTCGTCATTGGTTTTAATTGCATAGACATGGCGAAGTTAGCGAAAAAAAACTGCACTGCAAAATATTTTACATGTAAATGGGTGCGTGGCTACGGCAGGAATGCCGCAGCCTCCTAATAATTAATGTACCACTCGCGTGTATCTTTCGATATGTCGCGCTTAGGCCACGGCACCACAAGCATCAGTCCAGCGAGAATGATGCAGGCGTAGATAGTCCATCCCGCCATCTCCTTTATAGCCGAGAGCGTAGCCTGCACCTGCACCTTGCCCTTCGTAGACATGGCAGCCATGTGCTGCGCCTCGGTCTCGCTCTTGCCCTGGTATTGCATACCGCGCGCCGTCATATCGTAGGTCTTGGCGGTCTCGGCGTTGGTGCGGTCGTAGTCGTGGGCGTAGCGTGTGATGTAATACTGTTGGCGGTACTGGAACACTACCTGATAGAGTGCCGAACCTATGCCCGGTGCTATCACCATACGCACGGTGAGCATGATGCACACCCACGTAGAGAGCAGCTTGTAGGGCATACGCTGGTTGGCATATACAGCGATGAGCGAGTAGAGCAGCATCATGCCCGTAGCACGTATCACGACGGGCCACTTCATGCGCTCCAGCATGCCGTCGGTCTGCACCTCGAAGTACATGAACAGCGAGGCGGCACCGATGAGCAGGAAGCCCATAGCGAAGAACCACTTGAAGTGGACACCCTTGCTGTTCAGTATGAGTATCGTGACGAGACCGAGGAAGTAGCCAAGCAGCACCCAGTTGCCGAGCGCCGCCACCTGAATCTGGTCAGTCTTCATACCCACGCCCACGAAGATGTTCACGAGCATCGAACTTGAGTTGCATATCATCAGTCCGATGAAGAGCAGTATGCCGCCCTGTATGCTGCGCGACTTGAACGCCTTGAGCATGAAGTAGGGCGAGCGTCGCGTCTTCTCCAAGTATATAAATAATAATGTAGAGGCGACGCATATAGCCGTAGCCCAGCAAATGCGGCTGCTGTCGTACCAGTCGTACACCTTACCATAGACCGTGACGTAGACGAACGAGCAGCACATGAGGCAGAACACCACCACGTTGCCGAACTTCGAGAACGAGAGCGGACTGTACTTCGTAGGGTAGGGGTTGTTGGGCATACAAAGCAGGGTGATGAGCAGTGCCACGAGAATGGAGCCGAGCATGGCGTAGTAGACCATCTGCCAGTGGTAGTTGTATGCGAACCACGCCGTTATCCACGTGCCTATCTGTCCGAGCAGCATGAAGAAGAAGTAGATAATAGGCTGACTCGCCTTCTTCTCCGTGTCGAGAGCATCCCATCCTGCCTCGTCCTTCGGCTCGTTGCCCGGCGTCACGTTGCGTGTAGCCTCAATGCCGAAGCCGTACTTGATAAGTGTGAAGAGGTTGCACATCAGCAGCGTCTGTCTCACGAAGCCCATTATCAAGCTGTTCAGCGCGAGGATGAACAGGCTGTCGGTGTTGGCACAGATATAGCTCTGCACCGCTAAGATGGAGAAGCCTACAAGGCTCATCATCTTCTGCCTGCGCACACTCACCAACGTGTAGAAGAACGGAGAGAACGCCGCCATACCTATCGACGTCACGAAACTGATGAACGCTATGTGTTCCGATTGGATGCCAAGTCCTCCCACCATTTCACTGCTGTTCACGGTGTACGCACCGCTCACCGTCATTATAGGTATGAAAAGTATGACGAGGAAGGCGATGCCGAGAGGCTTGGGCACCCAGTCGTAGAACGGAAAATTCTTAGGCAGCTTCGGCGAAACTGCCTGGTATATCTCTGCTTGTGTCATTTACTTGAGTTGAGCCTTCACAATAACCATCATTCCGGCAGCCAACTTGTCGTTGTCTTCCTTTGAAATTCCCACGAACTCGATACGCACCGGCACACGCTGCTGAATCTTCACGAAGTTGCCGGCAGAGTTGTCTGTAGGCACGAGCGAATACTTAGAACCCGTAGCACCCGATATGGCAGATATTCTGCCCTCGAATTCCTTGCCCTCGAAGGCATCTACGGTCATTACGACCTTCTGACCTACGTGCAGCTTCTCCACCTGCGTCTCCTTGTAGTTGGCGATGACCCACTTCTGCGTGTTCGGCATGATGTAGGTGATGGTCTGTCCGGCGTTCACCGCCTGACCCTCCTCAAGCGCGCGTCTGCCTAACTTGCCGTCGCATGGTGCTGTTACCACGCAGTAGGAGAGGTTGAGCTTAGCCATTTCCAGTGCTGCCTGCGCACGCTCTATGGCAGCCGCTGTGTTCTTCTTGCGCGTCTGCACCTCGTTCACACCCGAGTAGGCAGCCTTCTGCTGGCGGCGTGTGGCGTCGAGCTTCTTCTTCGTAGCGTTGTATTCGGTCTCGATCTGCTCAAGCTGTATAGGAGTGGCTGCGTTGCGAGCCACAAGGTTCTGATAGCGCTGGCGGTCCTTTTCGAGTTTAGCGAGGCGAATCTCAATCTCAGCGATAGCCGACTCGTACACCGTAGCCGAAGTCTGCGTTGTCTGCACCGAAGCATCTATCACGTTCGCACCAGCCATAGCGTCCTTCAGCGCAGCCTCCGCCTCCATCACGCGGATGCGATACTCGCGGTCGTCGAGCACGAGCAGCGTGTCGCCCTTCTTCACGTTCTGGTGTTCCTTGAAGTAAATCTTCTTGATGTAGCCCGAAGCGCGTAGATTCACCGGCGAGATGTACTGCTCCACCTGCGCGTCGTCGCTCTTCTCATTGCTCTTGTAGTCCATGAACATACAGCCAATCTTAACGATTCCCCATACGAGGATGGCAACGCCGATGAGGCTCACCACAATCTGGCGAATACGCTGGCGTTTCAGCTGCTTTGCTGTCACTTCGTGTGTAGACAGTGCAGTCTCACAGTTGTTATTGTTCGTGTTGTTATTGTTTGTTTCCATTTTGAGTTTTGAATTTTGAGTTTTGAGTTTTGAATTGTTGCGACATACGTCGCGATTTTGAGTTTTGAGTTTTGAGTTTTGAGTTTTGAGTTTTGAGTTTTGAATTTTGAGTTTTGAGTTTTTGAGTTGCGAATTCTTAATTCAAAATTGAATAACTCAAAATGCGCGCAGCGCATAATTCAAAACTCAAAATTCAAAACTCAACATTCTACTTCGTAAGCCTCTCCAACTGTCCTGTGAGCTTCAGCAGCGTGAGGTTCGCCACCTGATAGTTGAAGTGCGCCGTGAGATAGTTGTTCTGCGCGTCGCTCATGCTCATCTCGTCCTGCAGCACCTCGGTCATCGAGGCGATACCCTCGCGATAGCGGTCGCTCGTCACCTTATATATATCCTCCGCAAGCAGATAGTTGTCGCGCTGCTTGCTGAAGTTGCGCTGGTTGTTGGCGAGATCGTTCACGGCGTTGGCATACTGCGTCTGCATACCCTTCAGCGCGTTTTCGTAAGAGAGCTTCGCGTTGTCTATGTCCACCTGCGCCTTTCTTATCTTCGAGCGCTTCTCCAGACCGTCGAAGATAGGGATACGCAGCGAGAGTCCTATGCCGTTCGACCTATACCAGTGGTTCGACTCGCCAGAGTGGAACCAGTTCTTGAACTTGTCGGTGTACGCCATGTACGTCCAGTTACCCGTGAGTGCCAGCGTGGGCAGGTATCCGCTCTTGGCGAGCTTCTTCTGCTGTTCGGCAAGCGTCTGCTGTGTTCTCAGCAGCTGCAGCTCATACAGATTCTCGTTCAGTCCGCTGAGTGCTGCGAGGTTCACCTCCTCAATGTCACCCTTCTCCACCGCAATGTCCTTCTCGGCAGGATAGTCTATCACGTACTTCATCATGTTGTACTGCTGCGTGAGCATCGCCTTCGCGTTGTCGTACTGCACACTGAGGTTCTCCAGGTTCACGTTCACGCGCTTCACGTCCACGCTCAGCGCCATGTCGTTGTCGTGGAACGCCTGCGTGATGTCGCGCAGCTCCTCCAGACGCTTTATGTTGTCCTTGATGATGCCTATCTGCTCCTCAGTGTTCTGCGCTAAGTAGTACATCTTGCTTATCTGCACGATGAGGTCCTCGCGTGCCTTCTCGTAAGAGAGTGAGTTGAGTTGGTCGAGCGTCTTTGAGATCTCAAGTGCCGTGAGCGCCGTCTGACTGTAGAGCGGCATCTGCAGCTGCAGACTTGCCGACGAGCTGTACTGCAGCGTCTTCGTCACGTTGTACGGCTTGCCGTAGGCCCTGCCGTCGGTTACGGATACGGGCGGAGTGAAGTTGTCGTTCAGCGCTGCGCCGATATTTATCTGCGGCAACAGGCGCGAACGGTTCTCGCTGATGTTGTGCTTGCCTTTGAGCACATTACCTTCGTAAGTTTTCAAATTAAGATTTCGCTCAATACCCATCTGCAGACACTGCGCCAGCGACAGCGTTTCCTGCGCCATCGCCTGAGCTGCCAAGAGTATTGAGGCAAATGTGAACAATGTTTTCTTCATACCTATATTAATATTTCGGCTGCAAAGTTACGCATTTATAGCCGTTTAGGTATATTCATAAAATATCACAAGTTGTTCACATTTTCCTTTTATGCGGTTTCGTATGTCATTGTAGTTTGATAGAAGGAGTTTTTTAGCAGCCTAAACCGCTGTTTCTGCCGAGCGAATCGGCAAAGCGACGGAGGTTGCTGCTTGCCATATCCTTTTTTATAGCCTCCTCCAGCGGCATTCCGTCGGGCGTGATGCTTTCTACAAAAGCGAAGCCGGCTTTCAGCAGCAGTTCCATGTCGCTTACGCTGCCAGCCACAAGCCCTACGGGCACGCCCGTCTGCTGCCCACGCATCAGTATGCGCTGTGGCAACTTGCCCATGAGCGTCTGTCGGTCGGCGCCGCCTTCGCCCGTTATTATAAGGTCGGCACCCTTTATCTTCTCGTCGAAGCCGATGATGTCGAGTAGCAGGTCGGCGCCCGACTTCATCTCGGCTCCGAGATACTGCATGAAGGCATAACCCAGTCCGCCGGCTGCTCCCGCTCCAGGTTCTGCGCTTCGGTCGAAGCCGAAGTGCAGCGCCGACTTCTCGGCGAACAGCTGCGCACGGCGGTCGAGTTGAGCTACCATCTCGGGCGTGGCACCCTTCTGCGGACCATATACATGTGCCGCGCCGTTCTCGCCGCAGAGCGGATTGTCCACATCGCAGGCGAGGGTAAAGCTACATTCGCCAAGCTCCGTCTTCAGCGCCTCGTCGAAGTTCTTGCCGCGTGCGAAGATGTCCACCAGCGCCTTTATCATTCCGATGCCGGCATCGCTCGTGGCGGTGCCGCCGAGTCCGATGATGAAATTGCGGCATCCGCGCTTGATGGCTCTCGAGAGCAGTTCGCCCACGCCGTATGTTGTGGCGCGCATAGGGTTGCGCTCCTCCTCCTTGATAAGGCTGAGTCCGCACGCCTGAGCCACTTCCACTATTGCCGTGCCGTCGGGCGTCACGCCGTAGTGGGCATCCGTGCGGCGCATCATCAGGTCGTGTATGTACACAGGCTCCAATGTTCCGCCCGTGGCTGCCGTGAATGCCGCCAGCATTCCGTCGCCGCCGTCCGACATCGGCAGGCACAGCGTGTCTATGCCCTTCGCCTCCAACACCCCGGCGATTATGTTCTCCACTTCTGCTGATGACATGCAGCCCTTGAACGAATCTGTGGCAAGTATGTATTTCATGTGTCTTTTGTTAATAATATTGGTCTTTTAAAATAAGAAAATGAACAACTTTAATTCCGCAACACTATAAATTTTAACTTTTATAATATCTTGAGCAACAAAAAGCTCTTGCTTTGGCAAGCGGCAGAGCCGGTTACTTGGACAAGCCAAGCGGTCCATGATTTTGCCATGTCAGAGGATTCACTTAATTTAGTGTTGCTGTAATAATCAAACAAAACCTCATCAGACATGGTAAAAATACAAATAAAATCCGAGAAACTCACATCTTTTGGTGGTATATTTCCAATTATGGAGAAATTCGACAGGATGTTGTCTCATACAATAGACTCTACTTTAGGTTTGCGTAGCAAAGTGTATGGCTATCAATATAGCGAGATAATCCGTTCTCTGATGTGTGTATATTTCTGTGGAGGGTCATGTGTCGAAGACGTGTCCTCACACCTTATGGAAACACTTTGCTTGCATCCACACCTCCGTACATGTAGGGCAGACACAATACTTAGGGCCATTCGTGAATTGACCACACCGAATCAGAGCTACAGGTCTGATTCTGGCAAAAGCTACGACTTCAACGTGGCTTCCGACCTTAACAATCTGCTTGTCAATGCATTGCTGGCAACTGGACAGTTGCTACCAGACAATGAATATGACTTTGATTTCCTTTATCGTCAATGTTTATCCAATGCTCTTGAATATACTCTTTTCCATATTTGCACTTGCCCTTTGCCGGATCTGCTAAATAATACTGTTGTTTTTTTACGTCAATTTTGTATAACACAACAAAATGATTCTGATTCCAATAAAGAATACATGGTAAATCCTCATTGTCCAAATCCTCAATTTTACCTTGAGCAATGATCACTTCGAACCCTATTTCAGTTGCAACTTGTTTAAGTCCAAGCATAGAAACGCCCTCCCTTGTGGCATTACATGCTTTAACAATTTCTTTCAATGGCATGGGCTTATTGAAGTGAGAGCAGATCATTGCTAGACAAGCAGCTCCGCATTCCATTGAATCGTGTTGAAAGATCTGTTTCATTCTACACCTGTTTGTTGGTCGGTTGTTTTTAACGTATTGTTGCGCTCAATATTCACGCGTTTGCCTTTTCGGAAAGTATAAGAGATATAAACACCAAAAGAACGTGCTGTTATGTAGTTAGTTTGTATTGTCTCCATTTCTGGTTTCACTACGCGTTGCTCAAGTCTTGAGTATTTGGAAAATGGGCTGTTTGCCTCTACTCCAATATTCAGACGGCCATCCATTAGGCTTTTGTCTATTTTGAAAGAGTAACGATGAGTTGTATTTACCGTACCCCAAAGCATTGGAGCCTGTTTTGAAGCCGAGTAACGACCTTGTAAACTCCAATTCTTTGGTAGATAAAAGTCTGCTGAAACATTTGCATAATATGTCCAGAAATTTTGATTCAGATTCATTTCCTCAGCCTTAATATTGCCATGTGATGCTTTAAGGTATGTAGCAAAGGACGCAAAAGACCATGGACGCCAATTAGCAAACAGGTCAACACCTATGCTTTTGCTCTTGCCTATATTATCGTAGGTGCTCAGCAGTCGGCCTTCGCTATCTATGCCTTTCTCGTAATAGAATACAGCATTATTAGTGATAGTACCGGTTATGCCCATTTGACAATACAAATTTCCACGCATATACAGGAATTTGACTAAAAGCATGTCATTCATTTCGGATGACAGATTCGGATTGCCTTGTGACGCTGCACTGTTGTTAATTACTCTATAAAAAGGATTAAGCATTGCTAACCCAGGTCGTGTAGTGCTGCGTGAATACTGAGCCGATAGTTGGGTGTATTGATTTGCGTTCCATGACGCACCTAATTGTGGTAAGAGGTGGAACTCATTGTGCCTATTTTCTTCGCCAGTGAGAGGTAAGCGCATATTCATATAGTCATTTTCTCCTGCCAGCAAGGCATAAAAGTTCCAGTCGCTTATCTGACCACTATAATATGCAGTTGCTTGAGATAACGACTGATTATATGCAATATTTTTGTCGTCGGAGGATTCTACACTACCATCTCGCAATACTTGTTTTGCAATAATTCTGAGTGTATGGTTCTTAGCAATAGGCTGAGACAAAGACCCTCTAATCGTGTGCTCATTCATTGATCCATCTGTCTGCTGATTGTTGATGGTTGTGCCATTATCGCTATAGACAGTAGTTGCAAAGTGATGTTTGTCTGGATTGTGAGTATAGCGATATCCCAAAGAAAAATGTTCTATACCAGGTCTCTTTTTGAAATAATTACGATATAGGGCATTCGCCTCGATAGTGCCAGCAATATCATGATTCAATTGTTCCATACGATAGATTTTGGGATCTATTGTAGTGTGTTGTTCCCAAGAGCCAGTAATGTCTGTACGCAATAAACTGGTGTGAAAGTCGGCATAAATTGTATTCACACTGTCAATGCGGATATCGGTAATGGCTCTAACAAGATGAGTCTGCCAGTTACCATTGCCGATACTGCTAAGAAAAGTCGTGGATTCCGGTGTTTTTATCTCTTGAGTCAGTGGTTGATTGTGTTGACCATTAAGATCATAATTATATGATAGAGAAAAATCTACATTCTTCTTTTTCGCCATCACCATAATGCCATCATTGGTCGCTGGCTGAGTATTTCCCTGAAGCGTAGTGTTTACATAGATACCATCCAGCGCATCTTTATCTGTAATGATATTAATAATGTATTCGCCTGGACTATTGCCAAAGGCTTCTGATGGTTCTGTAATCACTTCTACTTTCTTAATCGACTTTGCAGGAATGCTTTGCAAGACTTGCTGTGGATTGGATTGCGCCATATCGTAAGAACGTCCATTCACATAAATTCGGTATGAGGAGTTGCCTTTCACTGTGACATTGCCATTTAATGCCACATCCAATGTTGGGACATAGCGTAAGGCTTGAAGCAAACTTTCGCTTTGAGCACGTTTGTTCTGGGACATATCGTAAGATATGCCACTGGTAATGCGTTTTGTCAATTGTTTGCGAGCGGTAACAAGTACCTCTTGTAGCTGTTCTTGATTTATAGAAAGATGAATAGTATCTTTCTTTAGAGGGAGGTTTATTATTCGATTTTGATAGCCAATGTAACTTACTTTTAGAAGTTTCGCATTGGTGTCTTTTGGTAGTTTAAATTTACCATTGTTGTCGGAAACAGTACCTTCTATGGCTGTAGAATCGGCAGATAATTGTAGTATTGTCGCAAATTCAATAGGTTTACTATTATCGCCTACAACAATACCCGATATTTGTTCTTGAGCAAATGATGTCATTGCCATGAACAAGAAGAAAAGAGATATGTAGAATTTATTCATCAACCTTAATTCCGCAACACTATAAATTTTAACTTTTATAATATCCTGAGC
>OGKM01000174.1_pt1 | contig 47457 bp, 43 predicted proteins | sample 1572501 | NCBI WGS metagenome assembly OGKM01 (sample SAMEA2582154, study PRJEB24529) | metagenome | biome: Human gut stool | place: China | collected 2011
GAAGCCTACGTTCCACCATATTTCCTTATCAGAAAATAAAGCATTACGCCAGATAGTTCATGAACTATCTGGCGTAACAAATCAACCCCATATCGGCGTCAATTGATATGGTTTTTTTTAGTTTAAATCCCATGACTGCGAAGGAGTAATGACTCCTGTAAGGTATTTGCCTTTGAAAAAGGCTATTGCGGATGTTCTCTACAGAACATCCCATAGTCTTAAAACGGCCGACAAAGGAAAACTCTAAGAAATGCAGATCAGGCTCCTGACGTATCGAACACGCTGCTGGTTTAGGGCGAGAAGGTACTCGGCTATTAACTTGACGTGAACATTACTGTGTTTGCTTCCCAGCCCCACTCATTCTCCCGGTAAAACCGGAATGTTATCAAGACTGATTACATAGCAAATAAAAACAACTTTCTCGTGAAAGATTGCATTCACTTTAACGGAATTGAAAACATCACACGCAAAATATCATGTAACTTTCATGGTTTCATGTGATAAGCTGACTCATGTCCCTTGTAAAGTTACATGAGTTTATCTTTCCGATGCGAGTTTGCAACGTCTTATGGTGCGCACACATCACAAAGTAACGCAGGTAAACGCTGTGACATGTAGGGGCCAACAAACAACTTAACTTTACCTTTATAACCACATGATTTTTGGAATGATTTATGACTGTATCGTTCAAACTTCGCATGTTGTGCTTAACCGGTACACTGGCTGTCATCGGGCTGTTCCTTTCAAAACAGAGCGTCATACCCGGCGCGTATGCACTTGAGACATCAAACTTTAAAACGGTGCGAACTACGTCCGCAGTTGTTCATACGGTAAACGACTGGGTCGAATTCTCAGGAAAACTGGAAGCCACCGATGAGGTCACTGTACGTTCAAAAGTTACAGGCTCGATTGTGGATGTTAAGTTCAGGGATGGTCAGTTGGTCAGGAAAGGCGATATTTTATTTATTATCGATCCAGCCCCTTATAAGACTGAACTGGCCCGGGCTCGTGCAGCATACGCGCAGGCAAAAGCGAAGCAGGACCTGGCATTGCTGGATCTGTCCCGGGGTAAAAAACTTATCGGGACCCATGCTATCTCACAGCGCGATTATGACGTTCTGAACAATGCCGCCCGGGAATCGAAAGCAGCCAGGGAGATTGCCGAAGCTGAGGTCGAGAGCGCCAGGCTCAGCGAAAGCTATACCCGGATCACCGCACCGGTAACTGGCCGTATTTCCAGAGCAGAACTGACAGTCGGTAATCTGGTCGCAGCTGGTATTGACAGTCCAGTTCTTGCATCCATTGTTGCTCTTGATCCCTTGTATGTTGCTTTTAATGCGGATGAACGAACCTATCTTAATTATATCGACAAGCTTTCAAATAAAGACAAACCTGAAGTGCTGGTAGGACTGGCCGATGAAAAAGATTATCCACATAAAGCCATTCTTCATTCTGTGGATAATCATCTCAGTACTGAAACCGGCACTATCAGGATGCGCGCACTTCTTGATAATCCATCATCAAGGTTGCTTCCCGGTTTACAGGCCCGCGTCAGACTCCAGGCAAGCAAATCTTATACAGCTGTAATGATTGACCAGACACTGATCCGCACCGACCAGGACAGACGCTATGTTCTGGTAGTCGGAAGCAATGACAAAGTTGAATATCGCCCCCTCGAACTGGGAAACAGACAGGGGGAACTGATTGTTGTGAAAAAAGGCCTCAATAAGGGTGACAGAGTTATTTCCGGTGGGGCGCAGTTGGTCAGTCCCGGAGAAACAGTCATTGTCAGCAAAGACGAATCCCCTTCTTCAAAATCCCGGGAAGGAAATAAGTCATCATGAAAGTATCAAAATTCTTTATCGACAGGCCGGTTTTTGCTGGAGTACTGTCTGCGTTGTTCATTCTGGCAGGGATTATCGCCATATTTCGTCTGCCGGTATCGGAATACCCACCGGTTGTGCCCCCATCCGTTATCGTTCATGCCCAGTATCCTGGAGCCAATGCCACCACGATTGCACAGACGGTTGCAGCTCCAATAGAGGAAACTGTGAACGGCGTAGAGAATATGCTGTATATGCAGTCACTTTCAAATGAGGATGGCAATCTCTATCTGACAGTGACCTTCAAACTGGGCACAGATCCCGATCAGGCTCAGCAATGGGTGCAGAACCGGGTGTCGCAGGCTCTGCCCCGGTTACCTGAAGATGTCCAGCGACTGGGTGTCACAACGAATAAAAGCTCGCCGAATATCACACTTGCCGTTCATATGATATCGCCTGATGGCAGATATAACGATAATTACATCAGTAATTACGCCATACGTAACATCAAAGACCAGCTCTCGCGTATTGAGGGAGTTGGCCAGGTATCAGTATGGGGCCCCGGTGGTTACGCGATGCGAATCTGGCTTAATCCTGATGCTATGGCTGCTCGCGGACTGACGACATCAGATGTCGCCTCTGCTATCCGTGAACAAAACGCCCAGTCACCAGTGGGAAGCGTTGGCGCAGCCCCTATGGCAGAAGAAACACCGTTACAGTTGTCAGTTAATGCCAGCGGTCGGCTTAAAACGGCTGAAGAATTTGGCAACATTGTGCTCCATGCCCGACAGGATACCAGAACGACATTATTGAAGGATGTCGCCCGTATTGAACTGGCCGCTGAAAATTATGCCATGCGTACTTACCTGGATAAAAAGCCTGCGGTAGCGCTGGCCATACAGGAGTCTCCGGGCGCAAATGCTCTGGAAATTGCCTCACAAGTAAGTCGCACAATGAAAGATCTGAAAAAACAGTTCCCTGAAGGACTGGATTACCAGATAGTTTATAATCCAACCAAATCAGTCAGGGCGGGTATAGAAGCTGTGCTTCATACTCTTTTTGAGGCCATACTCCTCGTGGTACTGGTTGTTTTTCTTTTCCTCCAGACCTGGCGAGCATCAATCATTCCTCTGCTGGCTGTTCCCGTTTCGATAACCGGCACAATGGCATTTCTGTACCTTTTTGGGTTTTCAATCAATGCCCTGAGCCTTTTTGGCCTCGTCCTGGCTATTGGCATTGTCGTTGATGATGCCATTGTTGTTGTTGAAAATGTAGAAAGAAATATAGAAAGAGGCATGACGCCATATCATGCCGCCTGCAAGGCTATGCAGGAAGTCAGTAGTCCCATTATTGCGATCGCGCTGACGCTGAGTGCCGTATTTGTTCCGCTGGCTTTTATGAGTGGCCTGACCGGGAGGTTTTATCAGCAGTTTGCAGTGACAATAGCAGTTTCAACGATTATCTCCGCTATTAACTCCCTTACGCTCTCACCGGCTCTCTCTGCCATGCTGCTGAAGTCACGTGATTCAGACAGCGACTGGCTTACGCGCATTATGCATCGTAGTTGTGGACGGTTCTTTACTGTTTTCAACCGCCTGTTCAACAGTAGTGCCAGGCGATATGAAAAAGGTGTTGGCGCGCTTGGCCAGCGCAAGATTCTGATTATGGTGATTTATGGCATTCTGCTGGCAATTACGCTGTTACTGGGCAGGTCTGTACCTGGGGGGTTTATCCCTGCTCAGGATAAAGAATACCTTATCAGTTTTGTGCAGCTTCCTGCTGGCGCATCATTGTCCAGAACAGACCGGGTACTGGAAAAAATGAATGAAATAGCACGAAGTGAGCCAGGAGTATCTTCCACATCTTCTTATGCTGGATTGTCTGTAAACGGCACCACCACAAGCCCTGGTTCCGGTCTGACATTTGTCCTCCTCAAGCCTTTTGAGCAACGGCCTGGCATCAGCGCAGATGATGTTGCCGCCTCTCTGAATGCCAGATATCAGTCACTTCCTGGCGCAGATTTTGCGGCCGTTTTCCCGGCACCACCCGTTATGGGTCTGGGTTCCTTGGGGGGATTCAAATTGCAGCTTGAAGACAGAGGAAATATCGGTTACGACGGAATGGCCGAAGTACTTCGACGCTTTCAGGCAGAAGCAGCTAAATCACCTGTGCTGACGCCACTTTTTTCAACATACCAGAATAATTTTCCACAAATTAATGTCGATATTGACCGTAATCGCGCCAAACAACTTGGGGTGAACATCAGTGATATCACCGAGACATTACAATCCTATCTTGGCTCATATTATATAAATGATTTCAATATAATAGGTCGTGTATATCAGGTAAGAATGCAGGCCGACGCAGAGTTCAGGGCGACCCCGGAGGATATACTGAAACTACAGACCCGAAATGCCGATGGCAATATGGTACCGCTGTCTGCCATAGCCCGTATTGAGCCGACACACGGTCCTGAGCTGGTTACCCGTTATAACGGTTTTACAGCGGTCGATCTTAGTGGCGCTCCTGCTCCAGGCTATTCTTCAAGTCAGGCGATGGAAGAGATTGAACGTATAGCGATGAAAACACTTCCACCCGGCGTAGAGTATGAGTGGACAGACCTGACCTACCAGCAAATTCTTGCAGGCAACAGTGCCGTCTGGATTTTTCCACTCTGTGTATTATTGGTATTCTTGGTACTGGCTGCCCAGTATGAAAGCCTTACGCTCCCTTTGGCTGTCATTATGATTGTCCCAATGAGTATCCTTTCTGCACTTACCGGGGTGTGGTTGACTCATGGGGACAATAATATCTTTACGCAAATTGGATTTATCGTCCTGGTCGGGCTCGCATCTAAAAATGCCATTCTTATCGTTGAATTTGCCCGTGAACTTGAGCTTTCAGGTAAGTCTGCCTTTAACGCGGTGAAAGAGGCATGCCGTCTCAGGCTGCGTCCAATTCTGATGACCTCACTGGCTTTCATCATGGGTGTAATCCCCCTGATGGTATCGCATGGAGCAGGCGCTGAGATGCGTCAGGCAATTGGGATATCAGTATTCTTTGGCATGCTCGGCGTCACCCTTTTCGGCTTGTTTATGACCCCCGTGTTCTACCTGTTAGCCCGACAAATATCAGGGAAACCACTGCACTCGGCCACTTTACCGGACGCGCCTGAGGAACGGCCGATAACAGAACAGGCTTCAGACTAAAATTTATGGTGACCTTTCAACAGCCGGACATTATATGATGCCCGGCTGTTGAATTTATTTATGTTTAAGGACTTCCGGCACAAGCTTATCAAGGGTAAGTTCAGCAAAGCGGTTCGTAATCAGACGTCTCGCCTCTTCAAGCGTATCACTTATTTCATTGTTAACTGCATCCTCTATCTGGCATTTGTCATGTTCAGTCGCCCAGCCTATTGAAAAAAGTTCAGTGCTGCCAATAGCGTGGAAAACCTGAAGGAGAGTGATGTCTCCGAGAGGTTTCTGGAGTGTCCAGCCACCTCCATGCCCTTTTTCAGAATGAATGATACCCGCCTGTTTGAGCCCCTGGAAAAGGCGTCTGACCACAACCGGATTCGTATTAATCATCGAGGCTATATCTTCGGAGGTAACGGGATCGCGGATTTTATCCATATGTATCAGCACGTGTAATGCACGCGACAGCCGGTGGTCTTTTCTCATTTTTTATCCTGTTTGCTGCGAAGTTTCTTATGAAACTTTCGTTGTTGCATGAGTGGTGCGATTTCATGTATCTTATACTATTACATGAAATCCATACAGAGAGTATTTTTTATGTCATTCGATAATGTGTTAGAACAGTTATGGGTCTGCCTCGTCATTGCACTGATGTCCAGTTGCATTTCAATCACCGTCACGCAGCAGGAAATGTTTCGCCCATTGCGTGAATGGATGGTCAAAAAAAATGCCATGATAGGCTACCTGTTCAGTTGTTTTTATTGTTTTAGTCACTGGGTGGTTTTTGCCAGTGTTTCAATTTACAGGCCCGTTCTTGTTCATTCAGGATTTTGGTTAATTGACCTTGCGGTTACGGCATTCTTTACCATTGGTTTAACGGCCATGTTCAGCGGGATCATCCTGAAAGTGATGAGAAACGCTATCGCCAAAGCAATTGAAGAAAAAGAAATGAAAGACAAGCTGGGTTTGTAAATCGAACGGAGCCTGAAAACCTGGTGATGAAAGCAGGACGGTTAGCCCGGTAATCTGCGCATATAAATGGCACTACTGCTTTACGCTTTCGCACCAGGTTTTGCGATGTTTTTACGTTCGTCTTCCACGCAGTTCACAGAGGTACGGGTACATACTGGTTCTGGCTGCCGGTGTTGATGTGCCGGCAGGTGTAGCTGACATTTTTGTTACGAACGAAAATCCCACAGGTTATTCAGATAACCTTCATATCAGCATGAACTGTTAGCGTCCTGGCGTCTCAGTCCGGTTTACAGTGAACATTTGCGCATGAATATCGACAGTTGCAGATTAGTGTGTCGATGTCGCTGCTTCGAGTTGCGCAGGTTCCATCAGTGCGAATGCCGTGCGCATTTTACGTGTCTCCTCTCCGGGACTGCGACCAAACAGTCTTTTGAACTCCCGATTGAACTGCGACGCACTTTCGTAGCCGACCCGAGCTGCTGCCCCTGCTGCAGTAACGTTGTCCCGTATCATCATCAGTCGCGCCTGATGAAGACGTACTGACTTGATGTACTGAATGGGAGAAGTCGCCGCCACGGCTTTGAAATGCGCATGAAAAGCCGGAACGCTCAGGCCAGCTTCGTGCGCAAGTGAAGCCACATCCAGTGGACGGGCGTAATCGAGGTGGATACGCCGTAACGTACGTGCAATACGTCCAAAGTTGCCATGGCAGGCCAGCGCAGCACGAATGGCTCCGCCCTGTTCACCCAGCAGCACACGAAAAATCAGCTCCCGCACAATCCCCGGCCCCAGAACCCGCGCTTCAAGTGGTGAAAATAATACCTTCAGAAGACGAACTGTCGTATCTGCCAGCGTGTCGTCAAGTGGTGTGGAGACAATGCCAACGGGTGAACCTGATGCAGTGGCATGGTGATCGACAGCCATAACCAGGTCTGCCACCGCTGTCATATCCAGACGAATGGACACAGCAAGCAAAGGCTCTGCCGGACTGGCATCTGTCTCGCTTGAAAATGGCAGAGGTACTGACAGCACCAGGTAGTGCAACGGGTCGTAGTGGTAAACTCTGTCAGCCAGGTAACCTCTTTTGTGCCCCTGACAGACAATAACAATGCCTGGTTCGTACAGCACGGGGGTACGCCCCAGCGCGCCGTCAGCACGCATCAGACGCACGCCATCCAGCAACGTACGGGTGTGACCTTCATGAGGGGCGAGCTGGCAAATCATAGCCGCCATTTCGGACTGTTGAGATATGGAGGGCAATCGTTCTGGCATACAGCAGACCTGCTAATTGAATTTAATGATTATATTTTCACTCCCAGCATGCTTAAAAATCAATAAAGAAAATAGGATTAGGCAATGATGCAAGAGTGTCAGGCCTGTCGTCGTATGTGCCCTCTCTTTATGATACCTGCCTGTTTGATATTCCCGTGACATTCCCTGTCCCGCCCGGTGACAGGCAAGGAGGAGTGATGAAAACAGTGGTATCAGAAACGTCTAAGGTGGTCATTCTTACCGGTGCCAGTAGTGGTATAGGTGAGGCCACAGCACGTCATCTTTCCCGGAAGGGGCATCATTTGTTTATCGGTGCCAGACGTATTGAAAAACTGACCGCACTGGCGACAGAGTTGCGGGCAAGGGGGGGTAATGTTGATGCCATGGCAATTGACGTCACGCGACCAGAAGATTTGCAACGCATCGCAGCCAGGGCGCTGGAGAAGCACGGACGCATTGACGTTCTCATAAATAACGCTGGCGTTATGCCACTCTCACCGCTGGCAGCGTTGAAGGTCGAAGAGTGGAACCACTTGCTGGATGTCAATGTACGGGGCGTTTTACATGGAATAGCCGCCGTCCTGCCGATTATGCAGGAGCAGGGTTATGGTCACATCATTAATATTGCCTCCACAGGCGCGTATACGGTCTCGCCCACAGCCGCTGTCTATTGCGCCAGCAAGTTTGCCGTGCGCGCTATTTCTGACGGACTGCGACAGGAGACCGACGCGATCCGGGTGACGCTGGTCAGCCCGGGAGTGGTCGAGTCAGAACTTGCCGATCATATTACGGACGAAACCGCCCGGGCTGCCATGCGCGAATTCCGGCGCATCGCCTTACCTCCGGAGCCCGTGGCGCAGGCAATCGCTTATGCCATTGAACAACCCGCTGACGTTGATATCAGCGAGCTCATCGTCCGCCCTGTGGCCAGTCCTCATTAACCGTAAACATGTTTTCATTTATTCAGGAGTGTTCATGTCAGAGTCAGGCTCTTTTTCCAGGGCTATGCCCTTTGCAGGCCGTGTTGCGATCGTCACCGGTGCCGCCAGCGGTATCGGCCTGGCGACCGTCGAACTGTTGCACCGCCAGGGCGCACGTATCGTCGCAGTTGGCCGGGGGGATAATGTCAATGCGCTTGCACGCGAAGGCGTTGTCCCTGTTGTCGCCGACGTGACTCAGGAAGCCAGTGCGGAACTGGCCGTGCGGACTGCAACAGAACAGTTCGGTCGCCTCGACGTCTTAATCAACAACGCAGGCATCATCATCAACCAGCCGGTGGCAGAAATGACGCTCAGAGAATGGAACCAGGTCATGGCTGTTAATGCCACAGGCGCATTCCTTTTCTCAAGGGAAGCCATGCGCCCAATGATGGCGGCAAAATCGGGTGCAATCGTTAATATTGGTTCTTACGCCTGTTATCAGTCTTTTCCCGGTATCGCCGCCTATGCAGCTTCCAAGGGGGCGCTGGCACAGTTAACCCGTACACTCGCGCTGGAGGCTATCGCTCACGGTATTCGTGTTAATGCAGTCGGCTCCGGAGATGCGGTGACAAACATCACGAATACAATCCAGCCCGACGGGCAGGCATATCTGGCAGAGCATGGTCGTAAAGCGCCTGTTGGTCGTGCAGCCCACCCCGATGAAATCGCAGAAGTCGCAGCCTTTCTGGCGTCAGACAGGGCCAGTTACATTGTCGGCGCAGTAGTTATGGCCGACGGTGGCATGAGTGTCGCCATTCAGTGATGCAATTCATTTTTCAACAACAGGAGTCTCCATCAATGCAACAACAAACCTCCCCTGCAAAAGTCTGGTTTATCACCGGCGCTGCTCGTGGTATTGGCCTTTCGCTGGCACGCCAGTTACTTGCACGAGGCGATGCCGTAGCCGCAACCTCCCGCACCCTGACCAGTCTGCGTCAGGCATTTGGCGACGATAACGCGGGACTGCTTTCGCTGGAGGTGGACCTGGTGAACGAAGTCAGCGTTCAAAAAGCCATCGACAGCACCATTGCCGCCTTCGGGCGCATCGACTGTGTGGTCAACAATGCAGGCTACGGCCAGCAGGGCACCATTGAAGCATTAACCGACAGCGAATTGCGTCGCAATTTCGATGTTAACGTGTTTGCTCCCCTGCATGTACTGCGCCATGCCCTGCCGCATATGCGTACGCGGCGCAGCGGCCATATCTTCAACGTGGCGTCGATCGTGGGCTTTCAGGGCGGTTACGCGGGCTGGGGCAGCTATGTCGCCAGCAAATTCGCACTGGCCGGTCTGACCGAAACCCTGGCGGCCGAACTGGCCGAGCTGAACATCAGAGCCACAGTGGTCTATCCTGGACCGGTGCGCACCGGGTTCCTGTCGAAGGAGACGCTGGTCGTGGCCCAGCGCACAATCGCTGACTATACCGAAGCTCAGGCCTCGCTGGACCTCCATCTGAACGGTCTGGACGGCAAACAGGCGGGCAATCCTGATAAAGTCGCGTCTCTGATACTGCAGGCGGCCAGTGCTGACGCCCCACCCGTGCATCTTTTTGCAGGTAAGATTGCCAACACTCTTGCTGAACAAAAAATGCATGCAGTGAGTCAGGACCTTGATGTCTGGCGAAGAGCGTCAGACGCCACGGATTTTGAAGAGTAATAACCCATTCCCCGGGGACATGTGAACCACACTGTCCCTGATTTTCTTTCTGGAGGATATCTCATGCATGACAGCCTGCCTGCGGAAAAAGCGTACCGTATTCTTGAAGCTGGTCCCGTTATTCTGGTGTCCACCAGGGGGACAGATGGCCGAACGAATCTGATGACCGCAGGTTTCCACATGATGATGCAGCATGCCCCACCGCTGGTCGGTGTTATTATCGGCCCCTGGGATTACAGCTATCAGGCGCTGTCAGATACCGGGGAATGTGTTCTGGCTGTACCGCCAGCCGGGATGGCAAAGGCCGTTGTGGACATCGGTAATTGCTCGGGGGAAACAGACGACAAATTTGCGCGTTTCGGCCTGACGCCCGTCGCCGCGCAATCGATCAGTGCGCCTCTGGTAGATGAATGCCTGGCTAACCTGGAGTGCAGAGTGGTGGATGACCGCCAGGTGCGGCGCTATAACCTGTGGGTGCTGGAAGTTCGGCGGATTTGGCTTGACAGCGCATGGCAGGAACTGCGCCTGCTCCACCATCAGGGCGACGGCCGTTTCAGTGTCGACGGAGAGATGCTTGACCTTAGTGACAGGATGGTAAAATGGCGCGACCTGATGAACTGAATGTTGTTCCATTCTGACTACAAGCGCTTGCTGGCAATACATCACCGGTAAAAGCCGGTAATGTATTGTCATGAAAAAGGACGCAGGTCTTGTGATCCATCCCGTAGCAGGATCTTACGGCCAACAGAATGAAAATGTACGCTAAAAAGTTAACTCTCTTTTTACTTTACTGACGATTATCCGGGTGACTTAACATCGTTCTGCTCCAGTCATAAAAAGCGCGAACTGACGGTGGTATATACCGGCTATAGGGGTATACCAGGGATAGCGGTAATTCAGAGGTGCTGTTCTCCAGACAGGAGACCAGTTCCCCGCTTTGCAGGTACGGCATAGCCAGATAACTGGCGACACGGATTAACCCAACCCCCTCTATCCCGGCCTGAATATAGGCATCGGTATCGTCAACGATTAGCACCTCTCTCATACGGATCGCCCGATCCCCACCATCAAGGGTAAAAAACCATTCAGTTGTGCGTCCGGTGCGGTGATTCAGATAGCCAACCGCGTGATGCTTTTCCAGTTCATCCAGTTTTTGCGGCTTGCCGAAAGCATCAATATAAGACGGCGCGGCCAGAACTACCCAGGTAAACCAGGCAGTGGGCGGGCAACCAGGGTTGTTGAATCTTCGATCCTGCCAGTACGGATCACGCAGTCATATCCTTCCCTGATGATATCCTCAACATTATCGCTTGAGCACAGCATCACTTCCAGCCCGGGGTACTGGCGGAGAAACGACGGGAGTCCGGGGATAATGCAATGTCGGGCGAGGGACTGGGGCATCCCCACTTTGAAACGGCCTCCTGGCTGCTCAGATCGGGCGGGAAAAGACGACTCCATGGCCGCAATATCCGTCAGGATCCTTTTGCATTCGTCGTAGTAGCGCAGGCCCTCCGCCGTGATGCTGAGTTTGCGGGTAGTACGCTGCAAAAGCTGGATACCAAGCCAGGATTCCAGCTCCCGGATAACCCTAGAAACCGTAGAGCGTGGCAGACCCAGCACTTCTGCCGCTCTTGCAAAGCCATGAGTTTCCACCACGCTGACATAGACCTGCATTGCTGCCAGTTTATCCATCCTACCCTCTTGCCTGTAGATATTGATTATCCCGTCAGAGCGAACAGTCTAACTCGGTTTAGGGATCTTATCGAACGTACATCATCGCCCTACACTTTCTCCCGGACACTGAACACGGCTAAAATAGTATAAGGAACTAACATGGCAGAGCATAAATTACACTCAGGTGAAAAAATACTGGTGCTGGGCGCAGGACAACTCGGGGCGGCTGTACTGCAGCATCTGCTCCCCGCAGTCTCTCAGCGAGAAGGCACTGTGTGCGTTATCGTTTCGCCTCGTGCCAGGGATGAACAAGGTCAACTGCGCGCTTCCACGCATCAAAAATATGTGGATGCCGAAGCAAAATTAATCCCTCTGGACATCGCCGACAGCACGATGGACGCCCTGAAGGATCAGTTTAAAGAGTTTGATACCGTTATCAATTGTATGGGGTTTGTTGCAGGCGCAGGCACCCAGATAAAAATCACCCGCGCAGTACTGGAAGCCGGAGTTAACCGCTACTTTCCATGGCAGTTTGGTGTTAACTACGATGTCGTCGGCAAAGGCAGCGGCCAGCCGGTCTGGGACGAACAGTATGATGTAAGAACCTTACTGCGAGAACAACACAACACCGAATGGATCATTATCTCCACCGGTATGTTTACCAGCTTTCTCTTCGAGCCTGCATTCGATGTGGTGAATTCATCCGCACGGACTATCAATGCGCTGGGGGGATGGGACACACAGGTTACAGTAACTTCTCCGGAAGATATCGGCCGACTCACCACCGACATTTATCTACATCAGCCGCGTATTGCCAACGAAGTGGTGTTTGTTGCAGGAGAAACGACTTCCTATGGTGAACTGGCAGAAACGGTCGAGCGAGTGACACAACAAACCTTTGTAAAAAAGGTTCTGACCCTGCCGACCCTGCTGGAGGAATTGCAGGCCAGCCCGGATGACCAGATGCTTCGCTATCGTGCGGCCTTCGCCCGAGGAGACGGTATGTGGTGGCCGATGAACGACACCTGGAACGTGCAGAATAATATTCCCACGCAGAATATCGCAGCCTGGCTTAAGTCATCCATTTAATTATTAATCAATGGATTATCAATGAAAACTACCATGACGTTGTTATTCGTCTCTATAGTCCTGCCTTTTTCAGTCTGTGCTCAAACCGTGACGGCAACAGGCGATACGGAGCAGACGGAAGAAAAAAATTCGCCAGCAGGCTGACAGGGATTATAAAATCACCAAAGCCCGCATGGGAAATAAAGTACATATCACAGCAGAAAAAGTCCTGCCGGAATAAATAGATCTGGGTGAAACAGCCCCTTGAATTTACCAGGTATGGCTGTCGACGCAGCCAAGGATATTTATATCGTATTACATACTGGAGGTTTTTATTTTGATTCGTCAATAAATTTATAAAGTATAACGGGTGGGTAACTGAGAGTTTTACCGTACGTGTCAGGTAAAACTCCCCCACCATCATGTACAGCAACTCCAGTCTCCCCCCCCTGCAGCAGTACTTGCGGATACCTAGTTTAGAAAATTGCGAATGACTTACACACCCGGCATATCTGAATGACCTGTTCTGAATGCCTGGGGACTGCTTGCAGGCAGATATCATCGCGTAACTAAAAAAGTCACATAAGATTTTTCCCTAAATAAAATCAGGATGTAAGGTGCCTGTTAAACAAAATAACGATTTAATGGAAACCAAATAATGTTTAGTTCTGTAATCTGATAATTTATAATAATTTGTACGGTTGTGAAATTTAAAAAATTACCGTCAGGTAGAGAGGCGAGTAACTGGCGTGGCTACTCACCTCACACCCGATATATGAATACTACAGGATACTGATAGTATTTTTCTCGTGGCTCAAATTTTCAGCCAATTAAGTCCTGCAACTCACTGACCGTATTGTGGCTTGAGTACCTGTCAAGCAGACCAAACAACGGGTCCCATTCATGGATTTCAAGTTTAGCGATGAGACCTTCACGAGCAAAAGGGTCCGCACTGATCATGGACTGGACTTCATCGCGCGTCTCAGCCCTGAAAATAAGAAATCCCGCCCGCAGCGGCGTGTTTTTGAGCGGACCGGACGCTAACAGTTTGCCCTGTTCTATCAGCCCTTTCAGATAAATCACATGCTCGCGCACAAAGGTATTCCACCCGGTGCCATCCGGATGGTCCATTCTGACAATATAAATGTGCATCGTTTTTGCTGTCCTGTTCATGAGACAAAAAATAAGCATAATAAGTATTAGCAGTTTTTAAAATTCGCCAATATTGAGTTCTGAAACAACCAGGAGTAGCGAATGCTGGATAAACTTACCGGAATGCGGGCCTTCGTTGTTGTGGTTCAGACAGGCTCTTTTGTTGCGGCCGCAGACCGGCTCGATATGTCGCCTCAGATGGTGGCCCGCCATATCGCCACACTTGAGAAGCAGCTTGAAACGCGCCTGCTTAACCGAACGACGCGCAGGCAAAGCCTGACGCCGGCAGGCTCGCTGTACTACAGGCGTTGTGAAACAATTTTACAAGCCATCAACAGTGCAGAACGGGAAGCAAGCAGTTCGAGTGCGATTCTTGCAGGTACGCTACGGCTGAATGCGCCGGTAACATTCGGCCGTTATGTCTTAGTGGATTTTTTGAGCATATTTCTTGAGCGTTATCCGCAAATGCGTATTGAACTTATTCTTTCTGATGACGTTATTAATCCTGCTTCAGAAGATTTTGACCTGGTGATACGCATCGGCGAGCTTGATAAGAAACTCAGACTTGCGGCAAAACCGTTGCCTGCGTACCGATTTATTGCATGCGCTGCTCCTCAATACCTGGCAAAGTACGGTCATCCAGAACAACCTTCTGATCTGAAACATCATGAGTGTCTGGTTTTTGCACCTTGGTCTGCGGGATTAAGCCATTACTGGCCTTTTTCCAGCAGTGAGGGATATGCGGAAGTGATGGTAAACTCTCGCCTGGCTATTAACGACTGGGGAGCAATCCTTGAGGCGGCATTAAGAGGTACTGGCTTGCTATTTGGTTATGAAAAGGGACTTGAACGATTTATTAAAATGGGAAAACTCGTTCCTGTTCTGGAAGATTTTAATATTCCCCCTCGGGAAATGCATTTATTGTATGACCCTTCTCGGGCTAACGAAAACCGGTATAAAGTTTTTATTGACGAATTGTATGAACATCTTAGCTAATTATTCCGCTAAGCCTTTTAATAACAGCAATCTCACTTAGGCATCACTGCTGTCAGTCAATTTCACTGCAGATGCGCAATAGCCTATCTCATTGGGCTATTTATTTTGCTATTAGGAACGAACATTCACCTGAAAGCTGAGATGAAATTTCTTTTTTATTTAAGACACGTGACTTGTCTTGAAGTAAGGCTATCTCCTCTGTTCAGGTGGTTAAATTCAATCTGCCATTACAAAACCAGCAGAACGGTGTTAGAAGTGAGGGATTTTTGAAGTGCCCCCTCCCTGGACATTCTCAGAATGGGCAGTACCTGCAATTTTATCCGTTGGAACAGACATCTGACTTAAACCGGATTCGTATTGATCATCAAGGATATATCTTCAGAGGTAACGGCACCTTGAATTGTATACATATGAATCATTACAAGTAATCCCAGAGTAGCCGGTTGACATTCTCGTTGTTGATACTCGATTGCTGCACTTTAACTTATGACACTTTTGTTGTTGCATAAGAATCTTGTTTTCATGTATCTTATATCATTACATGAAGGTCTTATGAGGGGTACATACTATGTCATTCGATAACGTTTTAGAGCAGTTCTGGGTTTGCATGGTAATAGCGCTGATGTCCAGTTGTACTTCAATCACCGTCACGCAACAGGAAATGTTCCGTCTTTTTCGAGAACGAATGGTCAAGATAAATGCCATGACAGGTTGTCTCCTCAGTTGCTTTTATTGTTTCAGTCACTGGGTGGTTTTAGTGGGTATGGCAATCTACAGGCCTGTTCTCCTTAATTCAGGATTTTGGTTAGTTGACCTTGCTGTTACTGCTTTCTTTACCATCGGTTTAACGTCCATATTCAGAGGTATTATTCTACTGATGATGAGAAATGCCATTGCCAAGGCGATTGAAGAAAAGGACATGAAAGACAACTTTGTTTATAGCATGTACAACACCATACGATATATTTTTCTTCGCAAGGATCGCCACCTCTGCGCCAGGTATGTTGAGTAATTAATAATAAATTGCTTTCACGCCAGTCTATAAACTCTTTTTTCCGCATCATCAGCGACGTCAGTATAGGCTTACTGCCGATGCTGAAATTCAATACCTGCGTGACGATTTGGGATAAATGAGATCTGATACGTTTGGCATATATAATAATCTCCAACCCAATTTCATCTTAGAATGCTCTGAGTCAGTTTACATTATCGCTATATTCGCATGGAGTATTTCTTTGATTCTGGCAAAAGTAAAAATCAAAGACTGGACGTATATCATTCAAATTAATAACCAACATACAGTATGAATGTTGTCAGCTTTTTCCCGTGTTTCTAAGGCGCGACCAGCCCCTCTTAAATATCATCCAAACGAAGTTTGTTACGTGGAAACTCTTATTAATTGAAATTGAACTAGCATGCCTGAAGTAAGAGCACTGAGTAATGTTAACAGCATTTGAACCAAGTACCATTACCTTGCAATACAAGTGGAGCTTCATTATGAAAAAAGAAAATAATCGCACTGACATTAAATACCCGATGACTGAGTGGTTAACTATACCTGAAGCCATACAACTGGCTCAACACAAATTGAAGTTTAGATTAACAAAAAGTGATATCTACAAGAATGCGCTGAGAGGAAACATCATCCTTTCCATTTATTTTCAGTCACCTATTACATTAAGAAAAATTCAAAAATTCAAAAATAAATTAAAATTTAGACCTATAGAAAACTCATTAACCTCCCGCCTTTGCGCCCTCGAAAAAAAAGCTTTATCGAAGAAAACAATCTGATACTCAGCACAGAAGGAAGATATTTACGCACTGCGCAAAGAATTATAGATACCAGCCTGGCTGGGTATGAATATGTTCTTGTACAACGTCTACTATCACAATCACTTAAAATCCCAGCGCCGATAACTGGAGCTAATGAATTCAATTATGGGCTGACGGTTACTATTTCAGGGGAAATATATCAAATATTTATAAATTCCACATGGAATGACAGAATACGACAACAAACAGCGTTGCTCCCCGAAGATATCATTCTGGATATTTCCGAAAAAATATCCCATATTGAAGTAAACAACACGCTGAGAAAAGCGTACTTTCCACTCTATAATTTACCTACTGATGCATGTTTTGTTATACGCCATTCAGAACTTGGAAAGCTTATAAACATCCCAACCAAGTCGTTGGCCGTTAAACCCCGTATTTCAACGCCTCTATCACGTCTTTTCTGGCTTGCCTGTTATCATAATGAGGATATAAGGCCTTTACTTCGACAACCTTATAAACTCTTATCCATCTTCGAGCAATGGGCCTCAGACGATGGCATCACAGATCGACTAAGCGGAGACACACTAAAAACCGCGCTAGAACGAGGCTCCCCAGTTTCACCATCATCTAAGATAGCATGATATTTATCATGCTAAAGTTTAAATCCGTATTAAGGATAATAGCCTCCTTGATATGGATTTATTAACTTCCATCCTAATCTTTCCTGTGCTTCTTTTGAGAACGCCGGGCGTCCACCGGTTATTTAACCACAGGAGAAAACAATGACAGCACATCAGCTATTACGCCTGAAGCAAGTTGAAGAAAAAACTGGCCTGAAACGCTCTCAGATTTACCTGTATATGAAAAATGGAACCTTTCCACGTTCAATAAAAATTGGCCCGGCCAGTGTGGCCTGGCTCGAATCGGAAATTGATGAATGGATCAGCCTTAAATTGGCCGGACGTTCAATCAGTTAAAAATGTCCGTTTATTTGCTCAACTTTTCCATATAGATTGAGGAGATAACAGAATGATTCCATTAATTAATTACACCATCTTAACTGATGCGTTGCACGCTCTGAAAGTTGGGGATATTCGTCACTGCGAGTCCCTCGGATTCACTTTCGACGAAATGAATGCTCTTAATGAGTTATCACTCGATGAACTGTTTGCTGTCAGCCGGGCGGCGGCTCCCTTTGTTTCGGTCAGTGTCCGCCATGATGTTCTGCATCATTTACTGGCGCAGGCCCGACAGGAATACCGACAACAGCAGCAGATTAACCGGGCTATCCGGCTGGGCGGTTCTATCGCGTTGCTCAAACACTACTTTGGCCTGACGTCTAATGATGTCTGCCTTCGCCGACGGTTGCTGGGTGTCAGCGTGCCATATGGACGTACACCTGAGCCGGATGAAGAGACAGATGCCGAGATCTGGCGGCAATGGCAGAAGTGCCGGATGGAAAACCTTGAATCCCCCGACGCGCTGATGGCCATTATGCAGGTTACTGAACTCTTGCTACCAAGGTTCCTGGGACTGTCACTCACCATGGTATGGAGACGTATCACGCTTTGTGAAAAGGAAGTTGCCGCTAATAGGAGGGCACCAGATGCCGGATGAGATCGATCGCGATCAGGAATTTAATGAGCAGCGCCTGGAGGAGATGATTGAACATAGTCGTTTTAAGCCGGGGTCGACACCATCATTATTTCACTGTCGTGTATGTGGTAAACCCATTCCAGAAAAGCGACGGCAAGCACTGCCGGGTGTAACCACCTGTACGGAATGTCAGGAAAAACTTGAACGTAGTAGCCGCTGACAGGATAAAAAGGACGTGTAGAGATGTTATATCTCTGCACGTCTTTATTATTCACGGTGAATGTTAATACAACTCTCTCGTGTTTTTTAAATCCTCATTATTCTCACTGCATCTTAAATACTCCACTATTTTTCTCTCTTCTTTTTGATTTGAGTTTCTCATTTATATCCCTCACCAGATATTCGAATCTGAGAACGCCATTACAGCATAGTCGCCCCTATGGACATTAATTCGTCCTGACAGGGTATTGCTCTTTAACAAAATGGATCGGGCTGTCACGTAACCACAATTCAGGGTGCCGCTGAATGTTCTCGCTGACCCGTTAAAACCGGAATGCAGAACCGGGATGTGACTGTTTTATTTCATTTACTGTTTTTGATCAAAGGAAATTCCATGAGAAAACCCGCTTATCACGTATTTGTTACCCAGGAAAGCCAGCCCGATGTGCAGGGCGAAACAAACACGTACTGGACAAAAGTTGGCGTGGCCTTCGCACATAACGGCAAGCCCGGTCTGAATATCGTTTTGATACCCGGTATTGCCGTCTCCGGCAGACTGGTGCTACTTGAACCCAGGGAAGATAGTGACATTTCACAGAATGCGGCCGCTTAATCCATTTTCTCTTCTTCTCCCTCGGCGGCGTATTTTTCTATAAGCCGTCGGTCTCTCTGTTACGAGGCCAGCATGCTTTCCACCACTGCCTTTCTGGCACTGGCGGTGCAGTGCGCCGCCAGTATTCACCCGTCCACGGCACTTGACGTCGCGCGGGTCGAATCCGGTTTCCACCCTTACGCCATTGCTGAAATCCTGCCAGACAGTCGGGGCGGGATTTCTCATTTTCCCACGAGCCTGCCGGAGGCGGTCCGCCTCACCGGACAGCTGACTGCACAGGGCCGACGCTATTCGGTCGGCCTGATGCAAATCACCAGCACCAATTTCCGCCATTACGGCGTCACGGCCAGCGACCTGCTTAACCCTTGCATCAATCTGTCGGTATTTGAGCGCATTCTCGCCGACTGTTACCGGCGCGGCAGAACGCTGAAACGGGCGCTCAGTTGTTACTACTCCGGCAACTTTGAAACCGGCCAGAGACCGGAATCCGCCTTTAACCAGACCAGCTACGTACAGCGCATTGGCTATGTCGTCCCGTCCACCCGGGAAGACCGGCAGCGTGCCCCTGACCCGAGCACACAACCGTCTGTCCGTTATCCCGCCGTTGTGCTGCGCGGCGAGCCTGCCGGTGCCACTGCGCCGGTCCTGACTTCCCTGCATTATCCCGGTTCCGTCATTCGCGGCGCTATCCCTGTTGTCCCTGATGAGGAGAAATGATCATGCGTAAACGCCGTTACTCTGCTGTTGCTTCCATGCTGCTGTCTGCCCCGGCGCTGGCGGCAGACAGCGGATTTAACAAGGCCAGTGAGACACTGAGCAATACTTCGGCCGGCCTGCTGGGTCTGGCCGCCGTCACCATCACGCTGGCGACAATGTGGGTGGGCTACAAGGTGCTGTTCGATGGCAAGAGCCTGCACGACATGCGTAACGTCATCATCGGCGCGATCCTGATTGTTAGCGCGTCCGGCTTCGGTGCCTACTGGGCATCATAAGGGAGGCAACGATGGCTACGCTGAATAAAGCGCTTACGCGGCCTGCCACCATTATGGGCATTCCTCTCGTGCCGTTCGTTCTCGTCAGCGGGGCCATCGTCCTGCTGGCGGTCTATGTCAGCTATTACCTGGCACTGTTGCTGATCCCGGCCTGGGCGGAAATGAAAAATAAAGCCCGAAAGGACATTCATTATTTCAGTCTGCTCTGGCTGGCGTTTAAAACCCGTGGACGACTTTTCACCAATACCCATTTTGGCGCGAATGCCCTTCTGGCGAATCAGTACGATAATGTTGATGTCTCGGAGTTTATTCTGAAAATGAAATTAAACGAGCGTATTACGCTGGATAAATATATTCCGTACTCCTCCCATATTCACCCTTACGTCATCAGAAACCGTCACCGTGATTTGGTTGCCACCTGGGAGCTGGGCGGCACAGTCTTTGAATGTGAAGACGAACATCACCTGACCCTGATGGCTACGTACCTGAATAACGTTATTCGTTCGTATGAAGGTCTGCCGGTAACATTCTATATTCACCGGCTCCGTGAAAAATACCATGATGCTTTTGAAGCCTGTTCGGGTATTCCCTTTTCCGATGACGTGACCCGGCGGTATTACCAGCCGGTAAAAGAAAAACCGTTCTGGCGGCACCGGCTGTTTTTCACCGTCTGCTACGCGCCGTTCTCTCAGATTGATAAGAAAGCCATGAAAGCGCAGTCGCACGGTAAACGCCAGGCAGCACTGAATGACGCGCTCAAAATCATGCTGGAATATCGCGAAGCACTGGGATCTTCATTATCCCGCTATATGGCAACGCCGCTGGGGATATATGAAGAAAACGGGCGGGTGTATTCCTCACAACTGGCGTTCTTCCACCGTCTGCTCACCGGCCAGTGGCAGAAAGTGGCCGTAACACGCTCACCATTTTATGAAACGCTCAGTACGCCAGACGTCTTTTTCACCACCGACACCGGTGAATGCAAGACAGTCAGCGGTTCCCGCTTCTTCCGCAGCCTGGAGATTAAGGATTATTCCCCGGAAACCCATACCGGTATGCTGGATGCGCTGCTGTACGCTGAAAGCGAATATGTTCTGACGCAGTCCTTTACCTGCATGGCACGGGATGAAGCGCAGAATCATATCCGGCTGGCGGAAAAACGGCTTAACTCCACGGACGACGACGCGATTTCCCAGCGCGAAGAGCTGATTGTCCTGCGCGACCTGCTCCAGTCCGGATATGTGTCGTGCGGTAAATTCCACTTTTCCCTGCTGATCTCCTCAGACAGTGCCGGACAGGTGGTGAAGGACACTAATGTTCTGGCCCAGCCCTTCGCCGATCTGGGTATTATGACGACGCTCTCCACCCTGTCACTGCCCGCTGCGTATCTGGCGCAACTACCGGGCGTCTATACGCTGCGTCCCCGACTGGTGGCCGTCAGCAGCCAGAATTTTGCCGATATGGCCTGCCTGCATAACTTCCACCCCCACAAACGCAGCGGTAATCCGTGGGGGGAAGCCATCGCCATTCTCACATCTCCCGGCGGTGGCGGGTATTACCTGAACCTGCACGACAGCCAGGCCGGGCGGGATGACACTGATGAGAAAACGCCGGGGAATACGGCGATTATCGGGAAAACCGGCTCCGGTAAAACCCTGCTGATGACCATCATGCAACAACTGATGCAGAAGTACCGTAACCCGGCGTCGTTTGCGCCTTCTGCCGCCATCAAACGGCTGACCACGGTATATTTCGATAAGGATCGGGCGGCGGAGATGGCGATCCGCCAGGCGGGCGGGCGTTATTTCCGCATCCGTACCGGCGAGCCCACCGGCTTCAACCCGTTTGCGCTGGAGCCAACCCGCCGGAACATCAGTTTTATCAAACGGCTGGTGCGCATGCTGTGCCGCCGCAACGGTAAGCCGCTCGATCCGCGCGATGAGGAGCGGATCAGTGCCGCCGTGGACACCATCATGCTGGACTATCCGCCGAAGTACCGCCGGTTCGGGATCACCCGACTGCTGGAAGTGCTGCCAGAGCCGCCGACTACAGATGCCCGCACCAACGGGCTGCGTATTCGCCTGAAACAGTGGGCGCAGGAGGGCGAGTTCGGCTGGGTATTTGATAACGAGGCCGATACTTTCATCATCAGCGATGTCGATAACTTTGGTATCGACGGCACCGAATTTCTGGATGATGACGATATTCGCGGCCCCGTGACCTTTTACCTGCTGTACCGTGTGACCAGTCTTCTGGACGGTCGCCGCCTGGTGATGTTTATGGATGAGTTCTGGCGCTGGCTGGCCGATATCGAATTTTCCCGCTTCTCGCTCAATATGCTGAAAGTCATCCGCAAGCTGAACGGTATCTTCGTCCCGGCAACACAGTCACCGGATGAAATCGTCAGACACCCCATCGCCCCGGCGATTATTGAGCAGTGCGGTACACAGATTTACCTCGCCAACCCGAAAGCCAGCCATGCGGATTACGTGGAGAAAATGAAAGTGCCGGAAAGTGTTTATGACACGGTCAGAAACCTTGATCCGGGCGAGCATTATATGGTCATCCTGAAAACACCGTTACAGGCCGGAGAAACCCGCCCGTTTGTGGCAATGGCGAGAATGGATCTGTCCGGACTGGGTAAACTCACCCGGCTTCTCAGCGGCAGTGAGGACAACCTGAAAATATTCGATGCCGTTTATCAGGACGGTATGCGACCTGATGAATGGAAAGACGCTTTCCTTGAGCGGGCAATCTGAAAGCCAACCGGAGGTAATATCAATGCGTACCCGGGATCATCTTCTGGCATTATCGTTATTTTTCTCGACGCAGGCGTTCAGCGCCGGAATACCGGTTTTCGACGCCGTGCAGAATACCGAATCCATTAATCAGTGGATGCAGAAACTACAGCAATGGGAGGATACGGCTACCCATTATAAAAGTGAACTTGATGCGTATAAAAAACAGTTAGCCACTGCAACCGGCGTGCGGGATATTCAGGGTTTTCTCAGTGATGCCCGAAGTCTGAAAACCGATATTGATAATCTCCGTAAGAGCGGTATTTCACTGGATGATCTGCTGACCACGCAGAACAGTTCATATTCTTCTGAACTGCAAAACCTTTACAGTAAATACAAATCATTCAGCGTATGCAGCGAGGAACAGGAAGGAATAAAATCTCAGGCCCTGGCCGACAGTTGTAAACAGATGATCCTCAATCAGGCAATGGCGATTGAGAATACCACTGGCGTTGAAAACAGGATCAACAGCACACTCAGCGACATATCAGACTTATCTGATCGTATATCGAATGCGCAGGACTCGAAAGAGTCTCAGGATCTGGCTAACGCCATCGCGGCGAAAAGCGTACAGTTAAATGCGCTGACGAATCAGTGGGAGATGTCTGTCAGACAGGCTGAACAGCGCACGACATTGCTGGAACAGCAAAGACAGAAAGCCTTTGAACAGCAGCAACTGACGGCACCTGTTGCTGACCTTAATAATTTATAAGGAGGTTATCCGTGCTCAGATCTTTATTCACCTTATGCACACTCTCAGGCGTGATATTACTGTCCGGCTGCAAGGAAACCAAATCCGAAGCCTGGTATAAGCAGCATCCTGACAAAACTTATGCGGTTTATACGCAATGCCTGAAGGATGGCGAGGCAAGCGATAACTGCGAATTTGCCCACCGGGCAGCACTTATGTTTGCACAGGAAGGCCAGCCCGGGGTTAAGGAGAAATTCGGGGCGATATTTCAGCAGGAAGCTGAAAAAAGAAATACAGTGACACAGTAATTTCTCCTCCAGCAAAACAGGGAATCCTCCCTGTTTTCTATTTCCTTTCTTTATATATCAGGTGAGGCACCATGTCCGGTGGTATTTTTGTTGGTATGGACAAAAACATCATGGATGGACTGAATGCCGTACTGGAAGGTCAGTCTTCCACTTACGGCACGATGATCAGCGTCATCATCGTCAGCTCTTTTACCCTGTTTATACTGTTTCGCGGTTATCAGACGCTGGCTGGCAAACTCCGGACCCCGGTTGAAGATGTCGCCTGGGATGTGGGGCGAATGTTGCTGATCACCACCTTTGCGTTAAACCGGGATGGCTGGCTGGATATGGCGGTAGCGGCTATCCAGGGACTCAAAGACGGTATCAGCGGCGATGATAACGTCTGGGCGCTGCTCGATACCGTCTGGGAAAAGGCACAGGCGCTGGGGCAAAAGTTATTTAATATGGACACCTCAACTTACGTCAAACTGAATGGTGGCCTTGCCGAAGTCCTGGTATGGGGCGGCTCTGTTGTCCTGCTGATGGCAGCCACCTTTGTGAACCTGCTCGCCGAAATCACCATCCTGTTAATGACCACCACCGCGCCGCTCTTTATTTTCTGCCTGTTGTACGGTTTTCTTAAACCGATGTTTGATAACTGGCTGAAAACGATTTTCGCGGCAATATTAACGATCATGTTTTCTGCTTTATCCATCCGTATCGCCATTAATTACCTGAATAAAATACTGGATGCAGCAACAAAAACATCTGCTGAAACTAATATGGTCACGCTGGCGGCGCAGTGCCTGCTGGCCGGGGTCGCGGCGGGTGTGGTGGTCTGGTTTTCCGCGAAGCTCGCCAGCGCACTCAGCGGGGCCGCCGTACAGGCGGTACTGCAGGGTGCCGCCATGAGTGGTCTGAGCGGACTGGCGAATAAATCCGCCGACCTCGCCGGGCCGGGCGTCAGGGACGGTGCCCGCCTGGCTGCGAAAGGCGGCATGGCCGTCGCCGCGGCGACCGGCAGGCTCACTGGCGCAGGCGCGGGTAAAACCGTGAGCGCCTGGCAGAAACGCACCACCGCCATCGAAAGCATGAAACGCCTGAACCGGCAGCGTCACCGTTAATCCTCCCTGCCGTTAATTTCCTTTCCCCGTCACGCCGTGGCCTGCGCCACCGGTGCGGCATTCCTGCATCCATACGATAAGGGGCTTCCATGAAATTCAGCATCATCCTTCTGATGCTGTGCGCGCTCACGGGCTGCGCACGGCATCAGGGCGACCTTCCACCGGTATCCGGCGAACCCGCGCCAGTGAATTCCCCCGCCATCATTCAGGAACTGACTCGCCATGTCTGATATTCAGAACATTGTTAATGTTTCCCGCTCTTTTGAATCCATCCTGCTGGAAAAGGAGGAGCGTTCCCGAAAAACCGCCTGGCGGGTGGCCGCTGCCGGACTGATTCTGGCCGCCATGGCGATTGCGACCATTATTATTCTGCTGCCGCTTAAAACCACCGACACTGAATTATGGTCAGTGGATAAACAGACCGGGCGCTATGAATATATGACCCGCGTGAAGGAGCGGGATATTTCTTCTGAAAAGGCACTGGCGCATTCACTGGCAGCACACTATGTCAGACTCCGCGAGGGATATAATTATTTCTCCCTTCAGCGTGATTATGACGACGTGCAGTTATTTAACAGCGACAGCGTGAACCGGGACTATCTGGACGGGTTTAACGGCGACCAGGCACCGGACGTGATTTTTAATAAGGCGGAATATGTCGTTTATATCGCCATTATTTCCAATGTACATGCGCCTGCCACCGGGCCGGATAATCTGGCAACACTGCGTATTAAGCGCACAATTCGCCGTATTGCTGATAATTCCGTGAAAACGGATGTGTGGAATATCCGCCTCACATACCGCTACGTCCCGCACCGGCAACTGACCGACAGCCAGCGCGAAGTGAACCCACTGGGCTTTATCGTCACCAGCTACCAGCGCGACAAAGAGCTGAGGGGGGAATGATGCTGAAACACATTCTGCTCCTCACGGGTTTACTGGCGTCATGCGTGGCATGGAGCGCGGCGACACCGCGCGGCAGCGCGTATGACAGCCGGATGCAGAACGTCACGTACAACAGCCAGAACGCCACGGTCGTCAGTACCCGCCCCGGCTACGTCACCATGCTGGTGTTTGACGATGATGAAACCGTTATCGATGCGCAGGCTGGTTTTCCCAGAGGCTGGACCGTGACGAAAAGCGACAACCGGGTGGGCATCAGCCCCAACCCGATTACCCAGCCGGTCACGGATGCCAGCGGCAACACCGTCAGCCAGGTGTTTCTGCCGACAGAGAAAGACTGGAAAACCAACCTCTTCGTGGTGACTTCGAAGCGCGATTACAGCCTGGAGCTGAACGTACTGGACCGCGACTCGCCCGCGCAGGCGTTCGTTATCCGTTACCACTATCCCGATGAGCTGCGGAAAAAATCAGCCGCTGCCAGCGCCACCCGCCAGCAACGGCAGCAGGAAGAACTGGACCGGCAGCGGATAGCGGCGGCATTCCGGCAACCGGGCTCGCCGCGCAACTGGCGTTACAGCAAGCGGGTGGCCGCCGGTTCAGCCTTTATCGCCCCGGATTTTGCCTGGGATGACGGTCGTTTTGCGTATATCGGTTTTTCCCCCACGAAAACCCTGCCTTCCGTCTTCCGGGTGGTGAACGGCCAGGAGCAGGCGGTCACGCCCGGAACGGTTAAACGGGGCAACTACACCGTGGTGGTGGTTCCGGCATCGCCGCAGCTGATTCTGCGTTACGGCACCTCGGTGGTGGGGATCGAAAACGACGGATTCGGGCGTATCCCACTGGCCAACAGTGACACCGTTTCGCCGTCCGTTACGCTGGAGGCAAAATGACCGACAAATCTTTCCCGGACGAACCGGAAAAAACCATCTCAGAACGGGAAGAAGAAGCCCGCGAACGCGCCCGCGCGGCAATGGCATATCAGGAGCCGGAGCAGAAAACGCCGCCCGGCCAACCGGAAGTGACCCGTTTCCGTAAGACGTCCGGTCACCGTACGCTGATCGTCAGCCTGCTGAGTCTGGTCCTTGTCATCGCGCTGGCATCCGGTGGCGATCGTCTTCTCAGCGCCCTGAAAAGGGGTGATGAGAAAGAATCTGACACCGCACCGCCGCCCTCCTCCGGTGCGGTGCAGCAGGAGCGTAAGGATCTGGGTCTGGACAGTAACCCGTTTGGCCTGTTCGGGCCCGGGAGGAAGGAAAGTGCAGACCCTGCCAGTCAGAGCGCCCCGGGCACTCCAGCTCTGCCGCCCGGGCCGCCCGCCCTGAACAAGGCGGCAGCGCTGGCAGACGGGCTGAACAGCGGCAGCACAGGGTCAGGCGACGATACACGCACGTCCCGAAGCGGATCGCGCAGCAACGAGGGAACGTCGGGCAGCCCGTCAGCCTCCACGGCTTACACACCCTGTCAGTCTGTACTGGTCAGTGGCGAAGATGGACGCCTGCGCTGCCCGGATACGACAGCACCAGCAGACAGCAATAACAACGACAATCCGGGCGTTGCCCGCGTCACCGGTGTCAGGCGGCTGGGCCTTGATCCCGATCTCTATATCCCGGTGGATCACTATATTCCGTGTTCGATGATGCGGCGCTTCGTATCCGATGTTGGCGGTCATATCTCCTGCCTGATCGGTGAGAATGTCTGGAGCGCCAGTAACCATGTGAAGCTGATCCCGGCAGGAACGGTCGCCCGTGGCGTCTACCGCACCGGCGCACTGCAACACGGGCGCAGCCGGATGTTTGTGCTGTGGACGGAGCTGCGCACACCGGAGCCCGGCAGCCTGCAAATCCCGCTCACCGATACGCAGGCCACCGGCCCGCTTGGTGAGGCAGGGATCGCAGGCTGGATCGACAGCCATTTCTGGGAGCGTTTCGGCAACGCCCTGATGCTCAGTACCGTGCAGGACGTGGCGGCAGCGGCATCAGATGCCGCACCGGGTAAAGACCGTAATACCGACTATACCGAAAACACCCGCGCCGCCACGGCGGAAATGGCGAAAACGACGCTGGAAAACAGCATCAGTATCCCGCCCACGATGTACCTGAACCAGGGTGATGTGATCGGCATCATGACCGGCACGGATATTGATTTTTCCTCTGTTTATCAACTACGGCTGAAAAAGAAATGGTATGAGCGCTGAAAACCTGTCACTGGATTTTATGAAAAATCAGCTGTTTGGTGATTATCTGCCAGTCGAAGGGCTGACCGAAATCGCGATTAACCGACCGGGGGAACTGCACACCAAAATAAAGGGGGCATGGCAGCAGCGTGAATCCCCGGTCACGCTGCGCCAGTGTTACGCCTTTGCCAGAGCACTGGCTTCCCGGCAGGACGATAATATTGACGATACTTCACCGATACTGTCGGCCACGCTCGAATCCGGCGAACGTATTCAGACGATTATTCCCCCCGCCTGTGAGCGTAATACAGTGTCCATTACGCTGCGCAAGCCCTCTTTTGAACAGAAAACACATCAGTCATGGATTGATGCGGGATTTTATCAGCGCGTGGCCGGTCAGGTGAAAACGGAAAGTCAGGATGATGCACTAATTCAGTTATATCACAGCGGGAATATACCCCGCTTTATGGAAAAAGCGGTGGAATATGGCAAAACGATTTTTATTGTGGGTGAAACCGGCTCCGGTAAAACGACCTATATGAAAACGCTGCTGCATTATATTCCGTTGCATCTCCGGCTAACCACCATTGAGGATAATCCTGAAATCCGGTTTTATCACCACGATAATTATGTTCATCTTTTTTACCCGGCGGATGCCGGGGACAACGCTATTGTCACGCCTGGGAGGCTGATCCGTGCTAATTATCGGATGAACCCTGACCGGATATTGCTGGCGGAAATTCGTGGGCGGGAAGCGTGGGACGCGATGAAAATTGTCGGCTCCGGGCATGAGGGGTTAATCACCTCCATGCATGCGGGCAGCCCGGAAGAATGTATTGAAGGGATCATTGACCGCTGCTATGAAAACCCCGATTGCCGGAATATTCCTTTTGATGTGCTGTTACGCAAAGTACTTAAAAGCATTGATATCATCGTCAGCATTGATATACACGGCGATGTGCGCCGGATGCGTGATATTTACTTTAAACCAGTTGATTTAAATAGCATGAAAGATGCATTCAGAAAATAACTCCGGCAAATAACATTATCCAAAATACGTAACCTTTCATTAATCATAATGGTAACTGAAATGAAGAAAGCAATATCCTCCTTATTATTGTTCTGCGTTATTGCGTCATGTTCAACAACTGTACTGGCTGCTGATGCCTGCGAAGTGGTGTTATGTATGTACGGTAAAGCAACCGGAAATGGCGGCGGCAGTGAATGTCACTCCGCTGAACGGGCATTCTTTAATATCGTGAAAAAGAATAAACACGGCTTTCTTCCTGACCATACGGCCGATGCCAGACAATCATTTTTAAGTGAATGTGATTCGGCAGACCCGGCGACTATCGGTCAGATCATCAGTAAATATGGCCGCGTTCGTGGTTAATACTGGCGAGACGGCACAGAGCATGACGGTTTCAGGTTTTTACGGCTTCTGTTTTTCGCGGATTAAGGAGCGAAGAAACAGGGTCCGCAAAAATGAGGCAGCGGACAGAAATATTTTCGCGGGTTAAGGAGCGAAAATAATTCAGGCACCGCGCCTCACCTGCAAACAGCCGCGCCCACGCGGATTTTGCAGGCCGGGGGGAGCCGGATAAATTTCGCCGCCCCAGCGCGCGAAAAGCTGTCGCCCACGACAGCGGTTTATCTGGGGGCACAGCCCCGCACACCGTCGCGGCTAAGTCTCCGGCCAAAAGCCGGTAGCGTGGCGCGACCACCCCCTTTAAAGGTCAGCTTCCCTTTTATTCCCGCTGCGAGGAACGAGCAAAGGGAAGAAAAAGGCGAAAGCGACCGTCTTAAAGGGGGTGGTCGCGCGTAGCGGGCGACGGTGTGCCGCCTTTGACGTTGGGGGTTTTGGTGCGGCGTCCAGCCGCGACATTACCCCCATGCAACAGGCAATAAGGGCGTCCAGCCCGCATGAACTGGCGCACGCCGTTTCGTACCGGGAAGCATGCTTTCCGGCACATGGCCGCACAGCGGCCACCTTCTTTACCCCATACGCTCGCCCCGCCTTTTCGCCCGACACCGTGGGGCGAATTGACGGGGCGATGTCATGGGGCGAATCGCTGACGAAGGAGGCACGATGATTTTAAATAAGCTTGTCGCTTCACTGTCGCCGATAGTGAACGGGATGCTGGCGCTGCTGGCTTTTGTGCAACAGCAACAACTGATGCTGGCGTTATTAGCGGGGCTGACGATGCCGTTTTTTGCATCAATGAAAAGCGATGAACGGCAGAAAGCGCCGCTCTGGAAAAAGCTGATTATTGCTTTTTCCCTGCTGTGTTTTCTCTCCGGCACACTGGCCCCGATAGTTATCGGATCCTTCCAGTGGCTGTATAAGACCAGACTCACCAGTGATAATACAGCACTGGCCTGGTCAGCACGGATTGCTTTCACTGTGACCGGGATTATTTTTCATATTATGCTTCGCCGGGTATTCACGCCGGAACTGGATAAAATAAAGAAACGCCTTGTTAAAAAAACCACCCTTGAACGGGAATTGCGCACCGATGTCCGCACCGTAAAGTCCCTGCTGCCGGAAACACTGCATTATGATCCGCTGGATTATATCGACCTGAATAAAGGCATTTTTACTGGCATGTACAGGGAGAACGAACCAATGTATCTCCCGTTAAATGACTGGCAGAAACAGCACGCGGATATTATCGGCACCACCGGAGCCGGTAAAGGGGTAGCTGCCGGGATATTGCTATATCAAAGTATTATTGCCGGTGAAGGAGTGTTTGTTATGGACCCCAAAGACGATGAATGGGCACCACACCTTTACCGGAAAGCCTGCGAGGATGCAGGAAAACCCTTTGCCTTAATTGACCTGCGAAAACAGCACTACCAGTTAAATCTGATTGAAGATATCACGCCCGATGAACTGGAAGAATTGTTCGTAGCAGGTTTCAGCCTGGCGGAAAAAGGGCAGGAATCGGATTTTTATCGCATTGATGACCGAAAAGCCGCGCGTATCGCCGCACGATTTGTCAGTGATAATCCATCGGCAACAATCCGTGATGTCTATAACGGTGATTACGTTCAGGGAGTTGCCGAAAAAATCAAAGCATTTTTCGGCAAGATTGAGGAACTGGCAATACTCAATGCCATTAACTCACCAGAAGGCTTTTCGCTTAAGCACATATTTGATGAGGGCGGCTGCTGTTATGTTGTCGGCTCCATGCGTAACAGCAAAATTATTACCGCCCAGCGCATGCTGCTGGTTCGCCTTTACCAGCTGGCAGAAAAGCGCGATCGAGTAACAGACGTACCCCGCCCCATTGCTATTTATCTTTCCGAGCTGAAATACCATTTATCCAGGTCAGCACTGGAGGGATTAGGAGCAGCGCGGGATAAAGGCGTGCATATTATTATGGACCACCAGTCCATTGCCGATTTAAAAGACTGCCCGGCAGATTTGAAAGGTGATGCCGTTGTTGGTGCGGTCGTTGAAAATGCCAAATTCAAACTGGTTTATCGGGTTATGGACCCGGATACGGCAGACTGGGTGGCCAGAATGTCAGGCACGATTCTGGTGGATGATGAACTTCGTAAGGCTAAAACGGATAATATGCTGACGGAGACCATCGACAGTGAGCGGACAATCCGCCAGGCCGAACGTTTCTTTATTGACAGCAATATGATCCTGAACCTGCCCGATTTTGTCAGCTTTATCTTTACGACAAAAACGCTACCTTCTGCTTCACTGATTTCACCGATAAAGGTCAGAAAGCGTCAGCTAAAAATCTTCTCGGTTTCCCCTGATATTGCCGCAACGGCGGCACCGGTGAAAATCACACTGGACTTTAGCGAGGATGATAAACGAGCCATACCGGATGTAATGACAACGCACCCGGATCTTTTCTTCGACGAAAGCGAAGTAAAACCGGGAAAGCCGAAATCTGATGATAAAGAACACCTGTCCCCGCTGGATTTTTAAGGAGCGGTTATGCTGATTTCGACATATCACGAGCGCCAGATACGCAACAGAGAAAAAATAAAACAGCTGCTGAATTTCCTGAAAGAAGAAACTTACAGTGATTTTAAAACTCTGATGCTGTTATTTGGTTTCCGGGATCATAAATCGCTTTATACCCTTCTTTCAAAAGTCGAGAGAATGGGGTTAATACAAAAGCATGTCCTGGTATCACGCACGATAAAAATTTCATTGTGGGGCATAACCAGTGACGGACTGGCCGTTGTGTTAACCCCCGACGATGCACTTTTCCCCGCACGATTTGAGCCTTCAAAAATTACCGGCTGGACGCTGGAACATCACCTTGATAATCAGGCGGCACGGATCATCCTTCAGCAAAAAGGCGCGTCCGGCTGGATAAACGGCGATCGCACGACCTTCCTCAGCCGCTATCAGGTCAATCACCGGCCAGACGGGCTGATCACTCTCCCCTGCGGAACCGTGATCGCCATTGAGACCGAGCGCCGTCTGAAAACCAGAGCTCGCTACCAGTCAATCATCGCAAGCCATTTACTGGCCCGGACCCGAAAAGACTGGATTTACGTTTTTTATATCGTGCCGGACCCGCAGAAAAAGCGCGGCCTTGAACGGCTGTTTGACAGCATCAGACACGTTATCGTTAACCATCAACACATCCCGCTGGAAACCCGCCACCGGAATGTCTTCCGCGTCTACACGCTCGACGAGTTGCAACGGCTCAATTTGGATAACAATATATAGCTACGGTCTCACCGATTACGCTAGATGCATGCACCAATCAGAAGTCGCTCTAACCATAAATCAGGTAGAAATAAAGTCGTCCGGTCCTAAATAGTCGAACATGGCACGACCATTCTCATCATCCACCTCAACTCTAAGAAGACCTCTTCTGTTTGTGTTAATTCTGCCATTTATACTTCCCAGAGGAGTGCCATCATCAGCCAATACATGATGAATACCATCAACAGTGTAAAGCTGCAATGGTGTGCCGATCACTGCCGGAGTATCTATCCAGTCCACCATTCCGTTATAACGATGACGACTCCAAACCTGGCTGCCTTTGGGGCTGAGACTACCCAAGAATTCCAGCCACATCACTCTGGTTTCAGGTGTAGGCCAGTCATGATTATCCGTGTGGCTTATCACTTCTTCAGAGTTCAGCCACCTTCTAAGCTCCTGGCCGGATTGAAAATCGGCAGTAGTGTCTGCAACCACTTTTATGGCTGCAAGCCTGGAGCTAAAACCCGCCTGAATAAGCAGTGAAGACGAACGGCTCAAGGTACCTGTTTCAACGGCAGCAACCGCAAAACCTAACTCATAATCGTCTAGCGTGGTATCTGTATCACCTATGAGGTCTCCATTAGCTGTTGCACGTACCCTAATAGCCTCCATTGCCCACGGAAGTCGATACACCAGCCCATTCTCGACGAATTGAAGCGTTTCAGACGCCTGCGTATTCGCGACGTTAGTCATGGGTTCACCCAATAGCCAGGAACGTAAAATACCTCTCCAGTCGCCAGGCAATGGATCGGGTATAAACGGATAGAAGGTAAAGACCTCTTCAGCGAGCGCAGTGATAGCAGCAATTGCCTCTTCGGCATCACCGCCCATTATAGCCGCATTCGCATCAATCAATAGTTGGTTGGCCTTAGCGGCAATAGCATCAAGTCGTAGCCCGGTTGTAAGTCCTACCCCCGACAGGAAGTACCCCCGGCGCCCTGCTGCCGTTGAGCGCTGCCAGATGTAGCGGCTGCGGGACAAGAGTCCCGATTTCAGCAAAATCCTTTCATTCTCATCCCTATAACGCTGCAAACTGCGTTGCCAAAGTGAAGACTGAAGAATGTCATCAAGAGCAGTTTCAATCTGGTCATCCGGGATATCATTCTCACCAAGAAGGCTCAGAATAGCAGTATCAAGCGTTGAAAGTTGTTTTTCCCAGATGGCCTGCGCAATATCTCTTTCTTGCGGAGATTCGGTCATAATTTCTGGAAATTCCCACGCTACGGCGTTGTTGGTCACATATTCAGTGAGTGCTTTTAAATCCCCACCAAGCCGTGTATGCATGCGAATCAATAACACACAGACAAGCTGTATTAGTCCGCTCTCCATCTCACGGGCCCCCATGTCAGATGTGAGGGTATGCCAGTTAGTCTGGCGTTTATTTACTTTATCGAATATTGGATAAATCACCAGCCCTTCAACATCTACATATGCGCGCCCTGCTCTGCCTATGACGTTTCTGAACTCGGACACTTTGATAAGCTCGCGATTCCGATGAAGAGAATGCATGACGATAGCCGTTGCCGAAAGATTAAGACCTTGTGCTAGCGTCGGTGATGAGATCGTCACTTTAAGTACCCCATCTCGCAGCAAACGTTCGATTTCTTTGCGGTAAGCCGTAGGCAATGCGCCATGATGAAGAGCCACGCCCAACCGTAGGCAGGCAAGTATCGAGCTGTGTGCCCCCAACCATTCTTCTCCCAGCGAGATAGCCGTATCCAGAATGTCCGGGGCAGCATCAAATAAAGATGGCAGTAGTCCGCGCTGATGCAAATCGACAATTGTCTCGGCAAACGGTTCGACGCTCCGGCGAAGTGGGCAGTAAATAAGTACGGTCTGTCCATCTTCAATTAGACGCCAGGCTGTCGCTAAGCAGAGCTCCTTATTATCAGAGGGAAACATTTTTGTTCGCTGCTTTTTATTAGGTAATTTAACCTTTGGCGGTTGTCTGCTGACGATAAAACGCGATACCCAAGCCGCCTCATACCCGACACTGAGATTAAGCCGACCTGCTGGAGCGGACCATATGACCTCGCCAAACTGCAAGCGGGTCGGTCGCCAATTATTTTTGATTGGTCCTCCAGGCTTGTCACGACGGAGCCAACCGGCAAAATCATCGAGTTGCTCACCATCAGGTAGAATTGCCGAGAGGCAGACAATTCTGCGCGTATCGGCATCCTGTCTGCGCAACAGCCGTTGAATTTGAACTTCATACCGAACTTCTCTTTCATCGGCCCCAATCATGTGCCCCTCATCAAAAATAAAAAGTCCTACATCATTAATAATTGACGGGTCATTCCGGAGAGCAAAGTCAAGTTTTTCAGGCGTGGCGACGACGATGTCACGCTGGCGAATTGCATCCTCATCCATACCACTTACGCCAATGCTGCCATACAGCATTGATATTGTTTTCCCAAGAGGCCCAAATGTTCTGGAGAGAGTGGCCTCTGTTTGTGCAGAAAGCGCACGAAGCGGGGTGATGAAAACAACACGCTTGCCACCCGCCAGACAGCGAAGAATACACAATTCAGCAATACGAGTTTTTCCAGCGCTGGTTGGCAACGAAACAACCAAATCGTCATTGTCATTAACAGAGCGTCCAGCGGCCTCTCTCTGCGATGGCCAGAGATCAATTTCGGCTCGAGGTCGTCTTTGAAGCAGTGCAATAAACAGTTCCCGAAGCGCGGGCCATTCAGCAGCGTCACCACCAACTGGAACCAGTGGCAATCTTTCATGGAATGTATCTGACCAAAGGTCAGATAACAGATGAATGGTAATAAAGTTTAGCCACCACTGGGGTAGCATATTAAACTGAGCACATATACTTAGACTAATTCTTAATTTTTCAATAGCCTTGGAGAGCAAACGTGATTCTCCCCTTTCTACAGCGAGAAGGTAGAGAGAAATGGCCGACATATAGGCGTCAGTCAGTGCCAAATCAAGCCCATCAAAAAGGATGTCCTCCTCTGACTCACTCTCACCTTTCTCGTCTTGCGGCAAGTTTAGGCGAGCCTGGAGGATTTCAGTAATTTTCACATCACTGCCATCACCTCTGAGCCGAAAGCCCAACGCATTATCGCGCAGAGTACGCAAATCACGCCGGATCAGTTGTGTAAGAGCCCTTTCTATTGGTGAAAAATTATCATCCTGACCAACCATTGCGAGTAACGAATAGGCTCGTGCTGAAAGATGCGCAAGGTGATAGCTTGCAGCAGCCATTACGAAGTGAAAATCCGTATCCCGGCTGTCGCGTTTTCCTTTAGCAATAGCCGACTCGAGTGCGGTTCCGGCCTGTTCAAAAGCAATTCGCACATAGGCGTCGTCTCCATTAAGTTCTCGAAGACGAAGGCCGAGGTCGATTAGGGCATAAGCATAGCCTTGAAGGTCCTGACTGAGCAGTGCGCTAAACTCCGGTGCATCCGGCGGCAAGTCACCGTCTCGCCAGATCACCGACCGGGCTTGCCCGCGTGCAATCAGGCGCCCGCGAAAACCTACAGCTGAAGCTTCCTTAATAGCTTCGATAATTTCATCAGCTGTTGCTGGCATCGCTAATCACCTTTTCAAAAGTTGCGGCAATAAACTCACTATGGCGAGCAATTCTTATACAAACACCCCACTGATTATTTTGACCTGTATACTTTTCAATTGAAGTGGTCAGCATAGTTTCTGAAGAGTTGCCTGATAATAGAAAGATAAGATGCCGGACGCATCCAGGAACAATTCCTTGCCGAAGCGTTGCATTTAAGATCGCTTTAGCCAAAAGCTCCTCACCCTGTTCATTCAGGCGATCTGCTATGAACATTAGGGCATGTGAAGATGGCAGCCCTTGCTCTTTATTCAAGTTATCGCGGGCTTCAGAAACCACCTCTCCCGTCATTTTGGCGCGACTTTTCGCTTCGGTTTTAAGGAAAAAAAGTTGTTGAGAAGACTGATCTATGTAAATACCAATGACGTCCTCACCACGCATCGACATATTGCGATGATCTTTCCAGCGCAATCTTTTTATAGGCGTTTTATAGCCATTGCCACGTGCATTTATCCATTCAGTTGCAAATATCTCACCCAAATCACCGGAACGAATCTGTTTCGTTTCAGGCAATTTTCCAGCAATGTATGCCGCCAGCCCCGGTTTACCTAGAGCTTCAAATGCGTTAGCGATATTTCTTGATGACGCATAGTGTTCAGGTATTAGCGCGGCCATAACCTGAACGCCGAACATAAACTCGGCATCCCTGGCCTTTATTGACTGCAAATAATGGTCGCTGATATTACGCTCTGTCGAATCACACCAGTCCTCGAAATTTGCCATACTAATACCTCTTTATGGTCTTCTTTTTGGTAGTACAGAACCAAGGAGGGAGAATCACCAGAATATCTTATTGTCAACCGTCCGATCAATATAACTTCAGAGCTTCAACTCTCAGATTTAAAAGAAGTTCTAATGCCAGACACCATAATCAACGCATAGAATGCACTATTCCGCTGTAGAGGTATGATTGTTCGGTGCTCGTTCCGACTCCGATCCGTCTCACTCATACCTCTACAGCGTTACCGGTTAAGCCTATCCCAGCACGGCAAGCCACACTCCTTTGCGGCCCTGAGACCTTGCGTCTCAGATTTTGTCCATCAAATAACGATGTGCTTTAGAGGCTGCGCTGACCGCTTTGAAAATATAACGCTTGTCGTTTTTCAGCGCTTTCAGCCAGGAAGCAATATAGCTTTCATGTTGTACGTCTCCCTCAATGCCAAGATCAGCCATCAGAAAGGCACTTCCCAGCTCTGCTACCAGTTCTTCCTCTGCATAATCCGCACTGCCAAACTTCCCTTTCATTTCACGGTTCAGACGTTTTTTGCCACCACTCCAGTGAATCAGCTCATGCAGACCTTTAGCGTAGAAATTAGCCGCATCTGAAAACAGATGGCGCTCCGGTAGCCAGACCTCATCTGTTGATGGGCTGAAAAAGGCGTTTTGTCCTTTCTCGATGATGTTTGCGCCACTCTTCCGTAACAGGTTTTCAGCCTGCGGCAACGGGTCGAAGGTTGCTACCGGACTGACCGTTTCAGTTGTCAGGGGCAAACCGTCGATTTGCTGAACGTTAAACACGGTAAAGGTTTTCAGCATCGGGATTTGTTCAACGTCACCGGCGTCGTTTTCCTTTTCGAGTGTGGTGTAGAAAATGGCTGTTGTACCATGCTCACCCTTGCGAACCTGTCCACCTGCTGCCTGTGCCTGTTTGTAGGTCATCCAGCGTGAATCGCTGAAACCCTGTTTAGATGCGCTGCACCATAACAGCATGATATTCATACCGCTGTAGGCTGCTCCGGTGGCGAAATTCGATGGCAGGCCAGATATGCCCGATACGCGTTGCCACGGACAGGACCACGGTTTTACACCGGTTTCAAGTGCTGCAATGATCTTGTCGGTAACGGTCTGATAAATGTCCGTTCTGGTTTTAGACAATTTCGTTTTTGAGGAGCCTGACTGCTCCAGCGGGGATACGCTGGTCGCTGCTGCGGTGTTAGGGGCGCTTGTCCGGGTGGTGTGCAGGGAAATCGTCATGTTTTTTCTCCTTCAGTGTGTGATTTTCGTCTTCGTATCGCCTGACGGTTCGCTTTCCCGGCATCGTTCTGTCCTGCAAGGGCGCAGCATGCGTGCCATTTACCCTTGCGGGACGGGTTGTGTTGGGAAACGATTAACCGGAAGCCGATACAGGAACGAAAAGCGCACAGGAGAAAAAACCTGACCCTGCATAGCCGGACGTAGCGGCCCTTACTCCGCAGAGGTGAAACAATAAACACTCAAATTAACTGTATAAATAACCAGTATCATGGTGTATGATTTTTGTATTCAGTTAAGAGATTTTTAATTATTATGTTTTAAATTGGAGGATGAAAAATGAAAAGCAAAGGCACATTTAATAAGATAGGGTTGTACATACTATCTTTAATGTTGTTGTTTGTTTTTATTATCATCTTAAGTGCAAAAATTCCGATGTGTTATGGTGACTCATGTGAATTTATAGGTTTTTATAAATTAGCCATCGACAATGTAATACCAATAATATGTTTCTTTTTTATTTTTTTAGCATGCTATTTTTATAAGAGGCTTCGCTCATTAATTAAAATAAACAATGCTGACACTGTTACAATAACATCCTGCCAAAGTGAGAATTATGAAAGTTTAACTTTTTTAGCTACGTATATAGTTCCTTTTATGGGGTTCAGTTTCGATGACATTCAGAAAAATATTGCTTATCTTTTGTTAGTAATAATCATTGGTTTAATCTTCATCAAAACGGACAAATATTATGCAAACCCTACGCTAGCCCTTTTTGGATACAAATTATATAGAGTTAATGTTTCTTATACAGGAAGCGTTGAAGTTAAAAATGTTATTGCAATATCCACTGATATTTTGGCTGTTAACGACAAGGTCTTTTACAGTTTTTTAGATGATTATGTTTTCATAGCAAGGAAAAAACAATGACTCCTGAAACTCTTAAGAGTGAAGTTTCTGATATCTTCGATAATTTTACTGGCATCAGAATTATTTTCGTTGTGAAGATTGAGGATAGTTATTCTTTAAAATTATCAAAAATTGAAGCAGGGGCTCTGCCGAAAATTGTTGAAGGATTTAAAAGAAAAATTGAAGAGGACATGATAGAAAATGATGATTTGACCATACCTTTCCTATCAAATTTTGATGATAGAAAGAATGCTCTATTTAAATTTGATTATGAGGAACAACCTAAAGAATTTGGATTTATTAAAAGTGCTACAGCCATACCCCCTAACTCGCAGGATTTTTATGATTTGAGGAATAAATTTACCGATGTTAAAGGGATAATAATTCAATTACGTGGAAATAATAAGTGTCTATCTTTGTATAAAAACAAAACCAACCTTACCGTGTTTGAACAAAGCCGTAAATTATTCAATTTGATACCTGATTCGGATGGTTACTTGAAAGAGTTACCAAATCAAGTATTTAGATTGGATTACAACTACGACCTTGCTCTCCTGGATAATGATTTTTTAATAAAAAACCAGAAAACTCTCGAAGTTACAATGCAATTCCACCAAGTTATTGAAGCTCAGGCGACTGTCGCTCTGGAATCTTTAAGGTCGTCATCATTAATTGATGACCTTTCTCACCTTGAAAAAAGCGCAAAAGAAATATCTTTCTCAAGAAAACTTGCCAAAATCTCAAAACACTCCCCTGTTTTAGGAAAAATTGATGTCCCAGTAATCATCCATTATGTTAGTCATCATACATACTTATCTACAGTATTAATTGTTAGTGAGGATGGTAGAAAGCTAATTATCAAGACTAAAGAGTCTCAAAAACATTTCATAAAATTATTAAGTGATGACTATCTTGAGTCTCCTCTAACGAAAATTCTCTACGACTCACTAGCTAAAGATGAATTAAAAACAAATTAAATTATGACAGTCAAAAAAACAGCCCTGAAACTTTAATACAGCAGGGCTAAATAACTTTCACCATATGCATGGGAAATATAAAATTCACACCTCATATGAAAAATAAAACCTTGGTGTAAATGGCATAAAAATTAATAACTGCATACAATATCTATGTGAGATATTGAAAACCAAGGTATTTTTATATTTAAAAAACCAAGGAATTTTTTATTTTAATACAAAAAAAAGATATTGAAATTTTAAAAAAAACGAATGTCAATCAAAAGCTGGAATAACTATCTCACAAAAAAACACTTTTTTGAAATTCAATGTCAGCAGGAGGGTAACCCCTCCTGGAAACACATTCATGATAAGACTAACCGATTAAATTCTTCTAACACTTTAACCAATCTATGATTATCAAAAAGGTTACAACTATCATCTGACTGAAAATTAACATCACAGAAAACAATTGAATCTGGAAAATTGCACAAAATATTTTCAATTTTACCTTTCAACGGAACTATGTCGTCAGCTTCAGAATCTTCAAAATTACAAAGAATTATAACCTTTAGCATATGGACAAGAACACTTTCGATTATCAATTTGTTTTTTAGAATGTTAACAGTTTCTTTTTCCTCATGGAATTTATTTCCATGCAACAATTTTAAATTCCTGACAATGATTTTCAACCGTAGTTTAATAAGCTGTAATTTTTCATCTTGCTTATCTAACTTTGTCATTAACTTTTCATTTTTAACGGTTATTTTTTTCAATGCTGAATTAAAATCAAAAGTAAAATCACTGGATACCATCAGTTTCTCAACTTTTGAATTCTTCACCTCATCTGTTTCTACGGAGTTATTCTGAGATGATTTTCCTGTTTGAATGGAAATATCTGATGCTATATCGAGGATCATTGTCTTATTATCGGGCCGGTTACTTTCCTGTAAAACATAACCATTATCTGCTTCGAAATGAGATTCATCTGGTTTAATAAGAGAATCAAACATATCAATTACAGATGGAGCATTTCTGGAATTTCTTTCCATATAAAAACCATCTATTAATTTATTATAATCATTTTTGCCATTCAAAACGATAATATTTTCCAACTTAGTTTTATCAAAATTAAGAATTTTGACTTTATCAGAATCGGACCCATTTGCTATTAGTAAGTTAGCTTGAGTTTTAGGTTCATTTCTTTCGACATCATCTTTTGTTGGATATGGTACTGCAAGCCATCGGTTATAATCCAAAGATGCTCTTGAGGCATGTAAGCTTCCCCCCTTTATGTCAGATTGAATCATAACAACGCCACGAGCCATGCCTGCCTGAATGCGATCTCGCTTTACGTATTGTTGTCTTTGTATGTCTTGTCCAAATGGATATTCAGTTATCAACGCACCTCCTTCTTCAACTATTCTATAGGCCAATTTTTTATGGCGAGAAGGTGCGATAGTTTGTAAACCATGAGCCAAGACAGCAATAGTATGCCCATTACAATTTAATGCAGTTTCATGGGCAATGCCATCGCAGCCTAATGCTAATCCACTCACAATACTCCAATTCTTTTCTACAAAGAATTTCGTTATCCTTTCCGTAATCAGCTTTCCATGATGAGTCGGCTCTCTAGTTCCGATGATAGCAACGGAATTATCAGGATAATTAAATAAACGTCCCTGAACATACAATAAGCAAGGATCATCCTTTGTTTCGGACAATAACTTTGGATAATCATCATCCAATACAGATATTATTCGGAAAGAATATTTATCCGCATATTCAATTTGCTTTTCAGCCTTTTCCTTTGCCAACAAAAAATTTTCTGCATTGTTGACTAACGACGAAAATTTCGCATCAGTTCTTGACAGTTCATCTATTGATGAGATATTTGAAAATGAAAATAAAGATGCTGCTTTTTTAAGTAGAACTGGACCTACTCCTTTAATCATCGAGAGTGTAAGTAATAACTTTGTAGAAGGAGTAATAATTCCTGTTAAATTGTTGTTCATCTTAAGATATCACTTATGTTTTTAGCTAAAGCAAATAGTATAACATTCCTAGCCCCTGCATCTTTTAGATATTTAGATGCATATATTAACGATGCTCCTGTTGTGACCACATCGTCAACTACAAGCACTTTATCAGCCAAAGCCAGTTTAGATACATTACCAGTAATCAAATGATCTCTGACGTTCATAAATCTGTCACCGTGGTTCAAATGCTCACCATGCTGCGAACGAACTCCATCACGGTAGGCTAATAGATCTGGTACCAGTATAACATTACAGTGTTCAATTGGATCATTTGCTAGTGAAATCATTAATTGATTAAGTAGGTGCTCTAAGCGAGGAACACGCCCAGGCCGATGAGGAACACAGGTAATTATTGTCGTTGTCGCCCCAAAAAAGCCTGCACATTCAGTACGAAGAAATTCTCTGAGACTACTGATCCACTGAGCAGGAAAGTTGGTAGAGCTTTTGTTATTCTCTATCGAATTAGTAAGTGAATGTTCATACCTTTTGTAACTAAGCGATTCATAATTTGAAAAATTTCTACCAGCTGAATATATAGGGAAAGTGGTTGTATCCCCACCGATAGCTTTTGGTATAAAATGATTAAGTTTGTCAAATCTTTCAGAAATGATGTAATCAGAAGATAATAAACATTCTAAACTTGGTAAGAATTTACATGGTTCATCTAAAACATCTAATATTATCTCAGGACTATTTATAATTGCATCAGGAATTAAACCGAGTGCATTCCAATGTCCTTGTGCATACTTGTATGGCCAACCACTTTTATCAAGCACTGCAAAACAACCGGCATTGTAAGCAGCTTTTATATCGACATCTGTATCACCAATCATTATAACTCGCTCAAGATCGTCAATATCAAATTCCTCCATAGCATAATGAATTCCTTTCCCATATGGTTTCGTTGGCCTCACATCCTCGTAGCAAACCAGCATATCCCATTCTATCTCAGGGTATGCCCACGCTAAAACTGCTTCGGTATAACTACGTGGTGACCTAGTAAAAATAACCAAGAAGATGTTAGGATGTCTAGAAATTACTTCTTGTATAAGATCCTGAGAATAAATGATTCTATCCCCATCTTCCTCAAGGGCTTCTGATAAATCGTCTAGAATACCCTCATCATCATTATTAGCAAGGCTCTCTCTTATTTCTTTCAAATCATCTGTATGTATCAAAGTATTATCTAAATCAAAAATACACAATTCAAACATTTTCAACTCCATTTTATAATGGAACTAATTATCGAAAAAGATTCATGTGATAAATAAAAACTTGTCAAATATCTCTAACCACAGAAAGATAGTAAGACTTATCTATTCATTTGAATCATATTTTTTCTTACCCATACGAATATTTTCATTTATTCTCAGAAAGCCATTCCATTGGAACAAGCTTGACTCCATCACGCCACTCGGGCAGGCCAACAACCCCATCAATATTTCCCCACACTGCGCGCGATGCATGATCCAGGACTAAAAGTTGAAGATTTCCATTCCCCTGAAGTACAACACTGCCCATAACTTCGAAAGCCTTGCGTATAGCTTCCACGTCTTCATCACGAACCTTGGGTTCTTCTTCTAAAACCATATCCTGATGTGATATGGGCTTGGGGAAGTAAACTTGGCTAGGTTGATCAAGCACAAGAAATCCCGGTACAGGACTGCCTAATTGTCCTAGAAAGAATTGATGAAGTGAGAGCAACACTGCCAAGTGATAGGAAAGCCAATTCGAGCCACTTCCTATCTCTGAAAGATAATCATCGCGCTCAACTCCATGAACTTTAATAGTTAAATCATTAATTTCTAATGAGATCGGATCATGGGGATTCTCTACATCAAGAAAGGGTAGAAGTTTCCCAGCATTTTTGTTGATAACTCGCAGTGCTTTATGTTTCCGAGTTTCAATATCTTGCTCGTGGAGTTCAACTTCTAATGCCTGCACAGCTTGCCTGAGCACTCGCACTTCTTCGACAAGTTCACTGTCATTGCCCAGTTTACGATGTAGATCCAATGACGATTCGATGTTGCCTATAAAACGCTCGGTACGTTTCACAGAAAATTGCTGATCACTGGCTTCCTTCGATCTACTCGTCAACGCTCTTTTACGGACCTGCACGGATCTCAATCGTTCGGTGGTGCTATCAACTTCTAATGTGACGCGCTGCAACTCCCGATCGAAGGCTGCTGGCACTTCCTTGTCCTTGTCGACATTCGCAGCACTCTCTACCTCTTCCAGTCGCTGAGCCAGAACCTGCAATTTTCGTTTCGCTGAGTCAGTGTGGCTGCCGCACATGGGGCAGTCCATCTCATCGCTTGAATGTGAAACCAGCCAACTCGACAGTTGAAGACGATCTCTCTGCATTGATAATGCCGAATGATACTGCTGAACACCCGCTCGCATTCGATTCATTTCTTCCAGACGATGACGAAGCGTAGTGAGTTCGCGCGAAACAACCCGCTCTTCACTTTCTAGATTATTCAACTCGCGTAGCGCATCCGAAATCGTTAATGTGCTAACAGCCAAAGTTAGGTCTGTGCGGACGATTATTTCTTCAAGATGTTCAATCATTTGGTTTCGTGATATCTCTCCCTCCAGCTTGGGAACCAAACCAAGCTCCTGTGCTTCACTGTACTTAGATCTTAAATCGGCAAGCCACCGTGCGGAGACATCCTGAGCATTTCTGAGTTCTCGCTCTTTGCGGCGTAGAAGCTGGCGAGTTCTGTTCAACTCGAACTGCTTGGCCATCAAAGCCGATGTGATTGCGCCAAGTATATAGGGGAAGATCTTCCTTAACTTCTCTCGGTGCTCGTAAGTGTTAGCCTTAAAAAATAAAACATCCGGGTTGGCAACTACATTCTGCGGCTGGAATGTGAATGCAGCTAAATCTCGGAACGCGGGACGACCATCGAACCCCGAGGAGTCTTCTCCACCAGAAAAGTCAAGATTAGGCAAATTGGCGAGGTCATCAAGTAGTCTCTTAACTGCTACTACATTAGTATTTTTACTGAGATGGTGGGGGATCTTGTTTATTTCCTTTGCTTCCAGCAGGAACATATCATTGGTGCTACGCTGAGCACCTGGTTCCTTTCGAGCCAAGAGCTTATCACCCTGCTCAGTCGCCACAACAATGCCAAACCATTCACAGTATTTACGAATGGTATTCACAGGAATTGAGCAAGTACTGGCACCGAGACAATAATCTATGATGGGAATAACAGCTGATTTACCCGTGCGCGAAGCCCCACTAATGACGTTGACCTTACCAAGCTCAAACCGCAACGTGCGAGGTTTGAATTTTTTGTTTCGCGGCCAAAGCACAATACCTCGAATTTGGAAATACATTAGAGTTTCACCTTCAACGTTGTCAAAACCTCATGCATGGTAAGTTCACCGCACCATGCACCAAGTTTTTCCGCCAAATCTATAAGTTGCTTCACCTCGTCGGGCAAACCCCTTGCCTTGGTTCTCGAAAGTGGAATTACCTCGCCTGTATCTTGGAGAATGATCAGTTGTCCAGCGACTGCAAGTTCAATGGATTGCAAGCTGAGCTTACGCCAACGAATTGATCGTTCTTGCACTTGAAGCAATAAATCCTGTTTGGACACTGAGGAATCCCCAAACTTTGCCGCAAATGCCCGTAGACCCGAGCTTTTATAAGTGCGCTTCACAAACTCTGAGGTTGCTTGATGCAAAATGATAGGGAGCACGAAAAAGAGTAAAGGAAGAGGCGGTGAAGCATCTACACGATGAGCCTCGACATAGCCACAACAAAAACGCCAGACGAGCGTAGCACCTAATGCAGGATTCTGAACATTTTGGACTTCTCTAGCCAGCATATCTTACGCCACCTTCTTGCCCTTTAGCTTAGTCTCATAGCCAGGATGCCATCCTACGACGAAATCATCGGCCAGCATGTGGAAACAGCCTGGGATGAAGTATCCAGGAGGTGACATTGACTGAACCGGCACAGCAAACTGCATGCAGTCTGAATATAAAATTTGGCCTTGGTCCTGTTCAGACTTTTCTCTATGATTCAACCGACAGGCTCTCTGTTTATTCTTCCATGAGCGTGTCAGAATCTCATCAAGATCGTCAAAAGAACTTTCATCAACTTCACCTCTTACAGCCCAATCGGTGCGGTCAAATGAGGCCATTAAATAATCGTTGACAGCTCCGAGCATCTCCTCGTATGACAACCCTATGATGTCCATTTGTTTAACGAAGTTATCGGGAAGATATTCTCGTGAGACCTCCTCTGATGGTGCCTGAGCGCGACTCGAAAGGACCGTTTGTCGATCAATTTTTTGGACAAACGATGTATACCAGATATGAAAGTCATTACGTGCAATAACTGCTGGCTGACCGGCCTCTAATAGCATATCAATATGACGCTTGACCTGCCCGCAAAGGTGATTGCAAATATCGCAGACCTTAGATGGGGATACTGGATGACTTCGAACTAGCGCCTCAAGGTCTGCCTGAGGACTGCCACTACCATGCGTCAATTGAAAATTGCAAATGAGTCGTTCTACAAGATCAGGGTCTGCTGTAAATACTTTTTCAATATATGGCGCAATTTCTGCTGAGATATCTTTTTTAAAATCAAAGTGAGGAGCATTACCCCATAATGCAGTGCGAGCTTGCGCGATAGCTACCCGAGCGCTTTCCTTAGTGTTCGCGTTGGCGAAACTATTAACGATTGGCCCTTCAACAGGGCGAGAAACATAAAGCTCGAAAATGGCTTTATTCACATCGAACCCTGGTGATGCAATAAGCTCAACCCAATTTGAGAGCGTTTTCCAAAGTGATTTTGCTCGATCAGCCACAGGATTAGCAGTTAGGGCACTTTTACTTTGAACGAGTTTAACACCGCCAATTCCATCCTCTTGAGCTACATCATCAAGAAGTTCTAAACTGCACACACTTCCCTCCGGCGCTTGAAGCAGCATGTGCGTGAGTCGTGTGAATTGAAGGCTGTAGCCTAGTGCCTGACCTGGAACCTCAGTCTTACGCCTGGTCTGAGGTTGCCCTTTCACTCTTGAAGTCACCATCTAGTTCCATCCAAATAGAATTTTTTTTACACATTTTGCTACAAATTACAAGTACAGAAGCGTAAAAATCTAGGCTATTTCATGTAAAGCATAGCCAGATCACTTAAAATTCTCAGGTCAGGCAATATCCTATCTAATGGTGGTCATTCTGGTGGTCTTGACAGAAAGTGAGTTCCGTATTAGCTTATTTATTAGCCAGTTAATGGCAAAGGCGATCCCAGTCAGAGGAGCCAAAT
>OGKM01000189.1_pt1 | contig 42708 bp, 49 predicted proteins | sample 1572501 | NCBI WGS metagenome assembly OGKM01 (sample SAMEA2582154, study PRJEB24529) | metagenome | biome: Human gut stool | place: China | collected 2011
CTGTCGGAGCCACTGGCGCAGCCGGAGCTACCGGAGCTACCGGGGCTGTCGGAGCAGCAACTGCTGCAGGGGCAGCCGGAGCAGCTGGTGCCTGCATGGCTGCCAGGCTCGGAACAGAGCCAGCGTTCAGTAGAATATCCAGAGCACTGCCTGGGAAGTCCGCGGCCTTATACATATCCTCCTGAATCCAGTTCTTGCTCTTACCATCGTCCTTGGTCCCCTCAATATATAAGCTATCCCAGGTTTCCTTGGTCGGGTTGTTCCACAGGAACAGCTTAATCTCGGAAGCATCCAGGGCAGGCATCTTGATAGGCTCGCCGGTGTTCGGGTCGAACTTAGGAATCGGGCGGATACCGGACAGGTCCACGATGTTAGACTTCTTGCCTGCGGCACTGGTGTGTTCATCAATCGGGAAGGTGAAGGCCTGGCCCAGACGCTGTGCCGCATGCTTAATGCTATTGTCATAGTTGAGCTTGTCGAAGAACTTCTTGAAGCCGGCGCGCTCAAAGTTACTGATAGCCATCGGGAACGGACGGATACGCTTCACTTCGCCGTTAGGGCCGAACACTACAATGCCAATGCGTACGTTAGCTACTGCGGGCTTACCAGTCGGCTTGCCACCCTTGGTCGGCAGGCGCTTACCGATTTCCACGTACTCGGTAAAATAGCCGTAGTATTCGCCCTTCGGCAGCAGTACGTCTTCGTACGCACCACCCTGTGCAGTCTCACGCATGTCCACGTCCTGAGACTCAATTGCCGCGTCTACCAGTGCATTCAGAGAAGCCAGTACATTCACAGTCATATAATTACGTCCTCGTTTAGTTCAAATGATATTTACGTGCAGATGCAGGGCTCGCTAGCTGCGACTAGTCCATCTTCCGGAATCGTCAAGTAGCATGGGGATGATTTGTGGGCACCCATCTGTAATCACCATGCACCCCAGAATCGGCTTGCTTCTTGACAGCTTTCCGTAAGCAAACGCCAGACTCTTATTGTCGATTAAACAACCGCAGTGCGCACCAAAGTACAGGGCAGTGCTGCTAGCGGCATACTGTATATCTAACTTCCCATGGAAGTGTCCGATTACCATGGACTTACGTTCATGAGCCGCGTTGAGCAGCAGGTCCCCAGATACCTGGTGCTGGAAGCGTACAACACCCAGCGGCGTCCCCAAATCCCAAGCATCACCCCAACTCCACCCCGGCGCGCCGTGCTCCGGGAACAGGATGTCTCGGTACTTCTTAATGAACTGTACCGGGAGTCCGTGAGCCTTGGCCCGGCGGTATACAAGGGAGCCGTGATTAGAATCACACAGGAGCATGTTAGGAAACAGGTCGTGCAGTTTCTCCAGGCCGAGCTTGGCCTTCTCTAATTCCACCCCAGCGCTGTCCAACTCCGGACTGCTATCGTGAAAGCTAATAGCGTGCCCGTCTGTCTCATCCCCTATCTGCACTACAATGTCCGGGCAGTACTCGTCCCGTACAGTGCGCAGAAAGTCGTACGCGTCTGGGTGTGTATACGGCTCGTGCAAGTCCCCGATAACAAGTACACGTCGACAGGTTTCGGGTACAAACGTATCCCCAATATCATCCGTTGGGGAGGGTTGAATTAGTTTGCGGGCTTGCATCAGGGCGTTGTTAGCCTTTGCCTTACTCCCCTTGTTATCCATGAAGATGCTGCGCCAGTAGCGTACAAGTTGGCGGGATACGGGATATTTACCGTCCGTCATATCCGTATAGGCTGCAGCAGCCTCTGCGTTGTCTTTGTAATAACTCAGCACTTCCTCGTGCTGCTCTTTGGTGAATAGTTTTATTAGACTTACTTTGGCCAAGGTTGCCTCTCTTGTGTTGTTCCTACTCGTATCACATTAATTCTCGGGGAATCACAGAATCAAGCCAGAGTCAACAAATAATTTTATTTAATTATTTAGTTGACCCTCAGTGTGTTTCTATGCTACCCTAACACCCTACACCACCCAAGGGTCCACCTATCACTACTCCACGATAAGTTTATACTCCCCTGGGAAGAAGGTAATACCATCCCCAGGTTCTTCTGAACCATTCGTAGGGTCTATCAGCTCTACCTCCCAAGTTTCTTCGCAATAAGAGATAACCCGGTGCTGTGAACCAGGCGCGAAGTAACTGCTCAATTCTGGACCGATAGGTTCTGGTCCCAGTTCTAATAACTCTACAATGCTGCCTGGTTTAATATTCATTCTACCTTCTCCTTACTGTACATGCTCGTACCCATTTCAGCTTCCGCTCTCCAATACAACCCTCTAACTATCCGGTTGATTGTGCTATTGCTTACCCCGTACATCCTGCCCAGTGCCACGGAGCCGAACTCTGTAGATTGGGGAACAAACAGCTGGCGGATTTCAGCTACTTGCTCGGGGGTTAGCTTGGCTTTACTGTTGCGACTGCCCATAGCCGAACGCTTCCGCTCGACCATGTCCCGCATATTGTCAACATGGCTCCCCGGTTCCAGGTGGTCCGGGTTTACGCACGCCTTGTTATCACACTTGTGGCGGATTATGGCACCTTCTATGTCCTCAGGCAGCAACCCATGCGCTTGGCAATAGGCTACCCGGTGGGCCTTTCTGGTGGCCCCCCCCCCCCGCCACCACTTAGCACCATACCCGGATGGAAACATACCCCCAGGATGGTTGATGCACTCACTCGATTTTCTCTTTGGCATACATACTTACCCCCATTTCACATTCCGCCGGGAATGGAACCTCACCAATGATGCCGTAGTTAGGCCAGAGCTGGTGGACACGCTTAGGTGCGTCCTCCATGCACTGCTTAACCAACAGGCTCGCCTCACGTCCAACCTCAGGGTTGGCGCTATCCAGGTACAACGCATCGTGCACGTTCGTAATCAGGCACACCTGATTGTCGAACCAGTCACGGGCCAGGAATGCACGCAGAACCATACCGGCTGCTACACACATTAAGAAGAAGGCTTCTCCTTGGCACCAGAAATTTGCCATCTCGGTTTCCTTGTAGTCCATTACCTTCTGCTTGCGCTGCCCGGGCACAACTTCCTTCCACTGCTCTTTCTGGCGGAAACTGTAGCGGGCACCAGCTGGGCTGGTCCACGTCCCGATGCGGTAGATTCGGTAGCTGCCGTCGTCGGCCTGCTCCCGGTACATGCGCCCCTCTGCACCGGTACGTTCTACCTCTTCCTTGACAACAGCGCGGAAGCCAATTGTTTGCGGGAACAGCGCAGCCTCGTTATCCAAGAAAGCCTGTGCAAATTCCACCGTACATCCAGTAGCAAACGCAATCCCCTTAGCCGTAGCGCCATATTGTGCCTTGGTGTTCGACGAGGGTCGCTAAGCCCCGCCCGTTCTCTTATGAACTGCTGCATGTCCCCATGCAGAACAGACTATATCATCACCCTGTTACCAGGGGCTATGCGCTTCGGACCGCTTGGCCCTACTCCTTTCGGATAGTCGTTACACGTTCCTCAAATGAGGCTTCGCTCGGGATTGTCTGTTCTAGAGTTTCCCCGAATTCACATAGTTTTACTTCGCCTAAATCAAGCGAAGCTAGGAGCCTTAATACCTGTACGCATTGCCTTCCAAAGCGGATGCAGCTCGTGCTTCTTGTTGTGGCAGCGTTCATATACTTCTTCATACGGCAGTTCCTCACGGAAAGCTAGGCGATAACAGTGCATATCCGTACCTGCCTGCAGCAGCCCCAGAAGTTTACGGTCCCCCGTGTGCACACAAGACATAACTACTTCCAGTGCTGAGTAGTCAACCTCAGTGATGCGTCCGCTCTCTCCGAATCTGGACGTGAACATTTGCTTTACTGCACTAGTTCCATCCCTAGGCAGGTTCTGCAGATTCGGCGACGATGCTGACAGTCGCCCAGTTACAGTGGCGCAGGTATTCAGTCGGTGGTGTATGATGCCGGAACCATCGGGACGCTCGGGGATTACGTACTGCAGCATCCCCTTACGTTCTTTGACTTTACCCTCTGCGTCCAGAACTTCACGCAAGTAGTAAGTTCCGGTGTCCTTCTCCAGCGCCGCCAGCTCGTTCACCAACTTACAGAACTCGAAACCTTGGCGAGCCAGCGCCTCCATTGCATCAGTGCTGGTGCTATACACAGGGGTGCCATCCTGCAGGGTACGCGCCTGCCGGAACTCCCCGCGCTCTGCGTACTTCTCCCGGATAACTTCCGGCAGCTCCTGGATGTTCACTAGGCCCGGACAGAAGTAAAGGTCATCCTCCCATTTAAGTTTCTCCTCCTCGGTATCGATGCGGAACACTTTGGGTAGGCCCTTGTTCTTGCCCGCACGATACGTCACCACATACCAGCACCCGCCTTCCGTTTGCAGTGCTTGCATGTGCGTGTCGTGTACCGGTATATAAGTGTGTGCACCCTCTGCGTCCTCATACCTATAGTAGTCTGCCTTGACGTACTGCGGAGGGTCATATGGCACCTTCTTGCGGTACTTGATAGGTCCGCCGTACACCAGTGCGGACATATGAAAGTCCGAGCCGAAGTTGAAGTCAAGAGTCTCCGGCAAGTCCTTCGGGATGTACTGTTGCAGCTCCTGCTTAATCTCACGGATGCGCTGCTCCTGCTCCTCCTGGTTCTTGCGTGCAATTGGCATATTCACGAACAGGCCGAACCATTGACAATAGCTCCAAGCTAGTGCTGCCTCCATTCGTTCATAGACATACTGCATCTGATTGCGTTGGGCGAATAGGGCGCATTGTCCGTAGAAGCACAGCCCGGTATTTGGCACGTCACCGTTGACGAGGTAATCGTGAAGTAGGTACGGATCAATTTCGGAAGTACGCTTCCCTTGCTCCCATAGTATCTTCACACCATCAACTTTGTGCTGACCACCCCATTTTGGGGCGGTCTCATCTAGCCCAGGATACATCTCCTGGAAATCTGAGGCTATGTACTGCCCGTGCTGCGTACAGTATACCCGGCCGCCACGCTTTAGGAAGTCCTCGAAATGTTTCCGCTGGTAGGATAAGAACCAGGACACCTCGAAGCTGCTGTTGTGCGCGACTATCATAGTGCAGTGTTCCGGTATGGAAAACCACCTGTGTGGGCCTGCGTTGTCTTCTAGGAACTCGGCCTTGTTGTTGAAGCGGATACTGAATACGTCCCCCGTATGCAACTGCCCGGCGTCATCTACTGTGTCTATGCGATATGCGCTTTCTACGACGTAGTTATCGGGACAGTACGGGGATGCCACGTTGCCGTAATACTCAAAGTTCTCGACCTCTAAATCCACTATCATAATCTGGTACATACTAAACCTCTAAATATCCCAGAGAATTGGCTGCTGCCGCTCTTGCAGCAGCAGCCTCTTCCAGTGAGGGGAATCTTCCCAAACGCACTTGCTTTCCGTCCCGGTTTACGTATGCCGCCCAACGTTTTCGTCCGGCATCATAAGTCACTCCGGGAACGCCAGAACTGTTACGCTTATCTATGGTTTTGTTTCGATTATTTAGTGTCACAGGAACCGCCCTGAGATTGTCGATACGGTCATCTTCTCGGTTGCGATTTATGTGGTCTATAACACACCCACTAGGAATCTCTCCGTGGTGCATTTCCCAAACAATCCTAGCACGTTTGTATGCCTTCCCATGCAACCCCACGACCCAGCGGTTATGGTGTCTTTCTAGGTATCCCGCCAACTTGCCCGGCTGACATGCGCCGTTCGGGCTTGTGTGGGTCCAGTATAACTTACCATCCTTGTACGTGAAGTGTTCTTTCCAGTTTATTTCCAATTAGCCCTCCGAGCCTTATTGATAGCCAGGTGCACAATCAGCTGGCTGCTGTCCAGCGCGAATCGTTTACGGAAAGTACCTGCAGATGCAGCGTACGCCTTGATTACCTCGTCGTCTAGGTAGTTGATGTCTGACGGTTTAAGCATATTAGCCTCCTGTGTACCTACATAGCGCCCTCATAGAAGGCGCTAGGGAAGTCACCGGTTAATCTGGCCTTCGTCGAAGCGGCACCGTCCCGGCTCGAATCCCACCTCGAATTGCAGGAGCGATTCTTTACCAGATAGTGCCATCTTGTTCTTCGGAGTACTGATACCGCGGACGTTTTGCATGTGCGGTTGCTCGTTTCTGTCCAAGCACCCCATCATAATAGCTAAGTCCAAGGCACCTTGTACGCCAATCTTGCTCTGCTTCATAGCGGTGAGCGGTGGAAAGAGCATGTTGTAACCTTCGAGTGAAAGCTGCATAGTCCCTACAATAGCGCAGTCATTCTCGCACCCAAGGATACGCAGCTCCTGCCAACGTGCTTCTAGGTTCTGGTGCTCGGTCTCCATAGTACCACCACGGATGTTCGCCACCATGTCGATGATGATTACCGCGGGGCGCATCTCCTCCATGAGCGTGGATATCTGGGCCATCGTCAAGGAGTGCGCAGCCTTAACACGAATCCGGTCAGCCCTGCCTACTTTCTTGAGGTAGGCTGGCACGAACTCTTGCTTACTGTGCCGGTCCTTAATCTCAGCCAGAGTCCAGTGCAGCGCCGCTTGATATACCCGCGGCACTGTGCGCGTCGCCGGACCCTCGTTAACCAGCCAGAGGATGGGGCGGTCCCCGTACACTTCTGGCTGCTGCTGCATTTGCTCAGCAAAGTCCACAGCAATAGCCGCAAGCAGGCTAGTTTTACCAGAGTCCACAGGAGCAGCCACTGCGATACAGTCCCCGCCACGTAGACCTCGGATGTTGCTAGCGAGTTGCTCGAACACGCCCAGTTTAAGACCGCCGCTCTCGTCAGTCGCGGCAAGTATTTCGTCAACACTTCCGCTCTCCCATTCAAGCAGCGACTCGTGCACTGCAGCACCGTCGCCGTATTTGCGCTGCAGGTGCTTCATCTCCAGGAGGTAATCAATCTCCTCTCCGTCTTGGTAGCGTTGCGTCAGCGCTGCTACCTCCCCGCTGTAGGCCAGCTCGTTCAGGGTCTGGACAATCCCTACCACAGAATCCTGTGGTACGGCTTGTACTCCCCGCATAAGCTCGTCCATGATTACCCGTTCTTCCCGGGATAAGTGCCCCGCCCGGAGGTTGAGCATGCTCTGCATCGCATCCCACTGCACCTCCTGGTGCTCCGGGTACGTGTTCCAGTACAACCCCACCCAGTCCAGAAGGTTCGAAGTATCCGGAGCAAGCATCGACTTAGGAATCTGCTCTCGCAGGCGGTTCCATACCTTCTGCGTGCACATCGCACGCACAACTATCAGGTCCAATTAGGGCCTCCAAGTTTTAGCTTTCAATACATCGTGCACTGCTGACACACTTACACCAAGGCTAGCAGCTATGGCCGGTGTGCCGTGTTCCCTGCTGTACCGCCTATAGGTCTTCCTGATATAGTCCACCTGCTGCGCTGTTAGCTTGGAGTACCCATTCTGCTCCCCTTTAGAAACTCCACGTCTAGCCCTACCCCGGGCAATACAGTCATGGACGTTATCCTTTACCGTACCTAATTCTAAATGCTCGGGATTAATACATCTCGGGTTGTCACACTTATGGCGCACAACTAGCCCCACTATGCTCTCCGGAGATATATCGTTCGCCGAGCAATACACCTTTCTATGCAGGGGTATCTTCCGCCCTTTGAACGTGGTATTTCCGTAACCCTTTGGTCCGCCTTTCTGTTTGTGCTCTTTACACGCGCCTAATACCATCTAATAACTCCTGTATTGTTGCCTCTTTTGGGTCCCCGTCGTAGTAGATTTCGTGGCACGACATAAAGGGACGTAGCGCGCGCCGTATCATGGCCGCGCCGGAGTGTCCCGCTTGGTCATTATCCAGGGACAGTACCACTGTCGGTTTGTTCTGTATCAGCCACGCCCTTAACTGCACGGGCAAGCGAGTACCCAGCATAGCTATAGCCTGCACGTTCATTGCAGAGTAGTTCGTAATCGCGTGCTGATATTTGATCGCTGATAGATAGTCCTCGGTGAGCACGACCTTTAGAGGTGCGGCCGCAGCTACAGCCGGTGCTACGGCAGGTACCGCGACAGCGAAAGCTATTGGTTGACCGTACATTACCCACTTCGGTTGCTGTTGAGCATGCACTGCACGGCCCAGAGCAGCGCTTCCGACGCGGAATATTATCCGCTGTTTCTCTTTGCTCCATTCTGCATCCTCCGCCATTTCAGGCATGATTCCCTTTGTGGTCAGGAATCCGTAAATAAAACTCTGCGTTTCCGCAGGCGCTTGGCTAATGCAAATTGCATCTGCAGGTGCAGAGGGCTGCACCCTCGGCTCTTCCTGTAACTGTATGCGCTGGTACTGCTTGTGCTCATTAACAGTCTTGTGACACCTAAAGCAATACATACTCCAAGCATCAGGTTTATTGTAGATACAAGCAGCGGGCGTCTTTCCGCAGCATCTGAATCTACTGGATTGCCCTATAGCTAAGCGCTTGCAGGCTCTAAGCCACGGCTCGTCCATTCACTGAATTCTCCGTGTAGAGTTGAGGACATCCGCTGATACCACTTAGCGGCATCCTCTTGCATTTTTAGACCAGACAACTTCTCCTGTATCTGGTGAATATACAAAGTAGTCCTCAACCCTTAGCACGTTCTTTCCTCCTAACCCCCATGGCCATTCGGCGAATGTCGTGTGCCAACTGCAGGGCTGAATCGGGGTCGATGTTAATCCCAATCTCAACCTTTGCCCGAGTACTTCCCTTCTTAGGAACTACCTCGATGTACATTAAACCTTCCCAATCCCCGTTATCCTTCTCAAGAACTAGGCGCTGGTCATTTCCCGGGTCGCGCTTGGAGTTCATGTAGACCACCTTGCCCGGGACAGGCGGCAGCCCGTCCCCCGGTTCTTGGTACAGCTCGAAGTTGATTGCGTACCAAGGATAGTAGTCCCTTCCACCGTCAGTAAAGTTGTCTAGCTGCAACCAGTGCCCGCCTGTACTTGCACCCGTGATTGTATAGTAATCAAAAACCCCTTGATGCCGTTCAAATGTCCGGTTGTCTATGTGTGGTTTGCGAATAACCTTATCACCGACTTTAAACATCGACATAATCAACCCTCAACAATATTATCGTATCCGCCCCAGTCCTGTATTACTCTAGTGCCTACGTCTATCAACTCATCACGAAAGCCGTAATCGGAGAACACCATGATGTACTCCGCCGCCTTCTCTGGGTTCTCCTGCACCCAGCTAACCAGTTTCTGTTTAGAAAGCTGTGACACTACGCGGAACGCAGCCAGCAATTGCGGGTCCTCGTCCGGTGGCATGTCCCATGGCTGCCGTAAACTGGGCGTAGATGCAGAGAGCCATTGGTCTGGCTCTACTACCTTCGGGTCTCGCTCAATAGGAAGGTGCGAGAACGTACCGTCTTGCAGTACCCGCTCAAGCACTTGACCAAGGACGTTCAGGTCCAGCACCTCATCCGGCGTGTGCTCGTGCATGTACCCTACGCCGACGTTGGTGCACTCAGGAATGATTCCGACGAACTCTGCTGAGTCAGTATATACCCCCTTCTGTAAGTGCCGCTCCGTGCGTCCCAGGCGCTCTGCCAGGGTCTTGGCAAAGGTGTCTGAACAGCAGCGCATGTACCGTTGGTGCGTGATGATACCGTCACCGCGTCGGTCGAAGCTAATCATTGCCTTGACACCAGTCCAAAACCCAGTGTCATCCTTGATCGATGCAGCGCTGCCCTCACAACCTACCTCTTCATCCACGAAGAAGCAGTAGCGTCCGTGCACACCCCGCCGCAGCATCTCCAGCATCAGGTAGATACCTGCGCCGCAATCCGCCCCTAAGCAGTCAGCCTGCTGCGGATTCTTTACGAACAGTACGCCTTTGTTAGTGCAACCAACATCTGGGGCGGCACTACCGGGGCGCGCCACCGTATCGAGGTGCGACGTAAACGCCACGTCGCTTTGCTCGGAGTCCCCCACCAGCACGAAGTAGTTCCCGTGCTTGTCCTTTACGTAGCGCATATCACTGCCAAGCGCCCATTCGAGCAGCGGCTCGAACCACTTGGTACTCGCCCAGCTAGGCCGATGCGTTTGCAGTATCTGCAAGAGCAGCTGCATATCAATCCCGTGCGGATTCAAGAACATTAAGCTGCCTCCTCTACTTCTCCTTCGTCGTCGTTGCCCAGGTACTTCTCTCCCAAGCAATCAGCTGCATGCTCAGTGAGAATTAACCCGTGCACCGGGTGCTCTTCTGCGTGCTCAATAAGCACCTGCCGGTCCTGTGCAAACACCAGTTCCTCTTGGTCGTGCACTACACCCTCTACTGCGCAGTACTCGATGTCCTCGTCGTATACGTAAGCATCGTGGTAATCAGACCAGGTGCAGTTCCAGCGACTATACAGCCCTTCTCGGCCAACTGCATATACAAAGTCCCCCTCTTCGACGCAGCCATCACAGGCCATATCCCCGTCTGCGGTTTCCTGCATGTCGTCGACGGGGTAGCGCTCTTCGCAGCAGCAACACCGGGCAGTTTCTGTGTCCACGTAGATGTATCCGTCGGGATCTTGCGCCTCATAACCGTAGTCATCACGAATTACAAAGGCGTCACTCCCTTCTTCATCTACGCCGCACTGGTTGCTGTCTAGGTATGGCATCAGCACTGCACCAACGTTACTTGGGTGCGGTATACGCGCCAGCATTACCCCTTCGAGACACCCTGTGTTTCTGGTGTACCCATGCCCACGCAGGATTGCATCCGCAGCGTTGCCATAAGCACGGACGTACTCGTTAGTTTCGGTGTTAACGATTGCTCGTGCCCGTACTTCGAAGTCGTCGCCGAACAGTTCCCCGGTGTACTGGATGAACAGGCGCAGCCCATTGTCCGGCAGCCCGTGGCTGGTGGTGGCATACGTCCGCACAGGGCTACACTCAAAGGGGTAGTCGCTCATGCAGCTACTTGGGCCGCTCTCATAGGCATCGTACCATTCCTGTTCGGTCTTGCACAGGTACGTTGTAGGCTCTACGTTCATAGCCTTGAGGTCTTCGATAGCATCGCGGAAGTCTACGCCATTGCCGTAGTAGTTAGCGAGCCACTTACCTACGCGCATCTCCACGCAGCGGTACTCAGTAACCGCAGCGAAGTCCTTGTGCATGCGCGGCTGCCCCAGCATCACGATAGGTTCGCCGTTGCGGAAACCAAAGCCCAAAGGCACAGCGAATCTAGACACTACGAAGCCGTGCAACTTCATGAGCAGCGCCGCGGCGTGCACGTCTCGGATGTGGCTGCCGTAATCGTACCCAGTATACACCCGGCGCTGCTGCTCTTCTGGTGCAAGCATAATGCGTTCGAATAACTGCAGGGCTTGCTTGTGCACCTTGTAGCCGGTGAATGCTTCGACGCTAGCAAGTACACGCTCAACCACTACATCTCCGCCCTCATAGAAGTCGCGGCGACGTTCCCAGAACTTGTTGTCGATAGTGATCCGCGCCGGGGTAAGTAGTTCGAAGAAATTTCCGGAATGGTACAAGTCCACATTTTGCAACGGACCGGCAGCCTTGTACATGTCACGATATTTCGGATGAAGTGCTCCGCCTATAGTGACCTCTAAGCCCGGGGTGTTTGCGCTGACTTTGAGGAGACCCATAAGAGCCTGCAGTGCGCCCTCAGTGTGTGGGCGGTCATAACCTTGCATTTTCAAGTCCTGGAACGGGGTCCAGTAATCACCGCTGGAATACATTGATTCTTTAATCGGCAGTGCGTTTGCACCTTCCGGTAACACTACTTTCCATTCGATAGGTGCTGTGTTAGTTTCTTGCATTTTCATTTGCTCCCGAGTTAATAGAACTTCGTCATGCACTAAGAGTTCAGCGTGCGTACCACGCGGAGAGTTGTCTCTGCTTGTAGTAGGCACGGATCGCGGCTCTAAATTGCTTAAAAGCTCCGCGGTATCCATTCCGCCGTAGTGCTGCAACCACATCGAACGCAATGCGCTCTTGCAATCCGCGCGCGGCAGATTCAGTGTACTCTCGATAGGTTGTGAGAACAGTGCCAATACCCGCTTTTCTAACTCGGAGTAATCGACGCTCAACTGGCACGATTTGCTTGAGCTCATTAGGGACCTCTTTGAATGTTTCCCAAGTGCAACCGCACTTGCCCTGCGTTTCCAGCAGCCTCCACATGAAAACGGCAGCTTCGTCTACTGTGAGCATACGCTGTCCTTGAACACTACGTTGCGGGCCACTAGTACGCTGCTGCTTAGCGCTATCACCCCACCAACTGTGCGACTGGAAGTCAACCACTTATTGCCCTTCTCGGCATAGAATTCTGCGCTGGCGTGCAGTGGGCTGCACAGCGGCACTCGGTACAGCAACCCGCTTGGCTGCTTGTATACATCATACATACTTTGCTTGCTCATACAACACCCCGCACATTAAACCGGACACAGTAGCCGCGCAGGGTCATACCCAGGCGCTGTGCTTGCTCAGCATAATGCTGGCGCAGCGCTGCCTTCGCTCTGTATTCCCGCGCCAGCCCGTCGATTGTTGGTTGCTGCTTACGCATCAGCAGCGTCTCAGGATTCTTTCCGTGCATAATCTACACCCCAAATTTCGTTGTTGCTCTTACCGTCCACAGTGGGCGTTACAGCAGCATACAGGTACTGCTCCTGCACCGCGGCAAGGATGCTATAGGCTGTAATTAGTAAACTCTTCACTTCTTGCTAACGAACAGGATAATGAACAGTAATCGAAGAATCGGGCCGACAAGAAAGAATGCGCCAACTACTGCTAAGAATGTCATCATACTAACCCCCTAATTGTGAATTTACAGTGTACCAGCCCTTGGGCTCTTTGCTGCTACCCTTAGTCTTGGTCTTGCCACGCACCGTGGTGCTGAACGTGGCGGATTGCTTGGTCTGCGTATACCCTGCACGGTTCAGGGCGTCCCGGCGCTTTCTCAATTCCGAACCGGATAGCTTCTCAAGCCCCTCGAATTGTTGTTTCAACTTATCTCTGTACTTCATGTTCCCGCCTTTATGTGCCCTTTCAGTCTGGCAATCTCAATGCGCATACTGACTAACGCCGTTACCTGATTAGGGGTGAGACTCTGCAACGCAGAGAAGTGTTCTATTGTACTTTCCAGTACCGAAATGCGCCTCCCCCACGCGGCTGCGTTTTGTCTGCGCCACCTATATTCAGCATCTATCAGCTTGCTCATGCTTAGCTCCTTAGCTCCTTAGCTCCTGTATAACACTCAGCTAAGCACGGTTGCTTAGGTCAGTGTTATTGGTTGGCGGGTTACTGATTCTAGTCAGCACCTGTACAACCGCGTTGATTCAGCCTCTTCGTGGTTTCCCCCGGCTCCCCAGTCGCGCTGGGCTTGATGATTTCGTTTTCAGGGCACAATCATCTAAGCGCACCTGCTGTTTGTCGTCTCAGCTCTTGACGTTGCATCTTCACTACTACTGATTATCTAGGTTGTGGTGGTCACTGCACCGTCAAGGCACTGCACCTCCCCGCAAACCAGCTTACTACTTACTTCGGGATTCAATCTAGCTTATGTTCTTCGCGGTGTCAACCCTTTTATCGAGTATCTAGCCCTTCACACTATCTAGCTTTAATCCAGCGGAGCCTCCCGACTCTGCCCCGGTTAGCCTAGCTAGTCGCTAGTGCCTCCCGGTGATTGAACTATAGCTGCATCGAACCAAAAGAAGCAAGTACTTTTTAATGCTTTTTGCAAATATTTATCTCTAAGAGCAAAAAGGGTAAGCAGGGCAAATACTTACAGTGCCCAACCAATCTAGGGATAGCTCTAGGGATAGCACTGTGCCAGCACTAGCTGTAGCCACTGCTAGCCAATACTGCCTAGTACGAACCAATACTACCTAACACTATATAATACTACATGGAGCAGAACGCAGTGTCCGTACGCAGTGTAAGGACACGGAGTGATGCGGTGACTATGTAGGTATGTCAGCCTACTGCGTAGGCACAGGGACATACTAGTGAGTACCTAGTGAGTGCATAGTGAGTAGTAGTGTATATAGTGTCCCTAAACCCCTCCTACTCCGGTAACTTCATTTCGTATTAGCTTTCGAATGAAAGTAAGAGCAAAGGGATAGCATTGGGATAGCGCTGGATAGTGTTGAGTGTGGAAGTGCGCCCTAGTGGGGAGCGCGCAGCGTAGCATAGAATCGGCACAATGTAAAGCACTACGGATAGCCGGTGGATAGCCTAGTGCATACTAGGGGTAGCACTCGGGATAGCACAGGCAGGCACTGCAGCGCACTAGCTGGCCCACTATGGGCGCACAATGCAGGCACTAGGTAGGCCCACTAGGTGCCACACCGAGGCACACAAAATAGGTAAGGCAGAGCGCACCCCTACGGCCCACAGAGAGCGCACAGGAAGCGCCCTAGTGAGCGCACAGGGATAGGCATAGGGTAGCACTAGCGATAGCCCTAGAACGCAGCGCAGGCCCACTGAGGCCCGCTGGTGCGCCCCAGCAGGCCCAAGGTGGCCCCTAGCAGTGCCCCCCCCCCCCTAAATTGACGCCAGGCACCCCCTATGGGGGCGTTAGGGCGCGCTTGGGGGTGAGGGGAGGGGCTCGCGTGAGTCTAATAAATTTCAGGTCCAGGTATAGACGTGCACCTCAGGAGTGCCCAAGCAATGCCCAAGCAGCCCCAAGCGATACCCCGGGATACCATAGAGATACCCCGGGGAGCTCTTAGAGCTACTTAGAGCTACTTAGAGATACTTAGAGATACACCTCCCAGGCTACCTGGGATACGTCCGCTGCGTTACTGCTCCTAATCACGAAGCTATTTAGGTCCGGATTAGGTGTAGGCACATCCCGGTTCTGTGCTACGCTAGTAACCGTCAAGGCCCCGGCACTAGAAGGAAAGGTCAACCGCGTCAGCTTAACCTCAGACACCCACTTGAAGGAGTTAGCTGCGCTGCCAAAGTTTCCACGTACACGTGCATTGACTGTAGCCTCGCCAGCAACCAGCGTTGCCACTCCACGGATACCTGTGTCATCCAGTAAGTTCCTGGACATGCGCGGTGGTGTAGGCTGCACAGTATAACCACTCAGTAATGCCCAAGATACACCGTGACCGGTCATGTCGTTATTAGACATAGATACCAGGGTAGGGTCAATGCCCATAGTCCCGTGGAAGTACACAGCTCTTCCGGTACCATCGTAGCGCATGCTCACGCCATCAATCTCTAGGGATGTCTGCGCTGTCTCAGCTACATCCTTAGTGACGAAGATGTGAGAGCTGGAGTTGCGCGTGTACCGACCACCCTTAACACGGCCCCCGTTGATTCGCACACCATTCTGGCTACCATGAGCCTCGCAGTCATAAACGTAGCCACCGCCGTACGAACAGTTAAAGCCAGAGCGTACGTTGTCATAAGCTAGGCACCCCCTATAGATAGGGAAGGCTACACCGGTGTTGGAGGCGAACCCGTCCATAGCTGCGCGGTAAGCTCGACAGTTCAAGTACTCTACCCCGTTAGTGCGCGCTTGGAACCCATCGTCAGCACTGTCATAGGAAACGCAGCGAACGAACTTCACACGCTTACCAATGTCGTGAGTATCAAACCCAGCTTGGGTTGTGCTGTAGGCTTCGCAGTTAACGCCTAAGAACTCGATAGGCTCCCCCCATTTGTCCCCGTCTGCAGTGCTCTGCCAGTTCAGAGAGATTGCGTGGCGTACGTCCATAGCGTGGATATCGTGTACTTCCGTGTCCTCTGAGCAGCCAAGAACCTCCACCCCGTACCATCCGATGTTGTAGAAGCACGTACCCTTAACGGTGCTGTCTACGCAGTTATTGAACTTGATAGCACTACGCCCTTCTATATCAGAAGCCCCTGGGCGTTTGTTGCCAATAATAACCCCGTCCTGAATGTGCAAGTCCGCAGCGAAGTTGGCAGAGATGCCGATAGTAAAGAACCGGTTCAAGTCGTCGTAGCCGAACTCGTTGATGTACGGAGATACTAGGGTTACGTTCTCTACCATTGTAGGGACACCTACTTCCGCGGCATCAGACAGGTGGTAGTTATAGTGCAGCGCTTTATCCAGCCGAATACTGGTGACGCCACTGGAGGTGCTGACTCCCACCACTTTCCTAATCTGGGAAATCTTTACCCCGTACTTGTTAGGCCCGCCGTCACACGGCTTGTTAGAGCGAAGATACAAGTACGTACCTTTTACCACAGACAAAGCCCCGGCAGCCACCGTAATGACTTTGCTGCCCACCGCGGCATCCGCTGCTAACGGTACGAACGCTGAGGGTGCCGAGCCGATAATGTTAAGCACTTGACGCGCAACCGCAGCATCCGGCAGGATTCTTCCGGTATCAGTAAATTCTAGTGTAGAGTTGCTTTTGATGTTGAGCACACTCGTGGCCTGCAAGACTGTATCCACAATCAGGTGCCTATTAGGTGCACCCATGAACGTGACTATACCTGCCCAATTACTGAACCAGGAGCTGTATGCCGGGCCCACGAATTTACGGAGCAGATACCCACCGGGCACAGCAAACACAGTTCCGTTATCCACTACCGACGCAGTAGTAGTAAAGGTGAAATCCCCACCGGCGCTGCCCAGTAGGATAATCTTGTCCTGTACCTGAAAGTTTGGATATGCTAACATGCTCGCCAAGTCGGAGAACACCCGCTCTGGAGCTACTAATCTAATTAACGCCATTTACCCTCCGGTCTTAGTAAGAGCTGCTACCGCAGCGTTTACATTCTTATACTGATTCCCAATGGTCTTGCTCTGCCACTGTCTGCGCTCCCATAGGCCCCAGCACACTTTATTGCGCTGCCCGTTAATGTACTGAGAGCAGTCGAAGGTCCAGCGGTTGCTGCCCTTGTACACCCAACCGATGCCCGGGGATTTCTGCTGGTACTTGCTAATATAGCGCCAGTCCAGTACGGCCTTTCCGGCTGCTGCGTAATTCAGGCTTTTGAGGTGCCGCTTCACAGTACTGCCGTTGAAGCCAGCTACGCCTACATTATAAATGAAGTCTACAGACCCAACCAGAGCTACGTCAGAGAGCTGCATAGGAAGCCCGTCAAGAGCCTTTGCATGCTCTCCTGCTGATTGTATCAGCTGCCTCTGACAATCGCTCAGAGTGGCTCTCTGGCCCATCTTGACGCCCTTTGTCTCCCCGTAGCAGATTGTAGGGACACCGGCACTATCCTTATAGGCGGTAAGGCTCAACCCCTCGTTGTGCTGAACCACCCCGGTAATGGCACCGCCAAGCATAGTGGCCCCCGTGAGGGCTGCAATAACCTTAGTCCTTAAACTCATATTTAATAGTCCCCTTACGTGCCTGCTCCTCTAGGAGCTTGAATGTACGTCGCTTGTAATACGCATTCCACGCCAGGGTTAGCACTGCGCACACAGTCGCAGTGATGAAGCTGATAGTGCTCCAGTTCCAGCTCATTAACTCTGCCAACCAACCTCCTGATACCGTAGCGCCAGTAACTGCTGCACCTGCCCGGGTAGCGAGGTCTGCCCCAACCATGTCTCCCACCTTAATCATCCTGCTGCCCCTTCTTCCTGAACAGCTTACGAATCACCAGAATGACCACTAGGAAGACCATAGGAATGCTGGCCCCGGCTAATCCGGCGAGGATAAGACTGTAACTATCATTGTTAACCACCTGCAGGCGCTCTGCCTGGATTGTCCCGGTGCTAATAGTTTGCACCTGCTTCTTACTGGACGTGTCCAAAGTGCCTACGTTAGAATCCTGTACATCAGTTTTGTTGGTGGTGCTGGAGTCCACCTTGTTATTCAAGCCAACGGTTTGTTTGGTGTTCTCGGCACCAACCTGAGCAGATACATCCGGCTTAGAACCAACTAAGCCGGTGAGTGCAGAGGTCGCCGAGCAACCAGTCAGAGTAACCGCGAGCAGCAACCCAGCGACCAGTTTACGCATTAGCTAGCGGCCTTCACTTCGTTTACCGCCTTTTCCAGTGCAGCAATCTTGGTATCGAAGGCGACACCAGTCTGGTCCACGTTCTGCGGCTGCGTAAGGATAGCATACAGGTCCTTACCGAGAATGTTCAGCTGACGCAGCAGCTCCTGCTGTTGCTCTGAGGTTGCTTTTGCAATTGTCATAATATATTCCTTATAAGTTAGGAGAGGGTGATGCCAGTAATAACGCCGTCGGTCACTGCAAAGGTAACGGTATTGGTGAAGGTGCCTGTGGGGGTTACTCCGGTCAGCGCTTGACCGTTAGTAACGATAGCAGCCGTGGCTGGTGCTGCTACGCGGGACACTGCGCCGTCAGCTACTACAGCGGAACCTGTTACGGTTTTGTTATTAGCACTGTCAGCAATAGTCACTGCGGCTGTATTACCGACCATTGTAGTGGTTGCAGGCAGTACTACTTGCTTTAATGCCCCGCCCTTCACCTGTAAAGTGCCGGTAATGTTCTGTGCACCGGTGCTGTTCGTCACCTTACCCGTAGCACCATTGCTCACGATAACCTGGTTATCCGGGGTAGCTGAACCAGTGGCAGCTAGTGCAGACACCAGTGCTTCTCCTGCTGCATCTACAGCTGGACCTAATGCCAACAGCGGCCCTGTGTCGTGTGCAAGAGTCACGGCCTTATCTAACTCAATGGCAGCGTCACGTACTGCCTGGCGCTTTGCTAGTGTCGCTTTTGCAAATGCCATTATCTTCTTCCTCTATGTTGTTTACCTCTGCCCCGGTTCTGCAACCTAGCAGCTACGCCCCGAAGTCCCTTAGACACTTTGCTCTGTGCCCAATCCAGCGGGTTCTCAATGAAAGCCCGGGCCATCTTCTCAGACTCACGCTCAGCCACCACTTTCTCATCTTCCACCAGATGCCCATTCAGCGTAGCCACCATCATGGCGATTGCGTCTGCTCGGTCATCCTTCGCCAGACTACCACGGTCGTACGTGATACCGGACAACTGCGCGAACGCAGAGTACAGCCAACGTCTATCGCGAGAGTACGCCATACAGGTGCCGATATCGTCGTGAATAGCACGCTCATGCACCACCAGGCGGTGACGACGAGTAACTGGGCTGATTGTGTCGATGATACGACGCTCTTTCTGCGTGGAGTTGTTCAGATCCCGTACACCAATACCGGCGAGACGCCGCTCCCGTAACCGGTTCAGGATAAGCATAGACACGGTACCGTGCCCCATGTTGCTCTCCACCACCATATCCGGGATGTCTAACTCTACGCACAGGTCAATCAGTTTATCAATGTTCTCTTCGCTGATACCTCCTTGGAAGCCACCTACGGAGAATAGGTGAATGTACGAGTTCGCAGCACCGCCAGCAGCGTATGAAACTTCATCACCCAACTAGGAGATGTATACTGCGGTCCAACCTTTAGTATGCTTACGCTGCCCCTTGCATACCTTATGAACGTTCTGTCTAACAAGACCGTGCTCTGCACAGAACGCTTCTAGGACTTCAGGTTCAAACACTTCACCTTCTGGACTGGTTAAACGTACACGCTTACCAGTGCCGTAGTTGTGAGGTAATTGCCCCGGTTGGAACCTTGCATCAAACCCTACCTTGTGCTTATACCACTCCGGAGCAGCTTGTGCCCCGCCTGCCATGTAGTTCCAACCCATCCGCAATTTAGGACGTAGGTTGTACTCCATTTGACAAGCCTCATCGAATGGCAATTCCGCGAGTTTAACTATCTCTACAGAGTCTTTCCCAAGCTCTCTCAGTATCTGCCCTACTGGACGCTTACTGGTCACGTGCTGGGAAAGTCTAAACTTAAGGGAGTTCTTAGTAATACCAATGTACCCTTCCGAGGTATCTTCACACCCAATCTTACGGATGTGATATACCTTGTACAGGCGTTGGCGGTCTACGTGTTTGATGCTTTTAAAGTTTGTCATTTAATGCTCCTTAGCATATCTCGACTATTAGTGTTACGGAAGGTCGTTACTCTTCCTCTATACGTCACCGTATAGTTCAGACTATATCTTCACTTGACCATAAGTCAAGGCCCACTGTTTCCATCTAACTTTAGATGTACAATTAGTCGTTACACCTTCCACTTAAGTGGCTTGGCTCGGTATTGTCTCGTAGAGAGTTTCACCGAATTTAATGGGTGTTGTTAAGGCTGAGGCAGTAAAGGAGTTTACCACAGCCAGCTGGGTCAATGACCATTAGCTTATGCTGGTACGGCAGGTGCATGTCCCCGTAGAATGCCGGGAAGTACATCTGCTGGCCCATAATCCCCTCATGCTCGTGCTGGTACAGGTACCGGCGGTCCGCAATGTAGGAGAATGTCTCCGGGGAGGAATCCTGGCTGCCGGAGTAAACCAGCATATCCGAGAGCTTGATGCGCGTACGCATTTGGTCTGACAGGGTGGTGTCGAGCATGTACTGCAGCTGGAAGCCTTCCGGACCGAAGTCCAGCTCCTTCTCAATCAGTGCATCCTCGTCATAGCGCCCGGTGTCCGTGCTCTCACCTAGCGTCCCGTCGACACCGAAGCCGGTGCGTTTATAGCCGCGCTCAATAAGCTCCAGGATATAAGGAGCAAGTGTACTTCCATATCGCTCTTCCATTTCAACAGACGGAATGCGCCCAGGCCATACGCGGACCTCGAAGCCACGTCCCGGCAGGGTTTTATAGATACTGTCCTTGGTCTGCGGTGTACCCAGGTACAGCGTATCCCCGTGCGTACAGATAGCTGCGAAGTCTTTAGAAATCATCAGCAGCTGCTCACGCTGGGTTTGTGTTAAGCCGTTCTTGGTTGTTTCAATATCGTCAGGAATCAGCAGGTCCGCGCGCTTCCCCTGCAGAGATGCAGTGATACCTACACAGGCTACGCTGGCGGACTTGTCCAGCGGTTTCAGGTCGCAGTTGACATCATAGCCTTCGAATGAAGTACGGTCCCCACGAGTAGGGTCAGCCTTCAAGTAGCACAGCAGCGGCCAGGTTTCCAGCATACGGATGATAAGGTTCGCAACGTCGGACGCCTGCTTCTCTGCACCTGACACAATCAAGATACGGCATGATTGGTCCTGGATGAGCCTCCAGACGGCGTACAGTGCAGCTAGTGTAGACTTAGCCTCACCACGCTGCGCGGCCACCATGCGCTTCCTGGGGCCCTTCTGCATGTACTCTGCAATGTTGGCCTGCATGTCCGTGAGCGTAAAGCCCAGGAACCGCATACCGATGTACGCAAATTCCCGGAAGTCGCTTAGAGCGGCGGCCATCATCATCGCGATATCCTCGCGCTCCTCTTTGGGAATACTGCGCGGATTCGCACTATAACCAGTAAGTTTCTGGTTGAGCATGCGCAGTCTTCGCGCAGTCTTCACAGATACCATTAGACAATCCCTTCTAGTAAGTCCTCAGAGTCTGAACCACCAACTTTATTTAGAATCTCTTGCTTACGCGCCTCTCTACGCGCCGCTAGTTCGTCATCGAATTCGTCACGAAGGTCCTGCATCTCCTCGGAATCTGCGTCCGCGGTGATGTCATTGTCCTTCAAGAACTTGGCGATAACCGATTTATCTGCGGCGGGGAGCGGCACCTCATCTTCCTTAGACTGCTTGATTTCTTCAATCAAGGCCTCGGTGAACATGCGGTGCAGCTCCGAGAGGCGACTACGTTTAGCTGCCCCTGCCATATTTTCTCCTGTTACGTTCCCAGCACCCCACTAGTGCGCAGCGCTGCCAGTAGAGCATTAAATTTATCCACTACATCCCCTGTGCCTGTTGCGTTAGATACAGCTGCAGCCTTGTCCAGATACGCCAAATCTCCCAAGGAGTCGGCCAAGTAATCTACGGATGCTTGTGAGGCGAAGCCATCCCCCGCAGTTACGTCGGCCCCCAGCCGGGCAGCCACAACCGTTCCGGCGGGGAGGGTCTCTGCAAACAGTATCGTATTATCTACAATCTCGAAACTGTAGCCACGAATCTGCCCAACCCCGTTAAGCTCCACCACCGCCTTAGTGAAGGCTAGGCCTGGAGTTACTTCGTCTGTATCCGCTGTCAATACTGTGCTCCACGGGTAACTTACCGTTTCTACACCGCTTATAAAGGTGTTCTCCAGAGCGGACGTACGCATACTCAAGGCATCGTCAGCGGCCTTCCGCGTAGCGGCCTCTGCGTCAATGCGCTGCCCTAGTAAGGTGTCCGCGGCATCTACATAAGACTTGGTGGCGGCATCTTGGGCGTTGATTGGGTTGGCTAAGTCGGTTATGCGGTACCCGTTCATGCTAATAGTGCCGTAGAATCCGGGGATAGCCCGACCCTCCACCAGTTCTTGCGCCAGATGCAAGAACTGCGTGTTTTGGGAGTCTACGTTTACCTCAATGAACGGAGAACCGCTGGCGAACTCAATGTACAGATACTCCCGCTCCGTCTTGCGGATTAGTAGCACAGTCGTGCTTGCTGCCAAGGCTGTGTTTAGCCTGATATTAGTAGCGCTGGTCCAAGTGTATCCAGTGGTTTCGACGCCGTCGAGATATACGTGAATATAGGACTTGTCCAAATACTCAATATCGCACTGGATATCCTGGGTACCAGCTGACTTGATTTGCTCTTGCCAGCTGAATGCCACGTTAGTCGTCTCCAAAGTTATTGATGATAGCTCGCGTAGGTGCGAATTCCTGGATTAGCGGTACCTGCTTAGTGAAGGTCTTGATATCCATATTACCGGTAGCCAGGCCCTGCACAGCCCCAAGCAGTCCTGTGACATAACCCATAGACGCCAGCGAGTGTCGGGGAGAATCCCCCAGGAAGATATCCTGCAGTAAGGATATACCGCCAATGGCACTCATACCCATCACGGACTCGCCGATGAGTTTCTGGGTGTCTACGTCCTTCCCATCCATGCCGTGCTTAGCCATAGTAGCCAGCAGCATCAACGGAAACTGGTACGCCATAATATGGGCTACACCAATCCACCCAGCATCGTTCAGCTCTCTACGCAGAATCTTGTTAGTGGCAGCCAGTGCGAAGCTCTGGTACCCTACAATGACTTTGCCGATGGGGTTGAACTGTGCAAAGTGTGAAGTCTCGCCAGTACGGACCTGCTGTACCAGGTAGTCCATCATACGCGTCCCCACAACCTCAACTTGCATTTGCAGGTCCGGCTGGAACATAGCGCCAGGGTTAGCCTTGTTGGCGGCGATAGCTCGGTCGGCAACGTCTCGGGTAAGCCCGAAACGCTCTAGACGCTTAAACGCCTCAGCGTCACCCTTGAACATCTGCGTAAGCTCATCTGCCACAATACCGGAGTTCAGGTTAACCTGCAGCCGGTGCACCATACTCATGCCGTTGACGTGACGTGCAGCCTGCCCAACGTTCTGGGTGACGTTGAACCAAGAGGCCTGACGGGTCAGGTCCAAGTTATCGTCGGCGTACGTATTCAACCAGCGGAAGCGCATCTCCTTCTGGATGTTGCCCCGCAGCACGGTGTCTAGACGAGCAGCCATATCCGAAGTATTGATAGCTACGGCACCTTCCTTGAACCAAGGCTGGTCACGCATACTACGCAGCACTCTAGCCATACCGAACTCCTTCATAGCCAGAGCAGTGTCAGTCAGCTGATACAACCCGGAGTTCTTAAGCATGGTAGCGTTCGCCATGTTCCCCGCTGCACGCAGCAAGTCCGGAAGCTGCCCAGCGTCAGCAGGTGCCCCACCCAGTATAAAGTCAATGGTGTCGTTGACGGTCTTCTCCCACTTAGCGGAATCCGCCAGTGCATGCTTAGACTCATCAATCATCTTAGCGAGCTGTCCCAGGTCCTGTACGCCTGCGTAGGCCATACCTACACGGCCGGACATACGGTTAGTGTACCCGTGCATAACCTTGGCTACGTCAGTATCCATCAGGTCCTGCATGCGCATGCTCTTACCGTTCACCAGATACTCTTTGTCCATGTTGAACCGAGTACGCTGACGCAGGTTCCGCGCAGGGGATGTGCTGCCGGATTCGCGTACGTTACCAGCCAAGAAGCTCTGGATTGCAGACTCATCTACGCCAGCGCTACGCATAGCCATGACGACCTCGTCGTTACCCATACCGTTAATCAGCTGCTTCCACATAGGGCCAGACTGCCCGGCACGGCCATTATAGATACCGTCAACCATCTCCTTGGCAACACGCTGCACTACCTCTGACTCCATGCTCGGGTACACATCCCGTAGGGCGGACCGGAACAGGGCGCGGTAGTCATCCAGAGTGTTACCCTGTGCAATACCTTGACGCATCTTGTCGTAGCTGTACTGACGCGGGAAATAGTAGTCAGATTTAACCAACGCACCATCGTCAACCAAACCAGCGGCGCGCATATGCTCGTACCACTTACCCGCCCACCCGGACCTGCGGTATGCATCTACCAGTGGGGCAATCTCTGCATCAGGTACAGGCACAGGACGCCCGTTTACGTCGGCGCTATAAGCAGCATCCAGGTACTTGCCCAGGCGGTCTTCCAGTGCAGCCCGCTCGGCTCGGAACTTGCTCCTATGGAAGAAGCGCTCAGAGAAACCTACACCCTTATCCTTCAACGCGCCCAGGATAGCGTCTTCCACTACGCTGGCGCTAGCATCCATCTCCAAAGTGAGGTTGCGCTTGAAGTCCACTACAGATGGGCGACGGCCACCTACGGCGGACGCGTCTGACACTAGCAGTTTAGCCAAGTCTTCATTGCCTTGAGCGATGTTGTCATACAGGGCAAACATAGTAGCGAGCTTCTTCTTAGCGCCATCCAGCATAGCTTGGGCACCCTTAGCCTCGTTGAGGGTAGTGCTGCCCGCCAGGTCCTGGAAGGCTTCGCTACGGAAGCTCTGGGCTTGGTCTGCATAATCCTTAGCTGTCCACTTAACGGCGTCCTCGTACGCATCCAAGACATCTTCCAAGGCAGAACCTTTGGCCTTGATGCCCAGGGCATTCATGATGTACTCGCCCAGTTGGCGGAGCATGCTCTTGCCGGTGGGGGATTTCGTCCGTGCCAGGTGCTCAACCCACTCCGGGCTGTCGCCTAAGCCTGCAAGCATCTCGTGCACGTTGCTTGCATAATACCGCATACGTGGCGTCAGGGTGGAGTCAGCTGCAATAACAGCACGCACTTCCTCCAGGCGCTTAGCAATCTCGGGGTTACTGTCAACGGCGCGCGCAGTGGCGGCATGAATCAGTTCGTGCACAGCTACCCTGCTTGTGTCTGCATCCATGGCGCGCAGTGCGTCCCCGGCTGCAGTCCAGGTGCTGCCATTAGCTCGCTTAGGCGCGCGCAGAGATACCTCTCCTCGCTTAGCTAAATCTTGTTGTGCATAAGTGTAGCGGCTACGGTTTGCGGAGCCTGCTACCAGTTTAAAATCAATGTCGTTTACAGCATCGCCCAGCGTGTCCAGAATAGCCTTCTGACCTGCCGTTAAGTGTTCAGACTTCTTCAAGAACTGAACTACGTGCTGTGCTTTCATGTTCACGGAGGCGGTGTTGTTTCTAGATACTTGGATGCTTTCATCCAGTGTCTTAGTGAGGATTTCCTCCCCCCCTCCTACTCCGGTAACATTAGCATCCCTAGCTGTACGGGTTGTAGGCGCTTCTGGGTCGAACATAGGCTCACGCCCAGTACGAGCCTTGGCGGCAGCTTTAGCAGCCTTAGACATATCCCAGAGCTGGTCTAACCCGGCTACGCCTGCTATCAGTGCAGTTACAGCAGCAGACTGACCCAGTTGGTCCTGTGCATAGAATGCAGAGCCTACGTCAGCAGCGCGGATAGCGGTACGTGCAGCTAAGCCCGCGCGGCCAGCAATACCGGCGGCGGACATCGGGGCCAGGATGAACGGGGAGTCCCCTACCAACATACCCGCGAACCCGGCTACTGTGTTGTCAGCCATTAAGCGGTCACGGTCGCGCTGCTCGAGCATCTGCTGCATGCGGTAGTTATAGTCCTCGACTGACACCGAGTCGTGCAAGTAATCAATCTCTTCCTGATTTGGAGCATACAGCTTAGCCCGGGTATCGCTGCTCAGAGTCTGCTTGGCGTTAAAGTTCTGGTCCCGGTCAAATGCCGGGGCAGAGGCCTTACGGATAGCCGCGGCGATGATACTGTTGCCCATACCCGACGCAAAGCTCTCTGCGGCTGTAGTAGCTGGAGTCTTGGCCTGCGCCAATAAGGAGGCACGCTCCAGTGCGTTCAGGCCGTTATCTCCGGCATCGTTCCAATCTACGCGCTCAGGCGCAGGTTTAAGTGTTGCGCCCTTAGCAGAATCCTTTTCCTGTGGATTCGGTTCTTGGTTCAGAAACTGAGCCATAATATCTCCTAAAAGAATTTTGATAAGGGGAGGCCCCGGAGGGCCTCTAGTTAGTGTGTTGCCTCAAAGAGCCAATCACGTAGGTTTTGTTCCAGGTACTTCTTGCGCTCAGGTTGGGCCTGCTTGTACGCCGGGGTATTCCGCAGCGCTTGCCAAGCCCTACCCTGGGCCGCAGATACAGGATACTGATACGCCCCCACCGGGGACTTAGCAGCCTTGCGTACCTGTGCCACCGCCTCTGCTACGGGGCCAGAGCTACCGTTACCCCCATGATAGTTAAGGTCCACCATAACCTTTAACGCCTCGTCGGAGGCATTCAAACCCTGCCCCTTGAGTTGCTTCTGCACGTTCGGAACGTACTGCTTCTCCATAGAGGATTTGAGGATACTGATACCGTCGTCAATGGTTACTTTCCGAGGAACTGGCATGCCAGAGTTAACGTGCAGACCGAAGCCTACGCTACCCTTGCCCTTGCCTTCTCGGAACCCTTCGAACTTCATAGTGGTGGCGAGGATATCACTAAACAGCGATGGTTCCAGCCCAACCGCATTACGGCCGTTGACCTGCACGCTGACAGCACGTCCGTTGTCGTGGTCGTAGAAGGTGGCGGGACGTACACCCACTTGCTCGCCGCCAATCTTCATCTCTCCAGCCAGTGCTGAATCATACGCAGCTTGTGCAGTAGACTGAACGTCGCGAAGGTTCACAGACATAGTCTGGAATGTGCCCTTCTTGTCGAACACGGTTACGGTCATGTTCTGACCTGCGTTGCCCGCGGTGGCGGCCTGCACCACTACGCGTTCCATGTTGCTGGGGTCAGTGATAGCCTGGACTTGGTTTTGAATCTGCTGTTGCAGCGTAGCCTTGAACTGTTCCTGGTCGCCCTTGTAGTCACCCATGATAGACTGCAGAGAGGTACCGGCAGGCAGATACACGTGCCGCGGCGTACCGGCAATTTCCAGCTCGAGCTTACGGGCTTGTATGTTACCCTTGAGCATCGTGTTGATGTCCTCGGCATCCTTACCTACCAGAGATTCTGGGTTGCGGCTGTACGTATAACGGTACTCCTCCTCCATAGCAGCGCGCGCTTCCTGGCGCTGAGCGTCGGCATCGCCAAAGAAACTGAACCAGTTGCTGGTACCGCTAGGGTCCACCATCTTGTCCGTGGGGTTACTTTGGATGTTGCTGTAGCGACCACTGGCCTTGTTACGCGCCTGGCGGCGCAGGTCGTCCAAGATAGTGTTGCTGGCGTTACTCGGGTTTTGTGCGATAGCTTTCTGCACTACCCCCTGCCACTCGGATGGGACCTCAGACAGCAGTGCCATCTTCCCTAAGTCCGTACTGGTGCTATAAGCCTGTGCCCACAGGTTGATGCTGTTGACGTTCTCGCGGGAAACCTCGCCGCCCTCACCGAGCTGGTCCAGCGTAGTCAGTGTACGCGCCATGTCCGAAGACATGCGCTTGTGCGCCTCGTTGACGGCCCACGCATCCTTGCTGTTGCTTCCGTATGCCAGCAGCTGCAGGTTCCCTTCCGGGGTATCCGGAAAGCTCTTGAGCAACTCATTGCGCGCCTTGCCCAGGTCGCCCTTGTACATCCCCGCCAGGGTGGAGCTTGGCATATTCCCAGTAATTGCTGTACGCAATGCCTGAGTGTCCGCTGCCTTCTCGCGAATGGTCTGGGCCTTGTTCCAGAACTCCATGCTGGTCCCAGCGCTGAGCACGTCCGATGCCGACAGCTCAATGACACGACTACGAATACGCGCCATTGTCTGTTCCTGCTGCTCTGGGGTCTGCCCCTCAAGAGACTGGATTTCATCGGAGATTTCGAAACGGGCTTGGGTCTCAATCTGAGCACCGGCGCGCTTGAACTCCTGATACAGCGCCGCGTTGACGTCTACAGAGTTGACACCAAGTTCCTTAGTGGCCATTTCCTGCAGCTGGTTGATTACCAGCGGATCCTGGGTCTGCTGCGCTACACTGACCAGATACTGCTTGGCCCGGTCCAGCTTCTTGCTCTTGTCCAGGTGCTCGGCGGCCAGAATACTGTCTAAACCGGTCTTGATAGACATCTGCGCAGCGGCGCCCTGCCCTGCTTGTAGGCGCTGATAGAACTCATCACTGGACGAGCTTAGGCCCCGGTCAAGGGCACGGTCGGCTTGAGCCACAGCAAACGCAGCTCGACCTTTCTGGAAGGCTGTGTAGTTCGCCATACTGGTAGCACGGAGCTGCTGTAGTATATTCGTAGCAGACTGCTTGGACATATCCGGGAGATACATACCAAGCTTGTCTGACATTGACTGGACATGCTCTTGCTCCTGCTGCTGGAATTCCTCGTCAGTCAGGCCAGACTCAGCAGCTTTCTTAGCCCGTGCGATGCTATCTGTGCGCCACTTGGCTAGAGAGTCGTACGCGGCGGCGGATACGTAGCCATCCTGGTAGGCTTCGCGTACGAAGATGTTCTGCTTCTGTACAGCCTCATCCTTGGAGGCCATTGCATCCACGGCACCCTGGGCATCCATAGCGCCGCGCACTGTGGCGGCGGCTGCATTTTCTTTGATTCCTTCCTCGAAGCCTACCCCGAAGTCCTGTACGAAACCGGACAGTGCGGCTAATCGGTTGACCTTGCTTGCGTCTACTGCTACTTCACCGGCAGAAGGGGGTAGTTGTACCTCATTGGATTGGAGTTGTACTCCACCAATATTAAGCCCCTGCCGGGTGGGTTGAATTACAGGCATTTACTTCCCCCTCTATTTACCAGGTGTGAACCTTGCTATCCCCCTTGCTGCCCCACAGGTCGTACAGAAACGAGTTCTGTGCTGTAGGCTCCACGCCGGGTGCACTAGGTTCCGGTGTAGTTTCTGATAGCTTATTACCAACGTACTGTCCGAGCATCTGCCCGCCTACGCTGAGGGCCATGTTGAACATCTTGTCGTAGCCGCTCTCCATGTCCATATTCGCTAGTCCGGAATCAACGGTCTTATCCACCAGCATGCGGAAGCCCTCTTCCTGAGTTGCCTGCTGGTCTCTTACGCTGGCCTCTTGACGTCCCGCTACCGTGTTGACGGTGGCTACGGCGTCCTTAACAGAAGCCCCCGTAGTGCCGGAGGCTGCTGCCTGCAGCCCTACTTGGCTCTGTGCCTGCAGCTTCTGCTGCTGGATGTTAAACAGGGATACCTCAGTCCGGTCCCTGGACTGAGCGCGCTGTAGCGCGATGTCATTTAGCTGTTTGGCTGTCTGTTGAATCGCAGCCTTGTTCCTGGCCTTGGACACTTCAATCTGCGCCCCAGCACCTAGCAGTTTAGAGCCTGCTAGGGCTGCGGCTGCCCACCACATACCCATATTAAATTCTCCGTCTGCGTTGGTTGTAGCGCAGGATATACGAGATATCCAGCACGTTCAGTTCCATAGAACCCCCAGTAAACAGCGTCACCTCGGTTGTGTCTGCGTTAGTACGGCACGGCACGGTAATCGTAGCCAGGTCCATACGCAGGCTCTGCCCAAGCGTCAGCTCCTTTGAGTTCATCAGGATACCAGTTAGTTCACCACCCCAGTTGACGTCCCGTGGGGTGTCTAGTACCTGTACGTCGAAGTGCCCAGAGTTACGTACTGCTACGTCCAGGCGCAGCAGGCGCACGTGCCCACTTCCCACTAGCTTGTCATTCTGGTCCCGCAGAATAGGTGTAGTTAGAGTGAACGTACTGCGGTAGCGTCTCCCAATTACGTAGGTGCCATCAGGTACACCACGCACAACCCGCAGGGTGTTCTCCCCGGCAATATCCTTGATGCCAACCTCAGTGGGTCCCATAGGGTTGCTGGGTAGGTACGTTAGGATAAGCTCTTCCTTGTAACGGTCAGCCCACCCAACTGAGCGCAGTACCTCTGGAACAGTGAACACCCCGTCCTGTACTTGAACTTGCTTCTGCAAATCCGAGTAGGCTTCGCGGTACTCCGAACCTAGCTGATAACCTTCACGCGGGTCCATAGACACAATCAGGAGCTTGTTGCTGGGACTGGGTCCTTGCATGTACAAGAACACCTCATCTTCCAGCGCCTGTACGCTCAGGATTGGATACGGGAACGACCACTTATGCCACGCTGCTTGCATCTTAGCGCCGTCACTTCCGCCCCACATGAACTCATAGATCAGCAGGCTATTGCGCTCCCCGGACATGCGCGAGAAGGCCATATTGGTGACGCTGGAGTTTTGCATCTGCAATACCCTGCCAGGGATATACCGCGGTAGGTGCACCGTGGCGTCCTGTGTGGTGTACTGCGACGAAGTGTAGGGTGACGGGATTAGCTCCAGGATACCTGCGTAGCTGTCGTTGCGCTTGTTCGGGTAGATTACTGTCTGTCCCGCCATCACCGGGGTAACGCGGCTGTCGCACTCGTATGTGCTGGTAATGCTAATACTGGCGTTAGTAGGCGTAAGCACCACAGAGCCCGGTACAACGGCCTGCATGCTGTTAGCGAACAGGACCAGGTCCCGGTTGAACTGCACAGCGGTACGGTACACAGAATCCTGGGCGGACGCAGAGCTAATACTGATACGGTCCGTATCCAGCAGAGACGTCACAGTAGAGCGGTAGAAGCGCTGATACAGGCCTGAGGCTGACATATCCACGGAGCTGCCACTAAGCAGAACCAAGCGGCCCTGGAAGGCTGCGATACCAGTAATGTAGCCGTTCTCGACGAATCCCGGGTTGCTGTTGTTGTCATCGTTTCCCGCTAGGCGGCCTTCCCAATCCCGCGCAACGATGTTGTCATCCGCGGCGAGCTCTCTGGGCATGTTCGTAATCTTGGCGATGCTGCCGTACGCCCCCACCTCAGACCAGGTGCGGGTACTATAATCGAACCGGTACCACACTGTCTCAGACGAGGCCGTACCCACTCGGCACATCGCCCCATCGGCTTCTGCGGGGAGCTGTGCAGGTAGGTCCTGCTCCTGGTCTACGCGAGACTGGTTGGATACCCCGGCATAAGTATCGCCCGCGTCAGAGGATACCACGCAGTTGCTCAACCCATAGAAGAACAAGTACGCGCCGCGTACGCTAACGTTCCCAGAGGGCAACCCGTTCGCTACAAGAGAGTCCCGCAGTTGCTGGGCGACGTAAGCACCAGACACCTCCTCAGCGTTGCCACTGGTGCTACCAGCAGCCGGTGCAGTGTAGTCCCCAGTGTAGTCTGCCCCCGCAGAAGTAACGGTGACGTTCCAGCGTTTCTGAAATGCTGCAGATTTAACGTAGAAGAACCCAGTGGTGCTGGGGTCGATACGCCCAGTGTTGTCCACGGTTGTGTTCGGAGCCATCTCCGTGTTCAGGATATAAGTCAGGCCAGCAATGCTTGCGGTCTGCAAAGAGGTCTGGCCTACGGTGGTAACAAAGTACGGGTCATTGCCGGAGTTAAGAATAGTCTTTCCATTCTTAGCCAGCAACCACCAATTACCATTACTGGTATTAATCAGCAGGTGCCTACCGTCAGTTCCACGCTCCACGTATTCAGTGAACAGGGAATCAAGCCCAGGGTTATCAATCGTGCTCTCCCAGACAACCCCACCCGGAGGTCTGCGGCGGATACCAGAAACCGGGTCGCTGAGCATATTCAGCTGCGCCCCTAGTTGCCCGGGTTGGCGCTCTCTTGGAACCTGCTGGGAGACGCCCTGCAGCAAGCTCTGAATTGTGCCCTCTAACGCCCGTATAGGTGTTTGTGCCATAACCTCTCCTTAAACCATAAAACGAGCGCGGCGGATTCTGCGTGCAAAGCGTGTCTTGCTGGTGCTGAACTTCTGGTTGCGCAGATGCTCACGCAGCACCATGCTCTTGTAACGCTCAGCTTCCTGTGCGTAATTAGCGTAGTTGCTGTCACCACCCAGGTCGTTGAGATATACCTGCGCAGTGGTGTAGTTAGCCACCCACATAGCCGCGTGCTCCGGCAGGTCCTCAAAATCCAAGTCCAGGACTATTTTGAGCTTAACGGAGCTGTCGAAATATTGGTTCTGCTCCATCAGGTCGTACAGGTTCCCATCGCGTACTCCGTATTTGGAGTCGGAACCAGCATCGTATACAGCCAACTGGTTCCACGGCACTTTAATAAAACCGTCAGTAGTAGGCGTAACTTCACGCTCCACCACGTTAAACCAGAACCCCGTGCTGAGTAACCCCCGACGGTTGCGTGCAAGTGCAGAGCGAGCTAACCCCGCACTGGGGTTGCTAGTATTGACGTCCATAACGCGAGACTCCCCCAGGGCTTCCAGCGTCAGGTTCACAGCATCTAATTCACGGATAAACCACCCCCGGCACGAAACCGTGCTCTTCAAGTTTAGCGCGCAGGTACGCTGCGCGGGCATCAAGTGCTGTATCAAAGCTGCCAATTGTGCGATTCTTGCCGTAATTGCATATTTGAGCCACAAACTTGCTCTGCTGCTTGGCAAAGTAGAAACCCCGAGCCTTGGTTAGGTTACACAAGTTCTGTCTCTTAGTGGCGGCGCGCAGGTTCTCTATCCGGTTATCTTTGCGGTTTCCGTTTATGTGGTCCACGGTGTCCGGCCACTCCCCATATACTAGAAAGTATACCACCCGGTGACTCGTGTACTTCTTACCACGTACAACTATCTGGTAGTACCCAGTTACCCCCGAGTGTGTACACCCAGCAACATCGCCTGCTTTGTATGTATTACGGTACCCATCAACCTTCCAGCGCAACCCGCTAGGGCTGGTGGGGTCGTACATTAGTAATTCTCTCATATTTGTTCCTCTATTAAAGACCCCTTGGACCCTTAAGACAGGGACAAAAAAAAGCCCCTGGCACCCGAAGGCACCAGGGGCGCGTATTACTCTTCCGCAGTGTCGGCGGCTACGTCAGCCGCCTTACGGGTTTTCTTGGTAGCCTTGCGGCCAGATTCGACCGAGGCCACCTGGATGTTCTTCGCTACATCGGTGGCGGCCTTAACCGCCTCCCGCTGAGCCGCATTGGCCTGGAGAGTCTCCAGACCGAACATAGCGATTACTGCCATTGAACCTCCAATTAGCGCTTGGCGTTGAAAGCGAACTTAGTCACTGCGGCGGTATCCGGACGACGCAGACCGATGTTGTACATCGCGTAGCAGTCCAGAACGTTGCTGAACTCACGCTCATCGTCCCAGATACGGGAGGTGAACGGCTTAGCTTCAACAGTCACCAGGGTCTTGGACTTGCTGAAAGTCACCATACGGCACAGTGCGTCGTCATCGGTGACGGTGTAAGCACTACCCAGCGGATGCGTACCAGCTTTAGTAGGGAACTCGGTGCACTCTACTACAGGTACGCCGTTCATCTTCACTACACGACGGTCTTTGTAACCGTCGTTGTTGGATGCACCGAAGTCCAGGTTCAGGAGCTTCGGATGCTCCAGCAGACGCGAATAGGTGTCGACATCCACCAGGGTAATCATGTCCGCCAGCGGAGTCTTGCGCTTGATGAGCTCATCAATACCAGCCTTGTGTGCCAGGTTGATGTTCATTGCGTTAGCTTCCATCTCCGCCTGGGTCAGCTGTTTATCCGGCGTATCGCCCGCCACCAGGATAGAGGCACCGACTTCGATACCGTCGTTGAACGCTGGCTTCAAGTGCGCTGGAGCAACCCAGGAACGGCCCTTGATGAGCTGAATCAGGTGCGCCTGGTCGAAGGTCTCTGCGAACTCAGAGCCGTTGTTCTGGCCCATCTCGGTCAGGAAGTCTGGGCCGGTCCAGTCATCCTGGTAGTCAATCGGGTTACGGATATACAGCACCGTATCCACCACGATAAGCATCTTATCGTTACGGACCGGGGTGCTATCCAGCGCCTCACCGGAGCGACGGCCCTTCACCGAGGAGGTGTTCAGGCGGTCAATACGGTAGGTGTTGGAGCCGCTGATAGAGCGCTGGCTGGAGAGGCCCAGGAACAGAGCCTGATAAGTAAAGCGGGTGTCAACCTCGTTTTGGTAGACTTCTAAATGAACATCTACGTCGGAGGCAGCTCCTGCCCAGTGGGCTCTTGTCAAGTTAGCTTTATAGATGGTATCTGTCATATCTTACTTTTCCTTTTAAATGAGATTAAAGACCTACGCGCTTACCAGCTTCACGGCGTGCGAGCAAATCATTATAACGTTGACTGAACTGCGGAGATGCCAAGCTACGGTTGCCCGCTTCCTGACGGAGTTTGGTGTACTCTGCACGGAATTCCGCAGCAGATAGTGCGTTGTTGCTGGCTACGCCCCGTACCGTTGGGTTCTGCGTCTTGATAAGACCCATATCCCGGCAGAAGCTCGCCACCAACTCGGCGGCCTGCTTAAGCTCACCCGAGTTAGCGAGTACACGAGCCGCGTTACGAAGAGGTTCAGGGGCCTTGGAATTAAACAGCTGCGCTGCCACCTCCCAGTTATCCTTCCCGCCTACAATATCGTAAGCTTCCTGTACTGCCTTGGTGGCTTGACCAACCTGGTCTTCCAGGTACGCCTTGGCCAGCAGCTCTGCATAAGCAGCGTGCTCTCCGAAACGTTCCTTAATGAAGGCCGTATCGATTAGGTTAGGGTCCTGGTACTCCAGGGCCTTACCAAGTGCCCGCACCATATCAGAGTCAGTTAACCCAGAGACTTTCTGCAACATAGCTACACCGGCGTCAATTGTCGGGTTGCCTGTCTTAGCCAGCTCCTGGGGCTGCTCTTTAGCGCTATCGCCACCCTTATCCAGGGCCGCTTTTAGGGCTTCGATATCCAGAGGAATCTTAGCAGGGTCAGGGGAATCTTTGCCCTGTTGCTGCTGGGTAGGGGTCTGTGCATCCTGCACGCCTTGATTGTTCGGGGCGTTAAGGGGAGCACCTAGGCCCGGAATCTTAGGGCCGCCTTGGTTCTCTACCTGCGTAGTTTCTACGTTCTGACCGTTTTCTACGTTATCCATCTATACCTCTGTTGTTAACTTGGTAATAAGCCCAGCTGCTTACCTGCTACTGTCGGGTCCGCTGCTGTCAAGCCCTGGAGTTGGTCCTGCGCTGCACCGGCGGATACATCGGCAGACGCATCTTGAACCTGTTGCTTCTGCTGCAGTTGCTCTTCGGTGTACATGAACGGCTCGCTGACGATACCGTAGGCGTCGAAGTACCAGTCTACGCACGCATCTTTGTTGAAGCGCGGAGTAATCTGCTCAAGCACCGGGATAGCCAGCTGCATGGACTGTGCCGCCTCTAACAGCTTATCAGCCGCCGCAGCTTTAGCCAGCGCAGAGGTGCCAACCGTAACGTTGATGCTCATTACGCCTTCACTTAGGTACAGCTTAAAGCGAGGATACACCAGTGCAGTGTACAGGTACGCCAGCTTACGCAGCCAGGTGTCGCTCAGGATACTGAACCCACCACCCATAGCGGCTTCCGCCTCTTTGGCATTCTGGCGAATCTCGTAAGCCGTGACACGCTCACCTTGCCGGGAGTTACCGGTGTACATAAACGCACGCGACAGTTTCTGTTCGAGCATCTGAATGTTGCTGGCAATCCACTGAATCTTCTGGGCAGAGCCGCCCTCGTAAGCAGTGACAGGAGATTTGCTGTTCCCGTTGGAACCGCCACCACCAACCTGCACAGCCTCGCCCGTCTCCGACGTTGCGAACTCATCTACATCTAACCCTGAGCTTGCGTCAATCAGCGGAATTAACCGCGCAGACTCAACCTCGTAGTTAGTTAACGCTTCCGACAGTACAGATAATCTAGCAAAGTCCCCGGCGTAGTCCTCTACCAAGCCGCGCCCGTAGTGCTCGCCGCTAACAAGGTTCCACACCAGCACGTTGTACGGAAGCTCCAGCTCCGGATAGGTGCTGCTTTCCCCGATACGGTGTCCGTCTGCTTCTTGGTACACCTCGTAGCTTACTACCTCTACGCCTTCCTCTGTCCGCTTAACTTTGCGACAAGCGGCAGTGTAGATATCAACGTCGCCGTATGGGTCTTTGTCGCGGTAGAAGGTGCCGCGGAAACTCTCTGGCAGGTCCTGGACGCTTGCGCGCTCCCTGATAATGAGTCGCAGGACGTTCCCGCTACCATCCCTTCGAACGGTAAAGTTACGGACTGAGTAGACGATGGATTTACCTGTCCGCTCATCAATATACTCCAACGCGTTACCTGTAACCAGCAGCAGCTTCACAGCTTGCAACTTCGCAGCATAACCGTCTTTCTCAAATACTTTCTGTGACGCTGTGTTCTCGACCTCGGCTAACTTAGATTCTGCTGTAGCTGCACTGCCCAGCGAACTAATGAACTCGTCCAGGTCCGAACTCTTGGAGAACCGGAAGAAGCTAGTGCCCTGGGGGAACAGAGCGCCTACAATCTTAGTGGCTGCAGTGTTGACCAGCTGCGCACCGGTGCTCTGGTAGTCACGCTCCAGAGGTCTGCGCCTACCGTCCAGGGAATCGTCCCGGGTAAAGATAGTGCTGAGCGTCCACTGCGCGAACCTCTCAGAGGCATCCAAGACACCTGCGTCCTGATCCTTCTTAAAGAGTTCTGCTAATGTTGCTTTTTGTTCCAAGCTACCCCCCTTACAGGCCCAGAGGATTGCTCTGCCCTGCTTGTCGCCGTTTCTTCTGCTCAGACGTGATTGCATCTGCAGATGCAGAGGCAGCCCCTGCTGGGTCAATCTCAGCAATATTATCTGCGGCTCTATTAGCTTCTAAGGCAGCCTGTTGTTTCGCTGCGCTAGCCTGCTGCTCTGCCAAGCGCTGCTGCGCCTCTAATCCTGCGTTGTCAGTAAGGCCGAGCATATCCGTGGCCTTGCCTAACAGTTTACCTAAACCACCACTCATTCTGACCTCACTAAATGATAAGTTGTCTTGTACGAGTTATCCGATGTACTCCGGCTAATGGCGATACGCCCAGCGCGCATACACTTAGCTATTGCGTGCAGGCCCTGCATAATCACAGGCACTGCCGCGCCGTTGTCCGGTTTCAATACGAAGAAGTCTGTATACAGCACAGGCTCTACGTAATGACAGTCCTCTACGGCTTCTGGATAGTAGCTGACAGCACCGACTAAGCCGCCTTGGGAGTCATAGACTCCTAGTATATACTGTTTACCCAGTACGCTGCCCAGTACTCTCCAGTAGTGCTGCTCTGGAGCTAGGCCCCGACTAATGCCGTGGCCCAGTTCGTGCAGTTGCTTCACTGCGTCTGTAATGTCGTCTGACTTATACAGAACCTTGAGAGTGTAGTCGGAAGTTTTACTAGTGTGTTTTAACTTCATTCCTACTCCGGTAACATCAAATTTTATGAAAAGAAGAAAGGAGATTCTAGCACTTGCCGGATGTCCAGGGTACCTACCTCAGGCATATCCAGGTCCGTCAAATCCGCCCCGGCTGCTACTGCTGCGCGAGTAATATCCCCAAGCAGGTCATTCTCTTCGTAGAGGCGCACAAACTGCTCGCGTATGTGTCGGTGCATGGCATCAACATCAGCTGCATGAGTAGCCAGGGAGTCGTGAATCGGCACAATATCCAGCCCGTCAGCGGCACATAGAACCATCATCAAGTGCGTACTATCCAGGCTATGCACAAAGTTCGGGGCAATCCCGGAGGCCGCCTTACGCTTGTTGCAGGTCTTGAAATCCCGATTATGCACTCGCATGATAGTGAGGTTCATACAGTCAATGCGTACCCGCACTTCTTCACGCTGTGTGTAGCGGTTCATTACAAGCCCGCCCAGCGGCGTAGTCCACTGCAGGTGCTGGCTTGCTGGTACACGTCTAGCGAGGTTCTGCAAGTACCCCATAACTGCTGCCGCAGCTGGGTTTGCCTCCTCAATAGCGGTACGCATACGCGGTGCCAGGTAGCAGGATAGGTTCCATAGACTATGTGTATCCGTTCCTTCGTACCCCTCTTCACAGGCACCTGCAAAGATATAATCACTACAGCTACGCACCGTAGCGCTGTAGAAGTAAGTCATACTGGGGCGTTTGGTCATGCTGCGGGTGATTTCGTTCTCTCTCCAGTACGTGCTCTGGATAACGAAATCCTCCTTGTCCAGGTCCAGTATCACCTTCTCGTCCGTACGGCGCTTCACGTCCATGTACAGGTCCGCTTTCTTATCGTTACCCTCCCAGTACAGGTTCGTCAGACGACCGCCCACAGGGTCTCTCAGAAGCGCTGAGAGATGTTGTCCACCTGAGTTTGTAGCGTCCATAGCCACTGGGATTCGGCTAATATACTCTTCTGGGCATCCAGAACGCACAGCATTAACCAGGTCGATAGCGGCGGCCAGAAAACACCAGGGACTGTCTGCCTCGGCAAAAGCAGGGCAATCAAACGGTGAAACCACAAGCTCTCCGAGCGCTGCAAAGTTCGCATCAACCCAAGCTGCGCGGTCTTCGAATAAGGTTTTGTCATAACCAAAGCATGTGGCGACGTGTACCTTGAGCCAGAATAGTCCCCGCTCACCCAGAGGTTTTCCTCTGCCAAACTCAAGAAGGGCTTTCTGCAAATCCGAACCTTGGGGGTGCAGCGAGGACTTGAAGTACAGGCGGTAACGCCAGTCCACACAAGTCGGGAAGTACAAGGCTTTCTCATCTTTGAATTCCTCCGCCATTTCCAACGTAGTCAGAAGGCTGCGTAGTTGCGATACACGCTTACGGTCTGCGCTGTACCATAGGGACATGCGCGTCTTCCACTCACCGAATCGGTCAAGCTCTTCCTCGGTGTAGTTCTCTTTCGGAACCCCGTCCAGATACCACTCCGGTTTCGGCTCTGGTACTGAGCGAGGCATACCTATCCCAACACCCAGGGCCCGTGCTTCTTGCACCAGTTCCAGTATGCGCTTATTAATACGGTATGGAGTTTCCTGTGCCTTATTAAGCGCCTTCTTGATGCCATCCGCGGACTTGAATGCTTCCGCTACTTCGCGGAGACGCGCGCGGTCAATATGAGAATTATGATAGGTACCGCGATTGTCGATAGGGGTAAGGTACCCGCCATCCCACATAGTGGTGTGCTGCACCGGCGGCACCAGCATAGGCGGCTTCATCGTCACAGTGTCGGCAGATTCCACTAACTGCTGGAATGCTTCCATAACGTTGTCTGCGGGGTATAGCATGCTCAGATTGCCACTACAGTTCTTCCACTGGAACAGACCCGTCTCGAACACTGCTGCACACAGCAGACGCCCTACGGAGATGTTCTGGGCGTTAGTCCAGGGTTCGTGCCCATAGTGCACGTTCTCGGCACTGGCACGGAGCGTACGCAGGATGTGCGTAGGGGACTTCGTACGACGCTCTGTTAGATACTCATACACACGGTCCATGTACGCTGGGGCTACGTTACGTAGCTGCAGAGCCAGTAGCTCTGACTGCACGTTCCGGCCCAGTGCGGACATTACTGCCTGTGCAGTCTGGCGGCGACTAGCGGACTCGCCAGGGGCGACGCTAAATGCCTCAAACATTGTGCACAGGCTCAGGGTGGTCAGGACATCCAAGGGGACTAAGCGCAAGAACCGGCGGTACTTCCCGCCGATGCCCGGGGCTTTGACATTTCGCATCTCGTCGATAGCGGCAGCAGCCACTTCATATGCCGAGGTGAGCATACGCTGCGTCATCGGCAGGTTCATAATCCCACCGTTCTGCAACGCGTCCGTAATAAGCTTACGCGCGCGCTCGATTCCGCGAATCTTATAGGTCTCTTCAAGCTCCAGCTGGCGTTTCACCAGTGCTTCCTCTGGTACTACAATCGTATTCAGTGCGTGAATCATAGACGCTTAATCTCCCCGGTTATGCCCTTATAGGTTCCTGCTAATCCAGAGATTGTACATCTCCAGGTAGTCTTTAGCGGCGAGTTCGTCGCCCCGTTCTACTGCTTTCTGCCACATCCAGTGGCACCATGCGCTAGGGCTCCCCACTCCTGCTCCTCATAAGTTTTAATTCTGTGACAGTTGGCACAGAGCACATCACACTCCCTAATCTCCGCGCTTAAACGACAGTCCCGTTTTAGGATTTATTCGCTTCAATTAACCACCCTAAGTAAACTTGTGCTTTATGTAAATCCTCCAATGGGGCAACCTTTTTCTCGTAACGCCACAAGTATTTTTGGACGTTCCCCTTTAGGTACCCCTTGAATGCTTCCGATGACATACTAGCTTTTATTGCGTCAATGCACTCTACACCACCGCCTGCATAGTGCTGAGGGGAATTTACTGCGTCACTCATTTAATAGTCTCCCGTGCTTTGCGTCGTGCCCGGGCCTTGCGGGCCTTGAGCTTCTGTGCCTGCGCCAATTCTTCCGGACTGCGGTGTGTGTAATAAATTAAATCAGTCTCTGGTTTTCGGAGGTAGTCAACCATGCGCTGCATGTCATCTACAATAGCACCCTCGTCCTGCATGGACCCCGTAACCCACCGACCTATTACAGACTCTGCTCGACCAATACCCCCGTTACATGAGCGGTGCAACACCCCGCGAATGTGCCCAGTACGGTGTGAATGGTCTAGTGCCGGGCCGTCCCCGGAAGTGCTTTTAGCTGTTAACTCTATAGGCTTGCCGCAGATTAAACACAGCCCTCCTTGCTCTTTTAGCAGCTTCAATGTTACAGCCCGGACCTGGCCCCGTGTTATACGGCGTGCTACCATACCTGAATCTCCCCAATTACATCCAGCAGAGCATTGTCGTGAATGAGAGAATCCAAATGCTCAACCGTTCTTCGATGTGTTTTGGGTGCTCGTTCACGCAGCGCATCCAGAATAGTTTCAAGTTCATCGTGTTTCCCCTCGTAGTATAACTCAATCGCCCGCAGGCTCATTTCCTTCGCAGACATCTTCGCCATTGTCTGGGTGCTCCTGTATCCACTGTATGTGCTGTTTATGGTACCCGTGCAGCGACTGCACCCAGTCACGTAGACTGGGAGTAGTCAACAGTGACATCAGATACTGGTATGCAGAATCTGACGGGGAGCGCCGCAGGAATAGGCATTCTGCCTCTGCGAGTACATCTTGGTTGTTTCGAGCATAGGCCGCTACAACGAATTCTGCGGCGTCCTGCTCTGAGGTAATAGGGTAGATAGCATCAAAGGCCGTTCGCTTCCCACAGAGCTTCCCATCAAGCAATGTGATGCCTTTGACGTTATCTGCGTCATCCCCTGCTAGCATCTGCCACCAGAAGAACTTAGTACCATGCGCCCGTACCGGCATAGCCTGAGTGCCATCCCACTTAATCCAGCCGAAGGGGTTATCCAAGGCAGGCCACACGGTTCCGGTCGGGATATCGAATCGGGCCATAGGGCTGAGCCAGGAGTCCTTGTCCTGGGACATAAGGATTCCCCGGTCCCCGAAGCTGTACGAATCCATTATGAACAGGTCATCGGCCTCGAAGTAGTCACTGCTGACTATCTGTATACCCTGCTCAGAATACTGGTCTGGATTCTCAATCAGGTGCCGCTTCAACGGTGCCTTGAGTGGCAGCTCCTGACGGTTAGCGCGCTGTCCCTGATACGGCTTAGCCGTTGGCAGGTGCCAGCGCAGGCACTTAGCACAGCCAGCAGGCGTCAGATACGCCACTGCCTCGGAGCAGCCGACTAGGAACATGTCCTCCAGCACCAGCTGATAGAAGCGACGTATCGCGGTGTCCAGACGTTTCACCGTAGCGGCGGCTTTGTACACGCAAAAGTCCGCATCATACAGCAGAATCTTCCCAGAGTTCTGCGGAGCTAACTGCGCATCAAGCTGGGACAAGTCAATCCCGTTGATAATCATCAGACCCCCGTAATGTCACGGGCCTTCCTATCAGCCCACTCAGCCCAACGTTCTGCCCACTTTGCCTTGCTCAGCTTATCGCCAAGGTAGCACAGCCCCGCCAGTGGGAGCAGGGGAAACATTAACGCTATAAAAATTGTGCGGGATACGTACTGCATACTCAAGCCTCCAACTCGGACAGCACCAGTACGGTGCCGAGCATGTCCCCGATTACTTCCGGAGTACGCAGGCTCTGGTCTACGTCATAGATACAGGAACCAATCTCTGCTAAGCCAATACTGAGGGTGCCTATGATGCGGATAATCGCCAGATCATCCCCCTTCAACTTGCCGGCATGTGCCGCCAGGTCGTTGTGCTCTTTGAAAGCGGTAGCGGCCAGCTCCAGGTCCATGCCGTACAAGGCCGCCAATTTGTCTAGAGCGTCGTATACAGCGCCGAGCTGGTCGTCATTGTTGAAACCCTGAACGACACCACAGTTCACGTAACCTACCGCCAGAACCAGTTTCTTGTATGCGTCCAATACTTTATCCATTGCTTATGCTCCCAGGAAGTTCGCTACTTCATCACGCTTAGTGCGCAGTTTATCGGCCTGCTCGGAATGCTTACTCTAAGGCCCCAGGCGGGGCCGTATTAGTTTAGGTTAGGGTTGATTAGGCTTGAGGTGCAGCGGACGCTGCTGGCGCTACAGGAGCTACAGGGGCCGCCGGAGCCACTGGCGCAGCCGGAGCTACCGGAGCTACCGGGGCTGTCGGAGCCACT
>OGKM01000195.1_pt1 | contig 41831 bp, 29 predicted proteins | sample 1572501 | NCBI WGS metagenome assembly OGKM01 (sample SAMEA2582154, study PRJEB24529) | metagenome | biome: Human gut stool | place: China | collected 2011
TCTCAATACCGCTTTGACTCTGGATACAAGTTCCATCATTCCGAATGGTTTTGTAATATAATCATCTGCCCCACTATCAAGTCCGAGTACTTTATCATACTCTGTTCCCTTTGCTGTCATCATAATGATCGGCAGATCTCTGGTCGCTGATTTTTTACGAAGTTTTCCTAAAATCGATATTCCGTCTTCTCCTGGAAGCATAATATCTAATAATACCAGTTCTGGCTTCTCTCCATCACTTAAAGCTTTTAAAAACTCTGATCCATTTTCAAATCCACAGGCATCAAATCCGGTACTTTGTAAGGTATATGTCACCAGTTCTCTGATATTCGGATCGTCTTCTACAACAAAAATCACAAGCTTCCTCCTTTATATTCCCCAGTGATCGCAAATTCGACCCATTCTGCGATATTGCTTGCATGATCTCCGATTCGCTCAAAATACTTGGCGATCATGACGATGGCTACACACTCTTCTCCTTTCCCAGGATCTTCATGAATCAATGAGATTGTTTCTTTCTTGACTCTGTTAAATAATTCATCAACAATGTCATCTTGTTCGATCACTTCATGAGCGATCACCAGATTCTGTTTAATAAAAGATTGTATGCTCTTGCTTACCATACTGATCGTAGCTTTTGCCATCTTATCAAGATGTGTGTTCTCTCTGATCGTAAGAACTTCTGCATCTTTTTTAACGATTCCAGTAATATCACATGCCTGGTCTCCGATACGTTCCATATCAGATACCATCTTCATAGCTGCTGAGATAACACGCAGATCGTTTGCCACTGGCTGTTGCTGCATCAGAAGTTTCATACAGATACGTTCGATATCCCTTTCCTTCTGATTGATTTCTTCTTCCATTGTTACAATATCATCCATCAGTTCTTTATCTCTTGTCGCAACGATCTTGGCCGCAGCTGTGATCATCTCTTCACATAAAGAACCCATGTCGATCATCTCTTGATTTAACCTAAGCAGCTGTCTGTCGAATCGATTTCTCATCTAAATCACCCAAACCTTCCTGTAATATAATCTTCTGTTCTCTTATCCTGTGGCATAGAAAATAGCTGATCTGATTTTCCGTACTCTACCATCTCTCCTAATAAGAAGAATGCTGTATTATCAGAAATTCTGACTGCCTGCTGCATATTATGTGTTACCATGATGATCGTATACTTTGATTTTAATTCTACCGCAAGATCTTCAATTTTGGAAGTAGAAATTGGATCAAGAGCTGAAGTTGGTTCATCCATTAGTAAAACTTCAGGTTCTACAGCTAACGCTCTCGCGATACAAAGTCTCTGCTGCTGACCTCCAGAAAGATGCAGCGGGTAACGATCGCTGTACGGCTTCAGACGCAGGCGCTCCAGCAGCTTCTCTGCGCGAGCCAGCGCCTGATCCTTGCTTAACCCCAGTACGCGGCAGGGGGCCTCGATCAGGTTCTGCTGTACCGTAAGGTGCGGCCACAGGTTGTATTGCTGAAAGACCATGCCGACGTTCTGACGCAGCTCGCGAATCGCTTTATCGGACGGCGCTCTGGTGAAGTCGAATTGGTTGCCGGCGATGGATAACGAACCGGACCGCGGCATCTCCAGCAGGTTGAGTACGCGCAGCAGCGAGCTCTTCCCGGCACCGCTGGGGCCGAGCAGCACCAGCGTTTCCCCCTGCGGGCAATCCAGCGTGATGTCGAACAGCGCCTGGTGTGCGCCGTAGAAGCAATTAATGCCGTTTAGTTTAATACTCATCTGGGCAGTCTGATACGAATAGCTATTGAGGCCGCAAATACTACCTTTGGCAGAATAGTTATGCAATATTTATGCGTTAAAAGTTAAATCTAAACCACGTTTAGCTTTAAAGTTAGCACAAAATATGGCCTGGTGGGTGAGGGGGGCGCAAATGTCGGCATTCCTGGGGCGAATACCGACATTTTACCGGGGTTATCGTTTCAGCGGCGTCGCTTCAACTCCGGAATCAGCGTTTCTCCAGACTCTGTCGCAGCGTCCCGGCTGGCGCATGGCTGTTGTTGCCGAGATAGCGAACGTCATCGACGGCCCAGCACTGGCCTTCCTGGATCATCAGCACTTCATCTTTCCAGCTCTGGGTGCCCTGTTTCAGATCGACGCGCAGCGGAATATTGCGCGCATCGCGGTTCGGGATGGTGGAGGCGCTGGCGACCACGGCGCTGTCTGCCGGGGTGCTGCTGCTGGAGAACGGATTAGCCTGCAGTAATTTGCTGTTGGCGGGATCCTGGCGGGCGTCATTGAGTAACTGCGCCAGGCCGTCGCTCAGATAGGGGCGCAGCGCCGCCGGATCCTGAGTACGATTCTGGATCTGGGTGTCGTAGAATTTTTGCGCTACGTCGTCAGGGCCGCCTTCGACGCAGGGGCCGCTGCGGGTGCCATTATCTTTATAGGCCGGGGTGACGGTCGTACAGGCGCTGAGCGCCAGCGCGCAAGGGAGAAGTACAGCAAAAAGTTTGTAGCGCATGATGATTTCCTTATAAGCGAACTACGTTTTCAGTTTCCGTTAAAGCATAGCGTATAGCGTGCGGATTGTACTTGACGCAAAGAGCTAAGACCTTGATGTGGCTACAGCCTTAGGGCGGGAAATCGGCACGGGGATGACAGAATTCCGTCAGGCGCTAAAAGGCAGGGCAGTATAAAAATAAACTTAATTTTCCCGTGAACAAGAAATATTACCCCGTAAAATAGGGAAATGGCTCTTGAAAGATAAGGGTAATTATTTCTTCTTATAGATGCGAGTGGCGACGTGCATTTTTTTATCCGTATTACCGGAGGACGGGACAATGACGCCCCCCTTGTTCATTTGTTTTTTTAATCAGCTCTTCACGGGCATCGTTGGATGCGGTTTGACCAGTAGAGGAAATGGCGCCGATTTTGGTATATTGCGTATGGACTTTATCAAAAGCTGTTTTGTTAAAATTTCTGCGGAGACGGCATTGGCCGCTTAAAACAATGCTGTACCTGCCACTAAAGCTGCATATTTAATATTCTTAGCCCCTATTGTTTATCTCGCTATCATCATGCTCTTGTTTGCATTCACCAATGAATGATTCAGATTGAACTCACACTGCTTTTTGTAAGCAAAATGCTGCAATTTAATGACGGTTAGTTAACGCTTTTTAGCGAAAAGATGACGTATTTCGCAGTGCTGATGCTTGTTTTTTGAGCCGGTTACCCATCGGGAGCGGACCAGGCTATTTTCTTCGGTCGTTAGCTGAAAATCACCCTGAGAGGCCGGAGCTGAGGGGATAGGGCGCTGACAGACATTCCCGGTAACATGGTTTATCATATAGAAAAGCAGGGGCTGCGCCCATGGTCATGCAGGTCACCAGGGAGATAAGATGTTAACAAATAAGCGAGAGCGCGCCCGGCAGCAGCGAGCCGCGTTGTGGGCCACCAGAGATAATGTCCAGCGCCATGCGCTGTCCATGAGTATTCCCTGGCTCGCCTTTGTCAATATCGCTTTTGCGTTAATGATTTTCTTCCGCAATTTTATCTTTACCTATTTTGATAAGAGGCTACTGACGCACCGGGCGGTTATTCCTTATATCGAAGCGGCGTTGATTGCGGTTATTATCATTTCGGCCATTTTAGTGATTATTGCCGTCACGCCGCGACTGGCGCAGGGACGATATACGTTGAATATCATCACCGGGCTGCTGCTGGCGCTCAGTCTGTGCTGGTCCCTGAGTAATTATTGTTTTATTTTTTTCTGGACCTTGCCCTTTGCCTGGCCGCTGCTGGTGATATTAATGACTACCGGCCTCACCGCGCTGTATCACCATTGGCCCGGCATTACCGCTTTTATGCTGCCGCTGTGGGTGACCGCCTTGCTGGCGGGAATACAGCTCCACTATCACACCGAGATCCGCTTTTTGATCCTCTGGGCCATTTTTACCGCGATTTTGCTGTATGGCCGACGTATTTTGCAGCGCTGGTATGACGAAGCCTGGGATACCCACCAGGAGAATATGCAGCTTATTCAGCGGCTGGAAAGTATCGCCAACCAGGATGCCTTAACCGGAACCGCTAACCGTCGGGCGCTCAATGCTTACCTGGCGGCGATCTGGCAGCAAAAAACGCCGCTGGCGCTGATGATGATCGATGTCGATTATTTTAAGCGCTATAACGATCGCTATGGCCATCAGGCTGGTGATGAGTGCTTATCTTCTGTCGCGCAGGTGCTTAAAATGGCGGTCCGGGCGGAGGGCGATCTGGTGGCTCGCTACGGCGGCGAAGAGTTTGTCGTCGTGTTGCCCGGGGTGTCCTTAGCGCATGCCACCGCTATTGCCGAGCGCATTCAGCAGAAGATCCGCGAGGCAGGCCTACCGCACGCCGCTTCGGCGGTGGCGTCGGAGGTCACCGTGAGTATCGGGATCGTCGCCTCCGATGGCACGGTCCCGATAGAGACGCTGATCGCCCGGGCGGACAGTGCGCTGTATCAGGCGAAAAATAAAGGACGTAATCAATGGTCTTATTAACCCGGAGACGCTGCCGGGCAAGGGAGAAGGGATGAAACGGATGATGCGGATCGTGCTGCTGGCGCTGCTGCTAACCGGCTGCGCTGGGGAAAAGGGCATTATCGATCGCGACGGATACCAGCTGGACACCCGTCATCCGGCGCAGGCTGCCTATCCGCGAATAAAGGTGTTAGTGATCCACTATACGGCTGACAATTTTGATGTCTCGCTGGCCACGTTGACCGATAAAGAGGTCAGCTCCCACTATTTAATTCCTGAACAGCCCCCGCGTTATCAGCATAAACCGCGGATCTGGCAGCTGGTGCCGGAAGAGGATTTAGCCTGGCACGCCGGGGTAAGCTACTGGCGCGGCAGTACGCGCATTAACGATACCTCCATTGGCATTGAGCTGGAGAACCGCGGCTGGCAGAAGACGGTGGGCGTCAAAAGTTTTACCCCCTTTCATCCGGAACAGATTGCGGCTCTGATCCCGCTGGCGCGCGATATCATCGCCCGCTACCACATCGCGCCGCAGAATGTGGTCGCCCATGCGGATATCGCCCCGCAGCGCAAAGACGATCCGGGGCCGTTATTCCCCTGGCAACAGCTGGCGCAGCAGGGGATCGGCGCCTGGCCTGACGAGCAGCGGGTGGCCTTTTATCTCAACGGGCGGCCGGCCAGCGAGCCAGTGGACCCCGAAATCGTACTGGATTTGCTCTCGCGCTATGGCTATCAGGTGACGCCGGAGATGACCCCCGCGCAGAAGAAGCGGGTGATTATCGCCTTCCAGATGCACTTCCGTCCGCAGCGCTGGGATGGGGTAGCGGATGCGCAAACCGAAGCGATAGCCGAGGCGCTGTTAGAAAAATATGGCCAGGGTTAGCGGTGTAGTTTACCGTGGTCGCGAAGCCAGGCGGCGGTGCGCACGATGCCGTCGTCAAGCGTCACCACCGGCTGATAGCCCAGCTCGTCCTGCGCGCGGGTGATATCGAGCGTAAAATCAAAGTTAAGCTTGGAGACGCCGTAGTGGGTAAACGCGGGTTCTTTGGCGGTTTTATCGCCAAAGCGCTCCATGCTGCGGGCGATAATATCCAGCATCGGATAGGGAACTGAGCGGATCCGGCATTTGATACCGAGCTCGTCGATCAATTTCTGCACGATGCTCCGCAAGGTGCGCGGTTCGCCGTTGCTGATATTCCACGCGCGGGCGGAGGGAAGATGATCGCAGGCCGGCTGGCTCGCCAGCCACATCGCATGTACGGCGTTTTCATAATAGGTCATGTCGACCAGCGCGCTGCCGCCGCGCGGGAGCAGGACGCTGCCATAATGCTGCATCATTTGCGCCAGCCGGGGGATAAAGACTTTGTCGTGCGGCCCAAACAGGCTCTGCGGCCGCAGAATGGTAAAACGGGTATGCGGGTTAGCCTGCGCCAGCAGGTTGATCACCTCCTCGCTGGCCGCCTTGCTGCGGGCAAACTCGTTGGCGAAGCGGTGTGGACGGAAATCTTCCTGGATATCACGATGATGGTGATAATCAAAATAGAGCGATGGCGAAGAGATATGGACGAAATTGCGCACTCCCCATGCCACTGACCATTCGCCCAGACGACGGGTGGCGCGGACGTTAGCGAGATCGAAAGCCTGCTGAGTGCCCCATGGCGAGGTAAAGCTGGAGCAGTGCCATAGGGTATCGATACCGGCGAGCATCACTTTAGCCTGCGAAGAGACCAGCTCGGTTAAATCTGCCGGGATGAATTCCGCCCCCATTTTGCTCAGAAGCTTGCCCATCGCTTCGTTGCGCCCGGTCGCTCGCACGCTGATGCCCTTGTTGCGCAGATATTCCACTGCGTTGCGGCCTAATCCGCTGGTCGCACCGGTAACCAGTACCTTCATATCACTCTACTGTCCCAGAAAAGAATTTCGTGCGCATTTTTCCGTGATTCTCCCGACTATGCAATGAGAATCATGAAAGAATAACGCTTATCCTTCGACTCTGCCTGAGATTTGTTCGGCCAGCCGGGCGATGCGTTGCGCCATACCGCGGAAAATAAACAGGTGCGCCGGGATCATCAGCAGCCAGTAGATCAGGCCTGGCATACCGTGCGGGTGCCACCAGGCGCGCACGTCCAGTTCACGACGATCGCCTTTATCGTTAATGGTAAAGCTTAATCGGCCCAGCCCGGGCGCTTTCATACCGAATAGCAGGGTGAGCTGTTTTTCTTCCTCCACGATAATTACCTTCCAGCTGTCGACCGTATCGCCGGTTTGCAGATAAGCGCGCTGCGGCCGCCCTTTGGCCAGCCGGTGGCCGACCAGCAGATCCATCGCGCCGCGGGTTTTCCACAGCAGATTGCCGAAAAAATACCCCTCTTCACCGCCGATTTGGTTAACGACCTGCCACAGGGCCTGGCGGCTTGCCTGAGTGGCGACGGTGCAACCTGCCTGCTTCGGATAGTAGCCGTACTCCGGTCGCCAGCGGGCGAAAGCCTGAGCGTCGTAGCCCCAGTCGCTGGAGTTTACTAACTGCTCTTCTTCTTTCAGCGTGCGGCGAACCGCCTGATCGAAGGGGATCAGCGTTTGCGGGATCAGCGCCCGCAGCGCCCGATCGTCAGCGATTAGATCGTGCTTCAGCCCCTGAATCAGCGCCTTGGCGATGGTCGGCGGCACCGAGGTGATGACATTGAGGAACCACACCGAGATCCAGCGCGTCGGCAGGGGAATGGGAATGAGCGGGCGATGTTTACCGCTGACGGCCATAAAGCGAATGAACTGCTGCTGATAGCTTAACACCTCCGGACCGGCGGCTTCGAAGACGCGGTGCGCATCGGAGGGATGATTCAGCAGCTCAACCAGGTCAACGAGCAGGTTTTCCAGTGCGACAGGGGTAGTACGCGAACGTACCCAGCGCGGAGGGGTTAGCACCGGCAGGTTATAAACCATGTCGCGCATCACCTCGAAGGCGGCGGAGCCGGCGCCGACGATAATCCCGGCCCGCAGCTCGGTCACCGGCACGCCCGACTCACGCAGGAGATCGCCGGTAATCTGACGAGCGCGCAGATGGTCGGACTGCTCCTGCGCCGGGGCCTGCAGCGAACTGAGAAATATCACCTGGCGCACTGATGACTGACGCAGGGCATCGCGCACATACGTCGCCACCCGCCGCTCATGGGCGATAAAATCACCGCCTTCGCCCATGCCGTGGACCAGATAATAAAGGGTATCGATACCGGTGAGTAGCGCAGGCAGGTCCTGCGGCTGATTGAGATCGACTGACCGGCAGGTAACGCCGGGCAACGCGAGTTTTTGCAATCGGTCGATATGGCGTGCCGCCGCCAGCACCGGATAGCCCCGCGCGCTTAATGCGCGCACTAAATGCTGGCCAATATAGCCGCTGGCGCCGAGCACCAGAACTGATTGCGACACGCCTGACTCCTTAGCGTTGTAAAAAAGCCTGCCAGTGGGCGACCACCTCGCTCAGCTGCTGACGGTTGACATCCAGGTGAGTGACCAGACGGACAACAGGCGAGGCGTTAATCAATACCCCCTGCGCCTGCATAAACTTGCCGAGCGCCGGGGCCTGCTCTTCGCCGACGCGAACGAACAGCATGTTGGTATCGTGACGGGTGACGTCGGCGCCGATAGCGCGCAGCTGCTCTGCCATCCACGCGGCGTTGTCATGATCCTCCTGCAGGCGCTGCACGTTATTTTTCAGCGCGTACAGCCCGGCGGCGGCCAGGATGCCCGCCTGGCGCATCCCGCCGCCGACCATTTTCCGCCAGCGGACGGCGCGGCGAATGTACGCCTCGCTGCCGAGCAGCAGCGAGCCTACCGGAGCGCCAAGCCCCTTTGACAGGCAGATGGTGAAGGAGTCGCAGTATTGGGCGATATCGCGTAACTCGCAGCCGTAGGCCACCACGGCGTTAAAGATGCGCGCGCCGTCGACGTGCAGCGCCAGATTGCGCTGGCGGGTAAACGCCCAGGCTTCCTGCAGATAGTCGCGCGGCAGCACCTTACCGTTATGGGTGTTTTCCAGGCTCAGCAGGCGGGTGGGGGCAAAATGGATATCGTCGGGTTTGATTTTCGCCGCCACTTTATCCAGCGGCAGCGAACCATCCGCCGCGGCGTCGATCGGCTGCGGCTGAATACTGCCGAGGACCGCCGCGCCGCCGGCTTCGTACAGATAGTTATGCGCCCCCTGGCCGACGATATACTCTTCCCCGCGCTGGCAATGGCTGAGCAGGCCAACGAGGTTGGCCTGGGTGCCGGTGGGTAGAAATAGCGCCGCTTCTTTGCCGGCCAGGTCGGCGGCATAGCGCTGCAGTTCATTGACGGTAGGGTCGTCGCCATACACATCGTCCCCGACCGGGGCGGCCATCATGGCCTCCAGCATGGCGCGCCCGGGACGGGTAACGGTATCACTGCGTAAATCGATCACGGCTTTTCCTTGGTCTGGTTCAACGTATTGCTTCTGTTTTACCTGAGCCAGTTGGTTTTCGCCAGTTCGATGACCTCATCGCCGCGCCCGCTGATGATCGCCCGCAGCATATACAGGCTAAAGCCTTTGGCCTGCTCCAGCTTGATCTGCGGCGGGATCGCCAGTTCCTCTTTGGCGACGATGACGTCGACCAGCACCGGACCGTCGGTGCGGAAGGCGGTCTGCAGCGCTTCATCCACCTCGGAGGCTTTTTCAACGCGTATACCTTTGATACCGCAGGCCTCGGCGATGCGGGCGAAGTTGGTATCGTGGAGCTCCGTACCGTCGGTGAGATAGCCCCCGGCCTTCATTTCCATCGCCACGAAGCCCAGCACGCTGTTGTTAAAGATGACAATCTTCACCGGCAGCTTCATCTGCGCCAGCGACAGAAAATCGCCCATCAGCATGCTGAACCCGCCGTCGCCGCACATGGCCACTACCTGCCGCTCCGGCGCAGTGGCCTTGGCGCCGATGGCCTGCGGCATGGCGTTGGCCATTGAGCCGTGGTTGAACGAGCCCAGCAGGCGGCGTTTACCATTCATTTTGAGATAGCGTGCCGCCCAGACGGTCGGGGTACCGACATCGCAGGTGAAAATGGCATCTTCATCGGCAAAATGACTGATCTGCTGCGCCAGATATTGCGGGTGAATGGCTTTATCGCTGGGTTTAGCCAGATCGTCGAGCCCTTTTCGCGCTTCGCGATAGTGCTCCAGCGCCTTATCGAGGAAGTGGCGATCGGTTTTCTCTTCCAGCAGCGGCAGCAGCGCCTTCAGCGTCGATTTAATATCGCCCACCAGCGCCATGTCGACCTTACTGTGTGCGCCGATGCTGCCGGGGTTGATGTCGATCTGGATAATTTTCGCGTCGGTTGGGTAGAAGGCGCGATAGGGGAACTGGGTGCCCAGCAGGATCAGGGTATCGGCGTTCATCATGGTGTGGAAGCCAGAGGAGAAGCCAATCAGCCCGGTCATGCCCACATCGTACGGGTTGTCGTACTCCACGTGCTCTTTGCCGCGCAGGGCGTGGACGATGGGGGCTTTAATTTTGGCTGCGAACTCCACCAGTTCCTGGTGGGCGCCGGCGCAACCGCTGCCGCACATGAGCGCGATATTGCTGGAGTAGCGAATAAGCTGCGCCAGCTTGCGCAGCTCTTCTTCCGCCGGGGTGACCGTCGGCAGCGGCGCATGATACCAGTGGCTGCTGGCGCTTTCCGGGGCGGCCTTCAGTGCCACATCGCCGGGTAGCACCACCACCGAGACGCCGCGGTTAATCACTGCCTTACGCATCGCCACTGCCAGCACCTGCGGGATCTGCTCCGGCGTGGAGACCAGTTCGCAGTAATGGCTGCACTCGCGGAACAGCTCCTGAGGATGGGTTTCCTGAAAATAGCCGCTGCCGATTTCGCTGGATGGGATGTGGGCGGCGATGGCCAGCACCGGGACATGGTTGCGATGACAGTCAAACAAACCGTTAATCAGATGCAGGTTGCCCGGTCCGCAGGAGCCGGCGCAGACCGCCAGCTCGCCGGTCAGCTGCGCTTCCGCGCCAGCGGCGAAAGCGGCGACCTCTTCGTGCCGGGTGGGCATCCAGTCGATGGTGCCCATGCGGTTAAGGCTATCGCTCAATCCATTGAGGGAATCTCCGGTGACGCCCCAGATACGTTTCACGCCGGCCTGTTCCAGCGTTTTGGCAATGTATGCCGCCACGGTCTGCTTCATGATCTCCATCTCCTTTTTTTGATAACGCCTTCAAGCTTAGATGAAACTGACCGCAATGTAACCGATTACCCCTGATTTTTTGCTGGTTTTATTCCTCTCCGGCTGCGCATACTCTGGAAGTACACAGGATGCAAAACAGGATGCACATCAAATGGTTAAAGGATTGTTAAACACAGTAAATCGCAGGCTGTCGCATGATGACGCCGGTAAACTCTTGTTACGACTTGCCGTCGGCGGCTTAATGCTTTTCCATGGAATCCATAAGCTGATAGATGGTGTGGATGGCATTAGCGGGATGCTGGCGGCGCAGGGATTGCCCGGGTTTATCGCCTACGGTGTGCTGGTGGGGGAAGTGGTCGCTCCCTGCTTGTTAATTCTCGGCGTCCTGACCCGCCCGGCGGCGTTGGTGCTGGCGTTCACCATGGTGGTGGCGTGGCTGATGGTCGGTCTCGGCAAGACGTTTGCGCTTGATACGGTGGGAGCGTGGGCCATTGAGAATCTGGTCTATTTCTTTGTTGGCGCACTGGCGATTGCGCTACTCGGCGCGGGGCGTTATTCGCTGGCCGGTCAGTCGGCCTGGCGGTAAAAATGCCTCATTCGTCCTGGGGCGTAAAGTCGATACTGTTGGCGATTTGCAATTTTTTCAGTCCGGGAAAGCGTTTATCTCATGTCGCCTGAGCGTTTGTTTATTGTCGCCAGGGATTTTCCCGGAGGCGGCGCATTGCGCCTTCTCCGGGCTACCAAATCGCACAGCGATGTAGCCCCGGTAAGCGGTAGCGCCACCGGGGATTTTGACCTCAGGCGAGAACCAGATCGCTCTGCGGATGACAGGAGCAGGCCAGCACATAGCCGTCGGCGATTTCGGCGTCGGTCAGCGTCATGGTGCTGGTGACGCTGTACTTCCCGGAAACCACTTTGGTTTTGCAGCAGCCGCAGACGCCGGCGCGGCAGGCGACGGTCACCGGCACTTTATTGCTCTCCAGCGCGTCGAGCAGCGTAGTGCCCACCGGCGCGTAAAACTCGCGCGCCGGCTGCAGTTTAGTAAATTTCAGCCCGCTGGTGGCGGCCTCAGCCACCGGGGTGAAGAATTTTTCCTTAAAGAAGCGGGTGACGCCCAGGGCGGCAACATCCTGCTCGACCTTCTCCATATAAGGCGCCGGGCCGCAGGTCATCACGGTGCGGCTGGCTAAATCCGGCACGCTCTGCAGCAGCTCCCGGGTCAGACGGCCGGCGACAAAACCGTGCGTCGCGTTGTGCTCCGCTACCAGGGTGACCGGGTAGTTGCGCCACTCTTCGGCAAAGATTACATCTTCCGGCGAACGCACGTTATAAATCACCTGTACGTCGGCCTGCGGTCGATGCTTAGCCAGCCAGCGGCGCATCGCCATGATCGGTGTCACGCCGCAACCGGCGGCCAGCAGCAGGAATTTATCTTCCGCTTTATCGTCGCAGGTAAACTCGCCCATCGCATCGGACAGCCAAAGGTAATCGCCGCGTTTGACCTCGCGGGTCAACCACTGCGAACCCGTACCCTCGTCAATACGGCGAACGGTCAGCGTAATGTATTCGCTGACCCCCGGCGTCGAGGAGAGGGTATAGGCGCGCAGCGTTTCCGCCGAGTTACGCACGCTAACCAGAGCGTACTGGCCAGCGCGGTACGGATAGTAATCGTGGCACAGCAGCGAAAGGGTCCACACGTCCGGGGTTTCCTGGTGAATGTGGTGAACCTGCATCCGCCACGGGCACTGGGAGGTTGGCATAGTCATCAGGGACTCCTTAAGCGCTCAGCAGCTGCTGCATATCTTGTTCCACGGTGGTCACGGAACGCAGACCAAACTTCTCATTGAGGACCGCCAGCAGATCCGGGGTGAAGAAACCAGGCGCCGTCGGACCGGTGACGATGTTTTTCACACCCAGCGACAGCAGCGTCAGCAGGATGACGATCGCTTTCTGTTCGAACCAGGAGAGCACCAGCGACAGTGGCAGATCGTTGACGCCACAGCCCAGTTTCTCCGCCAGCGTGACCGCCAGAATAATCGCCGAGTAAGCGTCATTACACTGCCCGGCGTCGACCAGGCGCGGCAGCCCTTCGATATCGCCAAAGTCCAGTTTGTTGAAGCGGTATTTGCCACAGGCCAGGGTCAGGATCAGGCAGTCATCCGGCACGCTGGTGGCGAAATCGGTGAAGTAGTTACGCTCCCCGCGGGCGCCGTCGCAGCCGCCGACGAGGAAGATATGGCGCAGTTTTTCACGACTGACCAGATCGATCAGCGTATCCGCCGCGCCAAGCAGGGTCTGACGGCCAAAGCCGACGGTGATCAGATGCGGGATTTCGCTGTACGGGAAGCCCGCCATCTGCTGCGCCTGGGCAATGACCGGGGAGAAGTCTTCACCTTCCAGATGGTTCACACCCGGCCAGCCGACGATGCTGCGAGTCCAGATGCGGTCGTCGTAGGCGCCGACGGTCGGGTCGATGATGCAGTTAGAGGTCATCACGATGGGGCCCGGGAAGCGGGCGAACTCCACCTGCTGGTTTTGCCAGCCGCTGCCGTAGTTGCCAATCAGATGTTTGAATTTACGCAGCTCCGGATAGCCGTGAGCCGGCAGCATTTCGCCATGAGTATAGACGTTGACGCCGGTGCCTTCCGTCTGCTCCAGCAGGTTATACAGATCCTTCAGATCGTGGCCGGAGATCAGGATGCACTTCCCTTCGGTGGCTTTAACGTTGACCTGAGTCGGCGTCGGATGGCCGTATTTGGTCGTTTCACCGGCGTCGAGGATGCTCATCACTTTGAAGTTCATCTGGCCGATTTCCATCGAACATTCGAGCAGCGCATTCATATCCGCAGGCCAGGTGCCCAGCCATGCCATGATTTTATGGTACTGGGCATAGATAGCGTTGTCGTACTGGCCGAGCACGTGGGCGTGCTCCATATAGGCCGCCGCACCCTTCAGACCGTACAGGCACAGCAGGCGCAGACCGAGAATATTTTCGCCGATGGCGGCTTTATCTTTATTCGGGGTATAGTCCGCCGCCTGACGCTGCAGCTCGCCCAGATCGTCGCTGACCAGCTGCAGGTCGGCGACCGGGCTGTCGACCGCGGCGCTGGCATCGATCGCCAGGCATTGCGCTTTCAGCGCCTCACGCAAGGCAATTGCCTGGCGGGCGTAGCCGACGATGCGCGGGGAATCGAAGTTAACGTTAGTCAGGGTGGAGAAGAAGGCGCGAGGGGCAAAGCTGTCGACCTGATGATCGATAATGCCATATTCGCGCGCTTTAAGCGCCCAGGCGGACAGGCCTTGCAGTGACGCAATCAGCAGATCCTGCAGGTCCGAGGTTTCCGCTGTTTTACCGCACATCCCCTGCGCGTAAGAGCAGCCGTTGCCGGCTGGGGTACGAATGGTTTGTTCACATTGCACACAAAACATGGTCACACCTTTAAAGTTATATTTGATATACATGTTTAAGGTTATGCCGCGCGGCAACGGGTGAAAAGGTATTTCTAAGACAACTTAAAGGGAGATTGATTTAGCGCAAATTTGGCGGCAGGAGGGCTGCCGCCAACGGGTGCTCAGGCGGTAAAAAAGGCGATCAGGATCGGGACCAGCAAACTAAGCAGAAAACCGTGCACGATGGCGGCAGGGACGATTTCGACGCCGCCGGAACGCTGCAGTACCGGTAAGGTGAAGTCCATCGAGGTGGCGCCGCACAGCCCCAGCGCCGTGGAGCGGCTGCGGCGAATAAGGCCCGGAATTAACATGATGGCCAGCAGCTCGCGACAGAGATCGTTAAAGAACGCCGCGCTACCGATGACCGGGCCAAAGGATTCGGTGAGTAAAATACCGGAGAGCGAATACCAGCCGAAACCGCTGGCCATTGCCAGACCGGTCTTTAACGGCAGACCGAGAATAAAGGCGTTAAGTATCCCGCCGAGTAATGAACTGGCCGTAACCACCACGGCGACGATCATTCCCCGGCGGTTAAGGACTATTTGTCGCAGACTCATTCCATTATTGCGTAATTGGATACCAACGAGGAACAGGAGAAAAATCAACGTATATTCGCTGGCTTCTGTCGCGTGCTGTAAAAAAGGCAGTCTGGTCAGACCGAGCAGAAAACCGAGCACGACCACACCGCACAGCTGCAGCGATTCCAGGGCCATGGCCAGGCGCGAGGGTAATTTCTCCTGACGATGCTGACTGCGCCATGGCATTTTACTTTCCAGCCACAGCAGGGCGGCGATATTACACAGTAAAATGATAACCACGCTCACCGCGGCGTAATGCAATATTGCCAGCAGGTTGCTGGCCAGATTGTCGAGGAACGCCAGGCTGATACCCATAAAAAAAAGGATTACATAGACAATCCAGCTGAGCATGCGGTTTATCAGCTTTAGCGCGGAGGAGTGACGAAGAGGCAGTAAATAGCCGACGACCAGCGGCAACAGAATAATAAAGAGTCCCGAAAACATGAACGATGCAGCCCTTGCATGATGAGAATAGCGCCCATGACACTACCCAAATCACCGGGCCGAGTAAAGCTGTCGCCAGAAAGAAAAAGCCCGGAGACCCGGGCTTTGAAAAGCGTTAATCGCGTTTTTCCAGCAGGGTGCGATACAGCACGCCGCCGAGGATCCCACCGACGATTGGCATGACCCAGAACAGCCACAGCTGCTGCAGCGCCCAGCCGCCCTGGAAAATTGCCACCGCGGTGCTGCGCGCCGGGTTGACCGAGGTATTGGTGACTGGAATGCTGATCAAATGGATGAGGGTCAGCGCCAGGCCGATGGCGATGGGGGCAAAGCCCGCCGGCGCATGTTTATCGGTCGCGCCATGAATAACCAGCAGGAAGCCGCAGGTCAGGACAATTTCAATGACGATAGCCGACAGCATGGAGAAGCCGCCCGGGGAGTGTTCGCCATAGCCGTTGGAGGCAAAGCCGCTGGCGGCGGCATCAAAGCCGGCTTTACCGCTGGCAACCACGTACAGCACCGCCGCGGCAATAATTCCGCCGACCACCTGAGCGATAATATAGCCAATGACCTCTTTTGCCGGAAAACGGCCGCCGGCCCACAGGCCTAAGGTGACCGCCGGGTTGAAATGCCCCCCGGAAATATGGCCGACCGCAAACGCCATGGTTAATACCGTTAAGCCAAATGCCAGCGCGACGCCGGCAAAACCAATACCCAGCTCGGGGAAAGCCGCGGCGAGCACGGCGCTACCGCAGCCGCCAAATACAAGCCAGAAGGTGCCGAAGCATTCGGCTGCTAATTTTCTGAACATAACCACCTCAATTAAATTGTTTACGCGCACGAGCGGACCGTGCCGGTCTTTATTTATCGTGATAAGGGATGACGATAAAAATAAAGCGGCGTTATTCTAGAGATAATCGCCATCCCGGAGCCAGTTAAATATATTGATATTATTTGATTTAGGGCAAGGTGAGTGGATTCCTTTTGCCAGTTTAGCCTTTCCTTTATCCATGGAAGATTATCAATAGTGTAGATCATAACGCCTGAAATAAAACTATTTTGTTTGATGAATAATCAACGGCCGGTAATAGGCGATAAGTGAGTAATTTTATGAATATATTTAATCCGCTGAATATGAGCCACGGATGCGATTAAGCAGAGTGTCATCTTGCCTCCGCCCTCGCTATACTGTTGATTACTGAAGGAGAGTGGTGGTGTAGCGGAGGGGATATGCTTCTTGAGCGCGTAGAAATCGTCGGTTTTCGCGGTATCAATCGTTTGTCGTTGATGCTGGAGCAAAATAACGTCCTGATCGGGGAGAACGCGTGGGGGAAGTCCAGTCTGCTTGATGCGCTGACCCTGCTTTTGTCGCCGGAATTCGATCTTTATCACTTTGTTCGCGATGATTTCTGGTTTCCCCCGGGCGACATCCAGGGGCGCGAACACCATTTGCATATTATCCTGACCTTCCGCGAAACGGAGCCAGGCCGCCATCGGGTCCGGCGTTTCCGTCCGCTTCAGCGCTGCTGGGTGCCTTGCGATGACGGGTATCACCGGGTGTTCTATCGCCTGGAGGGCGAGCTCGCCGAAGATGACAGCGTGATGACCCTGCGGAGCTTTATCGATGGTGAAGGCGAAGCGTTGGTGCTGGAGGAGATTGATGAGCTGGCCCGACACCTGGTGCGTTTGATGCCGGTGCTGCGCCTGCGCGATGCGCGCTTTATGCGCCGCATCCATAACGGGACGGTACCGCACTCGCCGCAGATAGAGATCACCGCCCGTCAGCTGGATTTTCTCTCCCGCGAACTGGTCAGCCATCCGCAAAATTTATCGGACGGTCAGATCCGTCAGGGGCTATCGGCCATGGTGCAACTGCTTGAGCATTACTTTGCCGAGCAAAGCAGCGCTCAGACGCGGCATCGCCTGATGCGGCGGCGCTCCCATGATGAACAGCGCAGTTGGCGTTATCTGGATATTATCAACCGGATGATCGACAAGCCCGGCGGGCGCAGCCATCGGGTGATCCTGCTGGGGCTGTTTGCCACCCTCCTGCAGGCGAAAGGGACGGTGCGCCTCGATCGCGACGCGCGACCGCTGCTGTTGATTGAAGATCCCGAGACCCGTCTGCATCCGATCATGCTTTCCGTCGCCTGGCACCTGCTGAATTTGTTGCCGCTGCAGCGTGTGACCACCACCAACTCCGGAGAGCTGCTGTCCCTGACGCCGGTAGAGCAGGTCTGCCGGCTGGTGCGTGAGTCGACGCGGGTATCGGCGTGGCGGTTGGGGCCGGGTGGAATGAATGCCGAAGAGAGCCGGCGCATTGCTTTTCACATTCGCTTCAATCGCGCCTCATCGCTCTTCGCCCGCTGCTGGCTGCTGGTGGAGGGAGAGACGGAAACCTGGGTTATCAACGAACTGGCCCGGCAGTGCGGTCATCATTTTGATGCTGAAGGGGTTAAGGTGATCGAGTTCGCCCAGTCCGGCCTGAAGCCATTGATCAAATTTGCCCGCCGGATGGGGATCCAGTGGCACGTGCTGGTGGACGGCGATGAGGCGGGGAAAAAATATGCCGCGACGGTACGAGGTCTGCTTAATAACGATCGCGAGCTGGAGCGCGACCATCTGACCAGTCTGCCGGCGCTGGATATGGAACACTTTATGTATCGTCAGGGATTTGATGACGTTTATCATCGGGTGGCGCAGATCCCGGATAATGTCCCGATGAATATGCGGCGGGTGATCACCAAAGCCATCCATCGCTCATCCAAGCCGGACCTGGCGATTGAGGTGGCGATGGAGGCCGGCCGCCGTGGCGTGGACGCTGTGCCGACGCTGCTGAAGAAAATGTTCTCACGGGTGCTGTGGTTAGCCCGCGGTCGTGCCGATTAATCTCACCGCCGTCGTCATTTACGGCGGCACAAAGCTCTCCGGCAGCTAAACAAAACGTCATTGACGAGAAAAATGGGTGTCCTGTTGCCAACGGGTTTCGATAGAATCACCGCCTGGAGCGGCAGGGAAACAGCAGGAATCGGAATATGAAAGTGAAGGGAAAACGCAGGACCGTCTGGTGGCTGTTGGCGATCGTTGTGCTGGGGCTGGCTATCTGGGGATGGCGGATCCTCAATGCGCCGCTGCCGAACTACCAGACGCTGGTAGTTCGCAAAGGGGATCTCCAGCAGAGCGTGCTGGCCACCGGCAAACTGGATGCCCTGCGAAAAGTTGACGTCGGCGCCCAGGTCAGCGGACAGCTGAAAACGCTGCACGTCAATATTGGCGATAAGGTTAAAAAGGATCAGTTGCTGGGGGTTATCGATCCGGAGCAGGCGCAAAACCAGATTAAAGAGGTGGAAGCGACGCTCATGGAGCTGCGCGCCCAGCTCAATCAGGCGCGCGCGGAGAGCAAACTGGCGCAAGTGACTCTGGCCCGTCAGCAGCAGCTGGCGCAGCGCCAACTGGTCTCGCGGCAGGACCTTGATACCGCGGCCACCGATTTGGCGGTGAAACAGGCGCAGATCGGCACTATTGAAGCGCAAATAAAGCGTAACCAGGCGACGCTCGATACGGCGAAGACCAACCTCGATTACACGCGGATCCTGGCGCCGATGGCCGGCGAAGTGACGCAAATTACCACCCTGCAGGGACAGACAGTGATCGCCGCCCAGCAGGCGCCTAACATTCTGACGCTGGCGGATCTCAGCACCATGCTGGTTAAAGCGCAGGTCTCTGAAGCGGATGTCATCCACCTCAGACCGGGGCAAAAAGCGTGGTTTACCGTGCTGGGCGACCCGCTTACCCGTTATGAAGGTAAACTGAAAGACATTCTGCCGACGCCGGAAAAAGTGAATGACGCCATCTTCTATTATGCCCGCTTCGAGGTACCGAACCCGCAGGGGATCCTGCGCCTCGACATGACCGCGCAAGTGCACATTCAGCTGGCTGAGGTGAAGAACGTGATTACTATCCCGCTGAGCGCCCTGGGCGACGCGGTAGGCGATAACCGCTACCACGTTCGACTGTTGCGCACCGGTGAGGTCAAAGAGCGTGAGGTTATCATTGGCGCCCGCAATGATACCGACGTCGCAGTGGTGCAAGGTCTGGAAGAGGGCGACGAAGTGATCGTCGGCGAGAGCGCGAGCGGGGCGGCAAAATGACGGCGCTGCTTGAGCTGCGAGATATACGTCGCAGCTATCCTTCCGGCGACGGCAGCGTTGAGGTCCTGAAGGGGATCACCCTCAGCATCCATGCGGGTGAGATGGTGGCGATCGTCGGGGCCTCCGGCTCGGGAAAATCGACGCTGATGAATATCCTTGGCTGCCTCGACAAACCCACCAGCGGCACCTATCGGGTAGCGGGAACCGATATCGCGCAGCTGGATGGCGATGCGCTGGCCCGTCTGCGGCGGGAACACTTTGGCTTTATCTTTCAACGCTACCATTTGCTGTCCCATCTGACCGCCGCGCAGAATGTCGAAGTGCCGGCGGTGTATGCCGGCAGTGAACGGCGCGCGCGCCTGGCGCGCGCTCATGAGCTGCTGGTGCGGCTGGGGCTGGGCGAGCGCGCCGACTATCAACCGTCACAGTTGTCCGGCGGTCAGCAGCAGCGGGTCAGTATCGCCCGCGCCCTGATGAATGGCGGGGAGGTGATCCTCGCTGATGAACCGACCGGCGCGCTGGACAGCCATTCCGGCGAAGAGGTAATGGCGATCCTGCACCAGCTAAAAGCGCAGGGGCATACGGTCATCATTGTGACCCACGATCCGCAGGTCGCCGCTCAGGCGGAGCGGATCGTCGAGATCCGCGATGGCGAGATCGTCCGCAACCCGCCCGCCAGCCGCCAGGGCGGCGGACTGCGCGCCCGTCCGCAGGCGGAGTCTTCGGCGTGGCGTCAGTTTACCAGCGGCTTTCGCGAAGCGCTGGTGATGGCCTGGCGAGCGATGGCGGCGAATAAAATGCGTACCCTGCTGACCATGCTCGGGATTATTATCGGTATTGCCTCGGTGGTGTCGATCGTGGTGGTGGGGGATGCCGCCAAGCAGATGGTGCTGGCGGATATTCGCGCCATCGGCACCAATACCATTGATGTGTATCCTGGTAAGGATTTTGGCGACGACGACCCGCGCTATCAGCAGGCGCTGAAGTATGACGATTTGCTGGCGATCCAGAAGCAGCCGTGGGTGCGCTCCGCCACGCCGGCGGTTTCAAAAAGCCTGCGCCTGCGCGCCAACAATATTGACGTTGCCGCCAGCGCGGAGGGGGGCGGTCCGCAGTATTTTAATGTCTACGGCATGACCTTTAGCGAAGGTAATACCTTCAATGAACTGCAGCTCAACAGTCGGGCACAGGTGGTAGTGCTCGACAGCAATACCCGTCGGCAGCTGTTTCCCAATAAAGCGAAAGTGGTGGGAGAGGTGATTCTGGTGGGCAATATGCCGGCCACGGTGATTGGCGTTGCGGATGAAAAGCAGTCGATGTTCGGCAGCAGCAAAATTCTCCGCGTCTGGTTGCCCTACACCACCATGGCGGGAAGAGTAATGGGCCAGTCGTGGCTGAACTCCATCACTGTGCGCGTTCATGAAGGCTACGACAGTGAAACCGCAGAGAAACAGCTGCTGCGTCTGCTGGAGCTGCGGCATGGTAAAAAAGATGTATTCACCTGGAATATGGACAGCGTCTTGAAAACCGCCGAAAGGACCACACATACCTTACAGCTGTTCCTGACATTGGTGGCGGTGATTGCCCTGGTGGTCGGCGGGATTGGCGTAATGAATATTATGCTGGTGTCGGTGACCGAACGAACCCGGGAGATCGGCATCCGCATGGCGGTTGGCGCCCGGGCCAGCGATGTGCTGCAGCAGTTTCTCATTGAAGCGGTGCTGGTTTGCCTGGTCGGTGGCGCGCTGGGCGTAGCATTGTCGCTGATGATCGCCTTTATTTTACAGCTGTTTCTCCCCGGCTGGGAGATTGGTTTTTCTCCGCTGGCGCTGCTGACGGCGTTTCTCTGTTCGACGCTGACCGGGGTGCTGTTTGGTTGGCTGCCTGCGCGCAACGCGGCGCGGCTCGATCCGGTGGATGCCCTGGCGCGAGAATAGGCGGGGCGAGAAATAAAAATGCCAGTCAGAAGGACTGGCATTTTATTAGCAGGATGTACACAATGAAGCAAAAGAGTTATGCAGCCGTTTCCGCTTCCACAGGGACGATCACGCTGGCGTGATTGCCTTTTGGCCCCTGGTGAACATCAAACCGAACGGCTTGTCCGGCTTTTAGCGTTCTGTAACCATCCATCTGGATGGTGGAGTAATGGGCGAAAATGTCTTCGCCGCCGCCCTCAGGGCAGATAAAACCGAACCCTTTGGCATTGTTGAACCACTTAACAGTACCCATTTCCATACTTCGACATCCTTCGTAAATCTTTATTAGTAAGATGGAATGAACCGGTGGTGGAGTGACGAGTTGTTCAATTGCTCGCCAACTCTCGCCACTACAATTTAGAGAAATACGAAAACGCGTCAAGCGATTGAGGAGGGGGAACGGCGAAAAATGCGTCAAAATTTGAAGCAGTTAACGCTATTGCCGGGGAATGTGACAGCCGTCGCGGATAGAAGCGATAGATGATAGTTATCTATGATCTATTGTAGATTTGTGATGAGCATAACCTCTGGTCATCGACAGGCCTCCGCCTGTTGGCAACAGCAACCGATGATGAACACTGACGATGAGTAAGAGAGATTGGCTGGACTTCGAGCACCTGGTTGACGACGAAGTTCGTGATGCGATTAAACCGCCATCTATGTATAAAGTGATATTGGTCAATGATGACTACACTCCGATGGAGTTTGTTATTGACGTGTTACAAAAATTCTTTTCTTATGATGTTGAACGTGCAACGCAACTGATGCTCACGGTTCACTATGAAGGTAAGGCGATTTGTGGCGTGTTTACCGCGGAAGTGGCGGAGACCAAAGTCGCTATGGTGAATCAGTACGCGAGGGAGAACGAGCATCCATTGCTGTGTACGCTGGAAAAAGCCTGAATACAGGCATGAAAATTGGGGGAGGTGCCTATGCTCAATCAAGAACTGGAACTCAGTTTAAATATGGCTTTCGCCAGAGCGCGCGAGCACCGTCATGAGTTTATGACCGTCGAGCACTTGCTGCTGGCTCTGCTAAGCAACCCCTCGGCCCGTGAGGCCCTGGAAGCGTGTTCAGTGGACCTGGTGGCATTGCGTCAGGAACTTGAAGCCTTCATCGAACAAACCACACCCGTTCTGCCAGCCACGGAAGAAGAGCGCGACACCCAGCCGACGCTAAGCTTCCAGCGTGTGCTGCAGCGCGCCGTCTTCCACGTACAATCTTCTGGCCGCAGCGAAGTGACCGGCGCCAACGTGCTGGTGGCGATTTTCAGCGAGCAGGAGTCGCAGGCCGCCTACCTGCTGCGTAAACATGAAGTGAGCCGTCTTGATGTGGTGAACTTCATTTCTCATGGTACACGCAAAGACGAGCCGAGCCAGTCTTCCGATAACAGCGGAAGCCAGCCTGGCAATGAAGAGCAAGCCGGCGGGGAGGAACGTATGGAAAACTTCACCACCAACCTCAATCAGCTTGCTCGCGTCGGCGGCATTGATCCCCTGATCGGCCGTGAAAAAGAGCTGGAGCGCGCGATTCAGGTCCTGTGCCGTCGGCGGAAAAATAACCCGCTGCTGGTGGGGGAATCCGGCGTCGGTAAAACCGCGATCGCCGAAGGCCTTGCCTGGCGTATTGTGCAGGGCGATGTGCCGGAAGTGATGGCCGACTGCACTATCTACTCGCTCGACATTGGCTCTTTGCTGGCAGGGACCAAATATCGTGGCGATTTTGAAAAACGCTTCAAAGCGTTGCTCAAACAGCTGGAGCAGGATACCAACAGCATCCTGTTTATTGATGAAATCCACACCATTATCGGTGCGGGGGCGGCGTCTGGCGGCCAGGTCGATGCGGCTAACCTGATCAAACCGCTGCTTTCCAGTGGCAAGATCCGGGTGATCGGCTCCACCACTTACCAGGAGTTCAGCAACATCTTTGAAAAAGATCGTGCGCTGGCCCGCCGTTTCCAGAAGATCGATATTACCGAACCGTCGGTGGAAGAGACGGTCCAGATTATCAACGGCCTGAAGCCGAAGTACGAAGCGCACCATGATGTGCGTTATACCGCCAAAGCGGTGCGTGCGGCGGTAGAACTGGCGGTGAAATACATTAACGATCGTCATCTGCCGGATAAGGCGATTGACGTCATTGACGAAGCGGGCGCGCGGGCGCGCTTAATGCCGGTCAGCAAGCGTAAGAAAACGGTTAACGTGGCGGATATCGAATCAGTGGTGGCGCGCATTGCGCGGATCCCTGAGAAGAGCGTCTCCCGCAGCGATCGCGACACGCTGAAAAACCTGGGCGACCGTCTGAAAATGCTGGTCTTTGGACAGGATAAAGCCATCGAGGCGCTGACCGAGGCTATTAAAATGGCGCGCGCCGGGCTGGGCCATGAGCACAAGCCGGTGGGATCATTCCTGTTCGCCGGGCCGACCGGGGTCGGGAAAACCGAAGTGACCGTCCAGCTGGCGAAGGCGTTGGGTATTGAGCTGCTGCGCTTTGACATGTCCGAATATATGGAACGTCATACCGTCAGCCGTTTGATCGGGGCGCCTCCGGGCTACGTCGGCTTCGATCAGGGAGGGCTGCTGACCGATGCGGTGATTAAACATCCGCACGCGGTATTGCTGCTTGATGAGATCGAAAAAGCGCATCCGGACGTGTTCAACCTGCTGCTGCAGGTGATGGATAACGGGACGCTGACCGATAATAACGGCCGTAAAGCGGACTTCCGCAACGTGGTGCTGGTGATGACCACCAACGCCGGGGTGCGGGAAACCGAGCGTAAATCGATTGGCCTTATTCAGCAGGACAACAGTCCGGATGCGATGGATGAGATCAAAAAGATCTTTACGCCGGAGTTCCGTAACCGCCTCGACAACATCATCTGGTTCGATCATTTGTCTACCACGGTGATCCATCAGGTTGTCGACAAGTTTATCGTCGAGCTGCAGGTCCAGCTGGACCAGAAAGGCGTCTCCCTGGAAGTGAGTCAGGAAGCGCGCGACTGGCTGGCGACGAAAGGCTACGATCGGGCGATGGGGGCACGTCCAATGGGACGCGTCATTCAGGACAACCTGAAAAAACCGCTGGCGAACGAGCTGCTGTTTGGCTCGCTGGTCGACGGTGGTCAGGTCACTGTCTCTCTGGACAGCGACAAAAATACGCTGACTTACGACTTCCAGAGCGCGCCGAAGCACAAACCGGAAGCGGCCCACTAAGGCGATATCTTCAATGTAAAAAAACCGGCCAGGGGCCGGTTTTTTTTTGCTGACGGCAGAAATGAAAAGACCGGGAATTATCCCGGCCTTAAGCATCTGACGCCTTAAGGGCGAAAACAATCAGCGACTACGGAAGACAATGCGGCCTTTGCTCAGGTCGTACGGGGTCAGCTCAACAGTCACTTTGTCGCCCGTCAGAATGCGGATGTAGTTTTTACGCATTTTACCGGAGATATGCGCGGTTACCACGTGACCGTTTTCCAGTTCTACGCGGAACATAGTGTTAGGCAACGTTTCAAGTACGGTGCCCTGCATTTCAATATTGTCTTCTTTGGCCATCTAGTCCTCTGGGGTATCACTACCGTAGTTTTGAACCGGCAAGATAATGCCGAAGTTCATCATGTAAGTAAAGTTTTACGTATCTACCCTGAATCATTCACCTTGCCGCAAGGCGCATAGTCAGCGCAGCGGCTACGGAAATATGACGGGTATGAATCGCCGAAGTAGTTTTGGCGCATTGCCCGGGACACACACGGCCATGCCGCGTGACAGGCGCAAACGTAAAGGGGAGTGACAGAACGATGGGCGTTATCTGACTCTTATTATTCCCAAACGGCGGCGGGGCAACAGGCAGAAGCTACTCTACCGCGCAATTATACCATCCTGACGCAAAATGTGCTGAAAACATTTTATTATCCGCCAGGAAATAGCACCCGCGGCACCCAAAATCGCTCGGGCAGTCGGTAGCCGCGTAATACCGACAGATAGTCCAGATAATCGCGGCGGGGAATATCCACTGCGCCTAATGACGCGGTATGGTTGTTCAGTACCTGACAGTCAATTAATTTACCGCCGCTGTGCGCAAAGTCCTGGCAAAATACCAGCAGCGCGGTTTTGGAGGCATTTTCCGCCCGGCTAAACATCGATTCGCCGCAAAACAGCGCTCCCTGCGCTACGCCGTACATTCCTCCCACCAGGGTATTCTCCTGCCAGACTTCAATGGAGTGGGCATGACCCAACTCATGCAGCTGGTGATAGGCGCGAACGATACTGCTGGTTATCCAGGTGCCTTCGTCACGATCGCTGGCGCAGCCCTCAATCACTTCGCCAAAGGCGTGGTTGAGCGTGACCCGGTAGGGCGAACGCTGATGAAAGCGCTTCATGCTGCGGCTGAGATGGAATTGCTCTGGCCAAAGTACCGCCCGGGGGTCGGGCGACCACCAGAGGATCGGGTCGCCAGGGGAAAACCAGGGAAAAATACCACGCTGATAGGCCATCAGCAGCCGCGCGGGGCTCAGATCGCCGCCGAGCGCCAGCAGGCCATTAGGTTCTCGCAAGGCGCCTTCCGGAGAGGGGAAGGCGATAGAGTGCCGGGAGAGCTGAACCAGACGCATTTTAACCTCAATACGCATCAGCAAAAATTAGATAATAGAATAGCCTACAGACGCTGTTTAAACTGGAAGTACCGGCCCTGTTTAGCGAGCAGCTCCGCGTGACTACCTTGCTCAATTATCTGGCCGTTGTCCATGACTATTATCTGATTAAAACCCGCCAGGCCCCGCAGGCGATGGGTCACCATCAGCACGGTTTTGTCGCGCATGACATCTGCCAACAGATGCAGGATCTGGCTTTCGGTGGCCGCATCCAGACCTTCTGTCGGTTCATCGAGCAGCATCAGCGGCGCATCGTGGAGCAGCGCGCGGGCAATGGCCAGTCGGCGCAGTTCGCCGCCGGAGAGCTGACGCCCGCCTTCGCCCAGCCAGCCGTTAAGACCACCATCTTGCAGCAGTTTTTCGAGGCCCACCTTCTCAAGGGTAGCGCTGAGATGAGCGTCATCCGCTTCAGGCGCCGCCAGCAGCAGGTTGTCGCGCAGGGTGGCGCTGAACAGGTGCACGCGCTGCGGCACTACGCTCATTGCCTGCCGCAGAGTGGCTTCGCTGAGGCCGGAGAGCGGCTGATTGTTGAGCAGAATCTCTCCCTGTGACGGGTCCCAGGCGCGGGTAAGCAACTGCAACAGCGTCGATTTTCCGCAGCCGGTCCGGCCAAGAATGGCGATGTGCTCTCCGGCGGCAATCTGCAGGGAAATATTCTCCAGGGCAGGGGAGGGCTGCTGAGGATAGCGGAAAGTGACCTCCCGAAGCGTTAGGGCCACCTGCGCTGGCGAACTGGCTTCATCTTCGACAAAGGTGACCTCCGGCTGCTGGTCGGTAATCTGCGAGATCCGCCGCGCGGAGGCGATCACCTGGCCTAAATGCTGGAAAGCGCCAGTAACCGGCGCCAGGGCTTCAAAAGCCGCCAGCGCGCAGAATACGAATAGCGCGATCAGCGCCCCGGGCTGACTATTGCCGCCGACGCCGTCTGAGGCCAGCCAGAGCATGGCCACCACGGCGATGCCACCGATTAACAGCATTACCGCCTGCGAAAGCGCGGTCAGCTCGGCCTGGCGCCGCTGTGCATCCTGCCAGCTGAGCTCGGTCTTTTCCATTTGTGCGCGGTAGCGGTCGCTGGCGTTAAATACCATCAGCTCCGCCTGACCCTGCAGCCAGGCGGTGAGCTGTTGGCGATACTGGCCGCGCAGCTGCGTCATACTTTCGCCGGCTGGCTTACCTGCGCGATAGAACAGCGGCGGCATAACCAGCAGGGTCGCCAGCATGATACCGCCGAGCGTCAGCGCGAGGGGGACGTCGAGCAGACTTAATCCGCAGGTGACGACCACAATCACCACCAGCGCGCCGACCAGCGGCGAAATGACCCGCAGGTAGAGATGATCCAGGGTGTCAACGTCGGCCACCACCCGGTTGAGCAGCTCACCCTGGCGAAAGCGCGCCAGCCCCGCCGGAGAGAGGGGGAGCAGTTTGCTGAAGGTGAAAACGCGCAGGTGCTGCAGCACGCGAAAGGTAGCGTCGTGGCTGACCAGGCGCTCAAAGTAGCGCCCGGCGGTACGGATAATTGCCGCGCCGCGAACGCCCGCGGCAGGCAGCATATAGTTAAAACTGTAGATCCCGGCGACGCCCACCACCGCTGAAGCGGAGAGGAACCAGCCGGAGAGCGTCAGCAGGCCGATGCTGGCCAGCAGGGTCACAATGGCCAGCACGACGCCAAGCAGCAGCATCCATTTATGGCGTTTATAGAGCGCCAGATAGGGTAAAAGTGCGCGCATTTAAATCTCCTCCTGACGATGGGCCAGCAGCGCCGAGAAGACCCCACCAGCACGGGCCAGCGTGGCGTAGTCGCCTTGTTCGATAATCTGTCCGTCCTGCATCACCCAGACGTCGTCCCAGTCGGCCAGCCCCTCGAGCTGGTGGGTGACCAGCAGCGTGGTTTGCTCACTGGAGGCGTGGGTCAGGGCCTGCATGACTCGCTGTTCGCTATGGGCGTCAAGGCTGGCGGCAGGTTCATCCAGCAGCAGCAGGCGGCACGGCACCAACAGCGCGCGGGCGACCGCGATACGCTGCGCCTGGCCTACCGACAGACGCCCCGCCTGATCGCCTACGGCGGTATGGATCCCCTGCGGCAGCAGGGCGATAAACTCGCTGACCCAGGCCTTGTCCAGCGCCAGCCTAAGCTGTGCTTCGCTAGCTTCGGGCCACGCCAGCAGCACGTTTTCCCGCAGCGTGGCGGCAGGCAACTGCGGATTCTGTCCTACCCAGCTCAGCAGGCGGCGCCAGCGCTCAGCGTCCAGCTCGCGCAGCTCTACGCCGTTGACCATCAGCGACCCCTCATAGGGCAGAAAGCCGAGCAGTGTATTCAGCAAAGAGCTTTTCCCGGATCCGCTCTGACCGACCAGCACCACGCGAGCGCCGGCGGGCAGCGCAAAATTAAGCGGCCCCGCCAGAACTTTACCTTCCGGAGATTTGATCACCAGGTCGCGCGCTTCCACGCTAATCAGATCGTTGTCATTTAACGTTTTCTCGCCACGCTCTACCTGGGTCAGCGGCGTTTCCATAAACGTTTTCAGGCTGTCTGCGGCGCCCACGGCCTGAGCTTTGGCATGGTAGAAGGTACCCAGGTCACGTAACGGCTGGAAAAATTCCGGGGCGAGGATCAGCGTCAGGAATCCCGCCATCAGCGTGACGCCCGCGCCATAGTGGCCGAAGTTCAGCTCGCCAAGGTAAGAAAAGCCAAAATACACCGCTACCAGCGCAATGGAGAGGGAGGTGAAAAACTCCAGAACCCCGGAGGAGAGGAAGGCCAGACGCAGGACTTCCATGGTGCGTTGGCGAAAATCCTGCGAGGCGTCGCGAATATTATCGGTTTCTGCCTGACCGCGATGAAAAATACGCAGGGTTTCCATGCCGCGCAGGCGGTCGAGGAAGTGGCCGCTGAGGCGGGCCAGCGCCTGGAAGTTACGCCGGTTGGCGTCGGCGGCGCCCATCCCGACCAGCGCCATGAAAAGCGGGATCAGCGGGGCGGTGCCGAGAAGGATCAGCGCGGCGGCCCAGTTAATCGGAAAAATAGTAATAACGATCAGCAGCGGTACGCAGGCCGCCAGCGTCATCTGGGGCAGGTAGCGGGCATAATAGTCGTGCATGTCGTCGATTTGCTCAAGAATAAGCGTTGCCCAGCTGCCGGCCGGTTTGCCCTGGATCCACGCCGGGCCTGCCTGCTGGAGGCGGTCAAGAACCTGGCGGCGAATTTCATAGCGAATATGCTGCCCGGCCTGAAAGCCGACCCGCTCACGCAGCCAGACCACCCAGGCGCGTAGTACAAAGATCAGCACCAGCAGCGTGAGCGGCAGCAGCAGGGCGGTCGCTGGAATATTCTCCATTACCATCCGATGCAGGATCCGCGCCAGGAACCAGGCCTGCGCCACGATCAGCAGACCGCTCGCCACGCCAAGCAGGCGGGAAATCATCAACCAGCGACGGGAGATAATGCTTTGCTGTTTTAACCAGCGGGTTAACTCTTGTTGACGGGTTTTATTCATTGCGCGCTTTGCAGGTGTCGTTATCGGAGTATTGGGCACGGCAATGTTACATCGCAGCAAAAATAAAGGCGACTTTTCGTCGCCTTCTTTACCTTTGTTACTGACTTGTAAAGATTATTTGCAAGCGTCAGCCAAACCGTCGAGGTAACGCTCCGCATCCAGCGCCGCCATGCAGCCGGTGCCCGCAGAAGTGATGGCCTGACGATAGATATGGTCCATGACATCGCCGGCGGCGAACACGCCCGGGATGCTGGTCTGGGTCGCATTGCCGTGGATACCGGACTGCACTTTGATGTAGCCGTTCTCCAGCTCCAGCTGGCCTTCAAAGATGGCGGTGTTCGGGCTGTGGCCGATGGCGACAAATAAACCAGCCACTTCCAGGGACTCGACATTGTCGCTATTTTTGGTATCGCGCAGGCGCAGGCCGCTGACGCCCATCTGGTCGCCGGTCACCTCTTCGAGGGTACGATCGGTATGCAGCACGATGTTGCCGCTTGCCACTTTATCCATCAGGCGTTTAATGAGGATTTTTTCCGCACGGAAGGAATCGCGACGGTGGATCAGGTGTACCTCAGAGGCGATATTCGACAGATACAGAGCCTCTTCCACTGCGGTGTTGCCGCCGCCGATCACCGCCACTTTCTGGTTGCGATAGAAGAATCCGTCGCAGGTAGCGCACGCGGAAACGCCGCGGCCTTTGAAGGCTTCTTCGGAAGGCAGGCCCAGGTAACGGGCGGAAGCGCCGGTGGCGATGATCAGCGCGTCACAGGTGTACTCGCCGCTGTCGCCTGTCAGACGGAACGGGCGGTTTTGCAAATCGACGCGGCTGATATGGTCGAAAATGATCTCGGTTTCAAATTTTGCGGCATGCTCGTGCATGCGCTCCATCAGCAGCGGACCGGTGAGATCGTTCGGATCGCCTGGCCAGTTTTCCACTTCCGTCGTGGTGGTCAGCTGACCGCCTTTTTCCATCCCGGTGATCAGCACCGGCTGCAGGTTGGCGCGTGCGGCATAGACCGCCGCGGTGTATCCCGCAGGTCCAGAACCAAGGATAAGCAGTTTACTGTGTTTGGCTGTGCCCATGAGATCCCCATAATAATTGGCATACATTGGGCTGGGATTGTAGGGAATTTGTTGTCGTAAAAAAAGAGCACAGCGATTTTGTTAACGATGTGTGCAATAGAAGCTGCCAATGAATTGGTGATTTTCCCGGCAAGGAATATAACTATTTCTACTGTCGGCGGGACAATTATAAGACGAAAAAATGAGAATCAACCAGGGCGGATGATGAATATCTGGCATCTTGTACTAAAAATCGATGTTTTGCTTTGACAATCACCTGTGCTTTTGCGAAAACATTCAAGGAAGAAGAAAAGCAGTATTTAGCGTGCGGCGAATTTTCATGCACGCAAATGCCATTTTTATCCGGGTTAACGAAATCTACGCATGGTGTGGACAGACGCCATGCGTGATGTCGGTGACTGCCGTCAGGCAACGGGCTTCTCACGTACCCCTGGGTTACCCAATGTCGTACGGGTGATAACAGGATGGGCTCTGGCAGTGAAGGCTCAGAGCCGGAACAGGAGTAGGGAAGGAATACAGAGAGACAATAATAATGGTAGATAGCAAGAAGCGCCCTGGCAAAGATCTCGACCGCATTGATCGTAACATCCTGAATGAATTGCAAAAAGATGGGCGAATTTCTAACGTCGAGCTTTCTAAACGGGTGGGACTTTCTCCGACGCCTTGCCTTGAGCGTGTGCGTCGTCTTGAAAGACAGGGTTTTATTCAGGGCTATACGGCGCTGCTCAACCCGCATTATCTGGATGCATCACTTCTGGTATTTGTTGAGATTACTCTGAATCGTGGCGCACCGGATGTGTTTGAGCAATTTAACGCCGCAGTGCAAAAACTTGAAGAAATTCAAGAGTGTCATCTGGTTTCCGGTGATTTCGACTATCTGTTGAAAACCCGTGTACCGGATATGTCAGCGTATCGTAAATTACTGGGCGAGACCTTGCTGCGCCTGCCGGGCGTTAACGACACCCGTACCTACGTGGTAATGGAAGAAGTCAAGCAAAGTAATCGTCTGGTTATTAAGACGCGCTAACACGGAACAGGTGCAAACTCGACGTAGTTTGATTACACTCCTGTTAATCCATACAGCAACAGTGCCGGGGAGACCCGGCGCTGTTGTCCGTTTTAGCAGCAGGCAGGAAACAGCCTGATACCTGGAGAGCCTTTCTTGAGCCAGGAATACACCGAAGACAAAGAAGTCAAACTAACCAAACTCAGCAGCGGGCGCCGACTCCTTGAGGCGATGCTCATCCTTTGCTCCCTCTTCGCCATCTGGCTGATGGCGGCACTACTGAGCTTTAACCCCTCGGACCCCAGCTGGTCGCAAACGGCATGGCATGAGCCTATTCATAATTTAGGCGGCGCCCCCGGCGCGTGGCTTGCCGATACCCTCTTTTTCATTTTTGGCGTCATGGCCTACACCATCCCGGTGATCATCATCGGCGGATGCTGGTTTGCCTGGCGGCATCAGGAAAACGACGAATACATTGATTATTTTGCCGTTTCCCTTCGTCTCATCGGTGCGTTAGCCCTGATCCTGACCTCCTGTGGTCTGGCGGCGATTAACGCCGATGATATCTGGTACTTCGCCTCCGGCGGGGTGATCGGCAGCCTGCTGAGCACCACGCTGCAACCCCTACTGCACAGCAGCGGCGGCACCATCGCCCTGTTGTGTATCTGGGCGGCCGGGCTGACGCTGTTCACCGGCTGGTCGTGGGTCAGCATTGCGGAAAAGCTGGGCGGCGGCATCCTGTCCGTTCTCACCTTTGCCAGCAACCGTACCCGTCGGGATGATACCTGGGTCGATGAAGGCGAATACGAAGACGACGAGGAAGAGTACGACGACGAAGAGGCGGTCAGGCCGCAGGAATCGCGTCGCGCCCGTATCTTACGCAGCGCGCTGGCGCGGCGTAAGCGTCTGGCCGAGAAGTTTACCAACCCTATGGGTCGTAAAACCGACGCTGCGCTTTTCTCCGGCAAACGGATGGATGACGGCGAAGAGGTGGTGCAATACAGCGCCAGCGGGGCGCCTGTTGCCGCCGACGATGTACTGTTTTCCGGCGCCAGCGCCGCGCGTCCCGCAGAGGATGATGTGCTGTTCTCCGGCGCCAGCGCCGTGCGCCCGGGCGATTTCGACCCTTACGATCCGTTGTTGAATGGCCACAGTATCGCTGAGCCGGTAAGCGCAGCGGCGGCGGCTACTGCCGCGCCGCAGGCGTGGGCAGAATCACCGGTGGGCCATCACGGCGCTGCGCCAGCTTATCAGCCGGAAGCCAGCTATCCGCCGCAGCAGGCCTATCAGCCTGAACCCGCTCCGTTCCAGCAGGCTGCTTATCAGCCGCCAGCGGGGCAAACCGCACCGCAGGCGTATCAGCCTGAGCCAGCGCCGTATCAACAGCCGGTTTACGATCCGCGTGCCGGTCAACCTGCGCCGCAGGCCTATCAGCCTGAGCCAGCGCCGTATCAGCAGCCGGCTTACGATCCGCATGCCGGCCAGCCCGCGCCGCAGCCGTATCAGCCGGAGCCAGCGGCGTATCAGCCGCAAAGCGCGCCAGTTCCCCCACCGGAGCCAGAGCCCGAGGTCGTGCAGGAGGAAGTGAAACGTCCGCCGCTCTATTATTTCGAGGAAGTGGAAGAGAAGCGGGCGCGCGAACGCGAGCTGTTGGCCTCCTGGTATCAGCCAATTCCTGAGCCGGAAAGTCCGATTGCCACTAAACCGCTGACGCCGCCGACCACTGCGTCCAAACCGCCAGTGGAGACAATCGTAGTCTCTGCGGTAGCGGCTGGGGTGCATCAGGCTACCGCCGCCAGCGGCGGCGCGGCGGCAGCAACCTCGTCCACTGCCGCATCCGCTGCGGCTACGCCATTGTTCAGCCCGGCGTCCAGCGGCCCACGGGTTCAGGTGAAAGAGGGCATCGGTCCAAAACTACCGCGGCCCAATCGCGTGCGTGTTCCTACGCGTCGGGAACTGGCCTCCTACGGCATCAAGCTACCGTCGCAGCGGGAGGCGGAACAGCGCGCGCGGCAGGCGGAGCGCGATCCGCATTATGATGATGAGCTGCTCTCGGATGAGGAAGCGGATGCTATGGAGCAGGATGAACTGGCTCGCCAGTTCGCCGCCACCCAGCAGCAGCGCTACGGTCATCGCTGGGAAGACGATAACGCGACTGATGACGATGAGGCCGACGCCGCGGCGGAAGCGGAGCTGGCGCGTCAGTTTGCCGCTACCCAGCAGCAGCGGTACGCTACCGAGCAGCCGCCGGGCGCCAACCCGTTCTCGCCGGCAGATTATGAATTCTCGCCGATGAAAACGTTGGTCAATGACGGCCCGAGCGAACCGCTGTTTACGCCGACGCCGGAAGTCCAGCCGCAGCAGCCGGCCCAGCGCTATCAACAACCGGCGGCCGCTCCGCAGCAGAGTTATCAACCTGCGCAGCATCAGCCGATACACCATCAGCCTGTGCCGCCGCAGCCGCAGTCCTATCCGACTGCGTCGCAGCCCGTGCAGCCGCAACAACCGGTTGCCCCTCAGGGGCATCAGCCTGCCGCCCCTGCGCCGCAGGAGAGCCTGATCCACCCGCTGCTGATGCGCAATGGCGATAGTCGACCGCTGCAAAAGCCGACCACGCCACTGCCGTCGCTGGATCTGCTTACCCCGCCGCCGAGTGAAGTCGAGCCGGTGGATACCTTTGCTCTCGAGCAGATGGCACGCCTGGTGGAAGCGCGACTCGCCGATTTCCGCATTAAAGCGGATGTGGTGAACTACTCACCGGGGCCGGTGATCACCCGCTTCGAACTGAATCTGGCGCCTGGCGTTAAGGCCGCACGGATCTCTAACCTGTCACGGGACCTGGCGCGATCGTTGTCAACGGTCGCCGTGCGCGTGGTGGAGGTGATCCCGGGCAAACCGTATGTCGGGCTTGAGCTGCCGAATAAAAAACGCCAGACCGTCTACCTGCGTGAAGTGCTCGACAACGCCAAGTTCCGTGATAACCCATCTCCGCTCACCGTGGTGTTGGGTAAAGACATCGCTGGCGATCCGGTAGTAGCCGATCTGGCGAAAATGCCGCATCTGCTGGTGGCCGGTACCACCGGTTCCGGTAAGTCTGTTGGCGTCAACGCCATGATCCTCAGCATGCTCTACAAGGCGCAGCCGGAAGATGTGCGTTTCATTATGATCGACCCGAAAATGCTCGAGCTGTCGGTCTATGAAGGAATTCCGCACCTGCTGACGGAAGTGGTCACCGACATGAAAGACGCCGCCAATGCGCTGCGCTGGAGCGTCAATGAGATGGAGCGCCGCTACAAGCTGATGTCGGCGCTGGGCGTGCGTAACCTCGCGGGCTACAACGAGAAGATCGCCGAAGCCGCGCGCATGGGACGTCCGATCCCGGATCCGTACTGGAAGCCTGGCGACAGCATGGACGCCGTACATCCGGTGCTGGAAAAACTGCCGTACATCGTGGTGCTGGTGGATGAATTCGCCGATCTGATGATGACCGTCGGCAAAAAGGTGGAAGAGCTGATCGCTCGCCTGGCGCAGAAAGCGCGCGCGGCGGGGATCCACCTGGTGCTGGCGACACAGCGTCCGTCGGTAGATGTTATTACCGGCCTGATTAAGGCCAACATCCCGACGCGCATCGCCTTTACCGTGTCGAGTAAAATTGACTCACGTACCATTCTCGATCAGGGCGGCGCGGAATCGCTGCTGGGTATGGGGGATATGCTTTACTCCGGGCCGAACTCTACCACGCCGGTGCGTGTCCACGGGGCGTTTGTGCGCGACCAGGAAGTCCACGCCGTGGTTCAGGACTGGAAAGCCCGCGGTCGCCCGCAATATGTGGATGGCATTACCTCCGACAGCGAAAGCGAAGGCGGCGGTGGCGGCTTCGACGGCGGGGAAGAGCTGGATCCGTTGTTCGATCAGGCAGTCAACTTTGTGACCGAGAAGCGCAAAGCGTCGATTTCCGGGGTTCAGCGTCAGTTCCGCATCGGCTATAACCGTGCCGCGCGTATTATCGAACAGATGGAAGCGCAGGGTATCGTCAGCGAGCAGGGCCATAACGGTAACCGCGAAGTGCTGGCGCCGCCGCCCTTTGAATGAGTGCAAAGTTGGGTAAATAAGCGCAAAATCAGCCAATTCTTCTGTCCCACCGCCGCCGGCGGTCCTACAGTAGGGGCAGAAGAGGCTCCCGCGTCGGGAGTGACGCACATTAAGGAAGAACAATGAAAAAACTCGCAATCACCTGTGCATTACTGTCTGGTATGGTCGTCAGCCAGGTCTGGGCAGATGCGGCCAGCGACTTAAAAAGCCGTCTTGATAAAGTGAGCAGCTTCCATGCCAGCTTCACGCAAAAAGTTACCGACGGCAGCGGTAACGCCGTGCAGGACGGGCAGGGAGACCTGTGGGTGAAACGCCCGAACCTGTTTAACTGGCATATGACCCAGCCGGATGAGAGCGTCCTCGTTTCGGATGGTAAAACGCTGTGGTTCTATAACCCGTTCGTCGAGCAGGCCACGGCGACCTGGCTGAAAGACGCTACCAGCAACACGCCGTTTATGCTGATTGCCCGCAACCAGTCCAGCGACTGGCAGCAATATAATATCAAGCAAAATGGCGATGATTTTGTGCTGACGCCAAAAAGCGGCAGCGGCAACCTCAAGCAGTTCACGATCAACGTCGGTCGGGACGGCACTATCCATCAGTTCAGCGCCGTCGAGCAGGATGATCAGCGCAGCAGCTATCAGCTGAAATCGCAGCAGAACGGCGCCGTCGACGCAGCTAAGTTCACCTTTACGCCGCCGAAAGGGGTGACGGTGGACGATCAACGTAAGTAGAGGCGAAAGTGAGCAATCTGTCGCTCGATTTTTCCGACAACGCGTTTCAACCTCTGGCCGCTCGCATGCGGCCAGAAAATTTAGCGCAGTATATTGGCCAGCAGCACCTGCTGGCGCCGGGTAAACCCCTGCCGCGGGCCATTGAGGCCGGGCACCTGCATTCGATGATCCTCTGGGGGCCGCCGGGTACCGGCAAGACCACTCTGGCGGAAGTGATTGCCCGCTACGCCAGCGCCGATGTCGAACGGATCTCAGCGGTAACCTCTGGGGTGAAAGAGATTCGCGAGGCTATTGAGCGCGCGCGGCAAAATCGCAACGCCGGCCGGCGGACCATCCTGTTTGTTGACGAAGTGCATCGCTTTAATAAAAGCCAGCAGGATGCCTTTCTGCCGCATATTGAAGACGGCACCATTACTTTTATTGGCGCGACCACCGAAAACCCCTCCTTTGAGCTTAACTCGGCGCTGCTCTCCCGCGCCCGCGTCTACTTACTGAAATCGCTGACCACCGACGATATCGAGCAGGTGCTTGACCAGGCGATGAACGATAAAACCCGCGGCTACGGCGGCCAGGATATCGTTTTGCCGGATGAGACCCGCAGGGCCATTGCCGAGCTAGTGAACGGCGACGCGCGGCGAGCGCTGAATACCCTGGAAATGATGGCCGATATGGCCGAAAGCGATGACTCGGGCAAGCGGGTGCTGAAGGCGGAACTGCTGACCGAGATCGCTGGCGAGCGCAGCGCGCGCTTTGATAACAAAGGCGACCGGTTCTACGATTTGATTTCTGCTCTGCATAAGTCGGTGCGCGGAAGCGCGCCGGATGCGGCACTTTACTGGTACGCGCGGATCATCACCGCCGGCGGCGATCCGCTGTACGTTGCCCGCCGCTGTCTGGCGATTGCCTCGGAAGATGTCGGCAACGCCGACCCGCGGGCGATGCAGGTCGCTATTTCGGCGTGGGATTGCTTTACCCGCGTCGGGCCGGCGGAAGGCGAACGGGCGATTGCCCAGGCCATCGTCTATCTGGCCTGCGCGCCGAAGAGCAACGCGGTGTACACCGCCTTCAAAGCGGCGCTGGCCGACGCGCGGGATCGTCCTGACTACGACGTTCCGGTGCATCTGCGCAATGCGCCGACGAAGCTGATGAAAGAGATGGGCTACGGCCAGGAGTATCGTTACGCTCATGACGAACCCAACGCCTACGCCGCCGGCGAGCAGTACTTCCCGCAGGAAATGGCGCAAACGCGCTATTATCACCCGACAAACCGGGGGCTTGAGGGCAAAATTGGCGAAAAGCTCGCCTGGCTCGCTGAACAGGATCAAAATAGCCCGATAAAACGCTACCGCTAATTGAGGCGTTGCGGTAAGGTTATTACACTATTTCCGTGGTCGTAGTCTGCGGCCACTTTTCTTTTTTAATTCGATAAGCACAGGATAAGCATGCTCGATCCCAATCTGCTGCGTACCGAGCCAGACGCAGTCGCAGAAAAACTGGCACGCCGGGGCTTTAAGCTGGATGTAGATAAACTTCGCGCGCTTGAAGAGCGTCGTAAAGTTCTGCAGGTGCAAACGGAAAACCTGCAGGCGGAGCGTAACTCCCGATCGAAATCCATTGGCCAGGCGAAAGCGCGCGGGGAAGACATCGAGCCATTACGCCTGGAAGTTAACAAGCTTGGCGAACAACTGGATGCTGCAAAATCCGAGCTGGAAACGCTGCTGGCGGAAATTCGCGATATCGCGCTGGCGATCCCGAATATTCCTCATGATGATGTGCCGGTTGGTCGCGATGAAAACGACAACGTTGAAGTTAGCCGCTGGGGTACGCCGCGTCAGTTCGATTTTGAGGTGCGCGATCATGTGACGCTGGGTGAAATGCACGGGGGGCTGGATTTTGCCGCCGCCGTTAAGCTCACCGGCTCGCGCTTCGTGGTGATGAAAGGGCAGCTGGCCCGTCTGCACCGCGCCCTGGCGCAGTTCATGCTGGATCTGCACACCGAACAGCATGGCTACAGCGAAAACTATGTCCCGTACCTGGTAAACCAGGATACCCTGTATGGCACTGGCCAGCTGCCGAAATTCGCCGGCGACCTGTTCCATACCCGTCCGCTGGAAGAAGAGGCTGACAGCAGCAACTACGCGCTGATCCCGACGGCGGAAGTGCCGCTGACCAACCTGGTGCGCGATGAAATCATCGACGAAGACGATCTGCCGATCAAAATGACCGCCCATACGCCGTGCTTCCGCTCTGAAGCCGGTTCCTATGGTCGTGACACCCGCGGTCTGATCCGTATGCACCAGTTCGATAAAGTTGAAATGGTGCAGATCGTCCGCCCGGAAGACTCTATGGCCGCGCTGGAAGAGATGACCGGTCACGCCGAGAAAGTGCTGCAGCTGCTGGGCCTGCCGTACCGTAAGGTCGCGCTGTGCACCGGCGATATGGGCTTCAGCGCCTGCAAAACCTATGACCTCGAAGTATGGGTTCCGGCGCAAAACACTTATCGTGAGATCTCCTCCTGCTCCAACGTCTGGGATTTCCAGGCGCGTCGTATGCAGGCTCGCTGCCGCAGCAAGTCCGATAAGAAGACCCGTCTCGTTCATACCCTGAATGGTTCTGGCCTGGCAGTAGGTCGTACCCTGGTGGCGCTGATGGAAAACTATCAGCAGGCTGATGGCCGTATCGAGATCCCGGAAGTGCTGCGCCCGTATATGCGCGGCCTCGAATATATCGGCTAAACTTCTCACTCCTTCTTTTAAAAGCGCCTGCGGGCGCTTTTTTTACGCCCTTATTGATACCGGGCAATAATCCTTGCCGCGAATGCAGTGATACTCCCTTTGGATTAAACCAGCATAAAAAACCAATAATATCGCAAAGCATTATATATATGTCTATATAACGCTTGTCAGTTTATTGTGAGCAACCAAAGCGAGTATCCATGAAAATTAAAGCCCCTGATGCTTTACTGGCTGCTGAGGTAAGCCGCCGTGGTCTGATGAAAACCACGGCAATAGGCGGCCTGGCGCTGGCCAGCAACGCACTAACGTTACCTTTTACCCGACTGTCGCATGCTGCCGATACGCCGGCGCCCGCCAGTGAGAAGGTGGTCTGGAGCGCCTGCACCGTCAACTGCGGTAGCCGTTGCCCGCTGCGCATGCACGTGGTGGATGGCGCGATTAAATACGTCGAAACCGATAATACCGGTGACGATAACTATGACGGTTTGCACCAGGTCCGCGCCTGCCTGCGTGGGCGTTCAATGCGCCGCCGGGTCTATAATCCGGACCGTCTGAAGTACCCGATGAAGCGCGTTGGTAAACGCGGTGAGGGCAAGTTCGAGCAAATCAGCTGGGAAGAGGCGTTGGATACCATCGCCAGCAATATGCAGCGGCTGATTAAAGAGTACGGCAATGAATCCATCTATCTGAACTACGGCACCGGCACGCTCGGCGGGACGCTGACCCGCTCCTGGCCGCCGGGGAAAACGCTGATTGCCCGTCTGATGAACTGCTGCGGTGGCTATCTCAACCATTATGGCGACTATTCATCAGCGCAGATTGCTGCCGGTCTGAATTACACCTACGGCGGCTGGGCGGACGGCAACAGCCCATCGGATATTGAAAACAGTCAGCTGGTGGTGCTGTTCGGCAATAACCCCGGCGAAACGCGGATGAGCGGCGGCGGGGTAACGTACTACCTTGAACAGGCGCGGCAGAAATCCAATGCCCGGATGATAATCATCGATCCGCGCTATACCGACACCGGCGCCGGGCGTGAAGATGAATGGATCCCGATTCGTCCGGGGACCGATGCGGCACTGGTTTCGGGCCTCGCGTGGGTGATGATCACCGAGAATCTGGTCGATCAGCCGTTCCTCGATAAATACTGCGTGGGATACGACGAGAAGACGCTGCCCGCCGGTGCGCCAGCCAATGGTCATTACAAAGCTTACATTCTTGGCCAGGGCACTGACGGTATCGCCAAAACGCCGGAGTGGGCCTCGACGATTACCGGTATTCCGCGCGAACGCATTGTTAAACTGGCGCGCGAAATTGCCACCGCCAAACCGGCCTATATTAGCCAGGGCTGGGGTCCGCAGCGTCACGCCAACGGTGAGATCGCCACCCGCGCCATCTCAATGCTCGCCATTCTGACGGGTAACGTCGGGATCAACGGCGGCAATAGCGGGGCGCGCGAGGGCTCGTATAGTCTGCCTTTTGAGCGTATGCCGACGCTGGAGAATCCGGTTGAGACCAGTATCTCGATGTTTATGTGGACCGATGCGATTGAGCGCGGCCCGGAAATGACCGCTCTGCGCGACGGCGTACGCGGTAAAGATAAGCTCGACGTGCCGATCAAAATGATCTGGAACTATGCGGGCAACTGTCTGATTAACCAGCATTCTGAGATCAACCGGACCCACGAAATCCTGCGGGACGACAAGAAATGCGAGATGATTGTGGTCATTGACTGCCATATGACCTCCTCGGCGAAATACGCTGATATTCTGCTGCCGGACTGTACCGCCTCCGAGCAGATGGATTTCGCGCTGGATGCCTCCTGCGGCAACATGTCCTACGTTATCTTTGCCGATCAGGCCATCAAGCCGCGCTTTGAATGCAAAACCATCTATGAGATGACCAGCGAACTGGCAAAGCGTCTGGGCGTCGAAGAGCAGTTTACCGAGGGCCGTACCCAGGAAGGCTGGATGCGCTATCTGTATGAGCAGTCGCGCAAAGCGATTCCCGACCTGCCGGATTTCGACACCTTCCGTCAGCAGGGCATCTATAAGCAGCGCGATCCGCAAGGTCATCATGTGGCCTACAAAGCCTTCCGTGAGGATCCGCAGGCTAATCCGCTGACCACGCCTTCGGGCAAGATCGAAATTTACTCGCAGGATCTGGCGAAAATCGCGGCTACCTGGGAGCTGCCGGAAGGGGATGTTATCGATCCGCTGCCGATCTACACCCCGGGTTTCGAAAACTACAACGATCCGCTGACAGCGAAATACCCGCTACAGCTCACCGGCTTCCACTATAAATCTCGCGTCCACTCGACCTACGGCAACGTCGATGTGCTGAAGGCCGCTTGTCGGCAGGAGATGTGGATTAACCCGATCGACGCCCGCAAGCGCGGCATTGCCAACGGCGATCGTATTCGCATCTTCAACGATCGGGGTGAAGTGCATATCGAAGCGAAGGTGACGCCGCGCATGATGCCGGGCGTCGTCGCGCTGGGGGAAGGGGCCTGGTACAACCCGGACGCCTCGCGTGTGGATCAGGCGGGCAGCATCAACGTGCTGACCACCCAGCGTCCGTCGCCGCTGGCGAAGGGAAACCCGTCGCATACCAACCTCGTTCAGGTTGAGAAGTTGTAAGGAGTAACCGATGACAACTCAGTATGGATTTTTTATTGATTCCGCCCGTTGCACCGGTTGCAAAACCTGCGAACTGGCCTGTAAGGACTACAAGAACCTGACTCCGGAGGTCAGCTTCCGCCGC
>OGKM01000206.1_pt1 | contig 40146 bp, 35 predicted proteins | sample 1572501 | NCBI WGS metagenome assembly OGKM01 (sample SAMEA2582154, study PRJEB24529) | metagenome | biome: Human gut stool | place: China | collected 2011
CGATTCCTCCTTCTTCTTCCAGCTGCCGAAGGCCGCCAGCACCTACGCGCTGAACAAGGAAATCGCCGATCAGTACCACATCCGCCGCTACGGCGCCCACGGCACCTCCCACGAGTACATCTCCTCCGTGGTGCCGGACGTCGTCGGCAAGCCGGCTGAAGGCCTGAAGCAGATCGTTTTGCACATCGGCAACGGCGCTTCCGCTTCCGCTGAGGTCTCCGGCAAGCCGGTTGAGACCTCCATGGGTCTGACCCCGCTTGAGGGCCTGATGATGGGTGGCCGTACCGGTGACATCGACCCGGCTGTGGTCTTCCACCTGATTCGCAACGCCCACATGAACGTGGACGAGCTTGACGCCCTGTTCAACAAGCGTTCCGGCATGATGGGCATGACCGGCTATGGCGATTTGCGTGAGGTTCACCGTCTGGTGTCCGAGTGCACCGCATCGTCAGCTACATCGGCAACTACACCTACCAGATGGGTGGCTGCGACGTGATCACCTTCACCGCTGGCGTGGGCGAGAACGACGACGTGGTCCGCAAGATGGTGTGCGACAAGCTCGCTCCGTTCGGCGTCAAGCTGGACGAGGAGAAGAACGCCACCCGCTCCAAGGAACCGCGCATCATCTCCACTCCGGACTCCTCCGTGATCATCGCCGTGATCCCGACGAACGAAGAGCTGGCCATCGCCCGCAAGTCCGCCGCAATCGCCGAAGCCGGCACCGACACCTACGGCAACACCTTCGCCAAGTAAGTAACCGCCGTTAGGCATCTCACCAATCTCTAGTTGCAACACTATGGGGGCTGATTCCGATTGGAATCAGCCCCCATTCGTATATGGTCATGAGACCACTACCCCCGCGTCATACTCCCCTCAGTCGCCTCCGGTGGACAGATCCACTCAGAGAGGGGATCCAGGCCCTATAACTTGGCTCCCTTCTCTGAGGGGAGCTGTCCGCGTAGCGGACTGAGGGGAGTTCCACCAGAACACAGGACCCCTTACTGCCTCAGCATGCCACTCCACATACCGACGAAATCAGGCAAGGTCTTGCGCGTGGTGGCCACGTTGATGACCTCGATATCGGGAATACGCAGCCCCAGCATCGCGGCGAACGTGGCCATACGGTGATCAGCATAGGTTTCCATCACGGCACCGTGCAACGTCTCCGCCGGCACCGGTTCGATACGCAATCCATCAGGCAATTCCTCAGCCGCTCCCCCAACACGACGAATCTCGTTGACCAATGCCTCCAGACGATTCGTTTCGTGGCCGCGCAGGTGACCAATACCAACCATGTCTGTCGATTTATCAGCAAACACCAGAATCGCCGCCAACGAGGGCGCAATCTCCCCGGCCGCCGTCAAATCGAACGTACCCAGCCCACGCACGGTGCCGTCACCGGTCACCTCGCAATAGCGCACGCCGCCGATGGTCGGGAACGATACTTCGGCACCCATCTGCTCCAGATATCCGGGCAACAGGCCGCCCGGCTGGGTGGTGGTTTCAGGCCAATGAGGCACCCGGACCGTGCCGCCGGCGATCAATGCCGCGCCGAGGAATGGCGCCGCGTTCGACAGATCGGGCTCAACGGTCACCTTGCTCGACAGTTGCATTGCGCGCGGTTCAACCGTCCATGTGCGGGCGGATTCGTCGGCCTCAACCGCACCGCCGGCACCGGTCACATCGGCCACGGTCATGCGAATGTGCGGCAGGCTCGGGGTCTTCTCCCCCGTGTGCGCGAGGTGCAGACCGCCAGGCAGTTTGGAACTAATCAGCAACAGGCCGGAGATGAACTGGGAAGAACCGGACGAATCGATGCTGACCTGCGCCTGGGCAGCCGGCAAGGTTGCAGGCGGCGTAATAGTGAACGGCAGACGGCCAACCTCGCCGTGGTAATCAACCGTTGCACCCAGCTGTTCCAAACCGTCAAGCACCGGCTTCATCGGACGTGCATAAGCCTGTTCGTCGCCATCAAAATTCACTGGGCCATCTGCAAACAGGGCAAGGCCGGGCACGAAACGCATCACCGTGCCGGCCAGTCCGCAGAACACATTGACGTTGCCATGGAATCGGCCGGATACAGGAGGAGTAACCGTTACGGTGGTGTCGGTTGCGGAATCCACGTCGCAGCGGACACCGAGGGCTTCGAGTGCGCCCATCATAAGGTCCGTGTCGCGCGAACGCAGCAGGCCAATCAGAGTAACGGGCTTGCTGCCGAGGGCGGCGAGAATCAGGTAGCGGTTGGATAGGGACTTGCTGCCCGGCACCGTTACCGTAGCGTTCAACGGCTGTGCGGCGAGCGGGGCAGGCCAGAGATTCGTGAGTCGTTCAGTCATAAGGCCAAATCTATCAAACAAATTATTCACCGGTCGGCAGCGATGCGGGATTCGATCTGCTGATCAGGTGCGGAAGACGGCTGCTCAAAACCGCCTTCGATGGCCTGCGCGTGCAACAACTGAGCGGCCGCGCGATCGGCCTCGATGGCAGCGATCTGGCGCGAGAACACGATGAACCAGCCGAGGAACGCCAGACCAGCCAACGCCTCCACATTGGTGAGGGTGTTGTGACCCATCATCATATTGACCCAGAATGCAGCGCATACGAGCGCGGTCAGGTCGGAGGCCACCATCACTGCTTTGGACAGGCGTGGCGCAAGCCACGGCAGGAGCACGAACAGCAGCAGCATGACGAACGGCAGGCCTTTGGCGCATATATTGTGCAAGAGATTGTGTGGCGTGTACCGAAACACGCCGATGCCGATGAATGCCAGGCCGGCCACCATCAGCAGGAAGGACAGAATGGAGATGCGCAGCATGAAATGTGGGATTTCGTAGCCGCGATTCGGATCTCTGTTGGTGCGGTCGTGCCAGAGGCGCTGTAGCCGTTCGGTGGTCACCAGTTCGGAGATGGCGAAGTAGCTGACGATGATGATGCATGTGCCGGCAAGAATCAGCGTGGAGTTGAACATACGGGCCGCAAACGTGGTTCTGTCGCCGAGCTGCGAAAAGTTGTTGTGATACCAGTATGGGTCGTCGGTGGTCATGCCGGCGGTGACCACGCCGGAGATGACGAAGAACGGCAACAGACTGGCAATAGTTTTGGCGTTCATCATCTCCGCCTGTACAAAGGTCATGTACCCCACCACGCCGGCGAAGGCGGCGCAGACGCTGGAGATATAGCCGGAGAAGATGGCATTGCCCATCATGTCGTTGGCCGCACCGATGAGTGCAAAAGACGACAGGAAAATGGTCGAGGCATACACCACCGAAAGGGCGACGATTTCGAAAATGCGACGAATCGGTGCAAACCAACCATGTTTGAGGTTCAATGAACGTGATTTGCGCGCATAGCCAATAATGAAGGAAATGACGCCGCATGCCGCCACGATGCCCGAACATACCATGAATCGGCGTTGCGTCAGCTGCCAGATGGCCGGCGCGTATTCCATGTACAGGTTCATCGATACCGCGCCAACGACGGCGCAAATCAAGAAGGAGATGAGTCCGGAGGTTTCTGCACGCTGATGACGTCCCATGCCGGGCCTCCCCTATCTATTCGATGCCGCGTTATCTTTCAACAACAAACAAAACTCCCCCCGAGGACAACGCTTTACTAGCAAGCCAGCGGGATTTGGCTGTCGCCATTCTACTGAAAATCTGAAACACTACAAAAAAACGATTATGTACGGGCTTCTTAGCCTTTGCGACTATCGTTACCGCCTTGCCGAGTACCGTTGTTCATGCAGAAAGAAAGCAGTATTGGACACAATCGAATGAGCGTGTCAGTATCGTTGAAAAAGTAATGAATGACGGTTCTATCGGTTCAACCTTTAAGGGACGAACCAGCCGCGGTACCATGGCGCTGATGCATGACTATGCCGAGCTCATCAATGAATTACGTCCGACAGCAGAGCAATTCACCGAGATCGAGCAATACTGGGTCAAACGAATTCAGGCGTTCTTCACCAGCAAACCATTCAAGCTGGAGTCCGACAACTCGCTTTCCGTTGATGCGGCCGTGGAACATCTGCTGCGGCAGGCAGCGCAGCGGCGAAGGGAGAATCCGGGCACCATGTACGTCGGCACCGTCCTGCAGCATCTCGTCGCGGCAAAGCTCACCATCGTTGCTCCGGAAGTGGAAATCAACGGCGCGTCCGTTGCTGATGATCCGAGTCCGCGGCTTCCAACGGTGAGGCCGCGGACCGTCTCACAAAACCGTCCGCGGCTCCGCCCTCCTGTTTCGTCGCAACTGACTACACCGACGGGTTCGGGCGCTTCGTCACGAAAACGCCATTGCGATGCACCGTATACGCGCCGCCGTCACTGCCCCGTTCCGCCCGGAACAGGACGATCGGCTCCCCTGCGATGTCGCGCAGTTCGACATCCGATCTGCCACGTGTCAGATAGAAGTCGAATATGGCGTCGTCGGATTGACGCACGGTGTGCAGAACGTCAGAGGTCACGCCGCTGGCGGGCGACCGCAGGTTGGCTTCCGGCTGCCGGCCATCCTGCGGCTGCGCGGCAAGCCAGCCTCCCACGAATCGCGTCAGATCGCTCACGCCCAGATCGCAGCCGAGGAAATACGCCTCCCCTTCGCCGTACGTGTTGCGGGTGATCGCGGCCATGCCGTCAAGCTCCCACTCATCCGCTTCTTCGCCGGCATACGAGGCAAGCACCTGCACATGCGGTCCGGCGACGGTCACGTCACCGAGCTTGTCGATGACGCGATCGAGCCAGTCGAAATCCCAATGGTCTTCGATGGGCTGGAGGCGATCTCAGCTGAAGATGGCAAGGGCCACGGTGTTGACGCCGGCCTGGCCCATCAGGCGGATGTCGTCATCCCAGATTTCCTCCGGCCATTGGTCGGGACTATAGTCGCCACCGAAAGCGATGCCGCGTCCGTCCGCGGTCAGCAGTTTTGGCCATACGAAGTCACGTCATGCACGCACGGTTATCTCCTTTGGCAGGCGGCGCAGGGCCACGGCCCATATCGGATACCAGCTGATAGACACTCCTGGCCGATAGTCGACACGCCGCCGGTTCCGGCCCCACTGCCGGAACCGACATGGGTATGTTCATGACCGCCGACCGCAGGAACGAACAGGCCCGTCCGCCACGGACCGCATCTTGCGGTTCAGGCGGACGGGCCTTATGGGAGGGATGGGAACGGGAGATCAGTTCTTAATAACTGCCTGCGCCTCATCGTCGACGATCTCGCCGGAAGCGAGCTTGGCTTCGAGCTCCTCAACGATCTGCGCATGCATCTTCTCATCGATCTTGACCTTGAACCAGAACACGACGAGGCTGAGGATGATGAGAACAAGCGGGACGTAGAAGGCGAAGGTCTTGAACGTGGCGATGTTGGACGCGGTCATGTCGGCTGCCGTGGCATGACCGGTCATGCCAGCCGCGAGGGCAACGGCACCGACCGCACCGTTGGACATCGCGCCGCCGATCTTGTCGAGCATGGGACGCACCGACAAGGTGACCGCCTCGTTGCGCCTGCCGTTCTTCAGCTGGCCGTACTCGATGGAGTCGGTCAGCGACAGAATCGCGGTCATCTGGATGAACTGCGCAGGCACATAGAAGAAGATCAGGGCGACGATGACGACCGGCAGGTTGCTGGAGAACAGGGCGAGCATCGTGTAGCCGATGATCATGGAGACCATGCCGCCGGTGAACAGGTAGCGACGGGGAATCCAGCGGTTGAGAATCGGGTACAGCGGCGCCATGATGAATCCGGCGATCAGCGGGATGATGCCGGTGATGGAGAAGGCGGCAGGCTCGTCAAGCACGAACACGAAGAGGTAGTACATCACACCGGTCGTGATGACGTTTGCGATGGCGTACAGCAGGTAGGACAGGGCGACCCACAGCAGCTGGTCGTTCTGGAACAGCGCCTTGAACGCCTCGAACGGGTTGCCGTTCTTCTGGGCCTTGGCACGCAGCGCGCTGGTGCTTTCCTTGGTGCCAAAGGCGACGGTCCAGGCGGTAATCAGGCCGAGGAGCGCGACGATGAAGCCGAAGGAGGTCCATCCGGCCTGGCCCTGGCCCTTGGCGCCGGTGAACGTCCAGGTGAAGTAGCTGACGATCGGGATGACGATGACGGTGATGCCGTTGTAGCCGATAGAGCCGGTGAAGGTGCCAAGGGCGGTGTAGGTGGAACGTTCGTGGGAGTCGGAGGACAACGCCGGGATCATGCCCCAGTAGGAGATGTCACGCAGGGAGTAGAACACGTCAAGCACGATGAACGTGATGATGAACAGCACGATGAACAGCGTGGTGTTCACGTTGACCAGTCCGAACATGCCGGAGAAGATGAGCACGATCAACACGGAGGAGACCAGTCCGCCGATGAACTGCCACGGGCGGAAACGGCCCCACTTGGTGGTGGTGTTATCCACGAGGTTGCCCAGCAGCGGATCGATGAAGATCTCGGCGATGCGGATAACGACGATCAGGCCGGTGATGACGGCGATCATTTGGGCGGCGAGAGCCTTGCTGTAGCTGACGAACAGGCAGCTGGTGACGTACGTGACGAAGTACGTGCTCATCGCGTTGTAGAAGGCAGCCTGCCCCAAGTTGCCGCACGCGTAGGCGATGCGCTGGCCTAACCCGTCCTTCCTGCGGACGTCACCGTCCGCGACATTTTCGTTGCTCATTAATCTTCTCCTTAAGAACCCAGAGCATGGAATCACTCATTGATTTTGTAAAGTAAGCATACAAGTTTTATCACCGTGAGCATACAAGTTTTATCACCGTGAGCATACAAATTTTATCACCGTAAGCATACAAGTTTTATCACTGAAAGTAAAAAGCATTAGTAAACAAGGAGATAAACAGCGTGTCGCAAGGATGGGATAACATGAGCTGAACCGAGACATTGCATGGACGCGGCGTAGCGTCGACGGCAAGCAGTGCCAGTGATTTGGAAGCGGTAAACAGGATTTGCGTTTTATATAAAAACTGTTTATCCTTTTCGGTAAAGGAGGCCCCGGCCTCTTCCATAATATCATTCACAACGAGGTAATGACAGAAAGCAGGAGAGCATGACAGACGTCACACATGTCGATCGCGCATCGCAGGCTTGGCTGACCGACCCGACGGTGTTCGAGGTGAACCGGACTCCGGCCCATTCCAGCCACAAGTGGTACGCCCGCGACCCCCAGAGCGGACAATGGTCCGATCTCAAGCAGAGCCTTGACGGCGAGTGGCGGGTCGAGGTCGTTCAGGCCGCCGACATCAACCTCGAAGAGGAACCCGCGACGGCCGAGTCGTTCGACGACTCCTCGTTCGAGCGTATCCAGGTTCCGGGCCACCTGCAGACGGCCGGTCTGATGAACCACAAGTACGTGAACGTCCAGTATCCGTGGGACGGCCACGAGAACCCGTTGGAACCGAACATCCCGGAAAACAATCACGTCGCGCTCTACCGCAGGAAGTTCACCGTCTCCGCCCCCGTGGCAAACGCCAAGCAGGCCGGCGGATCGGTGTCGATCGTGTTCCACGGCATGGCCACGGCGATCTACGTGTGGGTCAACGGCGCGTTCGTCGGCTATGGCGAGGACGGCTTCACGCCCAATGAGTTCGACATCACCGGGCTGCTGCACGACGGGGAGAACGTCGTGGCCGTCGCCTGCTACGAATACTCCAGCGCCTCCTGGCTTGAGGATCAGGACTTCTGGCGTCTGCACGGCCTGTTCCGCTCCGTCGAACTCGCCGCCCGCCCGCACGTGCACATCGAAAACACGCAGATCGAAGCCGATTGGGATCCCGAGGCCGGCACCGCCTCCCTCGACGCCGCGCTGACCGTGCTCAACGCGGCCGAGGCGGCCACGGTCCGCGCGACCCTGAAGGACGCCGACGGCAACACGGTGTGGCAGACGACGGGCGACGCGAAGGCGCAGACCGCGCTCTCCAGCGGGCCGCTGCAGGGCATCGAACCCTGGAGCGCCGAAAGCCCGACGCTGTACGAGCTTGACGTCGACGTCATCGACCAGGCGGGCGACGCCATCGAATGCACGTCCCAGAAGGTCGGTTTCCGCCGCTTCCGCATCGAGGACGGCATCCTGACCATCAACGGCAAGCGCATCGTGTTCAAGGGCGCCGACCGCCACGAGTTCGACGCCGAACGCGGCCGCGCCATCACCGAGCAGGACATGATCGATGACGTGGTCTTCTGCAAGCGCCACAACATCAACTCCATCCGCACCTCGCACTACCCGAACCAGGAACGCTGGTACGAACTGTGCGACGAGTACGGCATCTACCTGATCGACGAGACCAACCTCGAAGCCCACGGCAGCTGGTCCCTGCCCGGAGACGTCCTCACCGAGGACACCATCGTGCCGGGCAGCAAGCGCGAATGGGAAGGCGCCTGCGTCGACCGCGTCAACAGCATGATGCGCCGCGACTACAACCACCCGAGCGTGCTGATCTGGTCGCTGGGCAACGAATCCTACGTGGGCGACGTGTTCCGCGCCATGTACAAGCACGTGCACGACATCGACCCGAACCGTCCGGTGCACTACGAGGGCGTGACCCACAACCGTGACTACGATGACGTCACCGACATCGAGACCCGCATGTACTCGCATGCCGACGAAATCGAGAAGTACCTGAAGGACGACCCGAAGAAGCCGTACCTCTCCTGCGAATACATGCACGCCATGGGCAACTCCGTGGGCAACATGGACGAATACACGGCGCTCGAACGCTACCCGAAGTATCAGGGCGGCTTCATCTGGGACTTCATCGACCAGGCCATCTACGCCACCCAGCCCGACGGCACCAGGAGCCTGCGCTACGGCGGAGACTTCGGCGACCGTCCGTCCGACTACGAGTTCTCCGGCGACGGCCTGCTGTTCGCCGACCGCAAGCCTTCCCCCAAGGCCCAGGAAGTCAAGCAGCTGTACTCGAACGTCCACATCGACGTGACGAAGGACTCGGTGTCCGTCAAGAACGACAACCTGTTCACCGCCACCGGCGACTACGTGTTCGTTCTGAGCGTTCTCGCCGACGGCAAGCCGGTCTGGCAGTCCACCCGACGTTTCGACGTGCCCGCCGGTGAGACCCGCACGTTCGATGTCGCATGGCCTGTGGCGGCGTACCGCGCCGACGCCCGCGAACTGGTGCTGCAGGTTTCGCAGCGTCTCGCCAAGGCGACCGATTGGGCCGAGAGCGGCTACGAGCTCGCCTTCGGACAGACCGTGGTGCCCGCGGACGCCACCGCGACGCCCGACACGAAGCCGGCCGATGGGACCATCACCGTGGGCCGTTGGAACGCTGGCGTGCGAGGCGCCGGACGCGAGGTCCTGCTGTCACGCACCCAGGGCGGCATGGTCTCCTACACCTTCGCCGGCAACGAGTTCGTGCTGCGCCGTCCCGCAATCACCACCTTCCGTCCGCTGACCGACAACGATCGCGGTGCCGGTCACGGTTTCGAGCGCGTCCAGTGGCTGGGCGCCGGCCGCTACGCCCGCTGCGTGGACAACGTGCTCGAGCAGATCGACGACAGCACGCTCAAGGGCACGTACACGTATGAGCTCGCCACCGCGCAGCGCACCAAGGTGACCGTCTCCTACACGGCCCACACCGATGGCCGCGTGAACCTGCACGTCGAATACCCCGGAGAGCAGGGTGACCTGCCCACCATCCCGGCGTTCGGCATCGAATGGACGCTGCCTGTGCAGTACACGAACCTGAGGTTCTTCGGCACCGGTCCGGAGGAGACGTACCTGGACCGCAAGCACGCCAAGCTCGGCGTGTGGAGCACCAACGCCTTCGCGGATCATGCGCCGTACCTCATGCCGCAGGAGACGGGCAACCATGAGGATGTTCGTTGGGCCGAGATTACCGATGATCACGGCCACGGCATGCGCGTCAGCCGCGCCGATGGCGCCGCGCCGTTCGCGGTAAGCCTGCTGCCGTACTCCAGCTTCATGCTCGAGGAGGCCCAGCACCAGGACGAGCTGCCGAAGCCGAAGCACATGTTCCTGCGCGTCCTTGCCGCACAGATGGGCGTCGGCGGCGATGATTCCTGGATGTCGCCGGTGCACCCCCAGTACCATATCCCGGCGGACAAGCCGATCAGCCTCGACGTCGATCTCGAGCTGATCTGATCAGAATTGATCCGATAGTCCACCGTGCAAACGATGTGGCCCCCGACTTCCTCGCAGGAAGTCGGGGGCCACATCGTTTGCACGGTCCTTGTTAGTCCAGCGGATGCGCCGGATATCGATGCAGATCCAAACCTAGTCGTTGTAGAGCATCAATGAATAAAGATGTCACTCATAAGCTATCAAGAGAATCCAGAACCTTTTGAATTCACATGCTCGACACGCAATGTATCCAGCGTCGTTTACAATGATTCATTGTGCCTTAATGGCGCATCGGGCTATAGCGCAGTTTGGTAGCGCGCCTGCTTTGGGAGCAGGATGTCGTGGGTTCAAATCCCGCTAGCCCGACAAACAAAAAAGCCTGGAATCTCAACGATTCTGGGCTTCTTCTTTTATCCGACCGCTAAACGATTTATCCGGTTTTATCCGATGACCGTAGAACCTATATGGCCTTGCGGTATAAGGGACTTTTGTGATGTTGGGACCCCAACCTGCTAGTCAGTTCGATTCCATGCGACATCGATTTCCGCTTCCCAATCTCAAATGACACCAAAATACCTGCAACCGATTGTGCAATCCCGTGGGCGGGAGTGGGTTGCAGGTAAAAGGTGTCGAGTTACAGCCCAGAATCACCCCTAACTAGTACCGAAATACCCGCAACCGCAGTAACTAACCCCTTTATACCTGCAATCCGGCAAATATGGTTCAGACAATCCGCACATCCAGACCGCTATCCGAACACACCGTTTATACTAGATCACACATCGAATCAACATCTAGAACCGACCGTCTCCAACGACCCATAGGGAGAGCACATGGACGATATAAGACCACGCTGCGGCTGGTGCAATCTCAGCAATCCCGTCTATGTTGCCTATCACGATGCCGAATGGGCGGTTCCGTCGCATGATGACCACCACCTCTTTGAGATGCTGGTGCTCGAGACCTTCCAAGCCGGACTGTCATGGGAGACGATACTGAACAAACGCAAGCGTTTCCGTCAGGCGTTCGATGGGTTCGACATCGAACGGATCCGGCGCTATGACGAGAACAAGATCGCCGAACTCATGAACGATCCGGGCATCATCCGCAACCGTCGCAAAATCGTCGCGACGGTCGGTAATGCCAACGCATTCCGGGATATCCAGACGTCGTACGGCAGTTTCGACGACTATATTTGGCGGTTCACCGGCCGTCACGTCATCTACGAGACAGGCATGACTACATCCCCTCTGTCCGACGCCATCGCAGTGGATCTCAAGACGTACGGCATGCGATTCATCGGCACCACCATCGTCTACGCCTATCTGCAATCCATCGGCGTCATCAATGCACATGAGCCTGGATGCTTCCTGCACAGGGAAAGGTGACCCGCGCAAGGATTTATAAGGTCGCTCGGGCAGAATCTCTCCGAGAGGAACCCGTGCTTCTAGTTATTTTGCTTATCGAGTTCTTGGTAGCGCTCTTTGACCCCGGTAAGGATTCCGGCAGATTGTTCACGCTACTGCGCGGTGAGCGCTTCGAGCAGTTCGCCGAAAGTCAACCCACCTTCACTACCGGATGACGGATAATGGTTTTGAGATTTTCCGGTTTGGCTCGGCGCGGGTCGGATAGGTAGATCTCGTGATGGCGGCGGGCGTCGGAGAAGTCGAGCCCGTAGCCTTGCGAACGCGCGTAGCCGTCCAGAATCGTCACGGTTGCGGGCTCGTCGTCGTACGGGCCTTTGTGCATGACCTGCGCGACCACGCCTTCATCGAAGTCGAAGAGATATGCACGATTGATGTCGACTTCGGGATGCTTGGAGGCAAACGATGCCTTGGCCCACGCAAAGACCTCATCGGTCACGAATTCCGGCAGACGAATCATCGAAGTCCAATAGAAGTCGGTTTTACGCGTGTAATCGACGCCGGGCACACCCTTCTCCATGCTCCATAAGCCCTCCAGCGGAGGCACGGTGTAGTCGAAGTACCCGTCAATGTGCTCGTCCGGATTATTTGACTTCTTGTTCATTTTGATGGTGAACGAAATGCCGTACAGCAGTTGCATCGCCTTGGCGTAGTCGCCGCCTTCTTCGTTCGGATCTCCTACACCGTCCACCGCGACGAACCGCATCGCCGGCACCGTGACGATGGCGGGCATCCTCTTCGGCTGATACAGGTCCTTATATTCCTTTTTATAGTCGAATGCCATCGCTCATTTCCCCTCCGCCACCGCATCGATCTCATCCTGACGCCGCCACCGCTTGAGGTTTGGCAACAGCGCCGACATGCAGTCCTCGGCCTGTTCGACGCTGATATGGCAGGATTCCGCCATCATCGGCGCACACGCGGCGACCAATTCATCGCTATTGGCATAGGCCTGAAGAAAAACGCCGTCTTCATAGCAGTAGTTGCAATAATCTCCGTTTCGCGTTCCATCCGGTTCGGTGCCGTGATCTTCCGGGCGGTAAAACGGCATGGCACAACTTTGGCAAAAACCATTGTCCGGCATTTCCATAAGCCTCGCCATCGGCACCTCAAAACGGGTGCTGATAAGCCGAATCATGTCGATGCTCGGCTCTGCCGTTCCCTTCTCCCAGCGGGAAAGCGCCTGTTGGGTGACGAACAGCTCGTGCGCGAACTGCGACTGCGTAAGACCTCGCTCCTCGCGCACGACTTTGATAACCTGACCGATCGACATGACTACCTCCCGACATCGGAAAACGATTCGCGCGTCTCGCTGTGCGCTTGCTGATTCCAGTCTAAGGGCATGTCCCGTTCGCCAAGCGCGGGTACAACAAACCGTTGTTCGCGCTTGTATCCCGGAGGAAGAAACAGCTCGGTCGAACCTATTTCCTCTCCACCCCTTCAATTCTCCCGGTTCCTCTGACTCCTTTGCGAGCGCCGCGGATGGGATGAGCACGCTTACGTATGGGGTTGCGCCAGACAGGACGTCGTCGTAGAAGCGCTGTTTGGCGTCGATGAAGTCGATGGAATCCTGGATTTCCGCGAGCTGCTCGACCAGCCGCGCCCGCTTGCCGGCGAGCATCTACTTGCGTTCGGGGATGCTCGGCTCGTGGAGGAGCGTAAGGGGCGCGAGTAGGGGTTCGCGGCTTTGCTGCGGTCTCTCCCTCACCCGGCTACACCGGGAGCTCCCTCGTCAGAGGGAGCTTAAATTCGGTCTGGTTATAGGCCCATGGGCTTCTTGGGCTTTTTGGCGCTCATGAGCATGAGGAAGCTGCGGGACTGGGCGGTGATCATGAAGCCCGCCTCATAGCTCAGCGCCGGCTCATTCGGGTTGTGCGTATCCACGACCAGCTGCCATTTGCGGCCGTATCGCTCATCCGGCAGGGTGAACATAATCGGCTCGTAATGCGCGTTGAAGATCAGGATGAAGTCATTGTCGACCATCCGGTTGCCGTACCAGTCGACCTCCGGAATATCCGAACCGTTCAGATAGATCATCATGGAGAACGCATGCGTGTTCTGCCAGTCGTCCATATCCATGATCGAGCCGGTGTGGTCGAACCATTCGACCTGCGGAATCATGTTCGAATCGTCGCCGGGCTCACGGCCTGTGAAGAAGCGACGGCGGTGCAACACCGGATGATCCAAACGCAGATGAATGAGTTTGGAAACGAAGGCGAGCAGTTCCTTGCGTCCCTTGTCAAGATGCCAGTTGGTCCAGGAGATCTCGTTGTCCTGACAGTAGGCGTTGTTGTTGCCCTGCTGGGTGCGGGCCACTTCGTCGCCACCGCAAATCATCGGGATACCCTGGCTGAACAGCAACGTGGCGAACATGTTGCGCATCTGACGCTGACGCAAGTCGTTGACGTCCGGAATATTGGTCGGGCCTTCAACGCCGCAATTCCAAGAGCGATTGTTGCTCTCGCCGTCGCGATTGCCCTCGCCATTGGCTTCGTTGTGCTTTTCGTTGTAGCTGACCAGGTCGTTCATCGTGAAACCGTCATGCGCGGTGATGAAGTTCACGGACGCCACCGGTCGACGGCCGTTGACCTGATACAGATCGGAGCTGCCCATGAGGCGTGATGCGAATTCGGGCAACGTGGAGGGCTGTGAGCGCCAGAAGTCGCGCACCGTGTCGCGGTAGCGGCCATTCCATTCGGACCAGCTGGACGGGAAGCCGCCCACCTGATAGCCGCCGGAGCCCAGATCCCACGGTTCGGCAATCAGCTTCACGCGCGAGATGATCGGGTCCTGCTCCACGATGTCGAAGAACGCGGACAGCTTGTCGACCTCCTGGAACTGGCGTGCCAGCGTGGCGGCCAGATCGAAGCGGAAGCCGTCGACGTGCATTTCGGTAACCCAGTAGCGCAGCGAATCGGTAATCAACTGCAGCGCGTGCGGCGAGCGCATAAGCAGCGAGTTGCCGGTACCGGTGGTGTCGAAGTAGTGCTGCTGGTCGCCTTCCACCAGTCGGTAGTAGGAGGCGTTGTCGATGCCCTTGAAGCTCAGGGTGGGGCCCATATGGTTGCCTTCGGCGGTGTGGTTGTACACCACGTCGAGGATGACTTCCATGCCGGCGTGATGGTAGGCCTTGACCATGGACTTGAATTCGTTGACCTGCTCGCCGCGTTCCCCGGAGGAGGAGTAGGCGTTGTGCGGCGCGAAGAAGCCGATGGTGTTGTAGCCCCAGTAGTTCGACAGGCCCTTCTCCTGCAGGAAGGAGTCGTTGACGAACTGGTGGATCGGCATGAGTTCGATGGCGGTGACGCCGAGCTTCTTCAGGTATTCGATGACGCTCGGGTAGGCCAGGCCGGCGTAGGTGCCGCGGATGTCCGGCGGCACGTCCATGTTGAGGTTGGTCATGCCGCGCACGTGCGCCTCGTAGATCACCGAATCGTGGTACGAGATGTAGGGGTGCTGGTCGTTGCCCCAATCGAAGTAGGGATTGATGACGGCCGACTTCATGGTGTGGGCGGCCGAGTCAAGGTCGTTCATCGCCGAGGTGTCGTCCGGGCTTTTGAACCAGTAGGAGAACAGGCTTTCGTCGCCGTCGATGTTGCCTTCGATGGCCTTGGCATACGGGTCGAGCAGCAGTTTGTTGGGGTTGCATCTGAGGCCGTGCATCGGGTCATAGGGACCGTAGACGCGGTAGCCGTAGCGTTGGCCGGGCTGGAGGCCGGGGATATAGTTATGCCATACGTATGAGTTCTGTTCGGTCATTTCGATGCGCGTTTCCGCATCGTGCTCGTCGAACAGGCATAGCTCGACTTTCTGCGCAACCTGTGAGTACAGCGCGAAGTTCACACCGGCGCCGTCATAGCTGGCGCCCAGCGGATACATTGATCCAGGTCTGATCTGCATAGTTTTCAGTATCCCACTTTCTTGTGTCACTGATGTGCCGGGGAGTTGAACGTCAGGAGAACAGCGACGGCTTGTCTTTGTCGGAGTTCCTGACGATGAGTCTGCGTAACGCCTCATGCTGGATGGCGATCATCGAATTGGATGAGGTGATGCGCGTGGCGGCAAGGTCGCTCCACGGAATCCACGCGGATTCCACGTGCTCGTCCGCGTCGAAATGGCGCTGCTCCCGCCTGAACGGGCCCAAATGCAACACCATGATGTGGGCCAGTTCGTCGGTCATGCCTTCGGACGAGTAGAAATCGCCCACGAAGTCAACACCCATGGTGTCACGGTCCGGCACCACGCCGGTTTCCTCGGCCAGTTCCCTCAGGGCCGCGTCCATGATGTCCTCGCCCTCGTCCATGAGACCGGCGGGAAGCCCGTAGGCGAACATGTCCGATCCGGCACGGTATTCGCGTTCGATGAGGTAACGGTCGGTGGACATGTCGTGCACGAGCATGACCACACAGGGGGCGTGACGCAGCACCTGGCGGCCGATCTCGTGTTCCTTGCCCTGCTTGTCGGTCAGAGCGATGCGCATGTCGTCCACGTGGAAGATGCGCCCGGTATAAACGGTTTCGCTACTGATCACTTTGGCGGGCACGTCCATGTCGATGCCGTCCGAGGAGGCGTTCAGCTTATGGTCGAGCCGATGCTCCAGTTGTTCCTGCTTGCTTCCGCCAGACATGTCATCTCCTCGGAAAAAACGTTTTTGCCACGTTACTATAGCGTCTTAATCTCGATGCGCGGTAATGGACAGCGTCCATGGATCGGTCGTGTCGTGGAACCACTCGACTTCAGGCCTTGCTCCGGTCGCTTGTTCGATGGCGGCTGGCACGTCATCGATCGCGTAGTTGAACCACATGGATTCGATGGCGGCATGAGGGGTGTTGATGAAGCAGGGACGCACATGGCTCTCCCCCGCCATTCCATGGCCGAGCATGATGCCTTGGGACCTCATACGGGCTTCATACCGGGCTTGTTCGATGGCGTCGGTCACCGGGTGGTGACGCAAATCGCTGGTTACGTACACGTCCGCACCGGTGGCACGTACCTCGTTGAACAGGGAGTCCCCGGAGCCAGGCAGAATGGCCACATACTGAACAAAAGTGTCCGAATCGCCGCATACCTGGATGCCGAGCGCGCTGGTCATGCCATGATCGGACACTTCGTCGAATACTCGCTGAGCGAAATCCTTCAGGGCAACAGGCTTCGGCAAACGACCCACACGCCCCAAGCCGACCGGATGAGAGGCGTTTGCATCGTCAATCGGCACGAGTGGTTTCTGGTCGATGAGTCCGAAGTAGTCGGCCGCCGCCTGTCCCACGCCGCGATACGCAGCGTCGGCATTAGTGTGCCCTACCCACAGCCCGCAGCCGTGCTGGTAGAGTCTGCGGACGATGTCGCCCCGGAAACCGAGTCCGCTCGTCTCGTGTACGGAACGGAAGAACAACGGGTGATGGGTGATGAGCAGGTCCGCGCCAGTAGCGATGGCCTTGTCAATGATGGCGGAGGTCGGGTCGGCGGCGAACACGATGCGGTGCACGTCGTGGCTCAGATCTCCGACAATGAGGCCCGGCTCATCCCATTCTTCGGCGTAGCGCAATGGGTACAGGGTCTCGAGAACGTCGATGACTTGCTTGAGATTCGGCATATGTCCCATTGTAGTGGGCTATTGCGGCAAGGGACTCATTCTGCAATTGCGGACAAGCCATGCTCGTGCTCTTCATTGCTCGACTATCGGCTCGCCTTCGCCTACAAACAATCCACTGGACTGTTTGCTCAACGGCTCAGCCCCCTCACCCGAGGGGAGCTAGAAATTGTCAGTGTGCAGCGAGTTGCCAGTCGGAACCGATGCCGCACGATACGTCCAGCGGCACGGCAAGGTCGACGGCGTGTTCCATGGCGTTGCGCACCAGTTCGGTGACCTGGTCGCCTTCTCCCGGCGCGATTTCCACTACCAGTTCATCGTGAATCTGCAGAATGATACGGCTCTTGACGTGAGCCTCGGCCAAGGTCTGTTCGGCGCGAATCATCGCAATCTTCATGATGTCGGCGGCGGATCCCTGAATCGGTGCGTTGAGTGCCGCGCGTTCGGCGGCCTCACGCGCAACACGATTGGTCGAATGCAGGGCCGGGAAGTAGCGACGCCGTCCGAAAATGGTTTCCGTATACCCTTTCTCTCGGGCATTGGCCACCAGCGATTCAAGGTAATCGTGCACCTTGCCGAAGGTATCGAAATACCGGTTTTTCAACGCTTCCGCTTCACGTGGCGCGATCTTGAGTTGCTGGGCAAGACCATACGTGCTCAGGCCATAGGCCAATCCGTAGCTCATGGCTTTTACGTGGCTGCGCTGGTCGCCGGTGATCTGGTCGACCGGCAGCTTGTAGACCATCGAGGCCACGTATTTGTGGAAGTCGGCTCCGGAGCGGAACGCTTCGATCAGCGCCTCATCATCGGACAGATCAGCCATAATGCGCAGCTCGACCTGTGAGTAATCGCAGCTCATCAGGGCCTCGTACCCCTCCCCCGGCACGAACACGCCACGAATCTCACGGCCGGCGGCGTTCCGATTGGGGATGTTCTGCAGGTTCGGATCCACGGAGCTCAATCGGCCGGTGGCGGCAACGGTTTGCTCGAAAGTGGTGTGGATGCGCTCATCTGATGTGTTGGTGGCATCGATCAGCGTTTGGACGATCTGCTTGAGCTTGTTGATCTCGCGATGGCGCAGCAACGCTCCGAGGAAACCGTTGGCCCGCTCATTGTCCACTGATTTGACATACAGATCCTGCAATGCGGCCGCATTCGTGGTGTATGAGCCGGACTTGGTGCGTTTGGTGGGTTTCAAACCCATATCTTCGAACAGCACCTTCTGCAGCTGCTTGGGGCTTTGCAGGTTGATTTCGGTGCCGGCATACTCCCAAGCCATTTCCTGCGCTTGGCGAGCCTCGGCGGCAAACTGGTCACGCATGGAGACGAGTCGAACGCTATCGACTTTGGCTCCTGTGTGCTCCATGCCGTGCAGCACGCGGGAAACAGGAAGTTCAATCGCGCGCATCAGCCAGCATTGTTCACGCTCGTCGATAATCGGCCCGAGCGTGACGGCGAGGCTGCGGATAATGGCCAAATCACGCAGACGATGTTCGTTCGGATCTTCTTCGACCTGATCGTCGTCGAAGTCCAACGTGCCTTGCGAAGGCTGTTCGGTTTCGGTGAAGTGGATGTCGAGGAAGTGCTCGGCCGCCTGCTTGAGGCTATCGGCATGGAAATCCGGTTGGGCCAGATACCCGGCAAGCTTGGTGTCGAACATCGGCAGGTCCATGTCAAGATCGACCGCGCCCAAAAGATGCAGCAATTCTTTATACCCATGCACGATGGTGCGGGAGTGTTCGCTTTTCAGGAACCGCGCAAGCTGTGCTCGCAGGGTATCGGTGATTGGAAGGGGCACTATGGCCGCTGATGTTGCCGTGGCCACGGCAATGGCTTGTGCCGTGGCACGCCCCGGCCTTTCGTCGCCCCATGCGGCCACGGTCCAAGCGTGGCCGACCGCGTCGCCGCAGATGGCATGCCGCTGCGAGCCATCGCCATAGTCGGAAACCGTGAAATCGGCGATTTCACCGGGAACCTTGACTTCGACGCGATGGGCCTTGACCCATTCGTCGAACTGCTCCGGAGCAGTGATGCTCGTGGGTTCCGGCAGGTTCAGATCGAGGCTGCTATCCTGCTCGTTCTGCTCATTATTCGTAGACTCGCCAGCTCCGGATGTGTTGGATGCCTTGGCCCCGGTATTGAAGGTTTTCAGTACACGACTCTTGGTGCGAGGTCCGAATTCAAGCTCCTTGAACAGGGCGTCGATCTGTGCCACGTCCACGGTGCCGAATGTCAGATCCTCGATATCGACGCCTAGATCGACGTCTCGTACCAGTGCGTTGACTTTGCGATTGAGTTTGACCTGGTCGATATTGGCCCGCAGTGATTCGCCTTTTTTGCCGCCGATTTCATCGGCGTGCTCGCAAATGCCGTCGAGGGAACCGAATTGGTTGATCCACTTGGCCGCAAAGCCGTCGCCTACGCCGGGCACACCGGGAATATTGTCGGCGGTTTCGCCTCGGAGTGCCGCCAGATCCGGATATTGTGCGGGAGTGACTTTGTATTTGTCGATGATGGACTGCGGCGTCATATGCTTCAGGTCTTTGAAGTGATGGCCCGGGTACAACACGGTGACGTTGTCATCCACCAGCTGGAAAGCGTCTCGGTCACCGGACAATACCAGTGTGTGGTAACCGGCCTTGTCTCCCATGGTGGCGAGGGTGGCGATCACGTCGTCGCCTTCGAATCCCGGCTTCTCGATGTAGGTGACGCCGAGGGCCGTGAGCATGCGTTGAATCAATGGCAGCTGGGTGAGCAGCTCTTCGGGAGCCGCCTCACGGGTGCCTTTGTATTGCGGAAGCATCTCATTGCGGAATGTGCCGCCCTTCACATCGAAGGCGACGCCCAGATGGTCGGGCTTCTCCGCATCGATCACCTGCGCGAGCATGGTGGCAAAACCCCAGACGGCGTTGGTGGCCTGGCCGCTGGAGGTGCTGAAGTTGTCGACCGGCAGGGCGAAAAATGCACGGAAGGCCAGCGAGTGGCCGTCCACCACCAGCAATGTTTCATTGGTGGGTACGGTCACGCTGGCCTCTCCCATAGTGTGTTTGTGTTGCTTTACGACTCAGTACGGCGACGCCGATAATCAGCGTTCGCCCGAATCAGAAGGCTTCGGATCGCCGTACTTGGCGATGATGGCCTGAGCCAGGCGCTTCTTGGGGATGCGCTGGTCCATGGAGGTCTTCTGAATCCAACGGAAGGCACCCTGCTCGGAGAAGTCCGCCTTGTCCATCAGCAGACCCTTGGCGCGGTCGACGAGCTTGCGCTCCTCAAGCGTGTCTTCGGCCTTCTTGAGCTTCTCTTCGGTTTCCTTGAGCTGATCGGTGGTTTCCTTGAGCTTACGTTCGCTGCGCTCCACGCTGTCCAGCAAATCGTTGATCTCGGCGAAACGGCCCATGGCCACCTCGAGGGTCGGCAGCAGCTTGGATTCCTCGTACGGCTTGGTGACGTATGCCATGGCGCCAGCGCCGGTGGCCTTCTTCACCAGATCGGTCTGGGAGAATGCGGTGAGCATGACGACGGGGGCGATGTTTTCATCGCAGATAATGCCGGCAGCGGTGATGCCGTCCATACGCGGCATCTTGACATCCATGCACACCACATCAGGGCGGTACTTGCGGGTCAGTTCCACGGCTTCCTCGCCGTTGGCGGCCTGACCAACGACCTCATAACCGTTGTCTTCCAGCATGGCGACCAGATCCATGCGGTTCACGGCTTCGTCCTCGGCCACGACAACGGTACGCGGACCGTCCTCGGGCTTGGCCTTGCGCTCAGCAGGTTCGCTTTCATTGGCCACGGCCTTGAGCTCTTCGTCGGTCAGCACCTCATCGATGTTGATACTCGGTTCTTCGGACTTCTTCCTTGCAGCCATGCCAACCTCTTTCTTGAATTACCCAACAATGGGGTTCACAATAATTTCAGCGAACTCCTAACTAAAGTGCCCTCGGTGGGACTCGAACCCACCACCTTCGCATACCCTGCCGAGCTGAGGGCAATTCCTTGTCAGGAATCGCTCCTGACTCAGTTTACCCTCCTGTACATCCTGTTCGCGGTTTCTCTGCGAGTTTTGCCCGCACGCTGAACCGTTCCCGTTTTGTACGGCAGTCAAGAGTAGCGGCTGCGGACGCGGCCTGTCAAATATCGGCGTGTGGGAGAATGGAGTTTCCGTTTTCGCGGAGTGTCCACATAGATGCAGGGTTTACCAAGGTGACCGTGTTCTTTGGGGTGTGCGCTGCGCGAAGACGGTTTTTTATTGGCTGAAGGAGGCCGAAGATGGTTGAAGAGACAAAGAGGCCCTTGCGCCGCAGGCGTTTTGGGTGCATTCTCGAACGCAAGGGTTCGACAGGGGATGTCACGAGCATCGAGGCTCGTTATATCTCGCCGATCAATGGTCAGCGTGTGTCGAAACGTTTCGCGCCGGGCAGGCGGGGCGATGCCGAGGATTGGCTCGAGACCGAGAGGTCGATCGTCGATCTGCACCGTCGTGGGATGATGACGTGGATTCCTCCACGGGACCGGGATGGGAACACGTTGACGCCGAAGCTGACGTTCGGCGTGTTCGCCGACGGGTATGTGCGCCGGCATCGCAGGAAGGACGGCGCCGAGATCGCGGGCTCGACGTTGCGTAACCTGCGCAATGACATCAAGCATCTCAAGGAGGCGTTCGGCGACGTGAAACTGGCCGAGTTGACCGAGGAGCTGGTGACCGAATGGTATTACGGGCCGCATCCGAACGGGGAATGGCAGTTCCGCTCGGAATGCATCCGGTTGAAGATGCTGTTGCGGGAGGCGTGTGCGCCGGGCTCCAAGGGCGCTCCTCCCCTGTTGGCGGAGAACCCGTTCACGCTGCCGATTCCGCCCGAGCCGGAGGCTGGGTCGTCGGATATTCCGCCGGTCACGCCCGACGAACTGTACCATATATATAATGCGATGCCGGGCTATACGCGGTTGTCGGTGTATCTCGCGGCCTGTGCGGGCGGCATGCGCATCGGCGAGGTCTGCGGTCTGATGGACACGGACTTCGACTTGGAGAACAAGGTGCTGATGATCCGTCGCAGCGTCAGCCATGGCGCGGATGATCTGGGCCCGTCCCGGATCGGCAGGCTGAAGACGAAGGGGTCCCGGCGTACGGTGCCTATCCCGGACATGCTGATTCCTTTGATTCGCATGCATCTCGAGGATCGTCCGGACCAGTCGAACCACATGTTCTTCCAGGCCAAGCGCGGCGAGATCCTGTGTCAGAACACTCTGCGCAACCACTTCATGAAGGCCCGCAAGGCGGCGGGTCGTCCCGACCTGCAGTTCCGCACTTTGCGCGTGACCCATGCCACCCGTCTCATGCTCGATGGCAGCAGTCTCAAGGAGACGATGGACGCCCTCGGACATGTGAGGGAGGAGACCACGTTGCGGCATTACCTGCGTGCCGTGCCGGAGCATCAGAGGGAGGCCGCGGAACGCACCGCCGCCTATCTGCTGTCCGCGGACCCGTCGCTCGCGATCGCCTCGCTGCCTCCCGCTCCCGCCGGGCTGGACGCGGACGGCGATGCGGGCGACATGGCCGCGCTGGCGTTGCTGCTTGGCCAGGTGTCGACGCTGATGGCCGGCATCGCCGCCCGGAACGCGCAGCCGGCCGGATAGCCCGGCTTCCGCCCGCCCCTGCGGTCACGCGCCTATGGCCGGACCGTCCATGCCCGCATCCTGCGCGGGTCCGGGACGGTCCGGCGTTTCCATGGGCATCGCGCCGGGCAGTGCGGCGGGGTCGGGGAACATGTTCGCGGCGGGCCATAGCCCGGTCGGCCCCTCGTCGGGTGCGGGATCGTAGCCGGGGGCCGTCGCCTGCGCCTGGCGGATGCATTCGCTCACACTCCCCTGGAACGTGCTCTCGCGGGTGGCGGCCCGGCGGACCAGGTCGAGGCCGGCGGCGTCGCTGCGGTCCATGTCGACGATGAGCATGGTCGGCATGCCCGCGCCGAGGATCAGGTGCCGGCCCGTGGTCTCCACGAGGTCGTCGTGCGGCGTGATGATCGGATGGTCCGTGACCTGCAACGGGTTGGCGGGGTCGTCGGGCAGAGCGAGGTGGATGTCCTCCGGCTTGGTGGCGGGGATGCGGATGGGTTGGACGGCGAGCGGCTGGGCGGGGTCGGGGTTTCTGGTGGCGATTTCCCCGGTGATCCATGCGGCGTTCCAGTCGTAGACGCCGAGGGGTGCGTGCAAGTCGGGCTCGGCCATGACGCGGGCCTGGAGCGCGTGGGCGCGGATGACGCCCCTGTTCTCATGCCAGTGGGAGTTGAGGAGTCCGATGGAGGCGAGCAGCTGGTCTCCCACCATGCGGCCCTTGTCCTTGTACCTGTTCCATTCCGCGGCTCCTTGCGGCTGGTCCGCCGGGTTGAGCGCGTCGCGTGCGATCTGGATGGCGCCGAGGGCGTGCGCGAGGTCGAGCGCGATGTCCTTCCATGGGCGGCGGGTGTCGATCGCGATGGCGTGTTCGTCGAGCCGGTAGCCCATGGGTTCGGCGGCGGCCTTCGCCTCGTGCCTGACGGCCAGGCCCTGCCGCGTGAGGGTCTTCGAGAGGGCCTGTGCGACCCGTGCGAACAGGTGGGTCTCCTCGGCCTCGTCGAGTGTGAAGTCGGGCAGGATGCCGCCCTTCTCCTGGATGTTTTGGATGTCCTGTTCGGTGTAGTCGCCACGGTCCTTGAGATGCGGGTCCTGCCAGGCTGGCGTGGTGTTGCGGGATATGTCGGCCATGATGGTCCTCCTTGATGGGCGGGGCCGTCTTTCGGCCCCTTCCCATCCGGCACCCGCACGCCGCGAGCCGCCGGCCGATTGCATTCCGTCCGTCACCGGCATGTACTTCACGACGTACAATCGGGATATGGGAGAAATCACGATGGAACCGGCTTACCACGGTATCGAGGAGGAGACCGTCACGCGTCTGCCGTCCAAGGTGTTCGACGAGTTTCTCAAGGCCCTCGACAGGCCGGTGCCGCAGACCGCCCGGGACCTTATCGGCATGGAGCCCGATTGGCTATGAGGTTCGCGTCCCCGCGTAGGGCCTGGTCCGGCGACGTGCTCGACGGGTCCGGCTGCGGCCGTCGCGCCCATCTACGAGCGGCTGCCACTTCGTGCGCGGGACGCCGAGAAACACGGACATCGGCCGTATAACGTAAGTTGAAAACAGCAGGCCCTCCGCCGCGGGACGGAGGGCCTGCCTTCGGGCGGAGAATCAGATCTCGGCCAGCGCCTTGTCTAGGAGCGTGCGCACCGCATTGCTGCGGCTCATGTGGTGTTTGCGCATGTACCGTTCCAGCTTCGCGTCGCGTTCGTCGTCCAGACGGACGCGGATCACGTTGGAGGCAGGGGTGCTGCCCACGGCTAGGGGACGGCCTGGGGTTCTCTTCAGCGCCTCGGATAGCTGCTCGTCGGTGTAGCCCCTCTCGGCCTCCTCGGCATCGGCCTTGAGCATCGCGGCCTCGTCGGCCGGCAGTTCGTCGTAGGAGAGGATGTCGTAGTTCATGTCCATTGCCTGCCTCCTTCCAGCAGTTTCACGTATTGGGTCCTCATGCGCATCGCATGGATGAGCGCCGGCCCCCTCGATGTGTCGGCCACCACCACCTCCAGGGGAAGGCCATCCGGTGATATACCCAGATACAGGACCTTGAGGGGGTCCTCACGCAGCACGAGGTCGCGAAGCGGATGCTCCACCACGTACATGGCGTCATCCGGTTCGATGCCGTGCTTGAGCGCCGAGGGGAATATGTTCACGGTAATATTGTGACACAAAATAGGCGACGGGTCAAGGACGTATGGGGGCACGGTCCGTCGCGGCCATTGTGATCCAGTCGACGATCGAGATTCTGGTAGGTGGCGATCTCATCCTGTTGGGCTTGGCCCTGTGTCAGGTCGCGTTGCCGTTATCGGGGCTCCGGCCTGTGTATCGAATGCATACGCCGTCCAGCGAAAGGTCTTTTATCATGCGTCCCGCCGTTCCCGTCCATGTGAAGGAGGACGTCGAGATCCCTTCCCTGCTTGCCGAATTCCGCATGGGTCCGACATTCTGGTCCAGGGTGAGTTCCCTAGAGGTCTCGTATTGGCAGGTCCGTCGGGGCAACCGTCTGATCATCGAGGCGTGCTGGATGGGGATGACTCTTCTGTCCTTGTCGGCCATTGTGGTCCAGTTGACGATCGAACTGCTGATGGGCATCGATCTCTTCCTGTTGGGATTGATCCTTTGCCTGGTCGCGTTGCCGTTGGAGGCCGCCTGCTGGTGGCGTTGGAGGCTGTCGCGTATGGACGCCGATACCGCCCTGACCCTCGCCCGGGCGTTGTCTTCCTTCCGGGATTACGTCTCGGGGAGCTGAACCAGGCCCGCGCATTGGGCCTCCGCCTCGGAGAATCCCGGCAGGGACTCGTAATGGTTCTTCACCGTGTCGTCCAGGATATCCTTTTTCCCGAGCCTGAACTCGATTCTTTTCCCGTTCGCCTCGTATAGCACATATTTCGATTGGCTGATTCCTCCGGCGTCCATCCTGGTCGGCGGGTTCGTCGACGACGTGTTTTCCTTTGCTGTTTCCGAGAAGAACACCAAGCGGGATTCGCCTGGCTGGAGCGTGACCTGTCTATCGTGAAGTAGTTTCACGGCCTTTTCCGATTCGGCCGCGGCGAAGGCGCCGTCCTTGTCGACATCGGGTATGCACACTTCCATTCTGGTTCCGTTGTCGGTTTGGCGGGAAATGTCGAGAATGGTGCCCGGGGTGCGTCCCGTGTTGGTCACGATCACCGCCTGCCCCTGTTGCGAGAAGAGTTTCCGGGTCCCGTCGAATGTCGACAGCCCCGTGGCTTCGTAGAGCGCTTTCACATCGAATACCGCGCCTTCACGGTCCCATTGGACGATCTGGGCTCCCATGGCGATGATGGAGACGACCAAGGCCGCGCTGGAGACCCATAGGGCCGCCCGATCCAGTCCGAGGGATTTCTCCTCGGAGGATTCCCGGCACTTGTCATCGTCCCCGGCCGGGACCTTCGTTTTCGACGGCATGGCCAATTGCCTTTTCGGGTTTTTCCGACTGTTCCCGTTCTTCGTTCTTCTTCGTCCCATTCTTCCTTCTCCGACGCCATCCGATGCGGTGGGGTTCATTATCCTCTTTGGCCCGATATCGGCGGGACCTGGTGTTGCGGCGGCGTGGATGGCCGGATTGTGCGTCGCGCGTGTTGGGAGGCTTGCATGGCTGGTGGCGAGGGGAGGCGGGGGTCGTCGGGCAAGGCGTTCGTGGTGGCCGGCATGGTGGTCGCGGCCCCGTTGCTCACGGTCGTGGTCGTGTTGTTGTGCCTGGTGATCCTGGTGGTCGCGATCCTGCAGTCGGATTACGGTCTGGGGACGCGTTGCGTGACGGGTTCCTCGTCGTGGGTGGATTGGGCGGTGTCGGTCGCGAAGGACGATAAACATGGGTATTCGCAGCCGAACCGCGGGGGCGACCCGGATTACGACTGTTCGTCGTTCGTGTGGGCGGCGTTGCGCCATGCGGGTTTCGACGTGGGTTCGAGCCCGTTCAACACTGACGGCATGGATTCGGTGTTGAAGGCGGCCGGTTTCGAACGGTCGGATTTCAGGGATGTGGCGTCCCTGCAGGCGGGCGACGTCGTGTGGGCCGACGGGCATACGGAGATCTACATGGGTGATGGCGAGTTCGTGGGCGCGCATTGGGACGAGAGGCACGGGGTCGAGGGCAGGACGCCCGGCGACCAGACCGGCGACGAGATCGGCGTGACGTCCACGTTGAACGCACGGTACACGCGCGTGTACCGTGCGCCGGCCTCGCAGGGCTCGCAGGCGGTGTCGGGCGGCACGTCGGATTCCGGTTGGGACGGGATGGGCGCGGAGCAGGCGAAGGCCGCATGGTTCGGCGGCCTGGCCGGTCCGGGCAATACGTGCGTCTCGTATCCGCAGGGCCAGTGCACGTGGGGCGCGTGCCTGCGCGCCTACCGTCTGGGGTGGAAGCATGTGGGCCAGTATTGGGGCGATGGCGGCATGTGGGCCTCGTCCGCGGCCGCGGAGGGTTACAGGGTGACGCGGACGGCCCCGGTGCCGGGCGCGATCGTGAGTTTCCCGCCCGGCGTGCAGGGCGCTGATCCGGCGGCCGGGCATGTGGCCGTGGTCGAGTCGGTGGACGCGTCGAAGGGCACGTTCACGATCAGCGAGATGAACGCGCATGGCCCGGTGTACACGTCGCGCGAGCTGCCCATCGCGGGCGGCGCGAACTTCATCCTTCCCAAGGACCCGATCCACGGGGCCGGCGGCGGCTCCTCGTCGACGGCGACGTGCTCGGCGGGCGACCAGGACGGCGAGAAGGCGAGCGTGGAGGAGGCGAAGAGGATCGCGAAGCGCAAGATGAAGGACATGGGCTGGGATGACGGTTCCCAGTTCGAATGCCTGGACACGATCTTCACCGAGGAGTCGGGCTGGCGGTGGGACGCCACCAACCCGGACAGCGGCGCGTACGGCATCCCCCAGTCGCTGCCGGCGGAGAAGATGGCCTCGGCCGGCCAGGATTGGCGGACGAACGCGGCCACGCAGATCGACTGGGGCCTGAAATACATCCATGACCGGTACGGGACGCCGTGCGCCGCGTACGCGGAACGCAGGGCCAAGGGCTGGTACTGAGATTATCGGCGTCCGTTCGGGTGGTTTTTCCGGGAGCGGTCGTCTCATGGCGTTCCCGGGCCGGCCGGCGCATGATTTTTCTTCTCTTTTTTCCCGTGCGCCGGCGGGCCGCTTTCCTTCACGGCCCCATGCCCCCTCCCCGGGCGTGGGGCCTTTCCTTTCTTTTCCGGCCCGTTATCGGCCGTGGGCCGTGCCGGCGCGTGGTGGATGCGCGGGCCCGTGCTTTCGGGCCGTGGAGGCTTGTGATGAGGGAGGCTGTGATGTCCGGGATGGTGTTGGCCGATGATTCGCTGATCAACCTGTTCCCCGATCCCGCGTGGGATGTGGCGGGGTTCAGGGACCTGGCGGGAGGCGTGATAGCGGTGTGCCTGTACGCGGCGGTCGCGATGGTGATCGTCGGCGTGCTGACCCTGCTGCCGGGCCTGATCACGAACAACATGATGGAGCGCGCCTTCTCGTGGAAGCGTCTGCTGTGCGCGTTGATGATCCCGTTGACGATCGGCGCGGCGACGGGCGGGTTCGCGTGGGGCGCGGGCGCGTTCGGCGCGGACGGGCTGGCCGTGAACGACTCGTACCAGTCCGCGAACGGTCATCCCGACTGGAAGGGCGTGAAGAACGACGAGGCGAAGAAGTCGGATGATCTGGGCGGCGTGGTCCGGCAGTTGGGCGAGGACATCGCGAACCGTGTGGGCAAGGCCGCGGGCGACGCGATCGACAAGGCCCTGTCGACGGGCAAGAAGGCGTGGCATTGGCTGTCCGGCGGCGACGGGAAGGGCAACGTGTTCCAGAAGGCCGGCCAGGCGGCGGGCGACGCCGCTTCGGGCGCCTGGGACTGGCTGTCGGGCGGGGACGGGAAGGGCAACGTGTTCCAGAAGGCCGGGGACGCCGCGTCCGGGGCCTGGGATTGGGCTTCGGGCGGCGACGGGAAGGGCAACGTGTTCGAGAAGACAGGCCGGGCGGCGGGCGACCTGTGGTCGTCCCTGTTCGGCTGAGCCGTCCGCCCCCGTTATCGGCACGAGACGTCCGCCGCCTTTGGTGGCGGTGGGGAAAGGAGGGTGAATCATGACCATTATTCATCCAATCGCCGCCACCGCGTCCGATATCGTGCTGGCGTTGACCGACAACGACCTGTCCGGGTTCTCCGTGTCCCCGAACTGGACGTTCTTCCCGTTCATGAGCCTGGTGTCGAACATCGTGGGCGGCCTGTGGGCTTTGGGCATCTTCGTGGCGACGGCCGCGTGGATCATCGCCGCGTTCTCCTGGGTCGTGTCCAAGGCGATCCACAACAGCACGATGCAGCAGTACAGCGGCATCGTGTTCGTGTGGATCGCGCTGGGCATGATGCTGCTCGGCTCGGCCATGGCGATCGTCAAGTTCGCGTCCACGCAGGCCCTGTTCTGACCTCGGGGCCCGTTCCCTTTTTCCTCCGGGCCCGTCCCGCCGTCGGGGCGGGCCCTTTCCTTTTCTTGTTTTTCCGTTGTTGGGAGGCTGTCGTGGGCGATGTCGTCGAGGCGGTGCTGCAGAAGCTGTTCCCGTGGATGCTGGATCCGATGGGCAAGGCGTTGCAGGGCATGATGGTGGGCGCGTTCTCGTCGACCGCCGGGTCCGTGTCGTACGCGGAGTGGAACGTGGCGATCACGGCCGCGAACAGGATCGGCTGGGTGATGGGGTTCGTGAACATGCTCATATGCGCGGTGGGCGCGGTGCATGCGGCCGTGAAGGCCAGCCCGGCGGAGTCGGTCAAGTCGTTCGCGATGGCGGTGCTCGCATGGCCGTTGACCGCGATCTGCGTGAGCGTGATGATCACGTGCGAGGGGATCGTGAGCCTCCTGTCCGCGAGGATCCTCGCGGTGGGCGCGGACACGACCAAGGGCCGGGGCATGGAGTCGATGGTGTCGGCCATGTTCAAGAAGATCCTGGAGCAGGCGTCCGTCCTGCATTCGCTGACGATGCTGCTCGTCTATCTGGTGTTGTTCGTGGGCGTGTTCCTCCTGTGCTGCATGCTCGCGGCCCGCACCCTGTGCCTGGTGCTGCTGGCCGCGGTCGCCCCCTTGCCGGTGATGAGCGCCGGCTGGAAGGCGACCCGGCCGGCGATGCGCCGCTGGCTTTCGGCCGTGGTGGGCGTGATGCTGGCCAAGCCGTTGGCCGCGCTGGTGATCACGGTCGGGTCGGCGCTGATGACCTCGCAGACCACGTCGGGCGTGGGCGAGGGCAGTTTCTGGGATCTGCTGGTCGGCGTCGCCGCGATCTACATGGCCTGCTATTCGCCGAAGATGATCATGCCGGTCGTGCAGTTCCTGGGCGACGACCGGAGCATGGGCATGCAGCAGGCCGCAAGCCAGGCGGGCCGGAACGCGCTGGTGACCGCGGCCCAGCTGACCCGGCAGGTCGTGACCGCGGCCGCCGGGGTGGCGACCGGCGGGGCCGCGGCGGCGGGCGTGCAGTTGCCCGGCATGGCGCAGGGCGGGCTGGCCGCCCTGACCGGCCAATGGGGGCAGGTCGGCGAACAGGCCGGCAGGATGCTCGCCGGCTCCAAGGCCGACGGCAAGGACAAGGATGATGGCGGCGGGGCCCGGGATTCCGGCGCCCATGCCGCCGACCCGTCGAAGGACGACGGGTACGAGCCGCCGGTCTCCGCTCCCCCGGGCCCGGATGGCTCGGCCATTCCGGCGCCCGATGGCGCGTCGTCCGCCGGAACCGCGCCCGGCGGCGCCGGAGGGGACGGTGGCCGGGGCGTCGCGGGCCTTGACGGTTCGGACGGTGCCGACGGGATCGGCGGCGAGGGAGGCCTGGGCGGCGCCGGCGGCGAGGGCCGGACCGGATCGTCCGGCGCTCCGGGGTCTCCGGGCGATCCGGGGCTTCCCGGGATGCCCGGACCGGACGCGGCGCCGGCGCCCCCGGTCTCGCCGCAGTCGCCGTCGGGCCCGGTCCTGGCCTGACTTATCGATGCGTTGCCGGGTGGCGTCCCCGTATGGGCGGGGATCGCGCCCGGCCCTTTTTTCTTTTTTGATCGGAGGTTGCTGATGGTGGATGCCGACGGCAGGGACGGCGGGGCGAGGGTGCCCACGGCGGCGTTCAGCCGCCTGTCGGCCACGAACGTCTTGTTCGGGTGGACATGGCCGCAGATCGGCGTGGGCCTGGCCGGCCTGGTCATGGTCGTGGGCGGCGCGGCGGCGGGCATGGTGCTGCCGTTGATGCTCGCGGGCGGCGTGGTCATGGCGTACGGGCTGATCCGTTACGAGGGGTTGAGCCTGATGGCGTGGACGTACGTGTGGCTGGCGTGGCGGCGGCGTGTGCGCGACGGGTCGACCCGATGGTCGGCGAGCCCGCTCGCCTCGGGCCGGCCGGCGGGCGTGCTGGGCGTGTGGGGCCAGGTCGGGTCCCGGGCCCAGGTGGTCGAGGGGTCCGGCGTGGAGGTGGTCGGCACCCCGTTCCATGGCGCCTGCTACCTGTTCGACCCGGAACGCCGGCGGGCGACCGCGGTGCTCGCGTTGAAGGTCGAGGAGTGGACGTTGAGCACGGATGCGTCGAAATCGTCGCGTGCGGCCGCCTTGAACGATCTGACCGCCCGTCTGGCGGACACGCCGGGAGTGGTCGAGCTCAAGGAGACCGCGCTCCTGCTGCCGGGAGCCGCGCCCGCTCCGGACCTGCCCGACGATGGCGGGTCGCCGGAGTGGATGCGCCGTGACATGGCGGAATTGTGGGCCCTGCCGGAGGTCATGACCCCGTTGGCGAACGTGAGCTACGTGTCCGTGACCTGCGACGTGGACCGGCTCAAGGGCGTGGACCGCGCCCGGGGCCGGCTCACGGAACGCGATCGGGTCGGGGTCGCGTTGGGCGACCTGGTGAAGATGACCGTCGCCCCGGCCCTGGTCGAATGCGGGGCGCGTCCCGGTTCGGTGCGCTGGTGCGGACTGGACGACCTGCGCACGCTGATCCGGTCGGTTTCGGATCCGGCCGGCAACGCGGACCGTCCTCCGGTCACCCGTGACGAGCCGACGCTGGGCTGGTGCGAGGAGAGCCTCGACGGGGAGAGCGTGACCCTGGAATCGTGCGTGGCGCGCACCTGGTGGGTGACCCAGTGGCCCGACCGGCCCGTGCCGGCGGGCTGGACGCGCGACATCCTGCAGGGCGGCAGGATGATCGCCCTGACCCATATCTGGAGGCCCATGAGCATGGAGAAAAGCGAGAAGGACCTGCGTGACCGCGAGTCCAGCATCCTGCAGCGCGACACGTTGCAGAACCAGCGGAAACTGTCGCGCGACGAACGCCGTGAGCGCCGCGAGCAGCGGCAGCGAGAGGCGGAGCAGGACGCGAACTGGCCCGACACCGACCATCAGGGGTATATCGCCCTGTTCGCCCCGGACCGCGACGCGCTGGCCGTGTTCGAACGCGACCTGCGCGTGCGCGTCGGCAAGTACCATCTGCGCCTGTCCGGCCTGCGCGGCCAGCAGCGGCAGGCGTTGACCGCGGTCCTGCCGCTGGGGTTGTGACCATGGGCGCGCACGGCCAGGAGGACTGGTTCGACGAGGTCATGCCCGGGTTGGACGACGGGCGGCCTGGTGGGAAACGGCGATTCCCATGGCCCGGCCGGCATGGGAAGGACGACGGGGACGAGGCCGAGGCCCGCACCAGGCCCCGTATCGGGGTGCGTGTGGGCGTGGCGACGGTGATCGTCACGGGTCTCATGGTCGGGGCCGGGCTGACTGCGGGCATGGTCTCCGCGAACCGGCGCGAACGGCTGGCCGACGCGTTGGCGGCGTGCGAACGATCCGCCCGGGCATGGTCCGCGGGATCGGCCGAATGGGGCCGTGACCGCGACCGGATCATGGGATCGGTCGACCTCGACGCGCTGCGCGCCACGGACCCCGATATGGCGGGCACCCTCGAACGGCTTTCCTCCGACCCCGTCACGCCGGCCGGCTGCACGGCCGGAGGCGACATGGCAACGCTCGACGCGGACGCGAAACGCATCTCCAAGGCCGCCGACATGCTCGCGAAACGGTCGGAACAGCTGGAAAAGGCCGTGGCGAAGGCCGGACAGACGGTCGGCGACGCCGAATCGTCACGGGCCAGGAGCCGGCTCGAACGGGCCGTGGCCGACGCGCGGGGCCTGCTGGCGGGGAGCACGGCGGACCAGTACAAGGTGCCGTACCTGTACCGTCGGCTCGAACAGCTCACGGAACAGGCGGCGGGGCTGCTCGACGACGGGTCCGCGTCCCCGGAGGACATGGACCGGCTCTTCCAGGGCATCGACTCCATGGTCGCCTCGCTCGCCTCCGGCACGCGATGACGGGCCGCCATACGGTTATCGGCCCGGCGCACGCGTGTACGGACAAACGGATCAGGAAACAGGAAGGAATCGGTCATGCCGTGTCGGTCAGAGCGTTACGGACTCATCGAACGCGCCATCCTCGCGCGATCAATGGGGGCGGGCCGATGATGCACCTCATACTCGTGATCGCCGTCGTTTTCGTTTTCGCCGCGTCCTGTCTGCTGACGTTCGGCCTGTGCCGCGCGGCCACGCGCCGCGACATGCTTGAGGCCCGTTGGCGTGAGGAGTCGGCCGGTTCCGTGGGTGAGGAGAGCCATGAGAGCGCATGAAACGCTTGAGCGTGCCGGGCGTCAGGGCGGCTTCCCGGCCCGTGGTTCCGCTTCGGGCCTGTTGGCGGCCTGCCCGTCGGACGGCAGCCACGACTTCTACCTGTCGATGATGCTCGACGTTCCCGTGCCGCGCGTGCCCATGCTGCGCGCACGTCTGCAAGACTCCCGCCGAGGGGCGCAACGCGCATCCGACGCACAGGAAGCTGGCCGCGTGGTGCAAGTGCAGCGTGGGCACGGTCAAACGCCACTTGTCATGGCTGGAAGGGGGACGTGTGGTGATGGAGCAGCGGTTCCGTCTGCGTGACGGCTCGCCGGTCATGCCGCGCTGGCGCCGTTGACGATATAGGCGCCCTTCGTGGGTGTCGGCGTCGGCGATCATGTGCTTTTTCCGTTCAGGGAGGTTTCGTATGGCTGACAATCCTGCCGGGGTCCGTGCCGGCAAGGCCGGGGCGCCGCATGGGTTGCGGGTCCTGTCCCCGGCCGATCCGGGGTATGTGGAGTGGTGCCGGTCCGGCATGCCCCAGAGGATCCGTCTGCTCAAGCTCGCCGCCAAGAAACGCCGCCGGATCGAGCAGGGCGTGATCTGTCCGAAATGCCATAGGCGCCGGGTCCGTGCCGGCGACACGTTGTGCGCCCAGTGCCGTCACTTGGAGGATCTGCCCCGCTGCCGGGAATGCGGGAGGCGGACGAGCCGTCCCGTGGACGGGTTGTGCGCCCGATGCCTGAAACTGGTCCGGGAACAGGCCAGGCCGATGTGCCCGAAATGCGGCAGGTGCCGGTGCCTCGAGGGCGGGGACATGTGCGGCAGGTGCCGGGCGCACCGTGTGTTGCCATCCTGTTCTCGTTGCGGCGCGCCGCGGCGGAAGGGCTCGCCGGACGGGTTGTGCGGCCGATGCCGGCAGCTCCTTTCGGGGAAGGCGAGGACATGAACCCGATGGACGTGGCCTTGGAGGCCCTGTACTTGCTGGGTGTGGTGCTGTGCTGCGCGCTCCTGTCACGTGAGGAGGGCTCGCGCGAGGGTCTGGGTTCGCGTCGCGCCCGCCTGTTCATGCTGGCGTTGGCGGTGGAGGCGATGCAGGCGGGGTTGGGTTCGCTCGCGTTCCGGGAGCCGTGGGGCGCGCCGTTCGCGCCCTGGCAGGCGTTCGACCTGACAGGAGCGGTACTGGCGGACCTGTTCCTCGCATGGGCCCTGCTGCGCGGCGACGGCGGGGCTCCCGGCCCGGACTACCGGTGACGCGTACCGCCGGTCATTCCTCCCGTCCGCGTTCGTGTTCCACCTCGAAGCGGATCTTGAGCCGCGTACGGCCGCGGCGGGCATGGCGTGCGGCGCGGCTTCGCCCGCCGCCGTTTTCCCGGAGGCCGTGGCGGGTGTGGCGTCCCCACGCATGAACGTGGGCCAAGAGTTTTCTCGCGGCCGCCATGACGCGCAGGAGCGACAGCGCCACAAGGCAGCCGATGGCGAGCAGCGCCACCAGGTCGCGGTTCCGGGCGGCGGGCAGGTTCTGGATGATTTCGAGGAGGTCGAGCATGGCCTCGATGGTGTTTGCGATGTGTTCCATGTGCCGCTGTATGCGTCCGACGCCCCTGCTCATGTTCACGTCCGATTCCCGGTCCGATGACGGCCGAGAACGTTATGGTCGTCCACCCGCCGAAATCGGTGCCGCCGCGGGTGATCGCGCCATGAGGAAGGAACATCCTGAATGATTGGCCATATTGGATCGGAGTGTGGGAGGAAGGCCCTGGACTTTCTGGCCGTCGGGCGGTCCCGCCTCACTGCATGTCGGCTGCGCGGCCGGCGGGCTGCATCGTCCGGCTCACACTGGACCAGAACCGGACATGCCGTCGAAACCCCTATAATTGTCATGTCGTCAGAACAAGCCCGGAGAAGGATATGCCATCAATGCTTACAGTCGCGGAGACGGGGAGCTTGTCCGTTCCTCTCGTCTCCAACCACGATGTGGTTTCGCCGTTGAGATATCCCGGCGGCAAAAGCGTGCTGTCCGGGTACGTCGCCTCGCTTATCGATGTTCTCGGCATTCGTGACGTCACGTATGTCGAACCCTATGCCGGGGGTGCCGGTGTCGCTCTGCGTCTGTTGAAGGACCGCAAAGTATCGAAGGTAGTTATCAACGACTACGATCCCGACGTGTTCGCGTTCTGGAACAGCGCTGTCAATGATTCGGCTTCGTTCCTGGAACGATTCGACCGGGCGGAACCCACTATCGAGGAATGGCATAGGCAGAAACGCATCATCGCGGACCCTGCCAGTGAGCTGGACAGGGGGTTCGCGTTCTTCTTCCTCAACAGAACCAACAGATCCGGCGTGCTGAACGGCGGCGTGATCGGAGGATTGAAACAGAACGGTAGATACAAGGTTTCGGCGCGGTACAACAAGGCCTCGCTAAGACGAAAACTTGAATTTCTCGGGGAACACGCCGACTCCATCGAGGTCAGAAACGAGGATGGCAGGGCCGTGGTCGAACGATTCGTCGGATTCCCTGAGGCGTTCATCTATGCGGATCCGCCTTACGTGGAGAAAGGCGGCAGCCTGTATATGAACGCCTTGGACGATGAGAGGCACAGGGAGCTCGGAAATCTGCTGAACAATCATGCCGACTCCCATTGGATGCTCACCTATGACGATACGGCGTTGATACGCGAGCTGTACGGGGAACGGTACGGTGGCCTGTTTCCTTTGCAATACAGCGCCTCCGCCCGGCGCACCGCGAACGAGCTGATGATCTTTTCCGATACACTGGGCAAGGCCGCAGCCCACATGCACTGACGCGAAGGAGAGGACATGGCGAATCCGTTCGGGGAAAAGAATATCGGCCCATGGGAGGGCCAGCAGGTGGAGTACATTCCGCTGGATGATCTGGTCCTGTGGACGGAGAATCCCCGCGATCCGCTGGATGGCGATTACACGAACGACGATGTCATCCGTCGCGCAACCGACGGACGCAACGACAAGCAATGGCAGTTGTCCAAGCTGTCGAAAGAGATGGGCGACAGATTCGATTTGAGCGAACTGCCACGGTATGCAGAATCGATGACGGACCGAAGTACAGGGTATACGACGGCAACAGGCGTGTCATTCTGGCGATGCTCCGCAAGGCCGGTCTCACTACTGAGGGCCAGCAACAACTGGTGCCTCCGGATTTCCCAGACCCCATCCCATGCAACGTGTGCGACGAAGAGACCGCGCTGGAGAATGTGGAACGCAAGCACAGAGGTAACGGGAGCTGGAAACAGTACGAGCGGGACCGTTTCATGTTCGACTACAGGGGAGGCCCGAAAACCGTTCTCATACGGCTGGAGGAGCTCATCAAGGCGGTGACGAAATGGCCCGCCCTGAACATGAGATACGTCGAAGATGACGTCTTCAACAAAAAGCATCTCGAAGAGATGGGTCTTCTTCCCGACGAGCCGGACTTCGGGGTTCCTCTGGAGCTGCTGGAGGAGCTCGTGGAGGCCGTCGCCGACAAACTGGATAATGAGCTGAACACGCGCAACGCGCGAAACGACCCCGCCAGCGTCCTACCGGGCGAACTCATGGACCGTATCAGAGAAGCACGGCACCGCCGACCGGCGGGCGAAAAGGCCGACGGACGGGAAAGGGAACTTCCCTCCGACAATTCCGAGCCTCCATCGCAATCCCATGGTGGTCCTGGCCGGGATGATGTGCTTCGCCCCGATACGTCCGGGACACTCCCCCACACCGATGCATCCGCCAGGAGGCGAAGGGGACGCACCCGTCAGGTCAAGCCGGCATCCATTCCCGTGTTCGGGAACCCTTCGGGTCTACGGCTGCAGACGGGAGACGTCAACAACATGTATCGCACTTTGGAGGAACTGTGGAACATGTATGCGCGCGGAGGCATGCGGAATGCCGCCGCGTTCGTGCCGATCTTTCGCATGGGGCTGCGTCTGCTGATCGATACGGCCGCCATGGAACGATGCGGCGGATTGGACAGATATGTGGGCGAGTATGCCGGGGAAGCGAAAAAACGTCTCAGGCAGGCGGCAAACAGCGCTGATCTCGTTACCTTTATGCGCAACCAGGCGGTGTCGCCGGAAAATCTGCTCCGACTGCTCCAGAACGGCGCACATGCGTATACTTCGACCGGGAACAAGGAACAAGCCCTAGCCATGAGTATCCTGATCGGGGAAATGCTTTCGATCAGCCACGGACGTCCATGATTCGGGGGAACGGCGTTTCATGGGACACAAGACCGTGGCAGCCATTTACCAGCAAATCGTCGTGACGGGCCGAGCTTCTCTATAAACCGGGTCGCGCGTTCACGGACGGTCCGGAATCCGGCCATCGCGCACAGAGTTTTTCACTCCTCATCAAGCCGATACGGGGGCACGTTCGGCGTGCATCATGGCATGAGACGTCACACTCTCATGGGACGGGAAAGAATTTCCGGCCGTCGGAGGACAATCGTTTTCGTATCGGCTTTCCACATGAGAAGGGGGAAACATGGAACATGGGGATGACGGTCGTTCGCGGGATGATGTCATGGACGGCCCCGCATTGCCGCCGGATGAGCCTGGGCGGATACTCGATCCGTTCAGGAAGGCCTTCGCCTGGGCACGCGTGCGTCTGAACCTGTCGGGAGAGCTTTTCGGCACACCGCAGTGTCCTGTCGCGCGGATCCTCGCACCCGTCCTGACCGTTCTGGGAGCTTCGATCCTCGTGTGCGATCTGTTCGAGAGCCCATGGAGGGAGGTCCTGGCCTTCGCCGCCTTGGCGGCCGCCTTGTTTTCCGTGGGATACAGGCCTCATCCGCTCGACGCGTTGAGGAGGCCCGGCAAGCCCATGCGGTGGTTCCTCTGTCTCGGGTGCGTCCTCGTCCTGCCAATCGTGACCTTCTATGCGTCGGCACTGCTGGTTTCCCTCATACCCGACACGTCGGAGAACGCGGGTATCGCCGCGACGGACACGTTCGGCGAGTATGTGGTCATGTTCATCCAGATCATGGGCGAGGCGTGCCTGTCGATTCTTCTGTTCGCGCTGCTGTATAAGGCCCTCAATCGGGCATGGGGCCGGTCGGATCCATGGGTCCGTCCCCTCGTCGCGTGGCTGGTTTCGACCTTTCTGTTCGGTATGCTGCATCTGCCTACGCATAGATGGAATTTTCTGCAATGCTTGGTCATCTTCTTCTCGCTGTTCCTGGGATTCGCCGCGTTCGTCGCGACGCGCAGCTGGACCATTCTGTTCCTTTCCCATTTCCTGTACGACCTGGTCGGCAAGCCGATGTATCCGACCATCTTCGGGGTCCTTTCGCTGGCATGGCTCGTGTTGCTCACGATCTACCTAATCCGGCATTTCGGGAAGGGGAGCGCCAGCCGTCCGGCTTCCCCTTCCGCTCCCCCGATATCGGCGGATTGTCGGGTGGATGGCATGCCGGGCGGCGGGATCGCCGGCCGTGGCATAGGATGTGTTCATGCGGACCGTCCCTCTCTCCCGGAGGGGGTGCCGGCGGTTGGTCCGATGATGGGAAAGGAACGAGGATGAGCGAAGAGGACAAGGTGCCGTCCCCGGACGGCGTGGGCGTGGTGCCCGAACCCGAGCCCGAAACGGTTCGCAGGCGTCCGAAGTGGCTGGCGCCCGTGGCGGCGGGTTGCGTGCTGGTGCTGCTCGCCGTGGGCGGTGTGGCCGGCTGCCGTGTGTGGTCGGCGCGCGAACTGGCCGAGGCGAAGGAGGCTTGCGTCGTGGCGGCCGACGGGGCGCGTGGCGCGGCGAACGACTACAATGCGGTCGTCAACGGCCAGGCCGCCGACGCCTCGGCGGTCACCGTCGACCAGGTGAAGGACGCGAGGACCGTGGACGCGCTGGCCAAGGCGTTGAAGACCACGGCTCCCGAGTATGAGGGGTGCTTGGCCGGTTCCAAGGCCGGTTTGGACGAGGCGACGTCGAAGCTCGACAGGCAGGCCGCCTGGTACAAGACCCATGCCGCATCGCTCGGGAAGGCCGTCAAGGCGGTGGAATCCTCGAGGCTCGACAGGACGGTCGAGGACGCGGAGAAGCTGCTCGCCGATTCGAAGGGCAGGGTCGCCGACGAGAAGACCCGTAGCATGTTGGAGCAGGCCATCAAGGACAGGGACGCGGACGCGATCGGCGAGGCCGTGAACGCGGTGGACGGGTCGGTCAAGGCCAAGGCGAAGGCCGACGCCGACGCGAAGGCCAGAAGGGAGGCCGAGGAGAAGGCCCAGGCCGAACAGGAGGCCCAGGCGGCGGCCGACGCGGCGGCGGCCCAGGCGCAGGCGCAGCAGCAGGCCCAGTCCTATGGCGGCGGCTACTCGTACGGCGGCGGCACCGGCTACACCGGTGGAGGCTACACGGGAGGAGGCACGTACACGCCGCCCGCGACCGGAGGCGGCAACGGTGGGGGTTCCGCCTCCAGCGGACCAATCAGCGGAGGACACGGATGTACTACTGATTGTCCTCCACCATCAAGCGACGGTCTGATTCATCATTAACGACTATCAATAAAGTCCATAAGGGTCTTGCTCAAATTTCGGGCAAGACCCTTTTTATTTCCAAGTTCTCTTTTCCCTGTGTTTTTCCTGTGATATCGGTGTGGTTTTCCGGGGTGTGCGGGTGGGGGTCGTGGAGTCCGGCCTGTGGGACGGGTTCCGTGAGGGGCGGGAGAGGCCCGTCCTGTTGATCAACACAGGGAGGAGACCCTTATGGGTTTTCGTCATGATAGGTGTTTTGCTTCAATGTTTGTTCGACAGGTTCGGCAGTGTTTTTCCGTAGTGTGGG
>OGKM01000210.1_pt1 | contig 39724 bp, 45 predicted proteins | sample 1572501 | NCBI WGS metagenome assembly OGKM01 (sample SAMEA2582154, study PRJEB24529) | metagenome | biome: Human gut stool | place: China | collected 2011
TTTAAAATCCCTCGGCGTTCGCGCTGTGTGGGTTCAAGTCCCACTCCGGGTACCATTGGGATAAAAGCAGAATAATCAAAGCAATAAGCAGTGTCGTGAAACCACCTACGGGTGGTTTTTTTGTTTCAAAACCACCCATTTCATAATATCACTTCATAATATTTTTCCTTTCCACCTGTCCATCTACAACCGGAACTACCGCGATCTTTCTGTCATACCGGGCAGTTTGCTCAACGTTCTTGTGCCCTGATATTGCCTGTTTCTCGTACAGATTGCCCTTGAGATCAGATATCCCTTTTGCTTTTAAATCGTGGAACGTGAAGTCAAAAGAAAGGTGAGGGTACAGCTCCTGCGCCTCAATTTTTGCCTTTCTCCAGCGACTGTTAAAGCCGTCCCGTGTGTATTTTCCACCTGCTGGTTGATGGATGACATACAGACTGCTCATGCCAGAGTTAAGAGGCAATTTTTTTGCCAACTCAAGTGCAGCGTTCAAGCGAGGGCTCCATGCTTTTATCTGAGCAACAGACGTTTTACTTTGCTTTATCAGGATACCTTCTTCCATAAATTGGCTTTTTTTCATCTCCAGTACATCGTTCTGTCTGGCACAGCAGAGGTAAGCGAGTTCCATGGCGATTTTCACAATGTCTGGAGCTACAGAGTACAGCGCTTGGTATTCCTCATTTGTAATATAGCGATCCCGGCTAACCTCTTTATATTGGCGAACACCCTTTGTTGGGTTCCCTTTAACGAATCCGCGTTCATAAGCCCAGCGATACACGCGTGACATAAAAGCTTTTTCTCTATTAGCTTGTGTCCTGCTTTTTATTCCCCGCTTGTCCATATAACGCCGAATATGTTCAGGTTTGATAGCGTCCGGCGGCATTTTCCCAAATACATCAATAATTTTTTTTGAATACTTTCTATAGTCTTTCTGGGTTTCCAGAGCCAGTTCGAAAAATTCACCAGATTTAAAGAAGCGTTCAATAAGCCCTTCCAGCATGGAGTAGTCCGGGCGATCGTTCATTAGCGCTTCCCATGCACTCCATACCTGAGCCTGTGTACTGGTTTTGTCACAGAGGCGGATATTGCCGCCTCCTTTGGGATGATATTCATATGCTGACCTCCCGAGGTAAACCCTCGGTGGCATCCAGGCATCGTCTTTATTTTTTCTCGGACGTGGCATTAATCAAGTGCTCCAAAATTGGGCTGCAGCAAATTATCGACGTTATTCTGTCGTAATCTCTGAGCTAAAGGATTATTGAAATGCGCCCAGGTTGTGCGTGGTCTTCCGTCTCGTCCTTCAACAAAGAAAATCCCGGCATCACGTAAACACTGTGATTGCTTTGAGGGGATCTTGTATCCAGTAATTCGTTCGAGGTCTGCGTTTGAAATGATCTCGTTATCAATATTCATAGTGTATCTCCACAAGTCCGGCTGCAACCGGCTTAACTTCTACGATACGTACAAGACGAGCATCCTCCACGAATGCCGTCATTACTTCTTTTACATAGCTCGTGGTCTGCCTCTCCTTTAATTGCTACGTAAGTTTGAACTGGAACCAACACTGGCATAGAAACGGCCAGGACATGGTGGTGAAGTGTTGACACTTCATCGGCTAATTCCATTAACCGGGACTGAAGGTCTTTTGCCTCCGCCTTATAACAGGCTAAATCATCGCGCATGCGCCGCCAGCGACGACGCTTTAATTTGCTGGTCATAGATCCGCACCACACCTCCCGCAGCGCTCTCGGCCGCTCATGTCGTAGTAGGTTGCTCCATCGTGCTTGCAGTCTTTCCATTCAGATAGTTCAGACTCTAGCTCCTCGATGCGGTGCTGTGCCTTCTCCAGCGCCTCTACCAGTTCGTCAACGTAGTGAGCGGCACGTAGTGCAAACTCCGTGATTGATAGCTCTGCTTCAGTTTCTTTTCCGTAGCTTTCGCACTCCGACGCAACGGCAAAATAGTCAGAATCAATTTCGTTATCTGCCAGGTGGCGTAGCAGGTCGGCTGTCTGCTGCCCGTTTGCAATCAGCAGTTCGTTCCGCTGCGCCAGTTCAGTGATATCAGTTGCCATGTTGCTCATTCGCATACTCCTGCATAGACGCTGCTGCACACAGATTTGTCGTTAGCCTCAGCCAGTAGGTCAAACTGAGCGCCACCACGGGTTGTCATTGCCCAGTCGCGATAGGTTTCAATCCCGTAACCGTCTACGGTAATAACGTCTATACGACGTTCTGCCCTGCGTGGGTCATGCGTAGATGGGAAAAAAGTTGAGTTTCCGCGACGAGAGCAAGCCGCAACGAAACGCTCCCACTCGGCTATCCTGGCTATCTCTTTCGGCCAGCGCTGGAAAATCTCCGCTAATTCAGATTTCCTAGCATGAATACATGGCATGCATCCAACACGGCTGCAGCCTTGCTGATAGAGCGGGTTAGGCTTGATGCCGTGGCGTTTAGCAATGGCGAACACATCTTCATGCAGCCAATTAAGGATCGGACGATAAACATGTAAGCCAGGAGTATTGTCTGCATCTTCTTCCCACATCGGCAGGCCGGCCCGTGCTGGTGACTCCTGGGCACGTACACCCTGCCAGCTGATAACCTCGTCACATTCATCAAGCGCCGGTAGCACCACCTGAGTACGAACAGGCTCATGTTTAAGGTCGAACGTGCAGAACCGCGCCTTTGTGCTCGGGAATCGACCTTTCCACATGCACAGGTCCAGGAATGGATTGCCGGTTGGGTGGAGGATCTCCAGAGCGCGAGCAATACGCTCTGCCGCTTCATCGGGGGTCATGCCGCACTCTTCAACGAGAGATACCGGCCATTTTTCTGCAATGAATTTACGCTTACCCTCGATCTGGCGAGTAAAGTCGGCTTTTACGCGGCGAATCGGGCCCAGTTTTTGCTCCAGGTATTCGAGATACTCCATCGTCTGCGGGTGTTCGTGGCCGGTGTCAGCAAACACGCGCTCGTGTTGCACGCCGTTCTCTACGGCATATAGACATTGCGCCAACGAGTCTTTCCCGCCGGACATGGAAATCAAATTAAAGGTATTTTCTGCCAGACAGCGCCGATCGATGCTCATTTGTCGGCCCCCTCGCACAATAGTGTGATTGTCATACAGCCTCCCCAAGCACCCAGCGCAGAGCATCAGCGTAGTCACCGCTGGCACCTTCAAGGGCCTTTGTGATTTCTTTACGGGTTTTCAGACGCGGCTTTGCTTCACCAAGAACCTGGCGCTGTCGCCGGGCTTTTTCATGGCCGGTTGTGCCAGCAGTTGCCGCTTCGATTTCAGAGACCTTCTTCCGCTGCTCTTCGGGTTTAAGCGATGCCAGCTGACGCGCATGGGTAACGGTGACAGTTCCGGACTCCACTGCATCGCGAACAGCCTGGGTGGCATCCAGCAGTGACAGCGTTGCGCGTACGGTCTGGACACTCACGCCAAACATCAGCGCTAAATCGTCCTCGTCGTGCCCGCGCTCCAGCGCATCAGCCATTTTCTTTGCTCGGCCCAGTGGTGTATCTGCCTGGCGGATTTCGTTAGCACTTACCATCGCCTGCGCCATGCGAACGGCAGAGCCACGTTTAGCGACTGCCGGAACCAGTAACGGTTCTTTGCCCTCTTTCGACAGACGCTTGTTGGCTTCCAGTGTATGGCGCACACGCTGCCGACCATCAACCACACAAGACAGCCCTGTCTCCGGGTCTTTCCAGACGATAATCGGCTCAAGAACGCCCTGGTCCATGATGTTCAGCACCATTGCCTCGCTGATAGGCAGGTGGATACGCTCATCGTAAAGCGGGTGCGTTTTGTCGGTAACCAGGTGCAGGTTTTCAGGTTCGAACGTCAAAACGTTCGTTTTGCCACTGGCGCCGTATACAAGCTTTGAGTCTTTAGCCATCAGAGTGCCTCCACGTTACGAAAGCTGGTGGGGCAAATTGCTTTCAAATCGCGCATTGCTTCGAGAACATGCAGATTTGTGCGCTTCTTGGTATGTCGCTCAGTAATACGATCACATTCCTTCGCCCATGATTTGACTTCGATGAGAAGAGCGTCTCGTTCGATACGAGCCTGACGAAGAGCTACGTTCGAAACATCGAGGATAGCCGCCAGCTCTTTGACGATTGTTCCCTGAGCTGGTGGCATATCTCTGGCAATTTCGTATGCCTCTGTAATTAGTTGATTTGCTGTCTTAGCCATCTCTTGTTCTCCATCTGACGCGCTGCAACGCGTGAATTTAGGATGCAGCAACCCAACCCATGAAAGTGGGTGAATAGCTTGTTAAAATTTCTTGATGATGGGTTAGCCGCCACTGCAATGGCGGCACGTTAGTTCTCCACACAACAAAAAGAGCACTACCGCGTTCTGCCGTTCCATCCTGGCTTTTGGTACCGCAACGGCTGCGAGAAGTTTTTTGCATGCCAGCGCTCTTTTGGTTGTGCCCTCGTCTCTTCCGAGGTGTCACACCTTTTCGCCGCGCTGGTGGGGCGCACGTCGTGCCTGAAACACTTAGCTTGCACATTCCGGTTGTTCTGAGAGGCATGGATAAAGGGACTCTCAGGCCGCTGCGGCACATGTGCCATATGCCGTAATGCTCACTGCCACACCATGGTACGTAACTGTAGGTACACGTGGCGCGACTTAAATGTACCTTTAGTTACCAATGTGGTCAAGTGAGCTAAGTACTTTTTGTTACCTATGGATTCAAAAAAAGCCAGAAGGAGATCTGGCTTTAGAAATGGGTAAGTTAAATGTTTTGGGTAATCTGAACCACTCTCCCAACAATCCGGCAATTACCGTCTATCGGGATGGGTTTAAAGGCAGGGTTAAGTGGCATCAAGTATGCGAAAGGGCTATCCCATACCAGCTTTTTAACGGTAGCTTCAGCAGAACCGTCAAGTATTGCCACTACAATTTTTCCGTAAAGGTCATCCAGTTGGCCATAGTGCGGTTCAACAATAACGATAGATCCTTCGGGGATGGATGGCAGACCATGAGGGTTAGTCATAGACTCCCCACGAACTACCAGGCCGAATGCTTCATTAGAAACGTTTGCAGTGGTTTGCGTCCATGAAATCACATCAGAAAGCCTTGAGCATGCATAAGTATCAGTCCACATCCCAGCTTGAACAGCGGAGATAATAGGAACTGCCGTTGGTGGCTTAAGGAACGGAATAACTTTTGTATCATCCGGCGTTTCCTCACCTCGACCGTAAAGAATCCATTCTGGAGTAGTCTGCAGCGCCACCGCCAGCTGATGGAGATTCTCACCATCAGGTTTAGTAGTACCGCTCTCCCATTTTGTTACGGAAACACGGCTTACCCCTAAGCGTTTAGCCAGGGTTTGCTGTGTTATGTCGAGCTGGACTCGACGGGATCTTATCCGGTCTTTCATCTCTGTTTTCATGTAACCAATGTTACATTGATTCCTTGTAACTGTTGTTTGCTATTTAATGTACCTTTTGTTACCTTTGGGGCGTAAGTTAACCAGGAGGAACCATGCGTAAATCAGAAGTCATTGAACACTTCGGAGGAGTATCAAAAACCGCAAGTGTTCTTGGGATTTCCCACCCGGCAGTTTGCCGATGGGGTGAAGTCATCCCTCAAAAACAAGCATTCGTCATAGAGCGAATTACGAAAGGCAAACTTAAGTACGATGCCAGCCTTTACCAAAAGGCTACAGATTCAACTGCTTGAAAGTAACTACAAAAGGAAAATTAATATGGTAGAGCCAAACCTCAAAGAAGTCGTGAAAGGTATGTGCAAAGCATATCCGGGCGGCCGCGAAGCAATGGCTGGCGCCTTGGGTATGACCGTGACGCAGTTCAACAACAACCTCTACGAGAAAAACGGCTGTCGATTTTTTGAAGTATCGGAGCTGGAAGCGATGGAAGACATTTCCAACACGTCGCTACTGGCAGACTACTTCGCCCGCCGTCGTGGTGCTCTGCTGGTGGATGTGCCGCACCTGGAAGAACTCGATCGCGTGGACCTGTTTAGTCGTGCAATGCGTACCTCGGCAGCAAGAGGTCAGGTTGACCAGATTATCGAACAGGCACTTGAAGATGGGGTAATCGAAAGGCATGAGGCAGAAGAAATCATGGTGCATCACCGCCGCCATCTGGCAGCTCGGGAAGAAGAGATTGCCGCAATTATCACGTTATTTTCACGCAAAAAGAAGTGACGCCAGCGAGTTGCAGCTCCTGGCGTCGTGGCGTGTCGTTATCAGTGGAGATTACTAACGCATGAACAGTCTACCAACACAGTACCGCAGGTCGCAACTTGTGGCGCGGCCGGTTCCTGGTGGAGCAGGGCCGGTGCAGTTCGTGTACGGGGTAAGAGTACCCGGTGGGATAGAACCTGTCTGCTACCAGTTTGCTCAATGGGCGGTAGATGACTTTAGAAGTCAGGCGGAAAGCGTATGCGAGAACTTAACCGATGGTTCAGAGATCACTACGGCGTCCCGGTCAGGGTCATACGCTGGGAGCCCCAAACACAGCGCGTTATATACCTGCGCGAAGGGTATCAGCACGAGTGTTTCAGCCCACTTGAACAGTTCAAACGAAAATTCAGGGAAATAGAGGGGTCTTATGAGCCTGTTAATGCCATCAAGGCCGATAGTCATCAATCCTGACCTTGCGTACAGCATTGGCCTGAATGAAGCCATTGCGCTGCAGCAGGTTAATTACTGGCTGCAGGAAACTAACTCAGGGCTGGAGCGTGACGGCGTACGCTGGATCTACAACACAACAGAGCAATGGCTGGAACAATTCCCGTTCTGGTCTGAGTCCACTCTGAAGCGCACCTTCACCCGGCTGAAGAGCCTGGGCGTGCTTAAAGTTGAGCAGCTTAACAAGTCGCAGCGTGACATGACGAACTACTACACGATCAACTACGAGAGCGAGCTTTTAGATGAGGTCAAAGTGATCAAATCGAAGAAGTCAAAATGCGCCGTTCCATCAGTTCAAAATGACACGATGGAAGAGGTCAATGTGAAACGCTCCACTAGGTCAAAACGAACCGCTGTCATCAGGTCAAATTGGCACGATGATCTTACAGAGAATACAACAGAGAGTACTACAGAGATTACAGGTAAAGACTCTTGTCCGGTTGCGCTGCAACCAGACCAGACCGATCCGGCTGCACTCGTTCTGGATCATTTTAATCGAGTAACTAATTCGACCTATGGCAAGGGGGGACGAACCAAAACGACGCTGGGTTATATCCGGGGACGGCTGGCCGAAGATTACAGCCCTGAAGACCTGATGCTGGTGGTTGACTACCTGAACGAGAAATGGGCTCAGGATCCGAAGATGAGCGACTACCTGCGGCCCAAAACGCTGTTTGCTCCCGAGAACTGCGTCGAGTATTTCGACAAGGCCAAAAAATGGGAAGCAGCCGGGCGCCCAGCCTGGACTGGCGGAAAGTGGGTTAAACAAGACACGGCGTTCAAGTCCAGTTATTCCGACGTGGATTATTCAGTGCCAGCGGGGTTCCGTTCATGAGCAAGCCATTTCTGAAATGGGCTGGTGGAAAGTATACCCAGCTGGCTGACCTGTTCGTGCATATCCCGGCAGGGAAACGCCTGATAGAGCCATTCGTTGGTGGTGGGGCGGTATTCCTGAACAGCGATAAGCACGCAGATTACCTGCTGGCGGACATTAACCCGGACCTGATTAATCTGTATCAGATGTTAGCGGTGGTGCCGGATGAAGTGGAATTAAAGGCCCGCTGGATGTTTGAGCACATGCGGTCACCAGATGGCTATGAGCTGATCCGTTCCGAGTTCAACGCTCAGACGCTGGATGCTACAGAACGCGCAGCTGCATTCCTGTATCTCAACCGGCATTGTTTCAATGGCCTGATGCGCTACAACCAGGCGAACAAGTTCAATGTGGGCTGGGGAGGCTACAAGGCACCGTATTACCCGATGGATGAGATGAAAGCCTTCGCGGCTATGGCGCATAACTGCGTCTTCATGACTGCTGACTATCGCCGAACTATCAGCCTGGCCGGGAAAGGGGATGTGGTTTACTGCGATCCGCCTTACGAACCGATGCCGGGAACAACCGGATTCACCGCCTACGCCGCTGGTGGTTTTAGCTGGGAGAACCAGGTAGACCTGGCGAAGCAATGCGTATCAGCCTTTCACCGTGGGGCTCGGGTAGTGATTTCTAACTCATCTGCACCGAAGGTTCTCGACCTGTACCGTGAGCATGGTTTTAACCTGCAATTCATCAAAGCGCGCCGTTCGATTTCCTGCAAAAGCAGTACGCGGGAAGTCGCAAAAGACGTTGTAGCGATCCTTTAAGGGGGCTAAATGAAACTGACTTTACCATTTCCACCGAGCGTAAATAGTTACTGGCGCGCCCCGAGCAAGGGACCGCTGAAAGGCAGGCATCTGGTAAGCGAGACAGGGCGCAAGTTCCAGCAGGCAGCGAGAGCGGCGATTATTGAGCAACTGCGGGCCGTTCCCCGGCCATCCTCTGATCTGGCTGAGGTTCACATAGTGTTGTATCCGCCTGATCAGCGCCGTCGGGATATTGATAACTACAACAAAGCGTTGTTCGATGCCCTGACTCTAACAGGCGTCTGGGAAGACGACAGTCAGGTTAAGCGCATGCTGGTGGAGTGGGGGAACATCGTGAAGAAAGGGAAAGTAGAAATCACCATCCGACGTTTTCGTGCAGTTGCCTGACGTGGAGATGATATGAGAGCACTACTAACCCCTGAGATTGCCCCACGCATGGGCGTGGTACTTCTTCGCCCAGGTGCTGATCTCATGCCGATGTTCAGGAGAGGACGGGTACTGATTGAGCCTGCACCGGAAAAATACAGCGACTACGCAACCGGCGCCATCCCTCCCGCCACGCAGCCACTGGCAGAAGACCCGGTTTTGAAGCCAGTATTCGAAAACAAAGACGTCATTCTGCGCGCGGGTGGTATCAGCTCGCTGGAGGCCGAGCTGGAGCGTCGTTTTGAATGCCAGTATCCGCACGGCTCGTGGCACAGCGAAAATTTTACGCTGTTCCGGCATGAGCCTGGCAGCATCCGCCTTTGCTGGGCCTGCGATAACCTGGTGCGTGATCAGTACACAGAGACGCTGGCAGGCATTGCGCGTGGGAACCTGGTATCCTGGCTGATAACGGTCATCCGCTCACAGCTGGGGTTCAACGAAGATCATCAACTGACGATCCCCGAGTTGTGCTGGTGGCTGGTAATAAACAATCTGGCGCACGTCATTCCTGAATCGCTGGCCCGGAAAGCCCTGCGATTGCCGGAAATAAAGCATCAACCGGTGATGAAGGAGAGCGATATTGTGCCGGAGCCAGCGGCGAGCGAAGTGGTGCAGAAAAAGATTCTCGGTCTTCGCGTAGATCCTGAAACGCCGGAATCATTCATGCTGCGACCAAAGCGCCGCCGCTGGGTAAACGAGAGCTGGACGCGCTGGGTTAAGTCTCAGCAGTGTGTCTGCTGTAACAAACAAGCAGATGATCCCCATCACCTGATAGGCCACGGACAAGGTGGAATGGGAACAAAAGCGCATGACCTGTTTGTGTTGCCGCTTTGCAGAGCGCATCACGACGAGTTGCACGCTGACACCGTGGCATTTGAGGAGAAGCACGGCTCACAGCTGGAGCTGCTGTTTCGATTTCTGGATCGTTCGCTGGCAATTGGCGTGCTGGCATAGTGGAGAACGCATAATGATTAACCCGTCCGAGGTTGGAAAAGCTGGTGAAATGGTCAGGCTGAAAACGCTGGAGGCCATCTGGATTCAAGGGAAGCTGCGCATGTGGGGCCGCTGGTCTTACATCGGCGGCGGTAGTGGCGGCAATATGTTTAACCAGTTACTGGCTTCCGGAAAAGTCACTAAAACAGCCATCAACGAAGCATTACGCAGGATGAAGAAGTCTGGCATCTCGAAGCCAGAGCTTGAGGCGTTTTTTCGTGAAATACTCGCGGGGAAAAACAAAAGCGGCCTGGCCTTCTGTACAGACGATGAAGGACTGCTGATTGATAAGGTACTGGGGGCAGTCCTCATTACGCGTGGTCACAAAGAGCTTTACCACCTGCTGGTGGATCATTACCGGTTACGGAAAAGCAAACGGCGCATAGCTGAAGAGCTCTATGAAAAGCATCCAGACTGGTGCTTTATGACCTGCAGGCGAAGAGTTGATGCATGGATAAGTTTGGCAGAATCGATGCTATACGCACCAATGTGTGACGCATTCGGCACAAATGGCGACAGGTTTTACTTGCAAAGTGAGCCAGAAACTGCTTGAATTGTGATAGGCTCGGGACGTTAAAGCGAACTGAGCAGCAGAACCAAAAAAAACCCGCTTAAAGGCGGGTTTTGTGCGAAAAATAGCCACTCCAAGATGGCCCATTAAAGCATGGTAAAATACGTGTTAACCCCACAAAGAGGAGTTAGACATGGCTATTACCCTGCATCATAAAGAAATCATGATTCTCATGACGGACCACAACTTAAAAGTGCCGGTCCAACATACCAGCTTCCCTTTTGAGCATCCCTACGAAATTGATTCGGCTATAGAACAGCTATACCAGCTGGGATACATTACAGCAGTGCAGTCAAAAGCTGATTCTCATTGGATCGCCACTTCTATTACTTCAAAAGGCTTCTCCTTTCTTAAAGAGGAAGGATTAATTTAAAAGAAATTAAGCAACTGTTTTTATCCAACCTCGCTTCGGCGGGGTTTTTTCATTTCAGGTTCACGGGAATCATCTTCGATACGGCTCGTTGTTAAATCAGCCCGATGGGCCTGACCCTTTCAAACACACTGCACCCCGTTAACCCGGAGGTGAACCTATGCAAAGCATATGCAAGACAAAGAGAGCATGGCCGGAATCACCTGGCTGGCTCTGCTGATCATTGCTGGTTGGGGCGGCCTTGTCCGATTCCTGATGGATGTGAAGCAGGGCAAAGCAAAATGGAGCTGGATAAATGCTTTTGCGCAAATTGTGGTTTCGGCTTTTACCGGGGTCATTGGTGGGCTCATCAGCATTGAAGGTGGGCTGAGTATTTACATGATACTGGCCACTGCCGGTATCAGTGGCGCTATGGGTTCCGTAGCGCTCACGTATTTCTGGGAACGAATTACCGGAGTGAAAGCACAATGACAGCAGACCAGATTATCGAGGGGATTCTCGGCAAGGAGGGTGGTTATGTCGATCATCCGTCGGATAAAGGCGGGCCGACCCGCTGGGGCATCACGCAGACCACCGCCCGTGCACATGGCTACACCGGTGATATGCGGAACCTGCCCAGGGAAACAGCTAAGCAAATCCTGCTGAGCGATTACTGGACTGGCCCCCGGTTCGATCAAGTGGCGAGTTTGTCTACGTTACTGGCAGATGAGCTTTGCGACACTGGCGTGAACATGGGGCCATCGGTTGCCAGTAAGTTTTTCCAGCGCTGGCTGACGGCAATGAATATGCGCGGGAAGCTTTATCCCGATCTTATCCCGGATGGAGCCATTGGCCCCCGAACCATCACCGCGCTTAAGGGATACCTTTCCGCCCGCGGGAAAGAGGGTGAACAGGTTCTGTTGCGTGCGCTGAACTGCAGCCAGGGTGCCAGATATCTCGAACTGGCGGAGGGCCGCGAAGCCAACGAGGATTTTCTCTACGGCTGGGTTAAGGAGCGTGTCCTGTGAAGATGATCATTTTCGCTTTGCTCGTGCTGGTGGCTGTGCTCGTTCTGTTACTTCTGCGCAAATATACCCGGCTGGAGTTCGTAGGGCATGCCAGCCTGCTGCTGAAAACGTGGTCTGTAAAGCTGGGAGCTTTCGGCGCGCTGGTTGGCGTGTGGGCGCAGTCGTTCCCGGATGCTGCGCTGCACGCCTGGGCGGTGCTGCCGCCGGATATCAAAAACATCCTGCCGCCAAACATCGTTGCGTTGATTAGCCCTGCGCTGGTGGTGCTGGCCGTGCTATCGCAATACGTGCGCCAGCCAGCATTGAAAGAGAAGGCCGACGAACTGAAGGATCCGCAGCAATGAGCTTTGAAATTATTGCTGGGCTGGTGGTTGTCATCCTGGGTGCTATCGCTGGCGCGTTCGGCATTGGTCATGCACGCGGGACCAGTAAGGCGGAAGCCAAAGCCGCTAAGCAGCGTACCGAAGAGAACGCCGCCGCCACCGTCGCCGCGGCAGAACGTAAGGCGGAAGTCACGAAAGAGGCCAACGATGTACAGCAGACGGTTAGCCATTTGCCTGATGACGACGTTGATCGGGAGCTGCGCGAGCACTTCACCCGCCCCGGTAGTCGTTGACACGGCCTGCAGCTGGGTGCGGATCATCTACCTGACTGACCACGATATCGATGTGTTGGATAAGCAGACCAAGCGTGACATCCTGGCGCACAACAAAGCAGTGCAGGCCAATTGCTCGCAGCTCACAGAGAAGGGTTCCAGGTAATTCAGCTACAAACGCAGAACACTTTAGGTATTGAAATTTACATGGCCACATGAACAAAAAATCAGAATACGAGACAACAGAGCGCTGAAAAATGAAAAGTTGGTATCTAAGTCAGGTGCATTAAGGCACTATGGATTTTCAATTCCTTCTATCTAAGAAGCTGCCCATGACAAGAAATTCACTCCCTCAACTTCCGCATGGTTATCGATACGGTGACGAGCACTCTATTCACCCTCATTGTGATGGGGATTATTTAGCTCCGCAGGGATGTGTTATCAAGTCCGTTAACCTTGTAGATGGGGCGGTTATTTATGTGCCCATCCAACGCTACATCAAGCATCTAGATCTTTGGGTTAATGCCGAAGGAACTGTCGAATAAATTGTTAGTTACCGGCCTCGTTCGGGAGAGCTGAGAATTGCCATCAAAAGACCAGCAGAGATGCCTGGTGCTCTGGTTGAATGTTCCGGCAAGTTGAAAATGATTGGTTCAATGAGCTCTTTCGATATTTAAATGCTATCGATAACTTAAATGAAGCTATCATCACGTTATCACTGCCAGCCAACACCAAAACGGCAGTGGTCAGTTAAAAAGCAGAAAAGCCTCTCCCGGGTGGCTCCTGAGAGATTTTAGTTTTCTAACTGGTACCAACCAAAGGTCGCATTTTTTATGCGACCTTTTTTATTGTGCGTAACAGGCATCCGTAAGGAAACCGTTCAGCTTGTACACACGGCAAAGATAAATGCAAAAGCATCACAGAGGCTATTTTGTCGAATGGCTTCGATAATACTCCCCACATCGCACAGAGGTAAGACATGTCAGAGATCACTGCATCCGAGCAAATCCGCCTGGATATCATCAAGAAAGTTAATTATGACACCGCAGCGGCCAAGCTGGCCATTGACTGGGTAGGCGACAGCTATCTGAAGTCTGAGCTATTCGCTGACTCTTTCGATCGTGTTTTCACGGAAAGTGAGATTGTCTCGAAGACCCGTAAGGCAATCCAGGAAGCGACCGAAGCGCTGGCGCTGTTTGATACTGCCGCTGAGAAGGTCAGCTAAGGCATTACAGCAGGCATTCATCGAGTGCCTGTGATAATGTTAAAGCTCCTGTATAAGGGGCAGTTGTATGATATCATGCAACGAAGCAACCAAGCTATGGAAAGTCCGGGTAATGGTTTGGAGTGAATGTGACGTTTAGCAGCGGTGGTATAAATGGCTACTTTTTCCTGTTGCTTAGTATGTGGCCAGTGCTAATGGTTTTATTCCTGGGATTGTCTCCTGCATTTTACGGTGTGTTAATGCCTAAAACGGCAATTGCTTGTCTGGTGATCGCTGCAGCCTTTGGCATTGGTGGGTGGTTCTATGGATTGTGATCTAAGTAACATTTGGTCAGGTTATAAACTGGTATCTGACCGCATTACAGCAGGTATTCATTGAGTGCCTGTGATAATGCCCGTCAGACAATGGACTGATATCATTGTCTGTTTCTCCCGGTGTATTTTGAAATACTCAATACTCTCATAACGTCTCTGCCTGCCAACATCAGAACGCCAGAGGTTAGTTAGCCGGATAGATGCACCTCTCTCTGTTGGCTCCTGAGAGATTCTTTATACGCTGGTTGGTAGTGACCAAAGGCCGCATAATTTTGCGGCCTTTTTCATTTCTGTAAAATGAAAGTCCTCAGGCGGTTAACGATGCTCTGGACCATGGAAGTGATCTCCACCATGTCCGCCGCTATGAGGCCCAGGGGGAAGGAAACATCCTGAAAGAGACAGCGCACCACAGATCACAAAAACAGCAAGCATAATTCTTTTCATAATAACTCCTGAACTAAAGAGCCTTAATTCCAAAACAAAAAAGTGAATATTTTATGGAGAATCAGTAATTCCTTTTTCTCCCTCACGTTAAATAGGAATAATCCATGGCAAAACCGGACTGGGGCGAGCTTCAGCGACGGTTCCTGTCCGATCATGCCGCAACCGGCGTATCACCGAAGGATTGGTGTGAAGCGCAGGGACTGAATTACGCTACTGCCCGCCGATACATCAAGAAACCCACTGCGCAAACTGCGCAAAAACCTGCGCAGAAGAAACTGCGCACTGCGCAAAAGGAAAAGTGCGCAGAAGAGCTGGTGGATGATGATGGCCTCACCGATCAGCAACGTTTATTTGTCGCAGAATACCTGAAGGACCACAACGCCACGCAGGCCGCTATCCGTGCCGGGTACAGCAAGAAGACTGCTGAACAAATTGGCTATCAGCTGCTTCAGAAAACTTCAGTTGCGCAGGCCATTGCGCAGCAGCAGAAAGCATCCATTGTGCGCACGCTTGGCAGCGCGGATGAAGTGCTTGAGCAGATGTGGCGGCTGGCAACATTCGACGCCAACCAACTTTCTCAGTATCGCCGCGGGAGCTGCCGTTACTGCTGGGGCTTCGGTCACCAGTATCAATGGCGCGATGCGGTTGAGTTCGAAGAGAAGCTGGCTGAGGCTTTAGCGAAGAAAGGGAAAGAGCCAAACGACAGAGGCGGCTACGGTTACGACCATACCAGCTCGCCTAACCCGAAATGTCCTCGCTGTAATGGTGATGGCATCGGCCAGCCTTTCTTCGCCGATACGCGCAAGCTGGCGCCGGATGCTGCGCTTGCCTATTCCGGTGTGAAGCTTGGTAAGAATGGCGTTGAGATAACCGCCATCAGCCGTGAGCGCATGTACGAGGCGGTGATGAAACGTCTCGGCCTGGCTGACAGTGAGTTCGCCCAGCGTCTACAGCAGATTGAAATCGAGCGCCGGCAGCTGGAGATCGACAAGCTCCGTAAAGAGCTGGCCGCTGACCCAGAAGATGACGAACCAACGCCAGTTGCGATCAATATCAACGTAGTCGATGCGCGAGTGAGGGAAGAGGATGGCGATAGCTCCGACGCTTAACGTTCCCCAGGCTCGTTTTCTGGCTATGCAGCAGAAGTTCAAAGCCTATGTAGCTGGTTTTGGATCCGGTAAGACATGGGTTGGCTGCGGTGGAATATGCAAAGGGTTCTGGGAGTTCCCCAAAATAAACCAAGGCTACTTTGCCCCGACTTATCCTCAGATCCGCGATATTTTCTACCCCACGGTGGAAGAAGTTGCTCACGACTGGGGACTGAAAGTCAAAATCGTTGAAAGCAACAAAGAGGTCCATTTCTACAGTGGGCGCCAGTACCGCGGCACGACAATTTGTCGGTCGATGGAAAAGCCCGACACGATAGTAGGCTTTAAAATCGGCAATGCGCTGGTGGATGAACTCGACGTTCTGAAAGCGGATAAGGCGCGTCAGGCGTGGCGAAAAATAATCGCGCGTATGCGTTATAAAGTTGATGGTCTGCGTAATGGCATTGACGTGACTACCACACCTGAAGGATTTAAGTTCGTCTATAACCAGTTTGTTAAGGCTGTGAGGGAAAAGCCTGAACTGAGGTCGATGTATGGTCTGGTACAGGCTTCGACATTCGACAACGAAAAGAACCTGCCGGATGACTATATTCCTTCGCTTCTGGCGAGTTACCCGCCGGAATTGATCAAGGCATATCTGAACGGCCAGTTTACTAACCTGACCAGCGGCACCATTTATCATCAGTTCGACAGAGTGCTGAATAATTCCAGTGAGGAAGAACAGCCAGGTGAAGCGCTGTATATCGGGATGGATTTCAACGTCGGGAAGATGGCCGGGATCGTCCATGTATTGCGGCTCGGCTTACCACACGCGGTAACAGAGATTATCAACGCTTACGATACGCCAGACATGATACGCATCATCAAGGAACGTTTCTGGCTGTATGCCGACGGTGACTACCGCAAGGTCCGCGAGATTTATATTTACCCGGATGCCTCTGGTGACTCCAGGAAATCAAACAACGCCAGCAAAACAGATATTGAGCAGCTCCGACAGGCCGGATTTAACGTCATCGTTGATGATGCTAACCCGCCGGTAAAGGACCGCATCAACTCCATGAACGCCATGTTCTGTAATGGTAATGGTGATCGCCGGTACAAGGTGAATGTGGCCCGTTGCCCGGTCTATGCCGACTGCCTGGAACAACAGGTGTGGGATAAAAACGGCGAGCCGGATAAAAAGAGCGATAACGATCACCCCAACGATGGCGCTGGTTACTTCATTGTGAAGCAATTCCCAATCGTTCGACCTGCATTCTCTATTTCACTGGACACGACATTCTGATGGCCAATAACGATATTACTTATGTTCGCCCTGAGGTCAGGGCGGCGATGCCCGTGTGGAAAAAAATTCGTGACGTGTGCAAAGGGGCTGATGCTGTAAAGGCCGCCGGGAATGAATACCTCCCTTTTCTGGATCCGTCCGATAAGTCTGCACGCAATAAAAAGCGCAATGCTGATTACATTCAGCGCGCCGTTTTCTACGCGATAACGGGCAATACAAAAGTGGGTCTACTGGGGCTGGCATTCAGAAAAGACCCGACCATGACCGCGCCGGATAAACTGAATTATCTTCGTGACAACGCCGATGGTGCTGGTGCCAGCATTTATCAGCAGTCCCAGCAGGTTACAGAAAATATTCTGGAGGCCGCGCGCGAGGGGCTTTATACGGATTATGCAGCTGAGACCGACGAGGCGATCATCCTTCGTTATCAGGCGGAAAGCATCATTAACTGGCGCACCAAACGCATCAATGGACGTGATCAACTGGTGCTGGTGGTTTTACGTGAATGCATGGAAAAGGAAGATGGTTTTGCGTACGAGGATGAAATCCAGTATCGCGAACTGGCTCTGGAGAACGGAAAGTTTGTCTGCCGGGTATGGCGAAAGTCAGCTGACGCAGGCTCTTTTTCCGTCGATTCTGAGTATCACCCGAAGCCTAAAGGTGAGGATTTTTGGGATGAAATCCCCTTTACCTTCGTTGGTGCACAAAATAACGATCCCAGCATCGACGAGTCGCCTTTAGCCGCCCTCGTTGAAATTAACCTTGGTCATTATCGAAATTCGGCGGATTACGAAGACAGCGTATTTTTCTGCGGTCAGGTTCAGCCGGTGATTTCCGGTCTTGATACCGCCTGGCGTGACTGGCTGCAGGATAAGGGAATTCGTGTCGGTTCTCGTTCTCCATTCCTGCTGCCGAAGGAGGGGAGTTTTACCTATGCTCAGGCGCAACCAAACACCCTGGCTAAAGAGGCGATGGACAGTAAGCGTGATTATTCTGTTCAGCTTGGCGCCCGGCTTATCGAGCAGAACGGCGCGGTTAAAACCGCCACGCAATCCAGCGGCGAGCAAACCGCATCCACATCGGTGCTCGGCATTTGCGTTTCCAATGTCTCGGAGGCCTATACGCTGGCGCTCGGCTGGTGCGCCAGATATCTCGGCATTAAAGGCGAGGAATATCGTTACAGCATCAATCAGGAGTTTATCGCCAAAGTCGCAGAATCCGGCATGGTAACGGCAATCGTCAATGCCTGGCAGTACGGTGCGATTCGCGACACTGATATGGTCAGAGCTCTGCAGAGGCTTGACCTGATAGATCCTGCTGACGACCCTGAAACTGTCATTGACGCTATTCGTAACGGCGCGCCTAACCTGATTGGTGGCAATAATGGCAACGGCGAATGACAAACTGCAGGATGAATCCATAGCCCACGCTATATGGGTTAGTCGCTACAGCACCGGCGTTGCCAACAGGATGATAAAAGTTCTGAATGACAGCGACGCCGAACTTACCGCCAGGCTGCTGGTGGCTATCGATACGCTGGATCCCGAGAGCTTTACCGTTTCGCGTCTGGAAGCGTTACTGGTCAGTGTCAGGGCCGTAAACAAGGATGCCATACAGTCGATGTATGCAGCCCTCTCTACCGAGCTGCAGGAGCTGGCGAAACATGAGGCCAGTTTTCAGATGAGCCTCTTCCAGTTTGCCATTCCCGACGATGTTCTGGCTCTTCATCCACTGGTTGGCATCTCCCCGGATGCAGTTTATGCCGCGGCGATGGGGCGTCCATTTCAGGGGCGGTTGCTAAGCGAATGGGCCAGCAACCTCGAAGCTGATCGTATGGCGCGCATATCCAATACGGTACGGCAGGGATTCCTGCTGGGCGATACGCATGAACAGATCGCAAAAAAGGTTCGTGGCCATGCTAACCGCGGCTACCAGGATGGTGCGCTTCAGATGAGCCGGGCCAATGCAGCCAGCATAGCGAAAACGGCAGTAGGGCATCTTGCATCGACAGCAAGACAAAGCTTTGCAGCGGCGAACGACGACATTCTGAAGGGTAAGCAGTGGTTATCTACTTTGGATAACCGGACATCAAAGGATTGTCGGATCCGCGACCGACTCAAGTACACGCTGGATAACAAACCGATAGGGCACAAGGTGCCTTATTTGCAGGGACCGGGGAAAATCCACTTTTGCTGTCGGAGCACCGAAACTTACATCCTGAAATCGTCCGAGGAATTGGGTATCAAAGTCGGCGAAATCAAGGACAGCTCGCGCGCCAGTATGGATGGACAGGTTCCGGCTGATACGACTTACCAGGACTGGTTCTCCCGGCAGTCGTTCACGCGACAAGCTGAGATTGTCGGAGAAACGCGCGCCAGGCTGATTCGTGATGGCGGCATGTCTCCCGATGAGTTCTACAACGACAGAGGCGAGTGGCTGACGCTGGACCAGTTGCGCTCAAAGGATGAGCAGGCATTCAGAAACGCCAGGCTTTAACTAACATATCTTATTCAATCAGGCTGCCTTCGGGTGGCCTTTTTTATTGGGCCAGGCCCACAGTAACTATCCCAAGGGGACAACATGCTTATTCGTAACATGCTCATTAAATATTATTCGGCAGCTGGTGGTGAAGGTGGTGATGGCGGTGGCTCCGGTAGTGGTGCGCCCGAGATTACGCCGGAAATCCAAAAGCTGATCGATGAGCAGGTCAGTGCTCAGGTTTCAGGCCTGAAAAATAAAAATAGTGAGTTACTCGGTAAGCTCAAAGAGTCCACTGAGTCGCTTAAGCGTTTTGATGGTATCGATCCTGACGCGGTGAAAACCATTCTCCAGCGTTTCTCTGATGATGAAGAGGCGCAACTGATCGCCGCCGGGAAAATTGACGAGGTACTGGATAAACGCACTGAGCGGCTACGTGCTGATGTTGATAAGCAAATCAAAGCCGCTAATGAACGCGCTGAAAAGGCGGAAGCGTTCTCCAACAAATTCCGTGATCGTGTCCTGGGTGATGCTATCCGCAGCGCAGCGCTTAAGGCAGGCGCGCTGCCAGAAGCATCCGACGATCTGATTCTTCGTGCTAAAGGCACATTCCAGCTCAACGACGAAGGCGAGGCCGTAGCAGTTGATGCAAATGGCGATGTTCTGTTCGGTAAAGACGGCAAAACTCCGCTCACCCCGGTTGAGTGGGCTGAATCTCTGAAAGAGACGGCCCCGCACCTGTTCCCGCGCGCCGAAGGCTCCGGGGCTGGTGGTCATAAACCCGGTGGCGGTGGCGGTAGTCTGAAACGTTCAGAAATGAGCTCAAGCGACAAAGCGGACTACATCCGCAAACATGGCCAGCAGGCCTATCTCAAATTGCCTAAGTAAGGACTAATCAATGCCTACGACCGTAAACAGTGACCTGATTATCTATGACGACCTCGCGCAGACTGCGTTTCTTGAGCGTCGCCAGGATAATCTGGAAGTCTTCAACGCCGCTTCAAACGGCGCAATCATTCTCGACAACGAACTGATCGAGGGTGATTTTCGCAAGCGCACCTTCTATAAAGTTGGTGGTTCTATCGAATCGCGCAACGTTAACTCCACCGACCCGGTAACGGGTAAAAAAATCGGTGCCGGTGAATCTGTCAGCGTTAAGGCGCCGTGGAAATACGGCCCGTATGAAACCACGGAGGAGGCGTTTAAACGTCGGGGTCGCGACGTTAGCGAATTCTCCGAGGTGATCGGCGTCGACGTCGCTGATGCAACGCTTGAAGGTTATATCAAGTATGCCCTACAGGGTCTTGTTGCAGCCATTGGCGCAAATGCTGACATGACGGTATCCGCGGATATTGCCACTGATGGTAAGAAAACGCTGACCCGTGGCCTGCGTAAATACGGCGATAAATTTAACCGTGTTGCGCTGTTCGTTATGCATTCCACGACCTATTTCGACATTGTTGATCAGGCTATCGACAACAAAATTTACGAAGAAGCTGGCGTGGTGGTTTATGGCGGACAGCCAGGCACGTTGGGTAAACCGGTGCTGGTAACTGACACCATGCCAGTTGATGCGATTCTGGGGCTGGTGGCCGGCGCGGTATCCGTAACGGAATCACAGGCTCCGGGCTTCCGTTCCTACGATATCAACGACCAGGAAAACCTTGCCATTGGCTATCGCGCAGAGGGTACGGTTAACGTTGAACTGCTGGGTTACAGCTGGGATGAGACGAAGGGCGCTAACCCTGACCTGACCAAAATCGGCACCGGCGCGAACTGGAAGAAACATTTCACCAGTAACAAATCCACTGCAGGCGTACTGATTAAGCTGGAAGCCCCTGCGGGGGAGTAACCCTGTCAGTGGATAAAACTTCCGCAACTGCTGACAGTACCGACGCGGTGACCGTTTCGCTCAAGTACACCAGAAATGGTGCAGGAGTCTCCGGGGCATCTGTGGCGTGGACGTCTACAGGCGGCACACTCAGTGCTTCGACGTCACAGACAGGGTCTGCTGGTGGCTCGACGGTGAAACTCACCTCTGCTACGGCCGGCTCCTTCACGGTGACGGCTACCGTTGACGGCGTGGTGAAAACAACTGAAGCGATCGCGTTCACTGCTCCTGCGGGTGGTTAACCGACGGGGCGAAAGCCCCGTTTCTTTTGGTGAGGATCCGATGACCGTTTATATAACAATCCAGGACGTTGACGAGTTGCTGGGGGATACCTGGGCTGCCGACGACAAAAAGGCTAAAGCCGTGCTCCAGGCAAACACCTGGATGACGGCGCTTAACCTTCAGGATATCGACCCGGAGCATATTCCTGAAGAAGTTAAGCAAGCCGGAGCGTTTATCGCTTCCGTAGCCGCTGCAGGCAATCTGTATCAGCAAAAAACAGATTCCGGCGTGGTGACGAGCAAAAGCGTTGAGGCCGACGATGTGAAGGTTTCCCGCACTTTTGCCGAGCTTTCAACCACCAGCACTGAATTACTCGATCCTGATTTGCAGCTGGCGCTGGATATGCTCAAACCGTGGATGATTAACCCTTTCCAGACGTTCTTTGTGAGGGCGTGATATGTCCGATTTGAAGGTGGTCCCATTTCAAAAGCCCAGCCATCACAACCTCGATAACGACCAGGTTATTCGCCTGCTGAAACAGGCTCTGGAGCGAGCCGAAAACGGCGGCTGCCACAGTGTCGCAGTGATACTGCTTGATGATGAGGGTAACGCGATTGATTGCTGGCATAACGGTGGACGCCCCTATGTGATGGTTGGCGCTATGGAGTCGCTTAAAACCGACTTTATCCATGCTCATATTGAGCGGCGGTAAGGGGGTAACATGCAAAATCCATATGTGCATTATGCCGGCGACGGCCTCGGTCCCCGCGATGTGTTTGTGAATGGAAACCCGATCAGACATGTCGTTTACGCAAACGAGGCAAAGGGTGTTGTAGAGTTTGCTCCGCTCCCGCTGCGGGTTAAACGCAATGGCGAAATTTATACCCGCAAACTCCACGGTACAGTGATCGTTAAACCTCAGCAGCGTATTGGTGGGTGCAATGGGCATTCGTGACGAGCTGCAAACCGAAGTCGCCGCGGCATTCGATACCGACCTGCAGGATGCCGTTAAGGATTTCACTGGGTCATATACCGTTCGGGGTGCCTGGGACCCGGTGACGGAAACCGGCACTGAAACGCAGGTGACTTACTCAGGGCGTGGAGTGCTGGCGCGCTATAAGCTGCGCCGTATCGATGGCGTTAACATTCTGCATGGTGATGTGAAGCTAACCGCACTGGTTAACGAGGTGACTGATAAGCCGGCCGTCGGGCATATCATCACCGCACCGGATCCGGTTACGGGTGAGCTTCAGCGCTACGAGGTCATCACCGCTTCTGCCGACTCTGCTGGCGCTGCGTACTCCATTCAACTGAGGAGGGCGTGATATGGCTAAGGGCTGGAACATTGACCCAGCGGCATTCGCCGGGCTGGTGGCAGAAGATGTCAAACTACGCCAGCGGACAATCGCCATTCAGCTGCTGAATGAAATCGTTCAGCGGTCGCCGGTAGGAAACCCGGAGCTGTGGGCCATCAACGCGACCGCGGTTCAATACAACAAAGCGGTAGGTGAGTGGAACGAGTCTCTTTATGCCGATCCTGCCAACCTGACAAAGACTGGCCGTCTCAGAAAGAAAGTCCGTGTTAATGACAGCATGGATATCAGGCGACCGGCTGAGTATCGCGCAGGAACCTTCAGGGCATCGCATTTTGTCAGCATCGGCGAACCTGATCATTCCGTCCCGACCGAACCGGATCCGCGCGGGACAATGACGTTTCTTAATGGCAAAAATATCATTGACCAGGCGCCAGCCTACTCGGTGATTTACATCCAGTCGAACCTGCCTTACTCCGTGCCTCTGGAGAATGGCCACTCAACGCAAGCGCCGACAGGCGTCTATGCCGTCTCGTTTAATGGTGTGATTCAGGCCTACAAATGACCCTTACAGAAATCAGAAACGCTGTCATTTCCCGAATGGCGGCACAGACCGCTATTGCCTCTGATGCGGTGGATTATCCCAATGGTCCGGTATTTGACCCCAGCAACCGCGATATCTGGGCCCGTCTCACCAACATTGCAGGGCAGGCAGGCACAACCGAGATCGGGGATGGGCCGGTAGTCCACAGGACGGGCTTACTCATCATTCAGCTGTTTGTTCCGGTCGGTTCCGGGACGTTGATTATCTCCCGAACGGCCGACCAGCTAACGGAGCTATTCGAGTTTAAGGACGACGGAAAGCTGAGTTATTTCGCTGTTTCTGCTGTGCCGGCGGGTGAGACCGATGGCTGGTTACAGCTCAATCTTCAAATTCCTTATCGCGCTCTGTAGCGCACAAAAAAACAGGAGGCTCCTGTGAGCTCAGGTGCAAAAGTAGTAGCCGCGTTTATTCGCGAGACAACACTAGGAATCACGCCTACAGCAGGGGTGTGGAACCTGCTGCGTCGTTCTTCATTTGGTCTGAAACCAACGCAGAACACCAACGACAATGACGAAATCGCTGGTGACCGCATGGCGCAGGGCGTTTCACGTGGCACAGTGGATGTCGGCGGCGATGTCGGCACGCGGTTTCGCTGGAACCAGCATGATGATTTTCTTGCCAGTTGTTTCGGTTCCGAGTGGCAAAATAACGTGCTGACGATGGGGAACGGTCGCATTACGTTCTCCGTGGCGACTTTTGCCAGTGATGTGGGGATCGCCCAGATTGCTCGCGGTTGTCAGGTTGGCACCTTCCAGATGGAAATCCCGGCCGATGGTGATATCACTGCAACCATTACGTTTGCTGGGCTGGACTGGGAGACGAAAGGGGACGATACCAGCTATTTCACCGCGCCGGTGGATTTAGCGGGGGCGCTGCGTTACTCCTTCAAAGAGGTCACCAACATCCGGCTGAATGGTGTTGATGGCGGGACAGGCTTCTGCGTCGACACCTTTAACATTCAGTTCGACAACAATATGCAGACCCAGCGCTGCATCGGTACCGGTTCGGCGTTCGCCGGCGCAAACATTCCGACAACCTTTACCCCGTCAGGTCAAATCACGCTGTCATGGTCAAAGGCAGCCTGGGAGGTTTACAAAAAAACGTTCACCGGCGAAACGGTGCCGTTTAGCTTCACCCTGGAGAATGCTGAAGGCGCCTATACCTTCGATTTCCCGGAAGTGCAGATCTCCGGCGACTGGCCGGATGCGGGGAGCACTGACATTGTTCAGGTTCAGCTGGATATCACCGCGGCCAATACTCCGCCTACGATTACGCGCGTGCCTAAAGTGCCGGCGACGGCAATCAGTGTTGCGCCAGCCACTTCAACTGGCGCCGTGGGTTCTACTGTGACGTTAACCGCCACGCTTACGCCAGCTGATTCAACTGATACCGTCCAGTGGACGTCATCGGATCCGACTATCGCCAGTGTGGTTTCTACCGGGCAGAAAACAGCGAAGGTCACGCGTAACGCAGCCGGTACTGCAATCATCACTGGTATGGCCCGCACCTTTACCGCAACGTCTGAAATCACCGTTACCGCGCCTTAATTTACCTGGCCCGTTCTGCAGTCATCGCGGATCGGGCTTCATTATGGAGTTATTATGCTGATTGTTACCCAGAAAATTGATTTAAATGGCGAGCGCTGGTTTTCCCCCTACAAAAAGCCAGAAGGCAGCAAAAAGGAATTCTCGCCGGAAGAAGAATCGCTGTTCAAACTTCGCCTGCTGGTGACAAGCAGCGAGAATCCTCAATATCGCTCTCGTAATGCGCTGGTGCGCCGCCACATCGATAAGATGGACGCGGGTTATAAGGTGGGGACAACGGATTTTAATCTCGCCAGCGTGGACGATATCGACTCTGTTGATGACCTGCTGATCGATAACGCCGCTCGGTTCCTGCTGAAAGGTTGGGAGGGGGTGGGCCAATTGGTGGATGGCTCAGAGGTTGCTCTCGACTATACCCCAGAGCTCGGGATCGCCATGCTGAAACAGTACCCGGATTTGTACTGGCGGATACTGGCCGAGGCCGCAAGCATTGCTCAGGGTAAGGAGCAGCAGACTCAGGAAACCGTAAAAAAGCCATAGAGGCACAAAAGTGGCTAAAGGAATTCGCTGGCGAACAGGGCGAGAAAGCAAAGTGGCGCAGGGAGAAACTAAATCTCCCGCCCATTCCAGAGCCTGAAATCGATGCAGTTACTGGGGAGATCCTCAACGCTTACGCCATGATATCGCGCGGCAGGAAGTATGCCGGCATGGCCGGAGTGCCGCTCCCTCTATCCCTGAACGATATTGAGCTTTACCTGGCATCGCGCACCATCCTGATCGACCGCATTGAGTTTGACGCAGCCATACTGGCTCTCGATGATGCCTGGAGGGCTGAGTGGGCAGAGGCACAGAAACGTGCAGCGGATAAGAAAGGAAGCAACTGACCTACCATTAATGGTGGTCCATGCTCCTGAAAGTCGATGATAGGATGTTTCCGATTGCAATCAAAGGAAACATATAATGAAAAAAGTCATCGCTTTGGCGCTTGGAGCGCTGTTACTTTCTGGTTGTACAGTACGTGTTGCAGATTTGACTGTGGCGAGTACTAAAAATTACAACCTCAATGGGGGTAAGTTCTATAAAGGGAAACGTGTAACAGCAGAAGATAGCTATCCGGTTATCATCTTCCCTCTTGGCATCCCGAACGTTAAAACAGCCGCTGATCGAGCGATTGAAAAAGATCGCTGTGCAGTTGGTCTGTCTGACGTAGTTGTCACTCAACTTAACCACTCCTTCCTGTTCGGTAAGATTGGTCTGCGTGTTGAGGGTAATCTTGTGATTGACCGCAGCCTGCCGGGTTGTGAGAACGCAAGCTGAATGATAAAGCCACCATCTGGTGGCTTTTTAATTTATGGGGTAGACAAGTGAAGATTATTGGATACTTAGCGATTGTAATAGGGGTGATCTTTGCTGTATTGGCGCTATTTATGGATGTGACAGTAGCGACAAGCGGTGGCTATAGGGTTAACAATCTTGGATTAATATCATCGCGCCAAAATTATATGATATTTGGAGGTTTCGTAGCCATCGCAGGTATCATTATTGCTCTGGTGGGAGATAAGCTAAAAGCGTCCGGAACTTCAGTCAAATGCCCTTACTGCGCAGAATTAATAAATTCCGAAGCGGTGAAGTGCAAGCATTGCGGGAGTGATGTAACTCCTTCGAAGATAATAGCTAACACTGACAATACTGGAGCTAGTGATAGGCTGGCTGATGTCAATGTAAAGTTAATCGCTGGAATTGCAATTACTGTCTTTGCGGTGATTATCGTAGCAATAATGTTTTACCGCCAATGAAGTAAAGACCCGACAGTTTCAAAAAGTTCCAACCTCGCTTTGGCGGGGTTTTTTATTGCCCGGAGAAAAGCACGTGACAGAACAAACCTCCCGCCTGGCCATTATTATTGACAGCTCTGGGGCAGAAAAGCAGGCTGACAATCTCGCAACTGCACTTGTAAAAATGACGCAGGCAGGTGAACGTGCTGCCACCAGTGCAGGGAAAGTGACAAAGGCCACTGATGAAGAAAAACAGTCCCTTTCTGAACTTTTAGATCGTATCGACCCGGTAAACGCCGCCCTGAACAAACTGGATAAACAACAGCAGGATCTTGCGAAATTCAAATCCAAGGGGATGGTAGATACCGATACATTCGATCTTTATTCAAAGAAAATCGAGGAAACACGAAACAGGCTAACAGGATTTCGCGACGACCTTGGTAAAACCGGCCAATCCGCCGCCCAGACCGCCTATGCCATGCGCATGATCCCGGCTCAGATGACAGATATTGTTGTCGGCTTATCCACCGGTCAGTCTCCGTTTATGGTGCTGATGCAGCAGGGCGGGCAGTTAAAAGATATGTTTGGTGGTATTGGTCCGGCAATTAAGGGTGTGGGCACCTATGTTATGGGGTTGGTTAACCCTTTAACTCTTGCAGCTGCGGCGGTCGGATTTCTTGGTCTGGCCTATTACAAAGGCACTCAGGAGCAGGACGAATTTTATAAGTCTCTCGTTCTCACTGGTAATCTGGTAGGCAAAACTTCCGGTCAACTGGCAGATATGGCGGCCCGTGTATCGGTCGCAGCTAACTCCACAACCGGTGCAGCAGCTTCAACGCTGAATCAGTTGGTGTTATCCGGTAAAGTAGCTGGCGACTCATTGGAGCGCGTGACAACCGCCATTGTTAAGACCAGCGAGGCGACGGGCATTGCTACCGATAAGCTGGTTGGTGATTTCAACGACATTACTGCTGACCCGGTTGCGGCCATTACCAAACTTAACGACCAGTACCACTTTCTGACACTGGCAACCTACAACCAGATTAAAGCGCTACAGGATGAAGGTAATCAGCAGGATGCTGCACGGGTGGCTACTGATGCTTACGCCAATGCCATGCAGCAGCGTGCGAATGATATTCATCAGAATCTTGGTCTTCTTGAAAGTGCATGGGACTCGCTGGGTAAAACGGCCAAAGGCGCCTGGGATGCGATGCTCAATATTGGGCGTGAACAAACACTAACGGATAAACTTGCCACCTTAAACGAAAATATTGCTGAAGCCCAAAAAGGGCAAAAAGATGGTGGGTTCTGGAACAGTTTTAGCGCGAGGTTTACCAACCTCCCGGAGATGATAAAACAGAGAGATTTGCTCGAATCAGTTGCCAATCTTCAGGGGGATGTAACCAAAGGACAGGCGAAGGCTAAGGAAGCCGAACAGCAAAGAATTAAAACGCAGCAGGAAGCAGATCGCGTTAACCAGCAATATCTGAGCAATGCGGATAAGCGCAATAAAGCTATTAAGCAGCAAAGCGAATTCCTGAAGGCTGGTGCAATTACTGCAGAGCAATATGCAAAAAATGTTTCTCGCATTAACGAGATGTACAAAGATCCGAAACCACCCAAGACGCCAAAGGGTAAAGCATATACCGAGGACGCAGCAACCAGGTTGCTTGATCAGATAAACCAGCAGACCGCTGCCATGCAGTCCCAGCTTGACGCCAGTGACAAGCTTAACAGCGCAACTCAGGCGCGGGTTAAGTTCGAACAGCAAATTACTGACCTCAAGTCTAAAACGCAGCTCACCGCTGACCAGAAATCGATCCTTTCCCGTTCAGATGAAATCCTCCAGGCGTATAAGCAGCAGGAGGCACTGCAAAACTCCGTAAAAACCCTGGACGATTACCGGAAGATGCAGGAACAGGTAAAGACGAAGGATGAGCGGACCAACGATCTGCTTAAAACCCGCCTTGAACTACTGGAGAAGGCCAAAGCAACCGGGCAACTCAAACCCGGTGAATATGAAAAAACGCGGGCAGATATTTATCAAAATACCGATATGCAACTGCCCTCGACGGTTCGTAATGTTGTAGGAAACCTGACACCCACAGGAGGGCGACTCTCTGGAACTTTTGAGGGGATGCAGGGGCAAATCAACGAATATGACCAGGCTCAGCAAGAGCTCCAGCGCTGGCTGGCAGCTCAGGAGGAAGCTTATGCGAAGGCCGGCGAAATAACTGCCGAGGGTGAGGCCAGAATGACCTCGATTCGTCAGCGTGCAGCGGATGTAAATCAGGTCATAGAGGCTCAGAAAAACACCATCATATCTGCGGCCACGCAGTCCTTGTTTGACAGTACCGCCGACATCATGCGAACGGGGTTTGGTGAGCAATCGGCAATCTACAAGGTTGCTTTTGCTGCGAGCAAGGCATTCGCTATCGCGGACTCAATGGTGAAAATCCAGCAGGCTATAGCAAGCGGTGCAGTTAGCTCGCCTTATCCGGCCAACATCATCGCTATGGCCTCAATCGCTGCGCAGACCGCCAGTATCGTCTCAAATATCCAGGCTGTTTCAGGAGTTGGATTCGCCTCCGGCGGTTACACCGGCCCCGGTGGTAAGTATCAGCCAGCGGGTATTGTTCACAAAGGAGAGTACGTCTTCGACCAGGCATCAACGAACCGGATCGGCGTGTCTCAGCTTGAGGCACTTCGAAATGGCAAACCGCTTGATGCAACTCTGGGGCGTACAGGGTTTGGTACTGGTGTTCAGAACGTTAACAGCGATAACCGTAGGCAAACAACTGTACACGCGCCGATTAATCAGGAGTTTCATCTCCAGGGTATTACTCCGGAGCAGTTGAGCGCTACACTCAATCAGAATAATCGACTGCTTTCCAGGCAGTTAAAAGGTGAACTCACAAAGGAGGTTACCATGCCACAAGGGGCTTTTGGCAACGCTCTAAAAGGAAACTATACACGACACGGTCCTAGGTAAGCTAAACTGCATTAGCTGAGACTTGATTAGGTAGGTAAGTCTAACAATCTGAGTAGGTGCAAGAAAACACAAGGATCTTATTAATGGAAGCGTTGTTAACATTTACATTTAAAGACTTTATAGCTTTTATGATTCCTCTTTTTATTGGCGGGCTTATCTTCAATAGGAGACGTAAACGTAAGGAGGTCCGAGTGAAGTTTTCATTTCTTTGGCTTGTTTTGATAGTTGGTGGAACTCTTGAAATATGTGATGAGATTTACACAACTTATTCCTATAGGCATAATCACTTATATAATAATGATACGCTTACAACCGTGTTTAACTATGATTTTGCAAAAATTGTTTTTTGTGGGGTTTTGATCTTTGTTTCTATTGCGCTTCTTCTTCAGGAGTTGCTTTTAAACAAGCAGTCACATTGACGTAATTTTCCTGTCGGCACGTCGCCCTTTTTTATTTTGATGTGGGGCTGTGCCGAAACAATGTAAGCTCACATTAAAGTCAATAAAATTAATATATTGATAATGCTGTTTTTTTTGATTTCTTTTAGCTCTTAAGATGAGCTGATAAATATATCGCCTTGTGTGTTTGTGTCGATTCAATAAGATTTTTATCTTCGTTAATCTGAACCAAAAAATCAGAGATTTCTTCGATTCCATCGTGCTTTATTCTGAAATGAATATCCTCCTGAGGTTAATGGTGAAATTTTATTCGAGATACTTTACCGGGAGACTGCATGACTGATATCAACTACCCACATGACAGCCTCCCTATGCCATTACAGGAAGGATACGGATTCCAGCCTGTAAGCCCGTTAAAACGTACCCAGTTAATCACCGGCCGCGCGCGGCAAAGGCGAGCTTTTACGTCCACGCCGACGCAGGCCAGCATCACCTGGTTTATGGAAACCGATGCGCAGGGCCTGGCGTTTGAGTCCTGGTTCCGTGATGCGTTATCTGACGGGGCAGCGTGGTTCATGATGAAGCTGCAGACGCCGGCGGGCATTAAGTTTTACAAATGCCGCTTCACAGATATTTATCAGGGACCGGTGCTGGTGGCCCCGATTTACTGGAAGTACACGGCAACGCTTGAATTATGGGAGCGCCCCCTTGCTCCTGCCCCATGGGGTAATTACCCGGAATGGATCGTCGGCAGCTCACTGCTGGATATTGCGCTGAATAAGGAGTGGCCCAAGGCTTGATTAAAACCGTTTCACCTTCATAATCACTTGTGTCGATTTGTGGGAAAGTCCTTCATGCCGCTCCGTAGCCGGAGCGTGAAATAAAGCGCGGAATAGCGATCCTGCCGGTGATGGTACACCCACATTCGACACCAGTTTTTAAGGTCACCTTCGGGTGGCCTTTTTTATTGGGTAAAAATCATGACAAGACTCAACCGCCTCTACGCCAGCAGCGGACCGGAGGTGATCATTGAAACGCTGCAGATCACCATTGGCTCTGATGTTCACTACCTTTGCCAGGGTTACGACAACATCACGGCGACGACGGAGAACGGCGATACCGTAACGTTTACCGCCTGTGCGATAGACATTGCGCTGCCGGCGCGCAATGCGGACGGCACGCAGGACCTCAAATTTGCCTTGTGCAATATCGATGGTGTTGTGTCCACGGCGATCCGCAATGCGCTGGCTAACCGTCTGTCTGCATTGTTGACGTACCGGCGTTATATCTCCACGGATTTAGCGGCCCCTGCGGAAGTGCCGTATACGCTGAAAATCAAGTCTGGTTACTGGACGGCGACAGAGGCGCAGATTACCGCGGGTTATATGAATATCCTCGATACCGCCTGGCCACGTTACCGCTACACGCTACCTGTATTCCCCGGACTGCGTTATATCAGCTAAGGAATCCCAATGTTCAACCCTGATAAATACCGTTCAGTCACCTGGCTGAAGGGCGGGCGCGTATACCCGCAACTCGACTGTTTCGGCATTGTGAACGAGATACGCCGCGATCTGAATTTACCCGTCTGGCCCGATTTTGCCGGGGTAACCAAAGACGACGGCGGCCTCGACCGGGAAGCGCGCCGGATGATGCTTACCCTTGAGCGCTGCGAACCCTGCGAAGGGGCCGGGGTGGCCTGTTATTCCGGGTCGACTGTCACCCACGTAGGGATCGTGGTCAGTATCGATGGTCTGCTGCATGTGGCGGAATGCAATCCGGGAACGAACGTCACCTTTCTGCCGTTGCCGCGGTTTAAGCGGCGATTTGTCAAAGTGGAGTTCTGGCAATGACTATTCGTTTTTACCCGTCCCGGCTTCCCGGTGAACCACTCGAAACGCATGAGCATGGTGTAACCAGTATTCGCAGCTGGCTGGTGGCAAATGTTGAAGGCTACGAGGATCGGGATGTCCCACCGCTGACCGTTGAGGTTGAGGGGCTGTTAATTCCGCCAGGCGAGTGGGCTAAGTGTGTGATTCGCCCTGATAGTGATGTCAGGCTTTATCCGGTTCCCTTCGGGCTGGAGGCCGCCACAATCGCGTGGATCGGCGTCGGTATCTCCGTTGCCGCTGCAGCCTATTCGTACTTTATGATGAGCAACATCGATACGGGCGGCTATACCTCATCCACAGGGCGAAGTCTCGACCTGAACCCGGCAAAGGCGAATACCGCAAAACTCGGTGATGCCATTCGTGAGGTATTTGGCCGGGTGCGTATCTACCCTGATTATGTGGTGCAGCCGGTTACCCGGTTTGATGCCGCCGATCCTACGAAAATGCGCGTCCAGATGCTGCTGTGTCTCGGTGTCGGTGATCTGATTTATACCAATGGCGATATCAGGGTTGGCAGTACGCCAGCTTCAACGCTACCGGGATTCAGCAGCACCCATTACCCGCCAGGCGCGGACGTTTCCGGTGATGAGCGCAGCGAAAACTGGGTCAACTCCACCGAAGTGAGCGGGACGTCATCCGGCACCGGGCTGGATATGGCCCAGACGTCGCCGGACGCAGACGACATTATCGCAGACAGCATGACCGTCTCCGGATCGAGCGTGACGTTTACCGGGCTGGACACGGATGATGATGACGATAATGACGAGAACGATAACGCACTGCCGCCCAGCTGGGTCGCTGGCGCCGTGGTCGAACTTAAAGCCCCGGCGAACTACCAGATCACCACGGCGGCCGGATACAGCGTTATCGCAAGCCCGCTGCTGACGGAGATCGCGCCGGTAGTAGGTATGCCGGTGACGCTGGGGTTTAACTCTGTCGATTACGATCTGTTTATCGCGTCATATACCCCCGGTCAGGCTGCAGTGCCCGGCACCGGGGGGAGTGCGGCAAAAGTCCAGGCGAGTGCGGCCCCGACCACCTACGATTTTTCGACCAGCTCCAGCACGTTCACGATCACCTGGCAGGGGGTTAGCTACCCGGTGTCGCTGGTGGCTAACTACGTCTCGATGTCGGGACTGCTGGCGGCCATCACCGAGGGACTCACCGGCTCCGGCCTGGTTGCGCAGGACAACGGCGGCACCGTACTGATAACCGAGTCGGCCAGTCCGTTCGCGGGTGGGGCGATCACGTCCTCTTCGCTGCCTGCAGCTGTTTTCGGTGATGCCCCGGTTTACACCTCCGGCACGGCATCAACCGGCGGCAGCCCGGCGGTAACGGCGAATGTGACACTCGCCTATAACTCTGCCACGGGCACCGCATTCTCCGGGATGCCGGAGGGGGTGCAACGGCTTTCACTTGCTCACCGCGGGAATGAGTACCGGATTGTGTCAGCTGACGGCACGACGGCGACGGTGGCGCGCCTGGTTTCCGGTGCCGTTGATGAGTCATGGCCGGGATTCACCGCTAGGACGATGATCGACTATGAGGCTTCTGGCCTTAACGACACGCTGGGCTGGCTGGGGCCTTTCCTCGTATGCCCTGAGAATGAAGTGGTGGATGCATTCGAGGTGAATTTCTCCTTCCCGAACGGCATCTGTGGCTTTGACAGCAAGGGGAAAAAGCGGCTTCGGCATGTTGAGTGGGAGATTCAGTATCGCGCCTACGGTTCCGGATCGGGGTGGGTGAGTCACCAGGGAGAGTATGCGCTTAAAAACGTCAACGGGCTGGGATTCACTGAGCGGATCACCCTCAGCTCACCAGGGCTGGTAGAGGTTCGCTGTCGCCGGCGCAATGAGCAGGGCTCAAACAACGCCAGGGATTCGATGTACTGGCAGGCACTGCGCGGGAGACTGCTGACGCGCCCTTCATCCTATCCCGGCGTGTCGCTGATGGCGGTGACCGTTGAGACGGGGGGCAAATTGGCGGCTCAGTCGGACCGCCGCGTAAACGTTGTGGCCACGCGGGCCTATGACTCAGGAACGGCCAGAACCATTTCGGGAGCGCTGCTGCATGTCGCGAACTCTCTTGGGCTGGAAATGGATGTCGACACCATCAACGCGCTGGAATCCGCGTACTGGACGCCACGCGGCGAGTATTTCGACTTTGCTACCGGCGACAGTATCTCAGCGCTGGAAATGCTGCAGAAGATAGCTAATGCCGGCAAGTCCCGCTTCCTGTTAAGTGATGGCCTGGCGACGGTCAACCGTGAGGGGATTAAGCCATGGACTGGCGTGATCACTCCGCATGAGATGGTGGAGGAGCTGCAGAGCGGATTTACCGTACCGTCCGACGATGATTTTGATGGCGTCGACGTGACATACATCAACGGGACTACCTGGGCAGAGGAGACCGTTAAATGCCGGACGCCTGATAATCCCACGCCGGTGAAAATCGAGAACTACAAACTCGATGGGGTACTGAATCAGGATCACGCCTACCAAATCGGGATGCGCCGCCTGATGAAATACCTGCAGCAGCGGGTGACGTTCCAGACCACTACCGAGCTGGACGCGCTGTGCTACAACACGGGTGATCGCATTGTGCTCACGGATGATATTCCGGGTAACAACACGATTTCCTGTCTGGTGGAGGCGATGACAACGGCTGGTGGTGTGACAACGTTCACCGTTACGGAGCCGCTGGACTGGTCTTTCGAAAATCCCCGAGCGCTGATCCGCTATCAGGATGGCTCTGCATCCGGGCTGATGGTGGCGAGCAGGGTGGGTGATTTTCAGCTGTCAGTCCCGCACCTGAGCGAGTTTGATGACCCGATGAAGGTTGACCTGTCGTCGGCAACCATCGAGCCGATCCGCCTGGTGTTCTGCGGCTCAACGCGCCACGTCTACGACGCCATTGTAGAGGAGATCGCCCCGCAATCTGACGGAACATGCCAGGTCACCGCTAAAGAATACCTCGAATCGTTCTATGCCTACGATGACGCCACATACCCCGGCGACGTCGCTTAATACCAAAAAATCCCTTTCAACTTTTCTTTCGCTCAAACCCTCTTTTGAGCGAACGCCTTTTTTGGAGCAAAAAACATGGCCCTGACTCCTCCACTCGGCTCGACGACACCAGAGGTCTTGTTACGTAATGCTGGCGATCTTGATCGCGCCATGAACAGTGAAGCTGATACCTGGCAAAACCGAGGTGGTGATGAGCTCCCCACCATGAAGGGATATCAGAAACAGGTGGATGCCATCACTGATGATGTTTTTCAGGCCAGGGATACGGCTGTTGAAGCAGCTGCAACGTTACCCACAAAACAACAATTCCTTGAGCTGCAGGTGGAAGTCGACGGTATCACGGCCGATCCTGCAAACGCGATGGCAAAAATTACCATTCCGGCGAAAGACTTTGACCTTGCTGTAGGGAGTGCCAGTTTTGGCATGATAGCCAGTCGCCTTGCGGGCTGGCAGTTCACTCATGGGGTAAACGCATCCATCACCAAAATGATAGACCTGCCGTCTCACTGGTCAAAAATGCGTATATCCCTGATCTGGACAAACCTCGTTGCTAACAACAATTTCAATGTGAGCCTTTCAGGTGAGCGGCATAGCTGGTCTGCCGGTGAGTCTTTCAATCAGGAGCCTGCAGGTTATGCTGCGGTCGTTCCGGTTAATGGCACACCGTTTATTGCAGTGGAAACACAATTAGCGCTTGATCTAACCGTTGACCCTACACGGCATACTACCCTTCGCATAGGACGAAATGGCGCGTCTTCCAGCGATACCCTGCCCACTGCCATCGCATTACTCGCCGTCAGACTGACAAAGGTGGCTTAAATGAGTGTTTACCAGTCATGGCGGACGGCCTGGCGAACACCAGGCGTGTTAAGAAATTATCCTCCTAATCCGCTTTATGTGGATACGGTCAGAGGAAAAGCGTCGGGAAAAGGGTCAGTCGATGATCCAGTGAACAGCCTCGGTCTGGCGCAGGGGTTATGCCTCGGTCTTTCCGATTATGAAATAAAGATTATTGCCCCGGAAAGTTCTCCACTACGACAGGAGGTTGTATTTAACACCACCGAGAATGTGACCTTATCCGGCGTTGACGGCGAACCGTGGTACACCTTTGGATCAGAAGAACATACATCCGGGTGGACTCAGAACGGCCAGATTTACCAGAAAACACTGGGGTATACCTCTGTGCTTCAGGTGGTCGTTACATCAATTACGGAGACGGTCGGTGACAGGGATGATTTTCTTTTTAAACTACTACAAAACACCTCCACGCCGACCACGCCAGCGGCTGGTGAGTATGGATATGCAGGAGGCATTATTTATGTCCGGTTACCGGATGATTCAGACCCTGCTCTGCACTCGATTGAAATATCCCGGCGTAATTTTGGGGTAGCAACAACCGGGTTTGGACTCCTTACGGTGAATGACTGTATCGCGCGCTATTGCATGATTAATGGCATTTCCTGCGGGTTATCCACGCAACCGGCAGGCACCGGCTTCCTGACCGTCAATGACTCCGTTATTGAGTACTGTGCGAATGCCGGTGTTGGTGGTACGGGGCGAAATGAGTTGATCATCTGTAATAACGTGCGTGCCTGGCGGATTTCAAATGATGGCTTCGGGCAGCATGCGCCTGTAGGCGGTGCCGGAAAAATGATCCTGAATGGCTGTAATGGTAGTTATAACGGCGATCAGGCAGGTCAGTCTGCCCAGGGGGCTTCAAACCATGAGTTTACGAAAATGGTAATCAACGGAGGGACATTCAATTTTAATGTCTCAGGCGGAATGGTGGCTATTGAAAATGCGCAGTGTGATATTCACGGCGACACAAAATACGGGCCTGTTGTTATGGACGGGAATATGAGGCTGGGGAATACGGCAGGAACTATCGCCAGCCAGGCTGGATGCGCCTGGCTGAACTATGCCACAGGGATAGTGACGGGAGATGTAACCGTTAAAAACGGTCAAGGTGTCGGCGTTCGCCGTGGGCCAAATGCCATCGTGGAAGGTATCGCAACGATCCACTCAGTCAACAACGCGCTGCCGGATATCCTGTGAGGTAAAAATGACAGTATGCAGATTATGTCAGTGTGAGCCAATGGTGATGACAAAGCCGGAAACTGACGGTGCGATCAGTTTCTATGTTTATTACGTCGAGTGTTCCGGATGTGGTGTTGGTACTAAACGATTTTCGGAACAATCATTCAATGCAGAAGAGGCAATTCAAAACGCTCAGGCACAGTGGGCGCTGATGAATGCAGAAAAAGAGGTTGTGAGTAATTAAAAAAATCCCCCGGAGGCACACCGGGGGAAAGGTGATAAATGACATTATTGCTGTGTGCGTCTTTGCGCACGGTGTATCTTCTAAGAAAATTCCTGGTGTTTCCAGATTTTTCTTGCCCGGCTGAGTGCAGCAGGTTTAAGGCAGCGACAATGGACTGGTATCTAACCTACCAGTTTCTGAAGGGCTGCAAGCCGATCGGTTATCAGTGAGGAAATACGCACGGGACCCGCGTCCGCATTGAGGTGGATGCGGGACGGATTTGTATCCCCCTCGGTTAACAAAAAACTGCTGCTATTGAATTTTGTCCAGCCACAGTCAGCGTTAAGGTCTATTAGGGGGAATCCATATCGCAATGCTACGGCGCGTATCGCCGCCGCATAGTCAGAAACCCGCCCATACTGATTCGTCTCCCCATCAACCCACGCCCCCGTCCTTCCTGAATCATAGTCGCCGTTGAACGGCGTGGCCCACAGGATAGGTTTTGTTGGGGCCCGCGCCCGCAGTTTCTGAGCGATGATGTTCAGCGCGCCGTAAACGGTTGTATTCACTGAGTCGGTGATACTTCCAATCGGAATATTTTGCGCCCAGTCGTTTGTTGCCCACGGACCGCAAATCCACGCCGCCGCCGATGTATCCAGAGCATTAATTCGCACATCGTCGCACATGCTGATTTGCGTTGAGGAGCTATCCGGTTTGGCTATTTTCGAACCACCGACCCCGTGATTCAGAAAAGTGCAGCCCAGTTCTGCCGCGACAAGAGGTTGCCATTTGTTATAAGCAACGTTGCTGTCACCCATCACATCGATGACTTTTCCAGACCACGGACTGACCGTGCTACCACCGGGAACGACTACATATTTTTTGGCAATAATGGGGACGGCTATACGGGTGGTGATCCCGATTTTGGCGGTGCCGGAAGGAGGTGTCAGCTCGTAATCGGTGTAGTCCACCGATTCTGTAGTACCGTTCCCTTCGGTGCCGATAACCGTCCCGGCACTGTTCATATACACCGCGAGCGAAACTCCACTGCCGTTAACCCTCGCTGTGACTTTCCAGCGGTCTCCTGCTGTGTAATTAAAAATTGCACAGTCAAATGCAGCATTTGCCACCACACTGCCATCAGCACGGTTTATATATGCTCCTGAGGTAATCGTGACGTCCTGTTTAATAAAATCATATACAAGAGAGTCCTCTATTGTTTGTACCCTGACATCCAGAGAATCGATCGATGCCAGTACTGTGGCCGTCTCAACGACAGCAAGTTTTTTAACAGCAATTTCCGCAGAATTACGACCGGTTATACCGATCTGTGTTGTCCCGGCAGGAACGTTAAGACGATAATTTGTATACTGCTGCGGAGTTGCCGTTCCCCGCCCTTCAACACCCAATACCATCCCGGCGCTGTTCATGTACACGGCCAGAGCAGTCGCCGATCCTGTCACAAGGGCTGTCACCAGCCAGCCATCCCCGTCGGAATGCGGAATGATTGCGCAGTTCAGCGCAGAGTTATCAGTGATGGCCCCTGTAGTTGGGTTGATAAATTTCCCGACTTGCCAGGCAGCTGCATAAGCATAACCAACAGAGATAGCCCCCTGGAGCGCATCGACGCGTGATGTTAACCCCGAAATACCGGATGATATGACGGCTGACAGATAAGTTTTATCCGGCGTGGCGCGAACAAAATCAGGCTGAATAGCCCCCAACGCAGCAGCATAAGCACCGACCTTAAATATCCCTGCCGTAGTATTTTCAACCCGGATCCTGACGTAGGATGCGCCGGATGGAATGACATCTGTGATAACCGGCGTATTTATACCGGCGGCCAGAGCAAGCTGTGATTTAGACGAAATAACAGCGCCCGCGGTGGACATCCAGAAAATATGGAACTTAGCACCGGCATCCTGGAACCACGCCAGTACGGAAAAGGTTAACTTATCACCAACCCTTACAGGCAGGCGGGCAAGGTCATAATATTTATCTGCAGACCATACGCCGGAATACTGTGCCACTGGAGTCGGTAACGGAATATTGGCATCAGTAGTGCTGAAAGTGACCACTGCTCCGCGATACCAGTCCCACGCACCGAATTTAGGATCATTTGCTGAATATTCATTCAGAGCATCAAACAGAATGTTCGCCCCGCGTAGCGAAGAATAAGATGGCATTTTCCGCCCGGTAGGCTGCAGCGTACCGGCGTTATTGATCACTTCTACAGCTAAAGCGCTGTCATCCGGGCTGCGGTAATACGTGGTCGACCCCACCGGAATATTCGCGATGTCCGCCTGTGCCGCAGCCAGCGTCTGGTATTGCTTACTGAGTGGGATCAGGTTCTGCCTGACCTCATCGTTTTTCGCCATCATCTGGCGCCAGGTATCGAGCGGTTCACCTGCGCGGTCGTTAACCGTTCCGGCCGGACCGTTAACCAGCTCGTCAGCGCGCTTGACGTTATCCAGGAAAATTTCAGGCGTCGTCGTTCCCAAAGGCGGGTTAAGTTCGGCCATGTTTTTTGCTCCAAAAAGAGGCTTCGCCCAAACGAGGGTTTGAGCGAAAAGAGTTAATTAGGGGTTGTTATGGGGTATTACGCGACGTCGCCGGGGTATGTGGCGTCGTCGTACTGGTAGAAAATTTCTTTATATTCAGGTGCAGTAATCTGAC